>Ga0308156_1000218_pt1 | contig 164080 bp, 140 predicted proteins | sample PhyAR2_FD_201041 | JGI IMG/M metagenome (GOLD analysis project Ga0308156, IMG submission 201041) | Phyllosphere microbial communities from UC Gill Tract Community Farm, Albany, California, United States - DLSL A.R2 | ecosystem: Host-associated > Plants > Phyllosphere > Unclassified | place...
TTTATCCAATTCTAAGACATATCCCGATCCAAATCGGGTAGCAGTCAACGCGGGGTGGAGCAGCCCGGTAGCTCGTCAGGCTCATAACCTGAAGGCCGCAGGTTCAAATCCTGCCCCCGCAACCAAAAAATTTTAAAAATTTCAATGTATCAAGCCCTCCCGAAAGGAGGGCTTTCTTGCGTTTTGGGCCTGGCGCGACGCTATCACGAAAAACCGTGGGCGGTTTGATGTAACAGTGCCCAGAAGTTCAATCTTGTTTTGAGTTCGCTCCGGCGGTTTTTAGTTGCTGTCTTTAGGGTGTTAGCCGTGGGTTGCGGCGCCAAGCCGTCCGGCGACTTGAACTCGCATCACGTATCTGATTGACAGCTCAGCGAACTTGAAGGATGTCAGCGACCAAGTCCAATATTGTTGATTATCGTTGTAATCGCTACGCCAGTTTGAGAGCGTTGATCAAGCGGGGGGCAGTGATGAGACAAGCTTTTCATTCAGGAGTACATCTAGCAATTACCGATTTGAGCTTTCGTTGAAGGCGTTCAGGGGCGGCTGAGCAGCTGCAATAGCTAGTTTCGACCGCAGTGGGATTGTAATCTCTTTGGCAAAGTGGTTTCTGAGCGCGACGCTGCTTGTTGGGGAAGTTTCGTGATTAAGAAAACGCTGAATAAAGCGATCGTGCATGGTCTCTACTATGTGAGTTGCCTCCTACCTCCTGATCCGGTGAGTAACCGGGCTCGAGCATACTTCTACAAGCTGAGCGGCGGACGGAGGTTTGGGAAGAATGTCGCTATCTTACCCTTCGTTTATATTAACAGTGGAAAGCTGACGCTCGGCGACAACGTCTATCTTAACCAACGTTGCTACATCGATCTCTCGGCAGAGGTCACAATTGGCGCTAACGTCAAGGTTGGGCCAGGTGTCAGCTTTGTCACTGCCAACCATGAGATAGGCGACAGCAGCACTCGATGTGGCAACGTCAAGCCCGCTCCGATTGTTGTCGGGGATGGTGCCTGGATCGGTGCCAATGCTGTCTTACTTGGCGGCTGCAAGATTGGCCGAGGAGCAATCGTTGCTGCCGGGGCAGTAGTCACCAAAGACGTTGCGCCGGACACAATGGTCGGCGGCGTGCCTGCTAGGCTAATTAGGGATCTGCAGCGAGAAAAGGATGCGATCGATATCTCTTCCCATCCAGCCCAATGAGATCACAACTCTACATGTGACGAAGCCCGAGTAACTGGGATCTGTGCAGCAGCGCGGATAGACACGCCCATTAAGCTGCGAGAATTGCCTCGCTGACTACGGATTTTCTACATGGGTGTCTGGATAGCAATTTATTGCTGCGTAAGTCTCTGATTGCACTTCCTAGAATCACAACCCTATTGGTGCGTGTTCTGGATGCGCCGGCGCGGGTTCCGTCAACAATCGACTTATGCTGGCAACAGTAATCGACAAATATTAGAGACTTGTGGGTTTCAACTCCAATAGTTCTTGCGCGAATCATCGATCAGTTCAACAACTTGTGAACTAGGGGTGAAAATTTTGGCTGGGGACTATGAACCGAAAGCTCGCTTATGAATTGCGAAGATATATTCCTGTCTCTATCGCTAACCGCCTTGCGCGCTATCGCAGGATGTTCCAGGTTCTCCGCGAGTTTAACGGCCGCCACAAGCGCGAGTGTCCTATTTGTGGATACAAGGGCTTCTTTTACGCGGTAGGAGTGCCACTCCGTTTCGACGCTGCGTGCTCGCAATGCAGTTCGGTTGAGCGCCACAGGCAGCATCATCTGTTGACCAAAAAGCACCCTGATTGGATTGATGGGGCGGAAATCCTGCATTTTGGTGCGGAGCGCTGCTTTGTCCCTGAATACAAGTCGCGAGCCTCTCGCTATGTCATGGCTGATGCGGTCCCGACTCGTGAGGAAACACAGGTCGATATCCAAAAAATCCAATATCCCGATAACACGTTTGATACCGTGATCTGCCATCAGATCCTGGAACACGTTGTAGACGACTCTGCTGCGATGCGAGAGCTTCATCGCGTAGTGCGGCCCTCTGGACGAGTGCTCTTAACCACGCCAGTCGTCACCAAGTGGAAGAGTTCACTGGTTGATATTGGCGCAAGTGATGCAAAAACGAGAGATTTACTGTTCGGTCAATCTGACCACCTCAGATACTACGGCGCTGATTTCAAGGATAGTCTCCAGCGGGTCGGCTTCGAGATCGATGAATATATTGCTCAAGAACCTGATGTTTCCAAATATAGTTTGGTGCGTGGTGAAACGATCTACGTAGCGACGAAGTCTGATCCGTCGTTACGCCCGCACTGAAGATTCTTTTTAGCAATTGAGGTCGATATCGCAATAATTGCTGCGAATAACCCTGATATCCCCGGAATCTCGAGCGAGAAATCGACGAAAGCATGTATGGCGACGAGAGCTAGCGAACTGATGCCCATCGCAACATAGGAACGTTGCCGCGGGGCTGCTTTAAGCGATGATATGAGAAGGAACGAGATCCAACCAATTGTCGCAACAATTAATACCGGTCCCATTACGCCAAGTTCAATCCAGGACTGTAAGTAGGTATTATGCGCTTTTTCCCAAATTCCTTGCAATCCGCATCTAGGATCGCGGTAAGGCGCAAAGACATCCCTGAATGTTCCAGCTCCGCTTCCCAGTATCATGTTTGCGTCGAGCGCGCGGAACATCCCCGGCAATGCGCACATGCGGGGCTCGCTCGATCCAATAGCCGTCGCCCGAAATACGACACGCTCGCCAATCAAGACGGTAGCTCCCACTGAAAGAACAGCAATAACTACGATCGAGCCGGCAATATGGCGCGCCAATTTTACTCCGGCATATCTCTGCTTTAATCTAAGCCACACGAGCAGAGATGCCAGCAGTAGTGCAGCGAAGATAGTCGACGCGATGGCGCCTCGCGATTTTGTCAGAAATAAAGCTACAGTTAGTGCGCAAAACAAGATCATGTAAAAATAGATCTTAGTCATTGAGCGGTCGGTAGATTTTGGCATAAACAGCACACCAGCGAAAATATCGCGGCTGCGAAAGTCACGGCACGCAGACCAAAGCTGCCGCACAACAAGTATGATCGTAAGCCCGACAAGAGTACCAGCACTATTTCGATTGATCAATGTTGCTGTGAAACTGTCGATATAAGCCTGTTTTTCGACTGTCAGAACGTATCCTGGGCTCAAAAGGAACTGAACAAACGACACCATGACAAGAGCGCTGCAACCTAACGTCAGCATGACGTTGAATTCTCTTGCATCAGTCTCTGTTTGTAAAACGACGACACCCGTCAAATAGATCAAGACCGGATACGCTAAGAATTGTACGGCGAAAATTGAATCGCTTGGTTGGACGGAGATCGTCCCAGAGCTTCCAGGTATGCCAAAATTTAGTAGTCCCGCTTGGATGAGAATCCATGCGATTGCAATACAGAGATAGCTTGATGCTACGATGACGGGGCTAGTACTCCGGCTCGGGATTCCTCGCAGACAAACGGCAAGAATGAGCAATATCGATATCGCGCAGCATGCGGTTGAAAGGGCGAAAGGACGCGCGGAGCCGAAAGCGACTATCCCTAACAGGATGATGGCGGTGTAAGCCGCCGACAGGAGAGAGGCCAATTTAAAGTGGCGACTTAACCACTTCGGTGGCCGAGGCATGTTGGCCATCGAGAAGCTCGCGATAGAGATGATGCACCGTTGTGTGGAGTTTGTGTTTACTAAAGTTCTTATTGATATGGTCGCGACCGGCGGTCATCATCGAACTAATCCTGGCCTCGTCAGAGATAATCGTTCGTATCGCGCTTTTGAAACCCTCTGCGTCTGTCGCTATGAAGCCAGTGACGCCATCAAGCACCATTTCCGTTGTGCCGCCCGTTGGTGTCGCGATCACTGGAAGCCCCATCGACATAGGCTCTAAAATCGTTCTGGCCAGTGGTTCCGCTGCCTGGGCAGGCGCGCAAATGACGTCCAAATTCTGATAGACAGCCTCTGGATCAGTGAAAAATCCCTCGAATGTGACATTCCGTGTCAAATCCAAAGCAGCGACCTGCGACTTGATTTCCGCCTCGTACTCAGGAGACTCAGCAGCGAACTTTCCACGGACAAACAGATGCGTCTCTAATCCCTCAGAATTTGATTGCTTCACCCAGTTAAGAAGTGTGTGGAGCCCCTTATGAGGATGAATGCGGCCGATGAAACCAACCCTCACCGGCGTACCGGGAGATAACGCAATTTGCGGACGCGGGTCGATGCCGTTAAATATAACTCTTCCATTGCTGGGAAGCTTCTCGTCTGGATAGCAAGCCCGAGAAACAAAAACCGCCCTCGACGCAAGTTTGGTGAGAAGTCGCCATACGGCCTTTTCTTGCGCCGTATAGGCGATGTCCCGAAAGTGCATGACAAGCTTTGGCGACTTGCCAAATTTCGTCAGCAGGGCGATCGAGTGAGCCTTGAGGCCATTCGTGTGAACGATATCAATGTTGTGACGCAAGGCGGTGGACCGCAGATCTCTCGAAGCACGCCAAGCGTCGGAAAGCGCCTTAAGTCCGTGCCATACTTTAAATGGCCGACGTACGTGATGAACAGAGCCAAAGTCGATGACCTCAACCGGAATACTCATGGCCCGCGCTCGCACGGCCAACTCCCCCTCTTCAGGGACAGCCAAAACCGGGTCGATATTCGGGTTTGCTAGAAGATCGAAAAGAGACCGTTCGGCGCCCCCCTTAAAATCTGGAACTGGCGAAAGATAGAGCGCTTTGATCTTCTGCATCTGGCAAGCCTAAATTCGGGAAATAATCCGCAACGAGGGTGGTAATGCCGCTTCTAAAACGTTGAGCGGAAAAATTCTCTGCATTCTTGACGCAATTCTCGACCGTAATTTCCGATCGATGATTTTCGAACTGCTTTACCGCGGCAATGATTGCATCGACTGTCTGTTCGTGAAAGTGGACTCCAGTGGGAGAAGCCTTATCCAAGCCTCTCACAGTTTCGAAAGTGCCGCCTTTCGAGAAAGCTATGACTGGCGTGCCGCAAGCTTGAGCTTCTACGGGGACAATTCCGAAGTCTTCCTCGGCCGCAAAAACAAACGCTTTCGCCTGAGCTATCTTCGATCGCAGCACGTCGCTGGTTTGGTATCCCATCAGCGTGACATTGCCGCTCGCGGCCTTACGAGCCTTCTCATAATCCGGACCCTCGCCAATAACGACAAGGTGCTTATCTGGCATCTGGGCGAAAGCTTCGATGATCAAAGGAATCTTCTTGTAAGGCACCATTCGGGATGCCGTAATATAATAATCCTGCTTTTCATAATGGGGTTTGAAAAAACGAAGATCTACCGGAGGATTGACGACCTTTGCTTCGAGGCCATAGGTCTTCTTAATTCGTCGAGCTACGAACGCTGAATTGGCAATCATTAGGTCGGGTCCGTGGGCGGTTCTTATGTCCCACATCCGTAAATAATGAAGTAGTATGCGAGCAATCCCCGATTTGATGCCTCTCTCCATCCGAGCTTCCTTGAGGTAAACCGCTTGCTGGTCCCAAGCATACCGCATCGGCGAGTGGACATAAGAGATGTGGATCTGTTGCGGCCCAGTTATTATCCCTTTGGCAACTGAACTCGAAGATGAGATCACGAGGTCAAAAGCAGAAAAATCGAACTGCTCAATAGCAAGGGGCATAATTCCAATGTACTGCCGGTGTTTGGTCCGCACCATGGGCATCTTCTGAAGGAAGCTCGTATGTATCTTCTTTGCCTCCAAGAAGCCCCTGTCCGCCTCCGGCAGAAAATCGATGAGGGTGAACAGCTCTGCCTGAGGGAAAATCTCGAATAGCTCCGCCAATACCTTTTCTGCCCCACCCATGACGTAGAGCCAGTCATGTACGATCGCGACTTTCAAGTTAGTATCCTTCCGGCAGGCGAATTGTTCGGGGCGAAGAGAAATCTGCGCCATTTCGATATTGTTAATCCCGAGAGTGCAGCGCAAAAAACAAATAAAGCGGCGCGGGCTAACATGCAAGGCTGTTTCGCCGGACTCACTGGCTTATGCAATTTTAAGTTAAATCAATTAAACCGCCGTGCAAAATTAGATCGCAGAATCCCTTGAATCTTTAAGAAAAGTCATGATGGCAGGGAATATTGCTAACATTCTCAAAAATATTCAATTTTACCTTTTTTTCGAGAGCGGAAACTCCGCACTGGGCGATTTGAGCGTTAATTATAAAGTAAGTCTTCTGCGATTACTAGTTGACCATAGGTTAATGAAAAGTTAAATAGTTTCAGAACAGTTAATTTAGACGTGTTCGCTAATTAAAAATAGAGAGCTAGTTAACTTAAAAGAGAGGATTGCGACATGGTTTCGACCATAGCTGATATTGACGTCACGAAGATCGCGGCGGACGGCCAGGGGAACATCAATGGCTCCAGCAAAGATGATCTCCTGTTCATGAGTGGTGCTGGAATTGCGCAGGCCGGCGACGGCAACGACATCGTTTTCGGCGGCACTGGCAATGACACCCTGCGTGGGGACGCCGGGGACGACCTTCTCTACGGCGGCGCTGGCAATGACACGCTTAATGGTGGCGTAGGCGACGATATCCTTCTCGGCGGAGAAGGAAACGATGTACTGTTTGGCGGAGTCGGAAACGACATCCTTTCAGGTGGCAACGGTGCCGACAAGTTCTTCTTTGAAGCAAATGCCGGTAACGATCGCATCACCGATTTGAATTTTGGTGAAGGCGATGTCATCACATTTGCCGTCGGCACCTTGACCGAGATGGGAAACAAGCAGCTGACGATTTCTTCGCAGTCTGACCTGATGGCATTCCTCGGCCGCACCGATGTTTCGTCTGAGGTGAAGGGAAGCGATCTCGTCATCAAGTACGGCCCGAATGGTGACACCCTGACGTTGCAAGGCTTCGGCGACCAGTCGGCTGCCGGTGCTCATATCAACGGCAATTCCGCGGATAACACAATCTTCGGCGGCCAGAACGGCAACCTGATCAATGCCGGTAACGGCGACGATACGGTTTTTGCAGGCGCCGGTGGAACGAAGATTAGCGGCGGAGCAGATCATGATCTCATCGTGGGCGGTGCAGGGAATGACATTCTCGGCGGCCAGGGTGGCGACGACATGATCTTCGGCGGTGCCGGCAACGATGAAATCTCCGGGGGAACCGGTAACGATATCCTGACCGGCGGCAGCGGCAACGACACGTTCAACTTCAAGTTCGGCGACGGTAAAGACACAATCGCCGACTTCTCCGCTGGCGACAAGATCAATCTTTACGACGGGTATGTAGCTGGACAGGCAGTAGCTACGGTCAGCTCTGTCGATGATCTGCATGCTCTCGTCAATTCCGGCTCTGCGACGTATGATACCAATGGCGACTCGGTAACGTTCCACTTTGCCGGTGGCGATATCAAGTTCATCGGTATCGATTGGACGACGCCCGTATAATTGAGAAACTGAGAATGGCCGGCTCAAGCCGGCCATTCTCAATCAATTGGTTTGCTTGTTTGACTCTCAAATTGACAATAATAGATCTTCATGCAACAGCTCAAATACCCGGAGAGTTGAATGAAGCTTGTCTATCGTTGGCCTACGTTTTTTGAGCGATTAATTTATTACTTTCTTCTGCCAGATCTGATGGCAAAGATTGTGTATGAGATTATTCTGAAAGTCCCTGCAATTACTGTAAATCAGCCGAAGCAATTCGTGTTTTACGGACTTGTAGCGCTAGAGTACTTGATAATAGCCTTTCGCTACAAAACGTTTAGGCCTGCCTTGGCGCAGGTTAGTCCTATATGCATCATGCTAATAGTTATGATGTTTCACGGCATAGTTATTGGGCTATGGTGGGGAAACTCTATCTCTCGCATGGTGATCGATACGGTAAACGTCTTTGTAGTCTTTGCCAACGTTGTCATTCTCTCAGACCCACGCAAGATTGCGGATACTGCATTTGACCGCATCTTCTTCGTGAACCGCGTATATGCGGTCGTAATGGTCGCTCTTTCTGCCGTTGCTCTGGTTGTAAATCCCTCTTCCGTCATTTCCCTGGGAGGCTCGACTGCAACTGCGATCTCCGTGTCACTGATATTCACCGAGATCTACTTGATGCGCTCGCTGTCGGGCAGAGCGATATTGCGAGGGACGGTTGGATTGCTGATGCTCGCTGCGACCGTTCAGGGCTGGAATAGAACAACACTTGTATTTGTGGCCGCCGCAGTGCTCATCCTTTTCGCGAGAAAGGTTGGGCAGATGCCTTTCAAAATCGCCTACTTGTCGATGGCATCAGTTATGGTGGCCGCCGTCGCTTTAGCCGCCCTCCCGGAGGATAGTGCCCTCTCTCGTCGACTTGCGGGCCTTGAGGACGTCGATCTGTCAGCCCGTACTGGCTCGATCGGCGAACGTGAAGCAGAGTCCGACGCAGTAGGAGACAAAATTGCCGCGCTTGGACCAACCGGCAGGATTTTCGGCGCAGGTCATGGCGCGTCGTACGATGTGAAATATACGTGGGAATGGAAACTGGACTATTCTAATGCACATTATGGTTGGGTTCTATTTTATCTTCGATACGGGACCTTAGGCTACGTGTATTTAGGGCTTTGGATTTTCACCTTAATGATTTCGATCTTGAGAACATGGCGGTCAGGAAATCCAGCATCAATTTTTGTGTGCTTGCTGTCTATATGGAACGTCGGCTACCTCGGGACCTACGGCTATTTCTCCTTCTTTATCGCGGGCGTGCCTTTCGTTAGGCCCGCCTCTAGAGCCCAGAGGCGGGCGACCTTCAGTGTGACGGAGGGATCGCGTCGAGATCCTGTGCCGATCGCCTAGCAGAGAATGAAGATGGCCGCACGACGCAAAACCGCGATACTCCTTCCACTGGCACTTCTGCTGGCGAATTTCCTCAATATGGTGGGTATCGTTGTTCTTCCCAAGATCATCGACCCCAGCCAGTTTGCTCTCTTCAGCCTCGCCTCATCTTCAGGCCTTTTCCTCATCGCTGTCCTCTACGAATGGAATCGCATTACGATAATGCGATACAGCGTTGCCGTTGATCCCGAGGAGATGAGCCGTCGTAGGTCAGTATTGAAGCGCGCCAATATCGTTACCAGCATAGTTCTGCTCGTGATCAGCATTGTTGCCTACAGTTTTAGCAGTAACTGGTATGCGCTTGTTTTTAGTATGGCGTGCCTCTTCGCGGTATCCCAAGCTATGTTTGAAGCTCGCCAGGCGTTTTTTCGAGCAGACTTTCTGGACCGGAATTATGCTGTAAGCCTTGTCTCCAGAGCTCTTCTGGGGTTCTCTCTTTTATGCGCGATAGGGTATTTATCCAACGACGCTTTTTTCGTGATGTGCGGATGGGCGGCGTCCTACGTGGTGGTCCTGTTTTTTACCCGATCGCTTGCAGGAAAATCGGTCCCGCAGCCTACGGATTGGAAAACTCTCAGGTTCTTACTTGGTTTCGGGGTCGGGGTTGCAATGGCTGCGATCGCCAACACGCTGCTATCTCCGCTTGTGCGTCTTCTTGCTGCAGAGTTCATCACACTTTCGGACAGCGGAAAACTCATGCTCGCGATGGATATTTCACAGAAAATAGTCGGGGTAATCGGCGTCAGTATCAACATTCTAACTCTGCAAGCCACTTTCCGTGCGCGCGAGTTTGGGGAGCATGAGGTTGTCAGGCAGCGCATCGGCATGCAGCTTTCAGTGGTGGTAGCTACAATCTTGCCGGCCGTAGTTGGGTTCATCGCGGTACAAGACGGATTTACTTTCATCTTCATTCCCGATGCCTACCGCGATGTTTTTCTTCCAAACATCGCGTGGTGCATGGTTGCGGCTGGGTTGCTCGGATTTCGAGCTTTCGCACTCGACAGTATATTTATCGTTCTTGGTAGACCGTATACTGGACTGGTAGGGCCGCTCGTTACGGCCGCGGTTACGATTGCGTCCGTTTTTGCGCTTACTTCATTAGAAAATCCGTCAGCACTTCTATTTTCGAAAGCTCTCTGTTTCGGGGTCTTAGCGGGATCGATCTCGTCAATCATCGTTGCTCGGCGCTTGTTCCATTTCTCTTCGGATTTGCCAAACCTCATTCGAATCACGGTCGCGGCAATCACCATGTATGCTTCGATCCAGCTAGTTCGTTTTGATAACGCAATAGTCGACTTCGCGGCATCGGTCGCCGTAGGTGCCTTCGTCTACGGCGGCATACTTCTCGCCTCAAATGCCTTCGGTTCGCATAAACTTCTACGTCTAGCCCTAGCCCGGCTGAAAAGAGGAAACGTTACATGAGAAAGTTGTTCGCAGTCGCGTTTGCTCTAGGGCTCGGATATTCCAGCTGGGCACAGAGTTCAGACGGTGGGAAAGCGGGTTCGGAGTTTTTCGGTGTCGTGAGCCATTTCTTACACACCAGGCAAATCTACACAGATAAAGATGACAGTTGGTCGCTAACCCGGACCGCCCCACTTCAAGCTAGACTGGGAAATCCTTGGGTTACCGAGCAAATCTATGCATTGACGGCAAAGAGCCGAGCTCTCGTCGATGACGGCACAGCGAACAATGCCGATAAGTACAGAATATCCGAACGACGGAAACTGATAGACAAGTGGTTGTCAAACTACGACGAGGCCGGAACCAAGGTTCTGCTGACAGTGATGGCTGCTGCCCCTCGGGCGAAGAATTCCGATAAAATCAATGACGACTTCGGCAATTGGATTGCAGAACTTGTGTCGAGGCATAAGTCGATCAAAGTCGTACAACTTCATAACGAGCCAAATTTACGTTCGTTTTGGCCTGACAGTGCCGCTGACTATGTCGAGCTCTACCGTGGAATTGCGGGAAAGATAAAACAACAGAACCCGCAGGTCGCTATAACGGTCGGCGCGATATCGAGCCTTTCTTGGGAGCCGGGTCGAAAATGGCTTCGGGAGGCTATAAGCGCTGGCTTGCTGGAATTTGCCGACGGAGTTTCCGTTCATCCCTACAATCTCAAGGAAGCTCCAGAAATTGATCCGCACCTTAAGAGGGGCTCTCAAAAGGGCAGTCTCCGCGAAGGAATGCTGGCATTTTGGAAGGAGATGAAGGCCGCTTCCCCTGCAGGGAAAAATTTGAAAATTTACCTCACGGAGCTTGGATATTCCAGCGCCCCTAATGGTATAGCAGGAATTGGAAGCGAGGATCTACAGGCCAAATACTTGGCCCGATTGATGATGCTTCATCTAGACTTCAAAATACGTGACGGAATACCAACCGAAGCGGTCTTTTGGTACGATCTGAAAAACGACGGCGCAGATGCGAGCAATCAGGAGCACAATTTCGGACTTGTCTCTGCCGATTTGAAGCGTGAGAAGCCCGCCTTCGACGTCTATCGTCGAATTATGGAGGCATTGCCAGATGTCTCTGAGCTAAAACCGAGCAACGTGACACTCACGCCTGACGCCTCAGATGTACAGGTTCACCCGTGGGTCGATGCCAAAGGTAGGACCATAGTTGCCATCTGGCGCACAGGGCCATCGAAAGAGCCGGTTAATTTCGTACTCACCTCTACCGCAGGAGTTCAGTCCAATACTGGAGATAGTTTGGATGTCGTCTCGGGCGTGAAATCCAAACTAGAATTGAAGTCTGCTGCCGGTGGTCAGGCATTTACGCTTGAAGATCTTTCCGATGTAAAACTTGTCACTTTCAGCAATGGTTCGTGAACCGACTTTCTTTCGGTTCGTTGGCTCATTGATGTTTCGTGTCCTGAAGAAGGGAGCGGAAACGCCCTAAGCGACGAGGTAATTCTGCAACGTATTCGCTTGGGAAAGCCACGGCCTTTGGAGGAACCGGTGCCGAGTGGAGCGCAGCAACGGAGACGCTTGGATACCCTCATAGTCGATCTCCACTGACGAATCAGCGCAGCCGTGCTTTCGGGTTTCGGGACTGCATGTAGATACCCAGTGGCGAAAACATCCCTGCACGAGGCTTAGATTTGAAGAGCGAGACGCGTCCTTAATGCGTCTAGAAGGACGCGCGGCGCTCTAAGTTCGGTCGCTCGATGAAGAAACGGACCCGATGACACTGGCCCGGTTCGAGCGGTATCGAGGCGTAACGTCGGACTTTTCAAGATGACGGAAGCCGCGAAGCGTACGGTGCCTATTACCGGTCTCTACCGCCATTTGTTCGCTAAGCTTCGTATAATTTATGTAATACATACAACTGCCGAAGGCATCTCATCGAAACGAAAGAATCATTGTGTCCCCATAGACACATCCCTCTGATTATTGCCGAGGCTTATAATTAACTCCTTTTACAATAATCTGATCTATGTAATTCATGATCAATAACAATCCCACTGTTCGAGAATGAATTTGGCTAAATTTCTATTGCTAGCACTATTTGCATCAACGGCCGCATTGTCCGGATGCACGGCGTTACCTCGATCTGGGCCCGACGATGCTGCCGTTGAAAAGCAGGCGTCTGTCCGCGTGACGACTGAAGGTCGAAAAGTGGGAATCGACTACATTCTCGTTGATATCAACAAGACAATTTTGCCAAGTTTCCAGCAGCCGGCCGCGACGTCGATTCGTGATAGTTTCGGTGGCGGGCGCGGCGGTCCGCCTGATGTACCTCTCGGTATTGGTGATACCGTCCAGGTCTCCATTTTCGAAGCTCAGGCAGGTGGATTGTTCATTCCGACCGAAGCGGGTAGCCGTCCCGGAAACTACATCACATTGCCTTCTCAATCGATCGACAGAAGTGGAACACTTACGGTTCCGTATGCCGGACGAATCGTCGCGGCAGGACGACCGAAAGAGCAAGTCGAGCGGGAAATTGAAGAGAAGCTCTCAAACCGCGCGATCGAGCCGCAGGTCGTTATAACGACAGTCAACGGCCGATCGAGTGAGGTTGCAGTCCTGGGTGATGTCGCCAAGGCCGGTAAGTTTGAGGTGACATCGGCTGGGGAACGCGTTCTTGACCTGATTTCGGAAGCTGGGGGCATCAGTGCGCCGAGTATCGAAACCTATGTGACCCTCCAGCGCCGCGGGAAATCGGGGACAATTTCTTACGACAAGCTGCAAACAACGCCAGCTGAGAATATATATGCGTCTCCAGGCGACACTATCCTCGTGAATCGCGAGCGGCGGACCTACACCGTATATGGTGCTGCGGGCCTGAATGGCCGTTTCGATTTCGAAGAAACGAAACTTACTTTGGGTGAGGCGCTTGGGAAGGCTGGCGGCCTGTTGGACGCACGTGCCGATCCAGGCCAGGTCTTTCTCTATCGGAAGGTTTCTCGTAAGACGATGCAAGCGCTTAGCATAGACACCAGCCGCTTCGTTGGAGAAGATATACCTGTGATCTTCCGCGCAAACATGCGTGACCCGGGATCGTTCTTCGCCGTCCAACAATTCGCGATGCAGGACAAGGATATTATCTACATCTCGAATGCGGACTCTGTTGAAGTCGTCAAGTTCCTGAACGTCCTCAATTCGGTTACATCAAACACCTCGGGTGCTGTGACCGACGCAGTTGACGGACGTGACGCTGCCAAGAGAATTTTCCGCAATTAACCGTTTAACTCTTAATCCTAAAGCAAAGCCTGCTGGGCTTGCTTGTGCGACATTCTGGACGTATTGTATTTCCAGAAAAACCACGATGGTGATAGATAGTATGAGTAGATTAACGGTAGGTTCGGTTTTATTGGCATTGGCAATTATTGCGCCGGGTCAAGTATTCGCGCAATCTCATGCGGCTGGCTGTTTTATCGCTCCAGCTAAGGCAGGCGACGACGTGATCGGCGCTTTTTTGGGTGCGCCAGCGGAGATGGTCACCGTCTATCCTAGCGGCGGTTTCGAAATGGTAAGTCGCGTGCGCGCTCTCGCGGGCTCTAGTGCCGACGTGCTCGACCCGATGATTGGTCTTGTGCCGCAGTTCAATGCGACACAGAAGGCGGCATTGGGTACAGGGTTGGCGCGGGTTGCGCGCGCCTGTGCGGCTTCGACTCCTGAATACGCTCAGACAATTCAAGAAAAGGTTGCTGCTGCAAATTCGCCTGAGGTCACGACGGCATTCCTTTCTGCTTTGAATGAAGTGCAGACAGCGGCACTTGGCGCCGGCGCTGGCGGGGGTGCTGGGGGCGCAGCAGCCGGTGTTGGAGGCGGCGCTGCAGGCGACAGTTCAGGCGGTCTCGGAGGAGACAGCTCAACTGCGCAGACGGCTGGGGACTTCACGACCGGTTCGCGGTCCCGCAGGCTCGTGACCAACATCACAAACATTACAAACGAAGTTAACGGCACTAGCCCCTTCTAAGCAGCGGGCTGCCATCTGTCGCCACTTGGAGTATCCTGTGCAGTCACCCAATAGTAAATCGGGCTCGCAATTTGTATGGGAGGACAACGGGCCGCTTGTCAGTTCAATTGACCTTGATCGCGCATTCGCGATCATTCGGCGGCAATGGAGAGTGGTAGCGGGTATCACGCTGATTTCCATGCTACTGGGCTGCGCCTATGTCATTACTGCGGTTCCTCGTTATACTGCTACAGCCAGTGTGCTCATCGGCGGTTCGCCGGAAGGTCTCGTGACGAGGCTTTCGATGGACCAGGCCGCGGCAGATGATGATGCGACTATCTTGAGCCAAATCGAGATTTTGAAATCTGACACGATCGGCTTGGCCGTCGTCAATAAGTTGTCGCTTTCGACAAATGGCGAGTTCATGGCCTCTTCGGGAGGCGCGGTCGACACGCTGAAGCGTGCGTTCAACGTGCTCCTGGACTTGCCCTCTCTGTTTGTGAGTTCCGACCTGGCGCAGACTGACGAAGAAGAGGCCAGCCGCGATGCATTAAACGTCCTGCAGAGCAATATGACCATTGCGCGCGTGGGAAAGTCTTACGTCTTGGACGTCAGCTTCACCTCACCGAACCGGGAGATGTCCGCGACGGTGGCGAATGCGATTGCCGACATCTACATCAACGACAAGCTCGAGGCCAAGTATGAGGCGACGCGTCGCGCCAGTGAATGGTTGCAAACGCGCATCGACGAACTCAAGCAAAAGGCTCTGGAAAGCGATCTGGCGGTTCAGAAATACCGTGCTGAAAACAACCTTTTGGCGACAGGGAACGGCCTTCTCGCTGATCAGCAGCTTGCACAATTGAATAGTGCTATGATTGTTGCGCAAGCGGATACTTCGAAAGCCCAAGCGAAATATAATCATATCCAGGAAATACTGAAGTCTGGTCAGTCCGATGCTATCGTACCCGAGGTGCTTGAAAGCTCGGTGTCCAACGAACTCCGCCAAAAGTATCTTGCAGCGTCTAAGCTCGAAGCTGATATCTCTTCGCGGCTGGGTCCGAACCATATTCGTGCGGTTCGCCTTCGCGAAGAGATGGCAGAGTACCGCCGCCTGATGTTCGAAGAGCTAAACCGTATTTCGGAAAGCTATAAAAACGAGCTCGATGTGGCTCGTTCTCGTGAGAAGTCACTTGCCGATAGCGTCACTAGTGCCAAGACTGAAAGTGCATCGGCGGGGCAGAGCAGCGTACAGCTGCGTGAATTGGAACGTTCAGCGGAAACATATAGAAATCTCTATCAGACATTCCTTCAGCGATACCAAGAAGCGATCCAGCAACAGTCATTCCCCATAACAGAAGCGCGTATCATAACCCGCCCGGTTAAGCCGCAACGCCCCAGCTATCCACGAAAGTTGATGGTCATTGCACTTTTTGGCATCTTTGGTGCTGCGCTTGGGTCTGGATTTGCTGGCATCCGTGAAATGCGCGACCGTTTTTTCCGGACGGGAGAGCAAATTCGGGACGAAGTTAATCTGGAGTATTTGGGCTCCCTTCCGCGGCTCGAAGACAAGCCTCTCGGCTTGATGGTTATCGATAATACAAAGAAACGAAATCTGCAGAAGACTGGGACACTTGCCAGTTACGCCATCGATCACCCTCTCTCGGTGTTTGCCGAGACACTTCGCAGTGCCAAAATGTCGATTGACATGCGAAAGGCCGGTGAAGGTGGCCGTGTCGTCGGAATCGCATCGACCCTCCCAGGAGAAGGGAAGTCCACCGTCGCGCTCAATCTCGCTGAATTGGCGGCGTCTCAAGGTTCCCGGGTGCTGCTGATCGACTGCGATTTCCGGAATCCAGGAGCAACGAAAGCCGCTGGATCGCATGCTGAGGTCGGGCTTTTGGAGGTATTGATTTCCGGTGCACGGCTTCAGGACGTCATCCTTCAAAGCGAAAAAACTGGTCTTTCGTTTGTGCCTGCTGTTGTTCGGCACCGAGTACCGAACTCATCCGAACTACTGTCTTCGCGAATGATGCGTAACGTTCTGGATCTCGCTCGTTCTAAGTTTGACTATGTCATTCTTGACTTGCCACCTTTGGCGCCCGTTGTTGATGCACGTGGTATTGAACCGCTCATCGATGACTTTGTGTTTGTCATCGAATGGGGCAGGATTTCTCGACGGATTGTTTCGACGACCTTGGGCAGAGACGAAGAGATCCGTTCAAAATGCGTTGGCGCCATATTGAACAAGGTTGATACGAAGAAAATGAAACTCTACGAGACGCATGGCTCGGAGGCGTATTATATGTCGCGATATACGTCCTACTATTCCGAGGCGAGCTGAGGTTAGAGTGAAGCTGCTGTCCGGTGCACTTGTTTTAATTGCAGCAACGTTGGTTTTTGCTGTCGCGGCGAATGAACTTGCCAGGACGCTCCGATATGTCGACCTTGTGTATGTGAACGAGAAGTTCGAGGGCAGGGGCGAACGTGCCAACTCCATCATTCACGAATACGCATCCGTAGCCGAGAAAGTGTCGATGCGTGGCGAGTGCCGCTCGGATATCTTAGATGCTGCGGTCGGTGTCGTTCTTGCGGATCTTGATCGGCTAAACCCTGATACAGATTACGAACGATGGGTGGAGTCGGCAGCTCGCGCGCAAAACGTGGTCGAACATGCTGTACGCTGTGCACCGTTCGTCTCCGATTATTCACTCAGGCTTGCTATGATCAAGAGAGCTGCGGGTGAGGAGGCTAGCCAGCAAGCTACTTTGATGTCCAGGGCTGTAGAGCTTGATCCCGCGAGCATGCGTGGTTTGCGCAGTCGATTTGCGCAATGGCGAAAGCTGGATGCGGCCAGTCTCATGGCAGCAGAGCCCGCTCTCACGAGAGACCTCACTACCCTGTTGGGTTACGCATCGCCCGCGACAGTTCGCGAGCTGCTGAAGCAGCCGAGCCCCACGCTATCTAGTTATATCTTTAGCGTTACCATGCATCTTCCAGAAGAACGTCGTGAGAGACTGGAGCGGTGGAAAGTGTTACCGAAAACTTAAACGCATGCGCTCAGTTTGCTTGACTTTTTTGCGATGCAACGTAACCTATGCTGCATAGCAAACAGGAGGCTGTCTCATGAAAGTACTTCTGAAGTCGAAGTTGATTGAAGGCGTAGACTATGATGAGAGCGCGAACCGCCTAAAAATCTTTCTCACAAACGGTCAACGCCGCGAATATTGTGATGTGCCGCGTGACGTCTATGAAGGTTTCGTAGACGCAGAGTCACCCGGTAGTTACTATGTTAGACAGGTGAGGGGCAATTTCTCCCACAACGTTCAACACCAGTGAGATGAATTAGAGCATCGATCGACTAAGCTTAATCGCATGGATTCCATTTTGGACAATCTCTGATTCCCTTTAAATGGGGGATCGTCACGGGGTCGGTTTCATTCGTTTGATATTTGCGCACGTGTTGTGGCGGTAGGTAACTGCCGCCAGTCGTGTCGGTCTGCGGCACGGCAGTTCCGCGTCAGCGAGATCGCTGCGATCAAACTTGTTCGGCGTCATGCGGTGAGCGGCATGATCGAGCCGTTGGGGTAGGGGTGCCCGCCGGGCAGCGGAGAGCTTTCTCCCTATCGATCTTTGCTGATCGCCAAGGTCGAGCGCAAGCCCGACATCACTATGCCGGAACTGACTGACAAGCTTGATGAAGCGCGTGGCGTGCGGGTTCCGCCTCGTCGCTGTCGCAAGGCCTGCTGGCTCAAGTGTTCACATAAAAGCGCCCTGATGGCATCGGAACGCGCACGCACGACGGTGCAGCTGGGGGTCGTGGTGTCTCGACTGCCAAACGTCCGCCTGGGATGAGACTGGAGCCGCATTGTGGTGTTTTCAGTGACGAAACATCGTGAACGCCAAGATAGTCCAGTTGCGCTGTCGCTGCCACGTTGGCGTTTAGACGCGCCGTTCGGACAGTGGGGAAGACGTCAAAGCCGCCACAGCAAACTCAAAGCTGGATGAACCTTGGGGCAACGTCACACAGACCTTCATTGCCGCACTGCGCTATCACGGCCTGACTGCGCCATGATTATCCATCACCCCAAGAGCCGCGTCTTGTTTGACAGCTGCATCCAGACCTGACTTGTACCAGCGCTTGAGCGAGGCGACGTGGTCTTCATCGACACCCTCACGGTTTACAAAAGCGCCAAGGCGGCACAGGCGCTGACAGAAAAAGGCGCATGGTTTCTGTTCCTGCCGCCCTGCAGTCCAAATCTCAATCCCATTGAGATGGCGTTCTCCAAGATCACGGCCCACCTGCGCACCGCAGCCGCAAGGACCTTCAAGGCCCTTGCAAATGTTCTCGCATCAATCTGCATCTCTTCGACGGAGCCGAGTGTTGGAGCTATCTCAAAGCCGCGGGCTATGCATCCGATTAAACGCGCGGTGCTTTAGACATTTCAATCGGCTCACTCGACTCCGGTGCCAACGCTCTTGCGGTAGCGTGCACTTGGCCCGTCAAGTATATCCTTTTCATTGGAAGGTCGCACCGGTGCAAGCGCACTCACCCGAGCCTCGAATAACGTACTCAAGGCAAGGTACGCCTTGGCGTGCAACGAGTTTTGTGTTGGGCTCGATCTCTACGCAGTCACTCTTCCCGGAAGGCGTGTTTCATTTGATCGGTAAGTGGTTTAGCGAAGTAGGACAGCGCCTGCCGATCGGCAGTTTTGATAAATACTTCCGCAGGCATGCCGGGATAAAGGCTCTTGCCGTTCAGGTTCTCAAGGCTCTCGATGTTCGGAACAACGCGGACTGCGTAGTAAGATTGCCCACTCTTCTGATCTATGATGATGTCTGGCGAGACCGAAGTGACGTTACCGGTGACTTCTGGAGTGGTTTTTTGGTCGAACGCAGTGAATCGGATATCTACCTGTTGGCCGAGCGTGATTTGGTCAATACTGCGGGCAGCAATGCGGGCCTCAACTGTGAGTGCTCGCTGGTCAGGTGCCAAAAGCATAAGAGGTTCGCCAGGATTTATAACGCCACCAACAGTGTGAACGGCCAGCTGGTATATTTTACCATCTAACGGCGCTCTGATATCAAGACGTCTCAGCTGATCTTTACCCGCCACCTGTCGCTCTTCGAACTCAGCAATTTTCCCTTCTGTATCGGCAAGGTCTTTGGCAATCTCGGATCGTCTATCCTCATCCAACTGGAGAATTTGAAGGTCGATTTCACTGATTTTGCCTTGGGCTTGAGCGCGGGAGGCGAGGCGTTCTCCGCGGTTGCCACTCAGCTCAACCTTCTGCCGACGCAGACTGTTCACCTTCTGCAGCGTAACCAGCTTTTGCCTGTACAATTCTTCCGAAGCGTCTAGTTCCTGGCCAACAAGTTTTGCGCCATCATCGATCGACTGGAGTTGTATCGTATCTCCCTCGATCTCGGCAGAGAGCTGGTTCTTTCGTTCCTCCAACTGTCGACGCATGCCAGCGAGCGAAGCAACGCGGCTGGTAAAAAGCCGTACCTCTCCTTCTACCAAGTTTAGATCTGCATCGGGCTCAAGACCGTTCAAGTCAACATCGTTTACGGTAAACTCGGTGGCGCCACTGCGTTCTGCGATAAGTCTACTACGCCGCGCATACAACTGAGCCAAACTACTATTGATGATGCCCAGGCTCGCTCTGATGGAGGTCGCGTCAAGCCTTAAGAGGAGATCGCCTGCTTGAACGTGATCGCCTTCCTTAACGACCAATTCGGAGACGATCCCCCCGGTCAAGTGTTGGATTTTTTTGACATTCTCATCGATGATGACCATACCGTCTCCGACCACGGCGCCGGAAAGCGATGCCGTCGCAGCCCACCCGCCAATGCCGAAGACCAACACTGCGCCGAGAAGCCCCACTATCAAGACATGACGCTTTATTGAGGTCAGGGAGTTCGTGTTGTCATTCATGAGTTAAGCCTCTGATCCATCAACGACCTTCAATGTAGGTGCGCGCTCCAGCGTTACTGGCCGTTCCTGCTTCTGAAGTATCGAATTGATCACGTCTTCTTTTCTTCCGAAAAGCTGCATCTGACCGTCTTTTACCATCATCACGTGGTCGACGCCGGCAAGTGCGCTCGGACGATGGGCGATGACGATCGCTATCCCGCCGCGGGCACGTACGCTGAGAATTGCAGCAGTCACCGCTGCCTCACCATCTGCGTCCAGGTTCGAGTTCGGTTCGTCGAGAACAACTAAGAACGGATCACCGTAAAGCGCGCGAGCCAGACCCAAGCGTTGACGTTGCCCTGCCGACAGCATGTTTCCGCCGGTGCCTATTTCCGTCTCGTAACCTCGGGGGAGTTTTAAGATCAACTCATGGACACCAGCAGCGGTTGCCGCGGCGATGATGGCAGAAGGGTCAGCATCCCGACGGAACCGGGAAATATTCTCCGATACCGTCCCTGAGAAAAGCTCAATGTCCTGAGGCAAATATCCGATATGAGACCCAAGCTCGACGTCGCTCCATTGATTGAGCGCAGCGCCGTCAAGACGAATATTCCCACGATAGATTGGCCAAACGCCAGTCAGAGCTCTAGCAAGAGATGATTTTCCCGAAGCACTTGGCCCTACTATCCCCACAGCACTGCCGGCGTTAAGTCTGAAGTCAACCCCTGCAATCAGCGCTTGGGATTGCCCAGGTGCGCCGCTGACAAGGTTGTCTACGGACAGTGATCGGCGAGGAGACGGTAGCAGCATGGGGAAAGGCGCGGCGGGGAATGCCTTTAACAGCTCTTTCATACGCCGCCAGGCCTGCAGGGTGGCCGCATAGGCTCGAGCGTTGGCAATTGCCTGCTCGACGGGAGCCAGCGCGCGCGAGGTGAGGATCGATGACGCGATAATTATACCGCCCGATGCTTGGTTCTCAATCACGAGAACGGCGCCGGCTGCGAGTACAGCAGATTGAAGCACCATTCTGAAAATCTTTGAAACGGTCGCGTAGGAATTCGCCACATCTGAATTTTTGCGGTAAGCCGCCCGGTAGGCATCATTTTGCGAAACCCATCGATTGGCGAGCGTATCGGCCATTCCCAAAGCTGTGACGATCTCCGCATTTCTTTGAGCCGCCTGGATATCGGAGGTTCGCCTGTTGCTGAGATCATGTATTTTCTGTGCGGATTTCTGCGTGCTTTTGTTCGCTACCAGCGTCAATAATGCCAGGATGATGCCGCCGACAATTGTCATCGCACCGATAAGGGGGTGGAAGAGAAAGCAGATCGCAACGTAGAACGGGATCCAGGGCAAGTCGAAGATGATCGTCGGGCCCGAACCGCTTAAAAATGTTCTAAGCTGATCAAAGTCCCGAAGAAGCTGCAGTCCGTCGCCGCCGGACCGTAGTTTAAGTGCGCTTCGAACAGTCGTGCTGAATATGGCCCTAGCCATCATCTCGTCGAAAACGCCGCTGATGCGAACCAGAATTCGATTACGAGCAATCTCGAACGCCGCGTGGAAGGCGTACAGCATCAGGGCAAGCACACCAAGCGCCACGAGTGAGGCAATGCTCCTGCTTGGGATAACTCGATCATAGACTTGCAGCATGAAAAATGACGCAGTGAGGTATAGGATGTTGACCAGAGCGCTGGCAACTCCCACTGCAACGACACCAGGTCGACATTTTTTTATAATCTCAGCTATAGGATCGGTATAGTCCGATGTATTGCTTCGAGAATTAAGTGTTTTCACGCCAACCTCGCGACGGCACGATAGCTATGCTACTAACAATGTACCAACAAGCTAAAAGGTAATAGGTATGCTTATTGCTGTTCATAACTGAAAGTTATAATATTATCCACAAAACAAAATGTTGTGACCGAAATAAATATGGTTTTGGTAAATCGGCATGAGTGCAACGTTCTTCCGTGGATAAAACCGTTTCGCGACTATCTGTCTTAAGTTATTCGACGGCACTATTTTTCGCCGGCAGCAGTAGCCAGGGCGGTGGCGGGAACATCGGAATCCGGGATGCGCTGGGTTTAGGTTTATACTTCTGTCGACCTCGTCAAAATTTCTGTCTGGCAATCCTTCGTATTGTAACTGGCGTAACGAAAAAGTCTTTAGCCTGACGCTTCGCCGCAGTGCTCTCTCCGCCGTCACTTCGGGATCATATGCGAACGGTTGCAACTTTAATTTCGACGTCGGATAAAGATCGACATCTACCGAGTTTCGACGGACCGCAAAAACGTCACATATACTGGGCTCGAGCAGTTATTATCGTAAAAAGTGGCGCCACGCTATTGATTACATAAGGTACGTTAGTTGGACTGCCGTCAGTGAAGGAGTCCTCTTCTTTTTAAAGGCATATACTACCGACACACCGCGTTCCCGTAAGAGTCGACGACACAGCTGCGATGCGTAGCCCCCGAATTTCCTGACTTAGCCCCATTAGGATCGCGAGGAAGGGGACGAACCAGTCTTGGAGAGATTTGTCCAGGCTGAGGCGGAACATCGAAATTTTGGTTGCCGTAAGTGCCGGTAACGCCTCCATCGAGGCTCTTTTGTTCCTCATAGTTTGGGTATTGCTGCTGTTGCGCGGCTGCGCTTCCAAATAAGAGGCAAGACCAGACAATCCCTGGAACGAGTATACTGACAACTTTTACCAACTGCATGCTTGATCCTGTCCGGGTTGCTAGGCCACGTGTGATGAGCTTTGTGCCAATCGAGCATTTCCAGCTTCTCAAACGCGTAGCTTAGCGCCATCTATCCAAATAGAAAATTCACTATATTGTGGTTTAAAAAGGGTGGAGCCTCCCCAATATAGCCCTCTATCGAAATGAATACACGAATTTGCTCTCGTGAATAGGATTTACGGACGGCCGCCGTGCGTGACGACAGAGACGAGCAATCGCCAGGCGAAGTTTCGAAGACAGGCATGCCTGCTCCTCAAGCAAGGATAAACTACCGATACAACGCAGCCATAAGGAACAGAGCGTTTCCGCCACTGCTAAATGGCACCTGAGTGTCGGCAAGTGCGTATCAATCCGTCAGGAACATTGTGAATGAAGTATAATCAGCGAGCCGTTCTAAGAGTGTAACCACGATGGCGAAGAACATAATTCCCAAAAAAACGCATTTCCATAAAATTTGAACATTTCTCACCACCAAATCTGCAGAAGGCGTGCGGTACTTCTTGCGACATAACAGCGAGGTGTTCCATGTCTCTGCCAGTGATGTCGAAGAAAATCCGGTCAAATTTTTGTGTGCTCGTTAGCGCCGTAATTGCGTTCTCATCAGCGCCGGAAGTTGCAAGGGCATTCGGGCCCTCCGGCGTACCTAAAGAGTTTGGCTCTGATGTTGTTCGAATGCTCGAACAGGAGGGGACATTGGCGCCCTTCGCGAGTGTCGTGTTCTGCATGAAGGCGCCAGAACAATGCCGAAAGGTTGGCGGTCAGAGCATAATGGATCTGGATGCGGAGCGCGGAGCGCAGCTGTCGAGGGTAAATTCGACTGTCAACAGATCCATCCGGCCTGTTAACGACCGATCGGGTACGGACGACTGGGAAGTAGATGTCAAAAGCGGCGATTGCGAGGATTTTGCGCTGACAAAGCGCAAACAGCTTATCGAGCTTGGCTGGTCGTCCTCGAGTTTGCGTATTGCTGTGGCGCTAACCTCCAGCGGTGAAGGGCATGCGGTCCTTATCGCAAAGACATCCGCCGGTGACCTCGTGCTCGATAACCGCACGAGTGCGATCATGGACTGGCGTAAAACCGACCTGAGGTTCCTGAAAGTGCAGTCGCGGGACAATCCCAAGCAATGGCAGAATGTTGGTCAAAAAGCTAAGCTGGTCGCCTCTGCGCCCAAGAAAGTTCGCACTGTGACAGCGACGCTCAGGAGAGCGGATCCAGTGCTTCGCCAAGCATCTGATATCGGCAATTATTGACTTTTGCTATTCTCAGGTAGCTGGTCATAGCGGCCTACACCGGTGCATGCCGATCGGCGCTCTGCAACCAGTGCGGCCTGCCCATCAGAAACGGGCAGTTAAAAAACTGGCGGATGACAGACGGTAACTATTTCGGTGCGAGGGACGTAACGATACTCAACGATGAGGTCGCCGCATTCAAGGGCCTTACGACGTTCGACGTAAGTGGCTCTCACTGGACGCTCGTATCGGACATATTCTCGTTTTCGCTGCGGCTCGTAATTTTGGATCATGTCGGCGGATACCGCAGGAAACGGAAGCAAGGCAGAAAGGCTCAAAATGCAGATGGTGCGCAATCGCATAATTTTCCCCGTGAGCTAGAATAACGAAATGATTTTAAATGAGTTTGATTTGCGTATCGGTGTACGAGTCAATTTTTGAGCGTGCGGTTTGTTCCACGTCGCTCGCTTCGACAATCCAATTTTTACGGCTTGAGTGAGCGTTTTTCGCGTTCTCGCTCAGGCGGCGTAGGTCAAAAGCCGCTTCAGCCGGGCCAGCGAGCCAAGATTGCCTTGGATCAAGTTGATTGCGAGATCCTGCTACGCGCGCCTGCTAAATCGATTTTCAAACCTATCTTCGCACAGAGTCGCGACTTGAATCCTGCGGCGGTCGAAACGCGTGGTAGCCTAAACCCGTTTGCGTCGTGGCACGCTGAAGCCCTTCGATTTTTATTGCGCTTGTCAGAGAAGAGGAGACGTTCTCTGTCTTAGCGAGAATTCCACTCTTCATGAGTTGCTCAATTCGACGCTTGTATTGTGGAGAACTTCGTCCCGACAATCCTAAGAACGGTAAGCTTACCGGTTGCGACTGCCGCAGTGTCTATGCCAAGTCGGGCGTTCCCGATATTCACAGTGATGCCAGGAGTGTGCCCGTGGATCACGAAGATCGGTAACTGTGGTCCATCCTCCAGGAAAGGTTCGCGTATCCACATAAGGTCGTTATCTGTCTGCGACGCGAGTGCCACACCAGGTCTGACGCCGGCATGCACGAAGAGAAGATTATCGATCTGCAATGATACAGGCAGAGCTTCTAGTCTTGAAATGTAGGCGGTTGGTATAGTCTCTCGGACGACGTGATGTAGCCCTTTTAATCCAACCCTTTTTAGCACATTTTCAACATCTATCCCGAAAGAGGTTAGTGTCGCGCTGCCAGCAAATTCCAGCCAAGCATCAATTGGCAAGTCGCCACGCACCATTTTGACGAGTTGGTCGTCATGGTTGCCGCACAGGGCAATGTCCTCAATTTCTTCTGATATCGGTTGGGTGAGCAGTTCCAAAACGTCTCGACTTGCCGGCCCCCGGTCTACATAGTCTCCAAGCAACACGACAAGCTTTCGTCCCGGATAGCCCTGCGCATCGCGCGCGATTAAACGGCGTGCAGCCCTGAATGCCGATGCGCAACCATGTATGTCGCTTATTGCGTATAGTGCACTGAAATCCGATCCATACATCGTCAACCTGGGCCTCGGGGAAGCCGGCGCGATACTAGGTCGGAAACGCTTCATCAGGTGGCGGTGAACCATTCCAAAATTACATTTAGGAAACACGTGTCATGATCCGTATCGATGTCCAAGCTATCTCGAAGCGATGATGTTCGAGGGAAATCGATCCTGTTTTGAGGCGGCCCTGTGGGAGTGATTGGAGTATCGTGCTCGGCGATTCCATCACCTACACACCTATTGCGTGCAGGCATACCTTCAGTATCGCCGCTTCTTTATCACCTGTGGCGATGAAATCAAGGCACTCAACAGGACCTGAGCGCTTTCAACCAGCACACGATCGAATAGGTGCGAAAGAGGGTCCTGGCGCGCCTGCATGTTTGGTTCATTGTCACGCGCGCTCGATTACAAAAGCTTCTAAGCGCAGGCGCTTTTTAGGGGTCACCATAGCAATGCTATTGCGATGATCGCGACGGCCCACATTGCCAGCGAAATGCTAAGTAGGATTAGGTAGTTACGGAATCGCCGTGTCATAAGCGAGACAATGCCTCGACTTTAATCTCAGTAGAAGCGCGGGTCATCATCATGTCTAACGCTCGGTTAACGGCTATCGAGGACCTATCGCTTTTCAAGACATGTCGGCCTCGGGTCACTCTGATTCAATTGAACCGGTTTCCCGGCATTCCTGCTTGTCGAAGATCATTCGGTGATTGTTTCTACAACTCCCCGTATCAACTACGAAAGAGTGGTCTGCGTCTATTGGCTGATGTTGCGGGTTTGAATTCGGCCCCTTTGTGGGGAGTGACGTCAAGGACCACCTTCCCCACGGATCGCGGTCGAGCTGGCGTGAATTCGATATCGGCAGCATAGGCAAAAGGAAGAATGACTTATCCTACTCGACGCTCTGACAGCGCGCCCCGCACCTCAAGCGGCTGTGGACTTAGGATGGCGATCGCTGGTCTCGTCGGAAAAGAACCAGATGATCTATTTGGCTCCTTTAGGCTGACTTGTGGAGACGAGACATGGGCTGAAGAGAAAAGATCTTCAATCCTGCTTAGCCTCCAAGCCTAGACTTGAATCTTCGACGTCCACAAGGTTTCCGTCGAACAAGCCGTCAATAATCCGGGGCTCAATCAGAAAGCTCTTCCAAGGCGCCGTAAATGTAGCTTCATCTTGTCCTGGCACCATCAAGTCTTCGTAGTGATCTAAAACTGCATAGCATGTCTTCGTATTTTGCAAGCTAAAACAGGTTAACCAATCTTTAATTTTGGTACTGACAGTGTTACAGAGTTAGAATATAAAGCCGATGAAAGTAACTTCAGCGATTATTTTAGCGGTGCGTCATATGTGCGCAATGTGGGGCGACAAAAATGTCAGACTTCCAATCAGGTGAGTGTGTTCTCGGGACTCTGGATTCCAGTCCGGTTGAAGTATTTCAGCCGTTTTCCGTTCAGATGTCCCAAAAGAATATTTCGCATTTAGCTGCAAAACGATTTCTCGATATAGTGTTAGCTACGCTCGCCCTTATTGTGCTGGCGCCGCTTTTGTTGACAGTTTTTTGCTTGATCAGATGTGAAAGTCCTGGCGGGGCACTCTTCACGCAGACCCGTTGGGGGATGAACGGGAAGAAAATCAAGGTCTATAAATTCCGTTCTATGTACACGGACAAAGGCGATCCCAGTGGGGTTGCGCAGACCGTCGTAGGCGATCCGCGGATCACAAAGGTGGGGCGCTATCTGCGTCGTTTTAACGTTGATGAACTGCCACAGCTCATAAATGTCATTCGTGGTGATATGTCTGTTGTCGGGCCACGCTGCCACGCCGTTGGTATGTTTGCAGCCGGCGTACCGTATGAAACCCTTGTTCCTGAGTATCATCAGCGCCATGCGATGCGTCCAGGTCTCACAGGGCTTGCCCAAATGCGTGGTCTGCGAGGCCCTACAGATCGTCCTTCGAAAGCCCGCGCCCGGATTAATGCCGATCTTCACTACATCGAAAATTTTTCTTTTTGGCTCGATTGCCGAATTATCGTCGGAACCATCTATTCGGAGATGCAGGGCGGTAACGGCTTCTAGCGTGACCATCTTCATCAGCCAAAACTAGATTTGGCTGATGAACGCAGCTTAGATCGATCGTGAAGTGTACGAGAACGCATCTATTTTTGCCGCTGTCCTTCCGACCATGAGTACTCCCAGAATGAAGTGATCAAGTGAGGCGTTGCGAAAGAGGCAAACTCAAGAGCTCACGTATTTGACTAACTCGCTTGAAGTTGACCTGGCACAAATTTGCCTTTTTTTACAATCGGCTCAGAAGTCTCGGGCGAGCGCATAAATGCCTTGATCGGCTGAAACCTGAGTTCGTTAATCGGCCGCACTGAGCAGAGGCTTCGGTGAGCGGAGACTTGGGATCCTGCGGATCAATGCCGCCCTATCGGTAGGTCTAGAGGTTCAGGCTCAGGGCATGCCAAAATGTTGTGGTCGAACTTGTTGGCACCGCCAGAACGTTCTCCTAACGCGTGAAGAGATTTGCGGGCGAGCGTACATTTTAAAGAAAATTTTACTTTATTTCAAAGTATTATCTGCCTTTAGATAGTTATGGTAAATAGTGCTTCACGCTGTGTAATAATCTGTTAACAAGAAAGCAGGAAGAATAGCGTCGTTCGTTAGTTTAGGGTCGGTAATGACTTTCAATTCAGACAAAATTTACTCCTGAGTGACAGCCTGGTGGCTCACAAGGAGTCTCGTCCGTGTCACTCAAACTTCGAAATATTATTCTCGCTGTCGCGACGTCCCTCGTCATGTGGGTGATGTTGATACAAGGTTCACTGGTAACGTTTCGGTTCTTTCACCCGCAAACGGACATGATGACGACCGCAAGCGTTGGACGGTGAACCACATCTCGCGATCGTGTGTCCGGTAGTCTGGTAGCAACGAGTTGCGTGGGTACCACGATAAAGCGCGTACCAGTTAGCAACCGGTTCACCATGCTCTGAGGCTGTGCTGCAACCCAAAGAGCTTGCGGCAAGGATGCGGTTGAGAAACCGGTCTCAAGCAGGTCTCAAGCAGGTCTCAAGCAGGTCCGCAGTGGTATGCTCATCCGAAGCAATGCCCCGACGGTTTTGCGAAGACCACGCATAGCGAATTGGACGCGTTACTGCGTGCTGTCACCACGACCCATCACGCAACCTCCAGACTTTTAACAAAATCAGCACTCTCATGAGCATGAATGCGGGTGAACCGGATCAGTTCGTCGAAGTGGCGCTGCATCTTGCGGATGGATTCGGCGTTGTTGAGAACGAGATACATGCCGCCCACGAAGATTGCTGCGCGCTGCGAGCCGAAGATCGTATAGGGTACGGAAAAGCGCTCTTTCTCGTTGAACAGGAATAGCCGGAACGACGGGTAGAGCTCGTTGATGAGTTCGGACATGTATTGCAGCTGTGTCGCCCTGATCTCCTTCTTCAAGCCACTCCACATGCCGCGCCCCTGGGCAAAAGCTTCCAATGTCTCGCAGGGCATGCAGACTTCCATATCCGTGCCAGGCTGGCGGTTGTAGTCGAGGCGAAAAGCGGACTCGCTGGCTTGTGCTTTCACGCTTTGGTGCGCGCTTTCGGCTTCGAAGGCGATGATTTGCGGGGTGCGCAGCAGGTCCGGGATTCGGGCTGGCACGTAGCGGATCTTCGAACCTGTGGCCTCGGCATGCCACTTCATCAGCAGCGTGTCGGTATAGTCCTCACCGCCTTCCTCGATCTCGAAGCTCGGGCGTAGTTCGCCCGTCAGGCCTGGATCGTGCGAGATGCCGAGCAGCCAATCGAGCGATACGGCGTGGCGTTCGGCAATGTTGAGAAGAGTTTCCACGCGCGGTAGACGCGCCGAATCACCCGACAAAAGCTGTGATAGCGCCGAGCGGTCGATGCCGATCCCGGCCGCAAAAGCCGAATGGCTGTCACCAGACCGTGTGACCAGCTCCAGCAGGCGGAGGCGAAAGAGCTCCGCCAGGGCGCGTTTGTCCATAATCAACCCCAATGTTCACTATTATCAACATTGTATGGTTTCTGTTATCAAAATCAACAGTCGGTCACCAAACTCTCATTGTGCGCGTCGCGGCCCGGTGAAACTCTGTTCCGGGGCAAAGCATCAGGGGATATGATGAGCGACACGTCATTCGATAGGCAACACCGAGGAATCCATCAACGTCGAACAAGGGCGCCTAGAATAGAGTGGCCGACAGTCGCTCTGCTTCTTGCATGCTACGGCCTGTGGGGGATGGCCGGCTACAGTCTTTATCCGGCCTATCCCATCGTCGCGCTCGTGCTGATGGGCGTGGCGGTCGCGCTTCACTCGTCGCTTCAACATGAAGTTCTGCACGGACATCCCACAAGGAGTGCCAAGGTGAACGAGGCGCTGGTCTTCGCTCCGCTCGGGGTGTTTTACCCCTACCGCAGCTACAAGCGGACGCATCTTCAGCACCACGCGGATGAGCGTCTCACCGATCCCTTCGATGATCCCGAGAGCTACTACCGCGCCATGAGCGACTGGGAGACGATGCCGACTTTTCTGAAGCGCCTGCTTGCCTGGAACAACACGCTGATTGGACGTGTGCTAATCGGTCCGCCGCTGATGGTGGTCGGGTTCACCGCTTCCGAATGGCGTAAGATTTTCAAGGGAGACCGCAAGGTCGCCATGGCGTGGACCCTCCACCTTGCCGGGCTCATTCCGACCTTGCTGGTGGTCTCGAACCTGTTCGGCATTCCCGTCTGGCTCTACGTCGGCGTCTCCGCCTATCTCGGTGTTTCCATCATCGCCATCCGCTCCTATTGCGAGCATCAGTGGGCTGAGCAGCCGGATGGGCGCACGATCATCGTCGAAAACTCGATTCTGGCACCGCTCTTTCTCTATAACAACCTGCACTTCGTGCACCACAAGCTGCCTACCGTCGCATGGTACAGGTTGCCATCGCTCTATCGCGCCGGACGCGCAGAATGGCAGAGGATGAACGAGGGATATGTCTTCGCCAACTATTTCGAGGTTTTCCGTGCATTCGCTTTCAAGGCGAAGGAGCCGGTGGTGCATCCTGCCTGGCGGCGGGCGGAACCGGTCGTGGCGAACGATATCGTTGTAAAGGATCAGGGCGAGGTCGCGAGCTATCAAGCCGCGGGTGGTACCGCAATTCCGGATCTTCCGGCATGACGTGGATTGCCGCTCTGCCGATGTATGACTGGCCGGAAGTGCGATCCGATGTGGATCGCAGCTGGGAAACGATGCGCGCGCGCTTCATCGCAAATGGCGTTGATGCGCCTGAGCACCTCGTTCGACGCAACGCGGACATGCCGCCGGTACCGGGCGGCATTCGTGGTGAGGATGGTTCGATCATCGCGCCAGACCCGGCAACGCTCGATCCGGATGCGCTCGATCTCGATGTCCTGTGGCGCCATCCGGCTCTTCTCTTTTCTGCCACCTGTTGGGGGCCGATGGAACTTGGCTTGCAGGATCATGTCCAGGTCATTGGGCAAAGCCCGTATGATGATGTCGCGGGAGGCTCGGGAATATTCTATTCGAGCGCCATTGTTGGTCGGAGAGGGGAGGGCGCCAGCGTGATGGCGCCTGAGACCGGCGAACCGATCTTGCCGATCTCGTTACTTCGAGAAAGAAAACTTGCCTTTAACGAGCACCGCTCGATGTCCGGTCATCTGGCTTTGAAGCGCGATCTGGAAGCCATGGGCGAAAGCCTTGAGCTGTTTTCCGAATTGGTGGAAACCGGGGCGCATCGGGCGTCGGTGACGGCTGTCGCACGGGGAGAAGCCGACTTCGCGGCAATTGACTGCCGATCCTGGATGCTGGCTGAGCGCCATGAGCCTGCGGCGAGGGATCTGCATGTCGTCGGCTGGACAGGGCGGCGCAAGGGCCTGCCCTTTATCCGCGCCAGAAACATACATCTCGACTTCCTGATGTAGGCGCGGCGCGCACCTCAGACGCTGTGATGGGGAGGCAGGGCCTTCGATATGAGCGCTCTGGTCTTCTCCATGTCGGATGAGATCGGCCGATCGTCAGAATAATGGCTGACGTGCGACCGGAGCACGCTGTAGAGAGCGTCCGTCCCCGGTGCTCTGCGCGCCACGGTTTCCAGAAAATCATGGGCCTGCGTAGCCGCCAGCCACTCGATCGCGAGGATGTATTCGGCATTGTCGATGACGGCGAGAAGCTTGTTGGCTGCAGCGGTCGGATGGGCGAGGAAATCCTCCTGAAGCGCCGAGGTGAGGCCGCCATCGGTGGAGGCGGGCGCTGCAAGCCTGCGGTTTTCGTTTGCAAGCGCTGCTGCCGTGTATTGGGCGATCATGAAGCCGGAATGGCTGCCTGGGTCGGAGGCGAGGAAGGGCGGAAGGCCGCTCACCAGCGGGTTGACCAGGCGGTCGATCCGCCGTTCGCTCATGGCCGCAATTTGCGCAATGGCAATGGCAAGCGCGTCGGCGGCCTGACCGAGTGCCGGCGCCACCGCATGGGCTTCCGACCAGACAAGCGGCTCCTCCGGCGTGCCGGCGACAGCCGGGTTGTCGGTGACCGACGCGAGTTCGCGGTCAACCACGGCGGCGCATGTCTCGAACAGATCGCGGGCAGCGCCGTGGGCATGGGGGATAGAGCGCAGGCTCAGCGCATCCTGTGTGCGCCGGCCTCTAGCGGCTTCGATCAGTCCACTCCCGGCAAGACGTGCCCGCAGCACCTTGCCCACCTTGGCAATACCATCGGAGACTCGTAACGACAGGACGACCTCGCTGAAAGCCGGCATCTGGCAGCCAGCCGCCTCAAGCGTCATGGCGGCAATGGCATCGGCCCAGTCGAGCAATTGCGCGGCCCGGTCCAGCGCGATGCTGGAGAGGCCGGTGGCGCAAGCGGTGCCGTTGACGAGGCTCAATCCCTCCTTGGCGCCGAGAACCAGCGGCTCAAGTCCGAGCTCCGCCAAGGCCTCACGCCCGCTCAAGGCACGTCCACCGATATGGGCGGAGCCTTCTCCAATGAGCACCAGCGCCGTATGCGCATTGTGCGTCAGGTAGCCCGCCGATCCGCGGGAAGGGACATCCGGAATGCAGTCGCGTTCGAGAAAGGTGGTAAGATGGCGAACGATCTCCAGGCTGACGCCGGAATACCCATGGGCAAAGTTGGCGATCTGCGCGGCGATGATGGCGCGCACCTCACGAGGGGGAAGCAGCGGACCGACGCCGCAGGCATGGCTCAGAATGATGCTGCGCGAAAGCTTGCCCTGCGCAGTGCGATCAACAACGGTATCCGAAAGAGCGCCGACGCCGGTATTGATGCCGTAGGCACGGATGCCACGCTCGACGATGCTCTCGACGATCCGCGCCGCGTTTTCGATCCGCTGAATTGCAGCGTTGGTGAGCGCAAGTGTTTCTCCCTGGCCGACCTTTGCCACGTCCTGCCAAGTCAGCCTGCTATCGAGCAACACGGTCATTCGGTTTTCCTGATAATATTCAATGGAAAGAGAGGGTTCGTCTGGAACGCGCGGTTTCAGCTTTCCCAGACGCTGGATCAGGTGCTGTAGAGGCGATAGCGGCTGCCGGGATAGAGCAAGCGGACGGAAGAGATCACGCCGGCTTCAGACCATGTGCGGCGGCGCACCAGAAGGCAGGGCTCCGTCTTGGAAATGGCAAGCAGCTTGCACTCCCACGGCTGCGCCGTCACCGCCTCGATATGCTGCTCAGCCCTCACGATCGGCGCAATAGCGGTCAGATAGCCGTTCGGCGTCGCCTTGCCGAAATCCTGATCGATATAGTGCGGAACGATGGCGTGGTTGACGAAACGATCTTCGATCTGCATCGGCACGGAATCTTCCGCATGCACCATGATCGAATGGGACACCGGGCTGCCGATCTCGATCGAAAGTGCCTCTGCCAGTTCGGCATCGCAGCTTTCCATCCGCAGTACGATGACATTGGCCGTATGGACACCGCCATTGCGGGTAATTTCGTCGGCAATATTGGGAACGCTCTGAAACTGCGACGTCCGCTTCTTGCTGGCAACGAAAGACCCCTTGCCCTGTACCCGAACGACAAAGCCTTCATCGGCCAGTTCGCGCAACGCGCGGTTGGCCGTCATGCGGCTGACGCCAAGCAGCTCGACCAGTTCATTTTCGGACGGCACGCGATGGCCGACAGCCCACTCGCCGGTTTCGACGCGGCTTCGAACATAATCCTTGAGCGTGACGTAAAGCGGCTTGTCGGAGGCCGGCTCGTGCTGCGCTTTTTCGATCTGTTTTTCTACCGTTTGCATGGGGCTCCAAAAGGCGAACGACGAAGGTTCGGCACCGGACGCGTCCGGGGCGCGTGTGCGGGTATGGTGCGTGCCATACCCGCAAACAGCCGTCAGTTCAACTTGTGCGTCGTCAGCCACTCTTCGGCAACCACGTCGAAGCTGTCATGGTTGGCAAGGCGACCGTTCATAACGATGAGGTCCTTGGTCGTCAGAGCGGCCGAAACCGCATCCAGTGTCTTGGTGACCGTGTCGTTGACCTTGGCCTTGGCCATGATCGGCACGATGTTCTGGGCTGGGAACAGGTTCTTGATGTCTTCCAGAATGATCAAGTCGTTGGCAGCAATCGCCGGGTCCGTCGAGAAGAGGTTTGCCGCCTGAACCTGGTCGTTCAGCAGTGCCGACAGGGTCAGAGGGCCACCGACGTCGAGAGACTTGAACGACTTGAATTCAAGACCGTAGAGTTCCTTCAGGCCAATGATGCCTTCCTTGCGGGTCTTCCATTCCGGCGGGCCACCAAGCACCAGTTCGGACGCCACGGGCTTGAGATCAGCAATGGTCTTCAGCTTGTATTTCTCGGCAGTGGCACGGGTGACCGCCACACCATCGGAATCCTGAGCCGCGGATGGCGTCAGCATGACGACACCCTCGGGCAGCGCCTTTGTCAGTGCTGCAGCGACGTCCGCCGGCGAATGGGCGGTGGCGTTCTTGTCGAGATAGCTCAAGGTCGCGCCGGCATATTCCGGCAGGAGGTCGATCGAGCCGTCGAGAAGCGCCGGCATATAGACTTCGCGGCTACCGATGCTGAGCTTGGTTTCCGTCTTGATGCCCTTGGCGGCCAAAGCCTTGGCATAGATGGTGGCCAGAAGCTGGCTTTCAGGGAAGTCGGCCGAGCCGACGATGATGGTGGACGTGTCCGAACGCTGAGCCGGAGCGTTCCCGAGAGGATCGGTCTGCGCAAGCGTCGTGGTGGCGGAAAGCGCGATCAGCGCGAATGCGCCGGCGGCCTTTAAGATATTGAATGCCATGCAAGCTACTCCTTTTGTGTCAACGTCTTCAGAATGAAAATGCAGTTTTGGTTGATGCCCACCCTATGCCCGGCGGGTTAGTCCTGGTGAGACCGTGAGCCTCGATATGATGCCGATCACCAAGTCGACCATAAGGGCGAGCGCACCGACGAGCACCGCACCGGCCGCCATCTGGTAGTAGTCGTTCTGCGCACGGCCATCGATGATGAGGCGTCCAAGACCGCCAAGCGACACATAAGCCGCAATGGTTGCCGTCGAGATGATCTGCAGCGTCGCACTCCGAAGCCCGGAGAAGATCAGGGGCAGGGCGCAAGGAAGTTCGACATCAAAGAGAATATCGAGCGGCCGCTTGCCCATGCCGCGCGCCGCATCCACCGCTGCGGGATCCACCGCCGCAACGCCGGCATAGGTCGCGCTCATGATGGGCGGCACGGCCAGAAGCACGAGAACAATGATGCTGGGCACGATGAACGCCATGTCGGAGGCAAAGACCGGACCGAAGAGAATGACGAGCAACACGATCAAACCCAGGCTCGGCAGTGCACGCAGGGCATTGGCAAGGCCTGCGATGACAACCACGCCGCGGCCGGTGTGGCCGACATAAAGACCGATCGGCAGGCCGATCAGGCAGGAGAAGAAGAGGGCAACGCCGCTATAGATCAGGTGCTGGATGACGAGCGCGAAGACGCCATCGGTGCCTGTCCAGTGTGCCGGATCGGAAAACCATGCGATCATCGTTCTGCACCTCCGGGCTGCCATGGTGTCAGGCGTTTCGTGGCAAAGAGCACAATCCCGTCGAGCAGCGCTGCCAACAGCACGCAGAGAACGATACCGGCGATGATCGGCGTCAGGAAGCGCAGTTGAAGCCCTTGTGTAAACAGAAGACCGAGCTGCGGCGTGCCGACGAGTGCCGCCACGGAAACGATACTGACATTGGATACCACCGCGACGCGCAGGCCCGCGGCAATCACCGGTACGGCAAGCGGCAGCTCAACGAAAAGAAGCCGCGGCAATGTGCGGTATCCCATGGCATTGGCAGCCTGAATGACATCGGGCTGTACGGAATCGAGGCCATCGGTGACAGTGCGGATAAGAAGCGCCAGCGCATAGATCGTCAGCGCGACAACCACGTTGAGCGGATCGAGAATGCGCGTGCCGAGAGCGAGCGGTAGCAGAACGAAGAGGGCAAGCGACGGGATGGTGTAGAGCAAACCAGCCGCACCAAGCATCGTGGAGCGGAAGAAGCCGGCCCGGTGCGCAAGCCAGCCAAGCGGCAGCGCGAGGAGGAGACCAATGACGACGGGGATGACCGAAAGCCAGAGGTGCCAGAGGAAGAGTTCGGCGATACGGCCGGACTCGCGGTACAGCCAATCGAACCTCATGCTTGCGCCCTCGCGCGACCGGTGCGTGCCGCCTCGATCGCGGTCACAACATGAGACAAAGTGACGGTGCCTGCCAATGTACCTGACGGACCGACGATCACGCCTCGGCCAGAGGGTGAGCTGAGGGCGGCGTCAAGAACGTTGCGCAGGCTGCTGCCTTCCACCGCAAGCGTACCGCTGAGATTGAGATCGCCCTCTCTCACAGGAGCCTTGATGCTTTCCACATCGGCCCAACCCAACGGGCGGTTCTCGGCGTCGGCGACGAGCACCCATCTATCGGTCGCAATCTGGCGAAGGGATTCTGGCGTGGCGCCGAGCGCGGCTGTCGGTTCCTGGCCAAGTTGCACGCCATCATCGTTGAAGTCGGCAAAACCCAGGATGCGATAACCCCTGTCGCGTCCGATGAAATCCGCGACGAATTCGTCTGCGGGTCGTGCCAGCAATTCCTGGGGAGTGGCGATCTGCGCCAGGGTTCCGCCAGTGCGCAGAACCGCGACCTGATCGCCAAGCTTCAGAGCCTCGTCTATGTCATGCGTGACCATGATGATGGTCTTGCCGATTTCACGCTGGAGGCGGAGGAACTCGTCCTGCAATTGCGCACGGACCACCGGATCGACGGCGCTGAAAGGCTCGTCCATCAGCATGAATTTCGGATCTGAAGCGAGTGCACGCGCAACGCCGACGCGTTGCTGCTGGCCACCGGAAAGCTGCCAGGGATAGCGATTGGCGAAAGCGGAAGAAAGGCCGACGCGCTCCAGAAGATCGTGCGCGGTCCGAAGTGCCTGCTCCTTGGGCGTTCCGTTCAGCCGCGCGGTCGTTGCAATGTTCTGCACGACGGTGCGGTGGGGAAAGAGGCCGGCATTTTGAATGACGTAACCGATCTTGCGGCGCAGCAGCGCCACATCCATGGCGTCCGTCGGTTCGCCATCGAGAAGAATTCTGCCCGAGGAGGGCGTGATCAGCCGGTTGACCATGCGAAGCGACGTCGTCTTGCCGCAACCCGATGGTCCAACGAAGATGGTGAGCTTGCCGCTGGGAGCCGTCAGCGACAGATTGTCGACAGCCGTGGTCGGCCCTCGATAGTGCTTGCTGACGTGATCGAATGTTATCATAGGCGCGTTCCCTTTTCTGGTCCCAGATGTCGCCAGCGATCCGGTCTCCTTGGTTGTCTATACAAGCACGAAGTTATGCGGTGCGCAAGCGGGGGTGCTTAAGGAAAATGCGTCTTTTTTTGTGCTTAAATTTTATGCTGAGGCTATAGCGCTTCCGCGACCCTGACGACCGCAGATAGAAGGCGGGAATAAAGCAAAACAGCTGGTATGACGGTTCCCGTCGTGAATGATATCAGGGTCGCCATTGCTGCGGACTTTTGCCGTCAAGTTCTCTGTCCAGGTAAAAGGCGGCGCTAATCAGGGCCAGATGTGTAAAGGCCTGTGGGAAGTTTCCCAGCAATTCACCACGGTGGTCGAACTCTTCGGCGTAGAGGCCCAGATGATTGGCGTAATTCAACAGCGCTTCGAAGGTCGCACGCGCTTTCTTCAAGTCACCAGCCCTTGCCAGGCATTCGGCGTACCAGAACGAGCAGGCAGAGAACGACCCCTCCTGACCGCTCAAGCCGTCTTCGCTCTTGTAGCGATGAACCAGGCCGTCATCGGCGAGCGTGTCACCAATCGCGTCCAGAGTTGCCAACCAGCGCGGGTCGGTGGCGCTGACGAACCTCACAAGCGGCATCAGCAGCAGCGAGGCGTCGAGGGTGTCTCCACCCTTGGTCTGGACGAAGTGTCCTTTCTCCTCGTTCCAGAAGTTTGCCCAGATGTCTTCGTAGATATTGTTTCTAACGTCGATCCATCGGCTGAAGGGTGCCGCGAGCGATCGCTTGCTCGCCAGGCGAATGGCGCGGTCGACTGCGACCCAGCACATGAGGCGCGAATGCAGGAAATGCTGCGGGCCGCGCCGCATTTCCCAAATGCCGGCATCAGGCTCTTCCCAGTGTTCGCAGACATAGTTGATGATATCGCGCACACCGTTCCAGCCATCATGGGAAATGGCATGGCCGTATTTGTTGCTGAGATAGACGGCATCCATCAACTCGCCATAGATATCGAGTTGCACCTGTTTTGCCGCACCGTTTCCGATCCGCACGGGACGCGCTCCGCCATATCCACTTAAGTGATCGAGGGATACCTCATCGGCGACCGTGCTTCCGTCTACGGCATACATGATATCGAGCTTTCCGTTCGCACCGCATCGCATCGCGCGTTTGCCGATCCAGGATGTGAAGTCTTGCGCTTCCTGCTGGTAGCCAAGCCGCATCAGCGCATAGACCGTGAAGGATGCGTCGCGGATCCAGGTCGCGCGGTAGTCCCAATTTCGGACTCCGCCAGGTGCTTCTGGCAGGCCAAAGGTTCCCGCCGCAATGATCGATCCGTGGCGGCGTGACGTCATCAGTTTCAGCGTCAGGGCAGACCGGGTCACGATTTCGCGCCACCGACCACGATAGGACGATTGTGCGGCCCAGTCCTGCCAATACTGGATCGTCGCGTCCTCGAACCCCGCGACGTCTGCCAAGTCCATTGGCTCTTCATCGGCCCCGGTCAGAACGAAATCGGCTGTTTCTCCGGCGGTCAGGTTTGCCTTGCAGATCACGTCGCCATCGAGCGCTTGGAGCGTGAGACTGGAAGTGAGCCTGATCCCGTCGCAGTGCTTCGGCCGCCAAAGGGCAGTGTGACCGTCAACCTCGGCGGTTTCTTTCTGCCTTGCATAGTCGAAACGGGGCGCACAGCGTAGCGTGAGGGCCACCGTCCCGCGTGTCACTCTCAGTCGGCGCACCAATTTCGTTGAGGTAGAGGCACTGTCTTCCCTGACGGCCATGAAGTCCGTGAGTTCGGCGCTGGCGTTCTCGCCCATCCAGCGAGTGACCAGCACATTGGTGTCTGGCCGATAATGCTGCACGATCCGAACGTTGGGAATATCCGGCAGGATTTCAAACAGACCACCGCGTTCCGGATCGAGCAGGCCGGCGAAGATGGTTGTGCTATCGAAATTTGGCCAACACATGAAATCGATCGCACCGTCTTTGGCAATCAGCGCCAGTGTCGCGAGATCCCCGACGATACCGTGATCTGAGATTGGTCGCGGGATGTTGCTGCCCGCCTTCTCATCGTTTGAGAGATTATGGCTTTCGACGTCAGAGTGGGTGCGGATGTCCATTCGATAATCCATCATCTGTGATCGCATGCCGGCCGAAAGAAGCGTCTCATTTCAACGTGTCGAAAAGGTCGAGCAGTGCTTCTTCATCCATGACATTTTCTTCACAACGTCATCTTTCGCCTTGTGTTCCAAGCCCGCCAATCTCTTGGCGAAAGGACTGTATCCCGTGACGAGAGTGGAAGGTGCCGAGACATGGAGACGAGACCTCGTCGCCCAAGCGCACCGTGCATCAACAGCGACGACCATGACATGTGATGCATTCCTGCTGACGCCGGGGCCTTTTCGAAGACAACTCCGTATCGGCGTGGCCGATACTCGTTCGATACTTAAGATGTTTTTTATCCATTTCCTCTAGCGTCTGCCGGTGGTCAGCCGGCTAAGCCGCTGTGGGGAAGAGGGTACGAGCATGGCATTATCCCAAAAGGTGAAGTCCATCGGTTTCAGAACGACGGGTGGGATGGCGCTGCTGCTCATATCGGTCGTGCTTGTGGCAGTCGTTGGCATTCGGGGCATGGGGAGCCTCACAGGCGCCGTAACCCAGACGGTGGATACGTCGAAGGTGCTGATCGGCGCCAACAAGGCCGAAGGCGCGATCATCCAATATCTCGTCAGCAAGGATCCCAAATGGATCGACGAGGCTGTCGGCGCCCTCGATACGGCCCAATCCAAGCTCAACGCGCTTGCTCTTTCCACAAGCGAGAAATCCGAACTCTCCAGCGGGATCGCTAAGACATCCGACGCGGTAAAAGCCCTCGCGGCCTCGCAGGATACTGTTCAGAAGGCGGGGACTGCCTTGCGCGATGCCGCTGGCAGCATGGTGACGCTTGCCGAACAGACCGAGAAGACTTCTCAGGATATCGCCAGCCAGGCAGAGACCAATTCCAACAACGCGCTGGTGACGCTCAACAGCATCCGCATTCTCATTCAGAACGCCAGCACCTTCAATGAAGGCATCAATGCGATCGAGCTTGCGCTGGTTCGTGCCGCAGGCCAAGGCGCTCAGGTCTCTACCGCGCAGCTTGCCGAACCGATGGCGCGTGCCGAGGCAGGCCTTGCCGAAGTCGTGAAGCTCGGCGGCACGCCGGACATCCAGCCGATCGTTAGCAATCTGGCCGCGACATTTGCGGATATCCAAGAAGCGATTGCCAAGGACAATGGCGCGACACTGGTTTCAACGCAGGATTTCGCGCTGTTCTCCAAGATTTCCACCATCACCCAGGCGCTTGACGAAGCGCTGCGCAAATCCGCCGAGACCGAACTTGCCTCCAAAAGCGAGAAGGACAAGGCGCGCTCCAAGGCGCGCATCATTTCCGGTACGGCACGCAATTTCAGCAATGTGTTGAAGGACACGCTTGCCCAGGTCGAACGATACCGCGTCCAGCCGACGATAGAGTCCGCTGAGGTGATTGCGGCCGGGCTGAAGAAGGCGCAAGCGCTGGGCACCATGCTGTCGAAAACCAGCGGCACTGACGTGACCGCCAATCTCGCTCAGCTCGGTCAGTCCTTCGACGCAATGAAGACCAATCTGGCGACATCCGACCAGCAGGCGTCGCTCGTCGTTTCCACATTGCAAAGCGTTACCGACGGAATTGTGAAAATTGCCGGCGAAATCGCCTCGACTTCGGAACGTCAGGGCAGCCAGGGCACATCCTGGATGTGGGGTGCTGGCCTGTTCAGCCTTGTTCTGGCGATGGCGATCGCGCTCTTCATGGTGCGCTCCGTGGCTCGCCCGATGATGCAGGTGGCGCAGGCCATGGCGCGGCTCGCACGCGGCGAGGCCGACACCCAGCTGAAGCTTGCCAAGACCGATAACGAAATCGGTGAGATGATCGGTGCGCTGCAGGTTTTCCAGCAAAATGACCGCGCCCGTATCCATGCCGAGGCGGAGGCCGATCGGGAAAGACAGCAGGCCGAACATATGCGCCTCGAACGCGAGGCCGAACGCATGACGGAGGCGCAGGCGATGGAACATGCCTTCCGCCAGATTTCGACGGGTCTTGATGCGCTTTCCAAGGGCGACCTGACGGCGCGCATCGGCGCAGTCGATCCACGCTACGATCGGATCAGAGACCACTTCAACAGCGCGGTTTCCACGCTTGAAGAGGCCATCGATGCTGTGATCCAGAGCGTCGGCACCATTCAGTCGGGACTGTTTGAAATCTCAAGCGCCTCCAACGATCTCGCCCGCCGCACGGAGCAGCAGGCCGCTTCTCTTGAAGAAACGGTTGCTGCACTTGGTGAAGTGGCAAGCGGCATCAACGGCACCGCCGATGGTGCAAGCCACGCACAGAAGACGGTGTCCCTTGCCAAAACCAATGCGGAGAGTGGCGGTGTAGTGGTGGAGCGCGCCATCGGTGCCATGAGCGAAATTCAGGAATCCTCCACAAAGATCGGCAACATCATCGGCGTGATCGACGAAATCGCGTTCCAGACCAACCTCCTGGCGCTGAATGCCGGGGTGGAGGCGGCCCGCGCGGGAGAGGCTGGCAAGGGTTTTGCTGTCGTCGCTCAGGAAGTGCGCGAACTGGCGCAACGATCGGCCGGTGCCGCACGCGAGATCAAGGCTCTGATCTCCACATCGTCAGCCCAGGTCACGACAGGCGTTCAACTGGTTGATGAAACGGGGATGTCGCTGAAAGATATCTGCGAGCAGGTGGGCGGTATCAGCGCCATCATCGACAGGATTGCGACTGCAGCGCGCGAACAGGCGGTGAGCCTGCGCGAAGTCTCCGCTGCTGGCGACGCAATGGACAAGGTGACCCAGCAGAACGCGGCGATGGTTGAGGAGACGACTGCCGCAGCGCAAACCCTGGTGCACGAGACCGAAAGACTGGCGCAGATGGTGGGGCAGTTTGCCACCACGCGTTCGGTCAGGGGCGGGATGCATGCCGCGGCAGCTTAAGGCTGCCGCAGGCGATCTGTTGTTCGGCAACCGGATGACCGATCGCTTAGCAAAGCCGATCAGGCCGTTTTCACGCCTCGACGGGTTCGCGCACCTCATCCAGTAGGAAATGCACGATGACGTATCGTGTCGTGTATGTGTGGCCGCTGTCTGCCACGCCTTCTTCGCTACCGCCATCAGACGGGTGCCACTGCCGGTAATGCGGATTGTTGGCAATGAGCGTAATCGCCTTGCCCGAAAACTTGCCATCCAGCCGGTAGCGTGCTTCCGCCAAGGGCCAGATCTTCTCGAAGTCGTCCTGGGTTATGCGGGCTTTGAGGGCCTTTCTCGTGGTCGGCTCCTTGCCGCCGCCGCCCTCTGCCGGTGGAATGGAGAGGTTCACCTCTTCGGCATGGTCGAGTAGAGCGGAAAATTCCTCTGGCCACATGCGTCTCATTATTGCTCCTCCCAAAGACAATGATCTTACAACACCGCGATGATAGCGCCTTTATGCCGACAGGCAATGAGGATTTTTGCCTGCGTGATGGCAGCGAAAGCGTCAATTCAAAAGCTCAGTCGATGCCGGTGGCGGCAGCGTGATGAAGCTGCTAAACGCTGGCGAAACAGACGCTAAAACGCCGTGCGTCCTATTGGACGTACAAAAGACGCTTTACCTTTTTGAATCGATGCATCGTGCTTTCCGAAAACCGAGTCCGATTTTCGGGCCGATGCTCTAGGAGAACCTGATCATGATTGAGCCGACCGCTTCCTTCAAGGATAACCTGCAATTGCTGCCTTCGATCGAGGGACTGGCGCAGATCAATCTGATCGACGCGCATGGCAAGATCGTCGCCACGATCGAAAACCAGCCCGGCAAGCAAGGCTCGCTCGCCGTCTATCAATATCTTGAGCAATGCTTCGGTCTGCTGAACAGGCAAGCAGCGACCCATGGGCTCGATATTTTCGCCGAGCATACGGCAGACGCAAAGAACCGTCCCGGCGCCCATCCCAACATCGACCGCTTGCTGGAGATCGTGGCCGGTGCTGGTCCGTTGAAGATCGAACTCGTGGCGCGCTGATTGTCGCGAATGGCGCAGCAACAAGAACGCCGATCAGTCAACTGTTCTTGACCGACACGGAGCACGGCCTGCGCTTAGGAAGCCCTAAAGCGCCGTGCGTCCTATTGGACGCACAAAGGGCGCTTCACCTTTTTGAATCTACACATCATGCTTTTCCAAAAATCGAGCTCGATTTTCGGGCCGATGCTGTAGGCACATTTTGCCTCACCAGACCGACGGTCACCGATTGAGTGACCGCATCCATCGGCATCTCTAGCCTTCGTCTATGTCACGCGAACTCGTAAGGCGGAGCGCACACGTCGCGCAGCGTTTATCCGCAAAACGCCCTATCAATCACCCGACCAACAGACGATAGCGAGCCAGCGTCCCCACGAGAAATGACGTTGCGCCCGTCATCCCAGCGTCGCCTGTCGTTCGCATCGGCTCGCCCCGTTTCGTCTATTTACTGGTGGAGGGTTGATTGATAAATGAATGATGCTGGCCATCATTGGAGGACGTCTGTTCGCCCGTTGATGTTGCCCGGCATGCCAAAGGCCTTCCATCGTTCTGAAAAGATCGGTGCCATCTGCTCGATCCTCAGAAGCAGAGCAATCCCGCGGCCTGCGGTGAGTTCATCATGCTAGGGAGGTTCGATGTCATGATTAACCCAAAGAGTGCGCCCGCCGGCGCCACGAAAGTTCGATATTTTATTCTGTTCATGTGTTTTGTCGGGATTTCGATCAACTATCTCGATCGCGCGAATATGAGCGTCGCACTTCCCTTCATCGACTCCGAGCTTGGTCTGAACCTCACCAACACCGAGAAAGGCTTGATTCTCGGCGCGTTTTTCTGGGCCTATGACGGGATGATGCTGCTTGCCGGCTGGATCACCGACAAGCTGGGCGCGCGCAAGACCTTTTCGCTTGCCGCCGTTTGGTGGTCAGTCTTCACGGCATTGACGCCGCTCGCCTACAGCTTCTGGACCTTTTTCGCCGTTCGTTTCGCGCTCGGTGCCGGTGAAGCACCCGCCTATCCATCTGCCACCAAAGCTGCCTCCCGATGGTTCCCGAAGAGCGAGCGCGCCTTTGCAACGGCTGTCATCGACTCGGGCTCTCGCGTCGGCACCGTCTTGGCGCTGCCTATCGTCACGGCCATCATTGCTGTGGCGACCTGGCACTATTCCTTCATCATCCTCGGCGCCGTCGGCATCGTCTGGGCCTTCTTCTGGTACGTGACCTACCGCGATCCAACAGAGCATGAGCGGGCAAACGACCTGGAGCGACGCTACATCATCGAGAATGGCGGGCGCACCGTCGAAAACGACGACCCCGAGGCTGCCAAGATCAAATGGGTCGATCTTTTCAGATACCGCACCATCTGGGGCATGATGATCGGCTTTTTTTGCCTCAACTTCGTAATCTACTTCTTCCTCACCTGGTTCCCAAGCTACCTGAAGACCGCCCGCGGCCTCAACCTTGCGGAACTCGGCCTATATGGCATGCTGCCAGGTCTCTCTGCTGTCGTCACCGCATGGATTGCCGGCGCTCTCGCCGACAGAGCCATTCGCAACGGGGCCAATGTCACCACGGTGCGCAAGATCATCATGGTCGGTGGCATGCTGGGTGGCGCTGCCATCCTGCCGGCATCGTTGACGCAGTCGCTCTATATGGCGCTGTTCTTCCTGGCGATCTCCTACAGCAGCCTCGCCATTGCCGCGACAGGCATCTGGTCGCTACCCGCCGACGTCGCGCCAAGCTCCCGCCACGTCGCCTCGATCGGCGGCATCCAGAACTTCGCCTCCAACATCGCCGGCATCATCAGCCCGCTGCTCTTCGGATTCCTGCTGGACATGTTCGGCGGAAGCTACACGCCATCCTTCATGATGGCGGCCGGCATGGCACTGGTCGGCGCCTTCTCCTACGCCTTCATCGTCGGTCGCGCAGAACCTCTTCCGATTTTGCCGCCGCGGTCCTGATGGGGTTCGGCTGAACAGCACAAAAGCTCATGACGGCGTGCCTGCGCCGTCATGATCGCCTGCGTCGAAAAGCTGATAACGCAACGCAGCCAGCTGTCACCTAGCGCGATCGTGCGCACGCCAATATGCCGTCACGCGCTGCCTGAAACTGATGATTAAGATCACCCAACGGGCGGCACATCAGTGGACGGCCGAGCCTAATGAGAGCTATGTCGCGCACAAGCAGGCCAGAATAAAAGCCTCAGAAAATCTTCAAAGGTGTTGGCAGTTTTTGAGAAGAGCTATCGACGAAAAAAGTGCTAAGATAGTGCTTTCCGGTTATTCAGGAAACAATACCTATCTGACTCAAATGATTGCTCAGAAGCGAAGCAGCAAATCAGTCGGAGTGGTGGAGTGGCTAGGTGCCGGGTTTAAAGACGTTCGACAACCATTTTGGGACGAGCAGCTGGGCGGCGAGGTGAAGCTACTTCTAAAGGAGGACGTTTTGACGTTCACAGACTGGTAGAGCGCCTCAAATGTGGCCCTCGCCAATTTGCGCAGCGGCATTCACACTCTTGAATAAACGGAGAATCACGAGGAGCGTTGATAACCCAAGTTATTTATGGCGGAGAGGGTGGGATTCGAACCCACGATACCCTTGCAGGTATGCCGCATTTCGAGTGCGGTGCATTCGACCACTCTGCCACCTCTCCGGCGCGCTGTGGTAAGCGGGCCGTTCATAGCCACAGCCATGGCGCCATGCAAGCGTAAAATTCTGTTTTGTCTTGAAAACCACGCGAATTGCGATCCTGGGAATAGGCAGGGTTTCGATATCGCGCCGGCTAAAGAGTCTTGGAGTTCGGTAAGCCTCTGTATTCTGGGATTTCGACCTCGAGCAACAGCACGGCCGCGCGTGGCAACGTGTCCTCTAGGCAGTTCAGTAAGCGCCTCCAGGGGCGTTCAAACGCAGTGTCGGAAATCCATGCCGTCTGCGACCCTTTGCCTATTGGCGGGCTCTCTGGCACGTTCATTTGTATTCGGCTATTGTGCCTCTGATTTGAATGAGGTCACGGCATGGAGTGGTCGCTGCCGGCAACGGCGACGCTGACTTTAGTCGGGACCAACTCGATTTTGGTACTCGGATTTTATAGTTGCGGTTGGCGTGTTCGGGAACGATGCTGCCTTGATACGCTTGCTCCAAGGGGATGTCTTTGCACTATGTCAGCGGCGGTGAATGCGGGCGGATCTTTCGGGAGTTTGATTGGGACAGCAATCCCCTAGGGCCAAAGGATGCATGGCCCGTCGAGCTGAAAGTTCTTGTCAACGTCATGCTTGGCTCGCTTCAGCCGATGCTGATGGTTTGGGGGCCGCAGCAGATCACCCTTTATAATGACGGCTATTCGCTGATGTGCGGCAACCGTCATCCGGACGCCTTTGGCAAGCCTTTTCAGGATCTCTGGTTCGACATCTGGGACAAGGTCGAGCCGATCATCAGTGCCGCCTATGCTGGCCAGGGCACCTCGATGGACGACATCGAGTTTACCATGCACCGCAAGGGTTATCCGGAAGAAACGCATTTTGCCTTTTCCTATACGCCGGTTCGCGATCATTCGGGGACGGTGCTCGGCATGTTCTGCGCGTGCTCGGAAATCACCGGCGAGGTGCTGATGCGCCGTGAGCAGAAGCTGCAGCAGGAGCGCCTGCGGCAGGTCTTCGAACTCTCCCCTGGCGGCATCGCCACATTGATCGGTCCCGACCACATCTTTGAGTTTGCCAATGAGGAATGCTATTCCATCATCGGTGCCGGGCGCGAGATCATAGGCAAGCCAATCGCCGAAGCGCTTTCTGAAGTGGCGCAGCAGGGGCATATCGCGAAGATCGACGAGGTCTACAGGACAGGTAAACCCTTTGTCGCAAAAGGCCAGTCGATCGAACTGAACCGCGGGCCGGGCGGTGAAAAGCAGGACCGGTCGATCGATCTGGTCTATCAGCCGATGCGCGATGCCGTGGGCGAGATCTTCGGCATCCTGGTTCAGGCGCAGGATGTGACCGAGCGCCTGGCGGAAGAGCGGCACAAGGAACTGGTGGCGCATGAACTTGGGCATCGCCTGAAGAACCAGTTGGCCATGGTTCAGGCCATCGCATCGCAAACATTGCGATCCGCACCGGATATGAATGTGGCGCGACAGACGCTCGCAGAGCGCATCAATATCTTGAGCCGCGCCCACGATACGGTGATCCAGGGAGGGCTTGGTTCCTCCACGGTCCGCAATCTCGTCGGGCAGATGCTGGCGGTGCATGATGACCCGAGCGAGCCTCGCTTCGTTGTGGACGGGCCGGAAATCCATGTTGGCTCTCGCCCGGCGCTGTCGCTTTCCCTTATTCTCCATGAGCTTGCCACCAATGCCGTGAAGTATGGGGCGCTCTCGACGCCGACTGGCAAGATCGAGATTTCCTGGCAAGTTGTTGGCGAGAACAAGGAGACCTTCGAATTTACGTGGCAGGAAAAGAGCGGTCCGCCTGTCTGCCAACCGGACCGCGAGGGCGCTGGCTCACGATTGATCAAGGCCGGGGTGTCCGGGGTCTCGAACAGCAAGGTCACGGTTCGTTATGAGCCGAGCGGTCTGCAGTGCAACGTCGTGGCTGATCTGCGCGCATTCCAGCAGGATCACTGAGCGCGCCGCCAGAGGCTGGCAAGCCTCTGCGGCAGCGCTCTAGAACTTCAGCCGATAGCGGATATGGCCGTCGCTCTTGACGTAGCTGTCATAGAGCGCTTGGGCGCGATGATTGCCTTCATCCGTATGCCAGTAGAGGCGCGACCATCCGTTTTCGTGGCAGATGCGGATGAGATCCTCGATCAAGGCGCGGCCGATGCCTTTGCCGCGGATGGTGCCATCGACGAAGAGATCTTCAAGATAACAGTCCGGCGTCTTTGCCCAGGTGGATTCATGAAAATGGTGGATGGCGAAGCCGGCGACCGCGCCGTCCAGAATGGCAAGTCGCACTGATAGCCGCGATACCGGGTCCAGCAATCGTTCCCAGGTATGGTCGGTCACGTCGCCTGGTAGATCGACCTTGTAGAAGGCGAGGTACGCTCTCCACAAACGGAGCCAATCATCCCGGTCACTGCTGGTGGCATCGCGGATCGTCAGTGTCATTGTCTCTGTCAGGCTCCTGCTTCGTCCAATAGCCGGATCATCTCGTCGCTCAAGCGAAGATTGACCGCGCGTTTGAAGCTCTCCAACTGCGAAAGGCTGGTGGCGCTGGCGATCGGGGCCGTCACGGATGGTTTTGCCAACAGCCAGGCCAGCGCTATATCGGCGTGCCGTGCACCGGTCTCAGCAGCAATCGCGTCCATGGCGCCAAGGATGGCAAGCCCACGCGGATCGAGATAATTGGCGACGCGATAGGAGCGCGCAACACCCTCGGTGTCGGCCTTGGTTCGGTACTTGCCGGTCAGGAAACCGGCGGCGAGGCTGTAGTAATTGATGACGCCTATTTCTTCGCGGGCGCAAAGGTCCGCAAGCGGGCCTTCAAACTTGTCGCGGGTATAGAGATTGTATTCCGGCTGAAGAACGTCGAAACGTCCAAGCCCTGTTGCTTCCGCGACATCGAGTGAGGCCTGAAGCTGCTGCGCATTATAATTGGAGCAGCCGATGGCTCTGACCTTGCCAGCCTCCTTCAGCCGGGCAAACGCGCCGAGCGTTTCTTCAAGAGGCACGGCATCATCCGGCTTATGGGCGAGATAGAGATCGATATAATCGGTCTGCAGACGACGCAGCGAGTCGTCGACCGCCTTGGCAATCCAGTCAGCGCTCAGCCCCGTCTTGCGCTCATTATTGTCAAAGCCGACCTTGGTGATGATGACGGCGTCGTCACGCTTCACGGAGCCGCTCTTCAGCCACTTGCCGATAATCGCTTCGGATTCTCCACCCTGATGGCCGGGTACCCATGCCGAATAGACATCCGCTGTGTCGATGGCATTGAAGCCGGCATCGAAGAAGGCATCCAGCAGTTGAAAGGAGGTCTTCTCGTCTGCGGTCCAGCCAAAGACGTTGCCACCGAAGACGATAGGCGCGACGGAAAGGCCGGTGCGGCCAAGCGTTCGGTTCTGCATGGAGTTTCTCCTCGATTGTCTCTCGAATGGTTTAGCGGTGCTGCCAGGCGATGACTATTGAATTTCCGTGATCCAATCATCTCGCCGAATGGGTAAGCGCCTGTCACGAGGAGAGGTTTCGAAACGCCGTCGGTGGCTTTTCATGATGCTGCTGCCAGATGCGGCGCAGATGACGCGCGGAGGCGAAGCCCGAGCGTTCTGCTACGGCCTCGATATCGAGCCTGGATTGGGAGATGATATCGCGCGCCAGCGTCACCCTGATCAGATTGACATAGTCCACGACGCTCAACCCCGTCTGCTCTCGAAACAGCCGGGACAGATGTCGCTGGCTGAGATTGGCGATATCTGCGAGGTGCGCCAGCGTCCAGTCCTCTGCCGGATTTGCAACGATGGCATCCTGGGCCCGATGAATGGAGGGGTGAATGTGGTTTCGGCCCGAAAGCCAGGGTGAAATTTGTGGATCGTGGGCCGTGCGGCGCAGATAGACCACCATGATCTGGGCGATGCGGGCGGCGACCTCTGGACTGACGAGGGTCGAGACGAGATGCAGGACGAGGTCTATGCCGGTGGAAATGCCAGCGCTTGAAAAGCGTTTGCCATCCTCGACGAACAGCCTGTTTTCCTGAACCAAGGCAAGCGGCGCAATACGCTTGAGATCGGCGATGCAATGGGCATGGGTGGTGCAAGAGTGGCCATCGAACAGCCCGGCCTCTGCGGCAATCAACGCGCCAGAGCAGATGCTGACGATTGTCGTGTCCGGCCTCACCGTTCTCCGCAGCCAGCCGGAGAGAGCGCGCCGTTCCTTGGACACCTCCGGCTGCTGCGGCGCCACAGATGAGCTTCCGGAGATCAGGATCATCGCATGGGCGGGCAGCTCATCTGGCAGAGGCTCCAGCCCGCAAAGGCCAAGTCCTATCGTCGTCGTCTGGTTTGGCTGCGCTGCGATGTAGTGGCAATCGAAGCGGATTTTCTTCTGTTGTTCATTGGCATATCGCAGCACTTCCAGAGGCCCGGCAACATCCAGCAGCAGTGTCTGCGGGGGCAGCACCACAAAAACAGGAATGACGTGCGGCGTGTCGCCAGGCCCTTGGCTCATCAGTCAGCCTTCCTCATATCATCGATTGCATCTTCTACGGTTGCAATGCGCGCAAATCGTCCCGAAAGCACGAGTTCGGTGCGCTTGGCAATGTCGGCGGGCGAGAAGGCCTCGCCGGAGGCATGCGTCATCGGAAAGGTCAGCGTGGCTTCCGTCACGTAGTCAACCTTATAGCCGAGATCGGCGGCATGGCGCGTTGTGGTCTCGCAGCATTGCTCGGTACGGATGCCGGAGACGATCAGAAGGTTGATCCCCCGCTGCGTCAGCCAGACGTCAAGCCCGGTGCCGACGAAGGCCGAATGACGGTTCTTCTGGAAAGTCACGCTTGGGTTGATGCTGATTCCTTCGAATGTGCGAATAAAGCCGCTTTCGGCCGAGAAGGCCCGGTCTCCATCGACATGGAAAATCTGCACGACGGGAATGCCTGCCGCTTCCGCTCCATCGATCAACGCCTGTTGGGCTGCGATGAATTTCGTCAGGCCGCTTTCTTCGAAGTAGGGTGTGTGTCGGAAGGATTCCTGGACGTCGATAACGAGAAGCGCGGTGTTGTGGGACATTTTTGTAACTCCAGTGTTCATCTGAATACTGTTTTACGCCCGCGATAGAAAGGCGAAATGCGTTCATCGGACGAAAAGAGGACATATCGGGCCATCTTGCTCGTGGTCGAAGAGCCTCGACGGAAGGAAGAAGCGAACGTTAGACTCTCGATGCGCTACACGTCGTCTTTGGACGTCGCTTCATCGTCCGGGACTTGAGCGAGGAGCGCGCCAGTAGCCGATGAGGGACAGAAGCAGAGCCGCAACGAAGGCGGCAATTAAGGCCAACGGCCATTGGAGCATAGGATTGCGCAACAAGAGCAGCGTGGAGATGCCGTAGCTGACGAGCAACGAGATCAGAGTGATGCTGGTTACGATGAAGCGGCTGGTGCTCGCAATTGCGCCTCTGCGCCGCAGATAGAGAACGGCAAAAGCTGCGGTGGAAAGAAAGCTAAGTGTTTTTCCAAGCAGAACCGGAACGCCAACCTGTGACAGGAGCATCCACGTGACGAAAGCATCAAGTGCCATGCACGTGAACTGAACAGAAATAAAACGAAGAAATGTCACGCCAAACCTCGATCATGAGCAAGCGTGATCATAAGTCCTCAATTGAGCGTTGTCAGCAGCTGCTTACCGAAGCGCGAACGCTCCGACGAAGGCCATGGCGACACCGATGTTCAGCCCTACCAACGTCGCCAAAAGCGTCAGAATCGAAACGCCGCTTGCCGCCATAAGCGCGGCAGCTGCAAAGACTGCCACCACAAGGATGCCGACGCTCGCGACGGCAAAGGTCGAACGTGTTGCCGCAGCACTCAAGCCAAGTGCTATTCCCAGAACAAATTCCATGATGCCGCTCCTCCCAAAGCAATCAAGACAAGGCATCTTCTCCTCAAAAGCTGCGATGTCTCCTCGATGGCATGCACTTCAAGATATCGAAGGTAACACAGTATAACGATTCTGCCAGTTTTTATTCAAACTGTCACAAAGTCCTTACGGTTCCCGAATCGTGGCGCATCGGTTACCATTGGGTATGAGCGATATTTTCAGTCAGCCAGCGCTGAGCAACCTCACCGAATTTTCCGTTTCCGAGCTGTCCGGTTCCATCAAGCGGACGGTGGAGACAGCGTTCGATCAGGTGCGCGTACGTGGTGAGATTTCCGGCTATCGCGGACAGCACACATCCGGTCACGCCTATTTTTCGCTGAAGGACGATCGCGCACGCATCGATGCTGTCATCTGGAAAGGGAGTTTTTCCAAGCTGAAGTTCCGCCCGGAAGAGGGCATGGAAGTGATCGCAACGGGAAAGATCACGACCTTCCCGGGATCATCGAAGTATCAGATCGTCATCGAAAGCCTGGAACCCGCGGGAGCAGGCGCTTTGATGGCATTGCTGGAAGAGCGCCGCCGTAGGCTGGCTGCGGAAGGGCTGTTCGATCAGGCACGCAAGCGCCGGCTGCCCTACATGCCGCATGTGATTGGTGTGGTGACCTCGCCGACAGGTGCCGTCATTCGCGATATCCTTCACCGGATTTCCGATCGTTTTCCGGTTCACGTTCTGGTCTGGCCCGTCAAGGTTCAGGGCGAAGGTTCGGGTGAGGAGGTGGCGAATGCCATACGGGGCTTCAACGCTTTGCCTGAGGGCGGCGATATTCCCCGGCCCGATGTGCTGATTGTTGCGCGTGGCGGTGGCAGCCTCGAGGACCTGTGGAGCTTCAACGACGAGATCGTCGTGAGGGCGGCGGCGGAAAGCGCAATTCCGCTGATTTCGGCTGTCGGCCACGAAACCGATACGACCTTGATCGATTACGCCGCGGATGTTCGTGCGCCAACGCCCACAGGGGCTGCGGAAATGGCGGTGCCGGTTCGGGCCGATCTCGAGGCCCAGCTTGCCGGTCTGGCGGCACGTCTATCTGGTTCGACGCGCCGGCATATGGATAATCGCGCCCAGGGACTTCGTGCGCTGGTGCGCGCGCTTCCCTCGCTCGACCAGTTGCTGGCGCTTCCCCGCCGTCGGTTCGATGAGGTATCCGTCGGGCTTGGCAGAGGGCTTGAGCTCAACACCATGAACAAGCGCCGCAGCTTCGAGCGCACCGCGTCCGGATTGCGGCCGGATGTTCTCGGCCACGGCCTGCGCCAGCATCGCCAGCGTGTGAACGAACGCATGCAACGGGCAGAAGCATTGATCGAGAGACGCCTGCTGCAAGCCAAGGCGCGGGTGTCTTCATCGGATTCATCCTTGCGCGCATTGCCGATGCGTCTCTCTGGCCAGCTGGATCGGCAGAAAGAAAGACTATTGGCTTGCGTGCGGCGCGCCGACACGGCTGTTCTTCATCGCATGGCGCAGAATAGATCCGGTCTCGCTGCGCATGAGCGCATCTTGCAATCGCTTTCCTACAAAAACGTCTTGAAGCGCGGCTATGCGGTCATTCGCGATGAGGAGAACCGTCCACTCACCCGCGCCGCGGCCGTTGCTCCCGGTGCGGTCATTTCGGTGGAGTTTGCCGATGGCGAAGTTTCGGCGGTGGCGGGTGCTGATGCGCCGGCTCTGGCGGATACGTCCTCGGCTCAGGTGCGCAAGAAATCCGTGAAGCCGGTTGCGAGCGACCCGGGAAATCAGGGCAGTCTTTTTTAAAGCGCTCTTCAGTCTCGGAGACCTGGCATGAAGCACGATCTGACAGTGACCGATCATCCTGCGCCCGAAGACATTGCGGCCATCGGTACCAATCTTAGCGCATTCAACGATGCTGATGTAGGCTCCGCTGACAGGGTGCCGCTCGCGGTGATCATTCGTGGCGATGACGGCGCGCTGCTTGCCGGCATCAATGGATACACGGCCTGGGGCTGGCTCTACGTACAGTGGCTTTGGGTTCACGAAAGTCTTCGCGGCCAGCAGATGGCAGGCCGCATGTTGGCGGCCGCGGAAGACGAAGCGCGAGCGCGTAGCTGCCACTCCGCCTGGATCGACACCTTCAACCCGGCGGCGGAGAAGTCTTATCGCCGCCAGGGTTACGAGGTGTTCGGGGAGTTGCCGGATTTTCCGATCGGTCGCACCCGGAAGTTTCTGAAGAAGCGACTCTAAACGGTCCTACCCGAAAAATTTCAGGCCGCCAGTCGACCTCCGGTCATCGGTTCGGGTGCGCCGGTCGTGGTGGGGAAGCTGATCGGCATATTGCGCAGCACGCGGACGGCCAGAAAAGCAAAGCATTCTGCCTCTACGGCATCGCCCCGCCAGCCCAGTGTTTCAGCAGGCTGCGCGTCCACTCGCGCCAGCTTTGCCAGCATTCTCATCAACGTCGGATTATGGCGACCGCCGCCACTAACGAACAGTCTCTCCGGGCGCTGTGGAAGAAGGTCCAGTGCCTTGCCGACGGCGGAGGCGGTGAAGGCCGTCAAGGTGGCCGCGCCGTCTTCCAGCGAAAGGCCGTCCGCCATGCTGGCACCAAAATCGAAGCGGTCCAGCGATTTCGGGAAGCGGGCGGTGAGATAGGGATGCTGCAGCAGCTTCGCCAGTCGCTCTTCGTTGACGTGACCCGATGCGGCGATCAAGCCGTCACGGTCCATGTCGCCCAGTCCATGCTGCTTGATCCAGTCGTTGATCGGGGCATTGGCCGGGCCGGTATCGAAGGCAACGACATGGCCCTTGCCATCGCTCCAGGTGACATTGCCGACGCCGCCGAGATTGAGGATGGCAGCACTTCCGTCTTGCGCGACGCCTTTCAACAGCGCCGAGTGGTAGGCGGCAGCAAGCGGGGCACCCTGTCCACCAGCGCGAACGTCGGCGCTGCGAAAATCATAGGCAACCTTGGTGCCGAGCAGCTTCGCCATCAACTCGCCATCGCCCAGTTGCCGCGTGGCGCCAAGGCGACCCGGTTGCGGCGCGCGGTGCAGAACCGTTTGCCCGTGGAAGCCGACGACGCCGATATCGGAGAGCGAAAGCCCGGCATCCTTCACGAGGTCTGCCACGGCAGCGGACTGAGCGCGGGTCAGCGCGTCTTCCGCTCTGCCAAAAATCTCCGGCTCCGGTCCTTCGAAATTCCATTTGCGGGCCTCAGCCAGCGTCTCCTCCAGAAGATCGCGAACCGCCTGATCATAGGGTGCGAGCGTGTAGGCACCAAAGCGCTCGACGCGTTCTCCATCGGTGTGAAGAAGCGCAACGTCGATGTTGCCATCCAGCACGGTTCCCGTCATCAAACCCACGGCCCAGATCGGTTCCATGTCGTCTCTCCTCAATGCGTGTTGATCATATCGCCGACAGCAGCCCGCAGTGCGAAAATGCCGCTATCGACGTGGCGGCTCGGATGCACACGGTTGGTCAGCAAGGTCCAGGCGCGGCCCTTGTCGAAATCGATCCAGAGACCGGTGCCGGTGAAGCCGGTATGGCCGATAACGCTATCGTTGCAGCGCGCGCCACCCGACCAACCTTCATAGGGGCGTTCCCAGCCGTGGGTGCGTTTGTCCGAAAGCGGTTGGCGCATCAGCCTGACCACGGGATCGCCATTCTCGTTCCCTGTCAACAGCGACTGGGCATAGGCGAGGACGGCATCGACAGTGCCGAACAGTCCCGCATGGCCCGAGCCTTGAAGCGCGTAACAATTCTCGTCATGCACCTCGCCGCAGATTATCCGGTTACGCCAGCTGCAGAACTCGGTGGCCGCGGTTTTTTCAGGCGTGCTCTCAAAGGCAAAGCCCGGACCGGCATCCATCTCGCGGATACGCTTGGCTTCCAACCTCTCGAGAGCGATGCCAAGCAGGATATAATTGATGTCCGAATAGGCAGGCTCGCCATGTCGCCATTCGCGCTGAAGGACAAAGGCGCGCAGACGGTCGGGGTCATCGCCATAGGTGTAGACCGGTTCTACCGCCGGAAACGGGGTCTGGTGGCCGAGGCACTGGCGGAAAGTCACTTTCCGTTCCCAGCAATCGGGGGCGTATTGCCGGAAATCGGGAATGAGTGTCGTAATGGAACTATCGAGATCGATCGCGCCTGAAACTGCCAATTCGAGGATCTTGCGCGTGGTGAAGATGACCTTGGTCAGCGAAGCGAGATCGAACCATGTGTCGAGGGTCATCGGGCGCTCGCCACCCATCTTCTGCGCGTGGCCGATCGCTCTTGTCAGTCGCTTGCCCTGACGGTCGATCATGCCGAAGACGCCGCCTGGAATGCGACCGTCCTCCACGGCGTTTTTCAGAAGACCAAACCCATTGTCGAAAGGCGTAAGGAGAGGCGACGATGCTTCGGCCATGGATCTTCCCCCTCAGTTGGCTGCCGCCATTTCAAGCTTCACGCGGTGGTCTGCGCCAAAATGTTCCCAGCGTGAGGGCTGCGGCTCGAAGCCCTCGGGACGTAGCAATGTCGGCATGGCCTCGGTGTTCAACTCATACCTCTCGCGCCGCCGTTCCATGGTCGGCACCGCAGCAATCAGCTTCTTGGTATAGCTGTGTTGGGGATTCGACAAGACGGAGCGGGCGTCGCCGATTTCGACGATTTGGCCTGCATAGAGAACGGCCACGCGGTGGGCGATGCGTTCGACCACAGCCATGTCGTGAGAGACGAAGAGATAGGCAAGATCGCTCTCCTTTTGCAGGTCGATCAGAAGATCGAGAACGCGAGCTTGGACGGACACATCGAGCGCCGACACTGCCTCGTCCAGCACGAGAATGGAGGGATCGAGCATCAGCGCGCGGGCGATGCAAAGGCGCTGGCGCTGGCCACCGGAAAACTCGTGTGGGTAGCGGGTGAGGCTATCGGATGGAAGGCCAACGCGATCGAGAAGCGCTGTCATGCGCGACGTGATTTGTCCGTCGATCCGGATGCCCGCTGCAATGACGGGCTCGGCCAAAAGGCTTTGCACATCGAGACGCGGATTGAGCGAAGCATAGGGGTTCTGGAACACCATCTGCATCGGCTTCTGCGCCGTCATCGACTCGGACGATTGCGTTGTAAAAGAGCCTCGTGTGGTCTTGACCAGACCGAGAAGAGCTCGGGCAGTGGTCGATTTGCCCGATCCGCTTTCTCCAACAACCGCCAGAGTCTCGCCCCGGCATATCTCGAAATCTACAGCTTCCACCGCATGGATTGCGCCGGCGGGTCTGCGTAAGAGCCCCGTCGTCGTGGGGAAGCGTACGGTCAACTCCTTGACCGCAAGGACGGCGGGCTCATACGCGTATTTCAGTCGCGGCGCGTCGTCGCGGACATGCTGACCGTTGGCAAAATGCGGCACGGCGTTCAGCAGGTGTTGTGTGTAGCTGTGCTGCGGACGATCGAGAATATCGTCGGCTTTTCCCTGTTCGACTACCTTTCCAGACTGCATGACGAGCACGCGGTCGGCGATACCGGCAACCAGCCCGAGATCATGGGTGATAAAGATCAGGCCGGTGCCGGTCTCGCGCTGAAGCTCGGCGAGGAGCGCCATGATCTGCGCCTGAACAGACACATCCAGTGCGGTGGTCGGCTCATCGGCAATGAGAAGGCGAGGGGAGGCTGCAAGCGCCATAGCGATCATTACCCGCTGCAACATTCCGCCCGAAAGCTGGTGCGGATAGTAGTCCAGGCGTCTCGCTGCGTCGGGAATGCGCATCCGGTCGAGCGCGCGGAGTGTCTCGGCACGCGCCTCAGTCCCGCCCTTGCCTTGCAGGCGAAAGACTTCCTCGATCTGCTTGCCGATGGTGAGAACCGGATTGAGCGAGGTCATCGGCTCCTGAAAGATCATGCCGATCTCCGACCCGCGGATACGCTCCATGCGCCCAGTGTCCAGAGTGGCGAGATCCAGCTTCTTTCCATCTGCAAGCGACAGATCGATCCGACCAGTGGTGATCCTGCCGCCGCTGTAGTCGATGAGGCGGTTGATCGAGAGCGCGGTGACCGATTTTCCCGATCCGCTTTCGCCGACGATCGCAAGCGTTTCGCCCGCATCGAGCGTGAAGGTCACGCCGTCCACGATCGGCTTTATGGCTTTGCCGCGACCAAAGCCGACGCTCAGATTTTGAACAGAAAGAAGCTCAGTCATGATGCCACCCGTCGCATGCGCGGATCGAGCAGATCGCGCAACGCATCGCCCAGAAGGTTGAAGCCGAGAATGCCGAGCATGACGGCGAGACCCGGGAAGATCAGCAGCCACGGCGCCATTTCCATCAGGTTGATGCTATCTGCTAGCATCAGGCCGAGCGAGGAGTTCGGTGGCTGTGTGCCAAGGCCGAGGAAACTCAGGCCCGATTCGGTGAGAAGCGACCATGCCAATGCCAGTGTTACCTGTACGGTCAGTGGCGCTACCAGATTGAGCATCAGATGGCGGGTGAGGATGTAGGAGGTAGAACTGCCGAAGGTGCGTGCCGCATCGACGAAATCACGCGCCTTGATCGACAGTGCCGGTCCGCGCACCACGCGTGTGAAGATTGGCGTGTAGACGAAGGCAATAGCGAGAATGCTGGTGAAGGTGCCGGGGCCGACGACGGTGATGAACAGCAGGGCAAGCAGGATGGCCGGGAAGGCGAGCAGAATATCCATAAGCCGCATGACCACACCATCCCACAGGCGGCCGACCCATGCGGCGGTGAGCCCCAGAACCGTGCCGATCACGGCGGCGATGCCGACGGAGGAAAAGGCGACGAGGAAGGATTGACCGATGCCGATCATCAACCGGCTGAGCACATCGCGCCCGAACATGTCGGTGCCCATCCAGTGAGCGGCGCTTGGGCCTTGCAGGCGGTCGATGCGGAACTGCTGCAGCGGGTCATAGGGCGTCAGTCCGAGCCAGGCGGCAAGAGCCAGCAATAGGTAGGTAAGGACGATGGCCGCGCCGACGCAACCGCTCGGGTGACGCAACAGCCGGGAAAGCAGGGGGGTCATGACCGGCTCCCCAAGCGAATGCGCGGATCGAGCGCGACATAGGCGAGATCGACGATGAGGTTGACGATCATGAAGTTCAACGCGACGAACAGCACGGCACCCTGCACGAGCGCGTAGTCACGCTGCAGGATGGCTTCGAGAGTCATGCGGCCGAGGCCGGGAAGCGCAAAGATCTGTTCGACCAGCACCGCGCCGCCAAGCAGATAGCCGAACTCGACACCGCAGAGCGTGATGACGGGAATGAGGGCGTTGGGCAGGGCATGCCGCCAGATGACGTTGCGGCGCGCGACACCTTTGCTGCGCGCGGTCCGCACATAATCGTCGCTCAAGACATCGAGCATCGCCGAACGGGAAATGCGCGTGACGGAGGCGGTAAAGGAAAGTCCAAGCGTCAGCGCCGGGAAAAACAGCTGCGAGAGGTTGGCGATCGGATCCTGCGTGAAGGGCACGTAATCGCCCATGGCTGGCAGAATGCCGAAGCCTCCCGAAAGGATGTAGATGATGCCGAGGCCAAAGACGAAGCTTGGCGTGGATTGCCCGATCATGGCGAAGATCCGAACGCTGAGATCCGAGCCGCGGCCCGCGCGGGTTGCCGCGAAGACGCCGAGCGGCAGGCCGAGAACAAGAGCGATCACCACGGAAAGGCAGGCGAGTTCCAGCGTCAGGGGGAAACGCTGGAGAATGACCTCGAGAACCGGCTTGCCATAGGTGACCGAGAGACCAAGATTTCCTGTGATAACGCCGGAAAGCCAGCGGCCATACTGGACGAGCCAACCCTGGTCGATACCGAAATAGGCCGATAGCGCCTGCTTCTGCTCCGGCGTCAACAAGCCCGCCTCGGTGCCGAGCATGGCGGTGATGGAGTCACCGGGAACGAGGCGGATGGCGACGAACACCAGAACGGAGACACCCAGCATTACCAGCGGGAATGTCACAAGACGTCGTAGCAGATAGGTCATGTCGTCATCCGCCTCATGCACGCATTACTTAACGGTGACCTTGGACAGGCCGAAGAGAGAGCCATCCGGGGTTGCCACGAAGTTTTCGACATTCTGCTGCTGCGCCGTATAGGAATAGCCGGTGTAGAGCCAGATCCATGGCGAGACTTCGGCGAGATGCTTGTCGAAAGCGGCGAAGATTTCCTTGCGCTTGGCGACATCGGTTTCGACGCGACCCTTCTGCATCAGGTCGTCCAGCGTGTCGTCAATATAGTGGGCGACCTTCTGAAGGTTACCGGCTTTCGTCCAGTAGCGGTTATACATGGTGTAGGGGTCGGCCCGGCCACCATTCAGCGCAATGGCCATGTCAAAATCGCCCTTCAGCCAGGTGTCGACATAGACATTGAGTTCCATCATCTTGATATCGAGATTGATGCCGATTTCCTTCAACTGCGACTGAATGACCTGAGCTTCGGCAGCCGCCGTCGGCGGTTCGCCCGTTGCGGCAATCACGGTTGCCGAGAAGCCATCCTTCAGCCCTGCGTCGGCCATCAGCTTCTTGGCTTTCTCCAGGTCCTTCTTGTAGCAGAAGAGGCTGTTCGGGTCCGAGCGATAGAGCGGCATGGTCAGCGGTCCGGTGACTTCGCCTTCGCCGAGCAGAGCCGTATCGAGAACATCCTGGCGGTCGATAGCGCAGGAAATCGCCTGCCGCACCGCAAGCTCCGTCATCGGCTTGCGCGACGCGTTCAGTTGCAGCGCGTGATAGGAGAGAACCGGCTTGCGGTTCAGCGTCAGCCCGGCAACCTTCGGCACAAGCGTTGCGACCAGGGGGTCGTTCAACAGGGCGAAATCGACCTTTTTCGCGCGTAGTGCTGCAAGAATGGCGTTCTCATCCGGCAACACGTTGATGTCGATGCCATCGATACCCACCTTGCCGCCAGCCCATTCGGCATTGGCTTTAAGGACTTCCTTCTGGTTCGGCTCCCAGCTTTCCAGCTTGAACGGGCCGCTGCCGACTGCAGCCGTACCGATCTTGCCCGAGGTGATTTCGGAAGCAGGAACGATCGCCGCATTGATGCTGCCCATGGCGGTCAAAAGCGGAACATCAGGCTGCGACAGATTGAAGACCACCGTCGCTGCGTCCGGCGTATCGATGCTGGCAATCGAAAGATAATTCGCGCGTGCCGCAGCACCCGTTGCCTGGTCGAGAATGCGCTCGAAGGAAGCCTTCACGTCGGCGGAGGTGACGGCAGCACCATTGTGAAACTTGGCAGCTGGGTCTAGCTTGAAGGTCAGCGTCTTGGCGTCGGGCGAGAAGGTCCATTCTTTCGCAAGTGCTGGCACGACCTTGAGATCGCCATCCAGACGAACCAGAGGTTCATAGATCAGTTCAAGCAGGCGGATGGAGGAAAAGGCCGTCTGCTTGTGCGGGTCAAGGCCCGTCGCATCCTGCGCCCATGCCATCTTCAAGGTGGCTGCGAAACCGGGTGCGGCGGTAGCCGTCAGCAGGCTTCCGGCGATTGCCGCACAAGCCAGCCATTTTCGAGCGATCATCGTCATGCTTATTCTCCCTCTGGTTGGCTGATCCCGTCTCTTTTTCGAACGCCGGGTATGCAGCACGTCTCGCGTTCAATCGGTTTTTTCAGTCAGTGCCTTGCGTAAAAAGCCGTCATGACGAACCAGTGCCGCCTCGGCTTCTTCCCGGTTCAGCCCGCTCAGGATCATCAGGATGGCGAGCTTCACATTGTTGCCGCTCACCGTCAGTTGATCTTCTGCAATTTCCGCCGAGCACCCGGTTGCTTCCATGATGATGCGGATGGCGCGGGCGCGAAGCTTCTGATTGCTGATGGTCAAATCGACCATCAGGTTCTCATAGGTCTTGCCGATACGGATCATGCTGGCGGTCGTCAGCATGTTCAAGACGAGCTTCTGGGCCGTGCCGGATTTGAGCCGTGTCGAGCCTGTGACCACTTCCGGCCCCACGACCGGCGAGATGGCGATATCTGCGATGTCGGCCAGCGTTGAATGCGGGTTGCAGGTCAAAGACACGGTCTTTGCGCCAATGGATTGTGCATAGGTCAGCGCGCCGACAACATAAGGGGTGCGTCCGCTCACCGCGATGCCGACCACCACATCGTTGGCGGAGAGATTGATCTCCGCAAGATTGCGCTTGCCTTCCTCCACATCATCTTCGGCGCCTTCCACTGCATGCAGAATGGCGCGTGGACCACCGGCAATCAGACCGACCACCATGCCTTCCGGCACGGAAAAGGTGGGAGGGCATTCGGATGCATCAAGGACGCCAAGACGCGCGCTGGTGCCCGCGCCGATGTAAATCAAGCGTCCACCGCTGCGGAAGGCGCGAACGATCTCCTCCACGGCCTCTGCAATCTGCGGAATGACTTTGGCGACTGCCCCTGGCACGAACGCATCGTCCCGGTTCATGACCCGCAGGATCTCTTCTGTTGGCAGCAGGTCGATCGACATGGAATTTGGGTTTCGAGCTTCAGAAACCAGCTGCTCAAGTTCCGCCATCAGGTGCAGGTGCGACATGGATCCTCACTCGATTTTTTAACAGACTACGATCGTATATTCCGTCTGTCAATTAATATTGGAATATATTATTCCTTTCTTTGCGGCACGATATCCGCTCGGGTTGCTTTCAGGACGACAGGCGTTTTGCCAGGATGATCGCACCAGCGACGGCGTCGCCATCTGCGGGTTTCAAGCGTTTTCGCACGTCGGGCGCAAGCCAGGGCTCCAGCGGTCCGGAGAGGCCGCCGAGCAGGGTGACACCCGGTGCGCCATACTCGATCAGGCGGCGAACCAACCCATCGATATGGCCAGCACCAGATTGGACGATCTGGCGGGCGGCAGGGTCTCCCTGATCGGCATGACGCAGGACCAGTGGAGCGAGCGTCGCGTAATCCGTGGCGGTTGCTTTGTCCATCCAGCCGACGATATTGGCGGGCAGGTTGTCGAAGCGGTTGAGAACCTCGGAGAGCAAAGCGGTCCTTTCCCGGCGTCCGTCAAAGGCGAGAAGGGCGGATTGGATCGCCTTCAATCCCATATCCGCACCGCTGCCTTCATCGGAGATCGGAAAGCCGTAGCCGCCAGCGCGCTTTTCCTCGCCACCGACCAGTGCCAGCCCGATCGAGCCGGTGCCGGCGATCACGATGCCGCCATCGTGACCGGAATGCGCGCCAAGGCAGGCGGCGGCACCGTCGGAGGTGAAGCAGATATTGCCGAACGGATGGGGCAGGGCTTCCAACTGCTCGCGCGAGCCCGCACGCGTAAGGCCGGCAATGCCGATGCCTGCCGTAACATTCGGCGCGCGGGAAGGATCAAGGCCGGCCTCTTCGGCTGCACCCGTCCAGGCCCGCAGCACCGATGCCCAGGCATTGGGCACCCCGAGGCGCGTCGTGGCCGGGCCTGACAATCCTTGCCCGATCACGTGACCATCCTCATCGACGATCCTCGCCCGGCAGCCCGTGCCGCCGCCATCGACGCCGAGATAAAGTGTCTGGTCGCTAAGCGGCTTCGTCATAGCGACACGCGACGAATGTTGGCGCCGCACTGAGCCAGCTTGCGATCCAGTTGCTCATACCCGCGATCAAGATGATAGACGCGCTTGATGATGGTTTCACCTTGCGCTGCAAGCGCCGCCAGCACGAGGCACACGGATGCGCGCAGATCGGTCGCCATCACCGGTGCACCCTTGAGAGATGGCTGCCCCCGGACTGTGGCGACGGAGCCGTTGAGCGCAATATTGGCACCGAGCCGCGATAGTTCCGGCACATGCATGAAGCGGTTCTCGAAGATGGTTTCGCGGATGACGCTGGCACCCTCGGCAATCGAGGCCATCGCCATGAACTGCGCCTGCAAATCCGTCGGGAAGCCTGGGTAGGGTTCGGTGGTGAAATCGGCAGGCTTGATCCGCCCATGACCTTCGACCACGACGCCACGATCTCCGGGCCAGACGGTGGCGCCCATGCTTTCCAGCACCTGTAGAACCGATGAAAGATGTTCCATCCGCGCGTTGACGAGTTCGATGCGCCCACCCGTGATCATCGCCGCTGCCGCATAGGTGCCGGCTTCGACGCGGTCCGCAATGGCGTGATGGCTCGCGGCACGCCAGTTCGTGCTGCCCTTGACCAGGAGCCGATGCGTGCCAGCGCCTTCAATCTCCGCGCCCATGGAAGAAAGGCAGGCGACGAGATCGATCACTTCCGGTTCGCGCGCCGCATTGAGGATTTCCGTTTCGCCGGTTGCACAGCACGCCGCCATCAATGCGGTCTCACTGGCACCAACGGACGGGCCGGGCAGAACGACGCGCGCACCTTTCAATCCGTCCGAGGCGTTGGCGACGATATAGCCTCCTTCCACGCCAATCGTCGCGCCAAGGGCGGACAGTACCTTGAGATGCATATCGACGGGGCGCGCGCCAATGGCGCAGCCGCCGGGCAGCGATACCCGCGCCGAGCCGAAGCGGGCAAGGAGCGGCGCCAGCACCAGAATCGAGGCGCGCATCTTGCGCACGGTCTCGTAGTCGACTTCGCCCGGCGTTACATTCTGCGCGTTGATGACGGTGCCGCCAGCGTTCCGCTGAACCTCCGCGCCGTAGAGCGAGATGATTCGCAGCATGTTGTCGACATCCGATACCTTGGGCAGGTTCGTCAGCTCGAGCGGATGCGGAGAGAGGAGGGCGGCAGCGATTTGCGGCAGGGCCGCGTTCTTGGCGCCGGCGATCGGAACCGCGCCATCAAGCCTCGTTCCGCCGGTGATATGCAGCTCATCCATAAAAGACCTTCCGGGTCAAAACTGATGCTGAAATCTGGATAGCCAATCATAAGATAAGCGCTATAATATTCCAGAGAATTTTTGATTTACGAATATCTTATTCCGATCGGGGGAACGCCATGTCCGTCTTGAAGGTGATCCAGGCGAAGTTGGAATTCATGACGGATGCCGAGCGCCAGATCGGCCAGTTCATCGTCGATGATCCCGATCGCATGGTGCAGCTTTCGTCTGCCGAACTTGCTGCAGCAACCGGCCGCAGCCAGTCCAGCGTCGTGAAATTCTCGCAGAAGATCGGCTATGACGGCTATCAGCAGCTGAAACTTGCCGTGACCAAGGCCAAGGCGCAGGAATGGCGTGTTCCGTCCGGCATGATCCACGGGACGATCGATGCGGGCGATAACTTCGTCACCATCCAGCAGAAGCTGGTTGCGAGTAAGGTCTCCGCCATGCAACAGACGATGGAGGTGAATGCCGAAGACGCGGTCACCGCGGCGGTCTCCGCACTGGCGTCGGCAAGGCGCATCCATCTCGCCGGCATCGGCGCTTCTTCGCTCGTTGCCCGCGACTTTTCCTACAAGCTCTTGAAGCTCGGATTGGTGGCGCTGATGGATCGCGATCCGCATGTGCAGATGGCCAATGCCGCCTCGCTCAACAATCGCGATGTGCTCTTCGCCATCTCTCACTCCGGCAGTACCAACGAGACGATCCGACTGGCGGAACTGGCGAAAAAAGGCGGCGCCACGGTCGTCACCCTGACGGGTCTTCATGGCAATCGTCTGAGCCAGATCGCCGATATCACGCTTCATACCGTGGCGGATGAGGAGCGTGTGCGCTCTTCCGCCATAACCTCGCGTGATGCGCAACTTGCCATCTGCGATCTGGTCTTCCTGCTGTTGATCGCCAAGATTCCCGGCGCCAATGACGCCATTCATGCCAGCGAGGCCGCGGTCTCCGTTCTCAAGTCTTGACCGTGGCTACTTGATCGCGCCTGCCGTCATGCCGTTGATGAACTGCCGCGACAGCGCGATGTAGAGAATGATGATCGGCAATGCCGAAAGCGTCAGCCCGGAAAACAACACGCCCCAATCCGTGCCGAATTCGCCCATGAAGGCGGTCAGTCCTTGGGGCAGGGTCTTCAGATTGTTGTTCTGAATGAAAATCAGCGGGAAGAAGAAGTCGTTCCAGATCGGCACGACGTTCTGGATCGCTGCGATCACCATGGCCGGGCGCACCAGTGGCAGCATGATGGACCACATGATGCGCGCTTCATTGGCGCCGTCCATGCGGGCGGCATCCTCCAGCTCGTTCGGCAGGCTGCGGATGAAGCCGGTGAGGATGAAGACAGTCGTCGGCAGCCCGGTGGCGACATAGATGAAGATCAGCGACAGCCGCGAGTCGATCAGCCCGAAATCCCGCATCTGGATGAAGAGCGGAATGATGGCAAGTTTCAGCGGCAAGGTCAGCCCCGCCAGAAAGAACAGAAGAATGAAGCCGGCGCCTCGGAACTCGTAACGGGCGATGGCATAGGCCGCCATCGTGCCCAGAATGAGGATGAGCGCAATCGAGCTTGCCGTGACGATGAGCGAATTGCTCATATAGAGCAGGAAGTCCGTCTCGTTCCACACGCGAAGAAGGCTTTTGACATTGGTGAAATCGGGAATGGAGAACGGGGACTGGAAGATCTGTGCGTTGGTCTTGAAGGCTGAAAAGAACATGATGACGATCGGCGTCAGCATGACGATGCTGTTGCCGATGAGCAGGATCTGGATCAGGCCATCCCAGCCATAGGTGCGGAAGCTGCCGCGGTCGATCCCCTTCCTCATAGCTGGATCTCCCGTCTGCGCAGTCTGACTGTAATGACGCTTGAGACCACGGCGATGAACAGGAAGATCAGCACCGCAAGCGCGCTGCCGGGCCCGAAGTTTTCGGCGGACGCGGACATGCTGCCGAAGGCGGTGCGGTAGAAGTAAAGCCCGAGCACATCCGTTGCCTCATGCGGATTGCCGTCCACACCGGCCATGATGAAGGGCAGCTCAAACCAGTTGAAGGCACCGACGAAGAGCAGGGTGAAGACGACGGTCGCCGAAGGAGCAACCAGCGGCCAGACGATCTTGCTCATCTTCACCCATTCGCTTTCGGTCTCCATGCGCACGGCATCGAGAATTTCGGACGGTATGCGCTGCATCCCGGCGAGGAAGACCAGCGTCGGAAAGCCGACCATGTGCCAGGCATTGGCAACGACGATGGCCGTCAATGCCGTGGAATCCTGGCCGAGCCAGGGCTGGGCGAGACTGCCGAGCCCGACGGCCCTCAGACTGGCATTCACTGCGCCAAAGAGTGGATGGTAGAAGAGCTTCCACAGAAGGCCAACGATGACGGTGGAAAGCACCACCGGTAGAAAAACGGCAATACGGTGGAAGCGCGCGCCCCAAAGTTCGCGCCACAGGCAGTAGGCAAGGATGAAGCCGACGCCGTTTTGAAGCACCATCAGTGCGAAGAAGACGAAGATATTGTGCTTGAAGGCGTTGATGGTGCGTTCGGAGAAGGGGTACTCGAAGAGCACGCGGTGGAAATTGTCGAACCAGACGAAGTCGCCGCGGACCAGGCCTCGCCATTCATAGAAGGCATAGGCGAAGGCCGACAGGATCGGATAGACGAGAAACAGGCACATGAAGGCGATCGGCGGGACCACAAGGGCCGCAATCCAAAGTCTTCTGCCTGTCAACTTGCTGGACATCATCAAACTATCCCAACGGCCATAGATCGGTGGAGTGGGCCGCTCCGATGAGGAGCGGCCTCGCGAGAGCATCGGCGGTAAAGGCGGTTCACCGGCGTGCTCTCGATCCGTGCGAAACGTCACAGGCCAAACGGTTTTCAGTCTGGCTGTGACGCCCGGTCACTTCTTGAACGGCGCGTACCAGGCCGCGAGACCATCGGTCATCGATTTGCCGACTTCGGCAGGCGTCACCTGTCCGTTCAGCATCTTCGAAACGCCCGCCTGGATCAGGTTCGAGCCCGTCGGTTCCCCGTAGCGGAAGTTCACGAGCGTCATATAGGGGATCGAATCCTTGTTGAGCGCGGCGACTTCGGCCAGCAGAGGATTATCGAAGGTGACGCCTGGAACGGCAGAAACGTTGTTCAGCCCGTTGGCGAAGGCCTGTCCGAAGTCCTTGCTGGAAACGTAGTTGAGGAACTTCAGCACCGCTTGCGGGTCTTTCGGCTTGGCATTGCCGCCGAAGCCGGAGTCGTAGAAAAGACCGACCAGCTTCTCATCTTCCGCCTTCAGGCCGGGGGCGGCGAAGACACCCATCTTCAGATCCGGATTCTGTTTGGCGAAGTTGGCAAGCTCGAAAGAGCCACCGGCAAACATGCCGGCCATGCCGGATGTAAACAATTGCTGCGCGGAAGCGTAGTCCAGGCCGACAAAGCCATCGGGAAAGTAATGCGAGATTTCCTTGAGCTTGGTCAGAGCTTCGACATAGCGCTTGTCGTTGAAATCGGTCTTGCCCGCCATCAGATCGGCGTAGAAGGCCTTGCCCATGATGGACGAGGTGAGGGCGGAGACGATGGTCTCGTTCTGCCAGCCGGTTGCCGTGCCATTGGCAAACGGCATCACGCCCGCTGCCTTCAGCTTCTCGCAAGCCGCAACGAACTCGTCCCAGCTCTTGGGTTCGGTGATGCCGTTCTTCTCGAAAATCTCGGTGTTGTAGATGACGAGCATGGTCTGGCTTGCGGCCGGAACGGCATAGAGCGTCTTGTCTGAGCGCATCGTTGCGGAGGCAAGAGCCGGTTCCGAGAAGCCCTTCATTGCAGGGATCTTCGTATCGTCCAGCGGCATCAGGTAGCCAGCACCCGCCAGGCTTTCAATGCCGCCATAGGTGCGGGTCATCATCAGATCCGGACCCTTGCCGCCGGCGAGCGCGGTGGAAAGGACGGTGTTGTAGCTCGTTGCTTCGAAGGCCTCGAACTTGACCGTAACATCCGGGTTGGCCTTGTTGAAATCGGCGAAGAATTTTTCATATTCGGCCTTATCTTCCTGGCGCCAGGTCCAGAAGGTCAGGTCTGCTGCGAAGGTTGCGCTGGCCGACAGGATGGTGCTGCAGGCAATCGCCGCTCCCAGTAAAAATCGTTTCATCTGTTCCTCTCCTTCTTTCTTGGTTTACGCGATTTATTCGATCACACCGCAAGTCGTTGCGATGTTTCACGGCTGAAGTAATGGACTTTCTCAGGCTCGACGCTGATGGTGACCGGGGTGTCAGGCGCATATTGCGTATCCGGCCCGCACCTTACCGAGACAGGTGCGCCATCCCCCATCCGCACATAAACGTAGGCGCTATCGCCGAGATATTCGGTGTAGACGACCTTCGCAGCAAAACCGTCCTGGCGCGTGCCCGACGAAATCGACATGCCGTCCGGCCGCACACCCATCAACAGCTCTCGCACTGGCGACGATGGCAGACGAGGCAATGAGACCTGGCCGATACCGGGTGCAGTGAGCAGGTCGCCGTCGCGTTCGACAGTCAGCATCGCCATGCTTGGCGAGCCGATGAAGTTGGCAACAAAGACGTTGGCTGGCGTCTCGTAAAGCTCCCGCGGGGAACCGAACTGCTCGATCCGGCCGCCATTCATCACCACGATGCGATCGGCAAGCGTCATGGCCTCGACCTGGTCGTGGGTCACATAGATCGTCGTTCCACCAATCTCCCGGTGCAGACGAGCAATCTCAAGCCGCACCTCGGAGCGGAGTGCAGCATCGAGGTTGGAGAGCGGTTCGTCCAGCAGGAGAAGCTGCGGTTTGCGCACCAGTGCCCGGCCGATGGCAACGCGCTGTCGCTGTCCGCCGGACAGCTCGCGGGGCTTGCGCTCCAGCAGGGCTTCCAGCCGCAACATGCGGGTGGCTTCGCCGATACGCGCTTCGACTTCCGCCTTGCTGAGGCCCATAAGGCGCGCACCGAAGGCCATGTTCTCATAGACATTCATATGCGGGTAAAGCGCATAGGACTGGAACACCATGGCGATCCCGCGTCGTGATGGCGCGATCTCGTTCATGCGCTTGTCATTCAGCCGAAATTCTCCATCGGTGATCGGGTCAAGGCCGGCGATCAGGCGAAGAAGGGTCGATTTTCCGCAACCGGACGGCCCGACGAAGACGATCAGTTCGCGGTCCTTCACATCGAGATCGATGCCATGGAGTACCTCGACGGACTTGAAACGCTTCTTGATGCCGCGCAGGGACAGTTGAGCCAAGGTCAGACCTCCGTTTCGCTCAGGACGTGCCGCTTGGCGGCGTATCGGCGATCGCTTCGTCTATCGCAGCGATCGTCTTGGCCGCATCCAGATGGTGAATGCTGTGCCAGCCGAGCCTGCGCGATGTCTCGATGTTTTCCAGCGTGTCGTCGATAAAGACGATCTGCTCGGGCGAAACATGTTCGCGGTGCTGGACCGCCAGGTAAATCTCCTCGCCCGGCTTCTCCATGCCCATCTCATGGGAGAGGTAGCAGGCATCGAAGAGATCGACCCCGAGCATGGTCTCGATGATGTGGCGCCAATGAATGGCCTGCGTGTTCGACAGACAGACAACGCGATGGCTGGATTTCAGGGTGCGGGCGTAATCCACCATGTCGGTGAAAACGCCCTCGAGAAGCGCGGTTTCCGCTTGCGCCACCTGTTCAGCGGTCAGTCCATAAATCTCGGACGCGCGAGCCAGATAGTCATCTTCGCCGATCTGTCCCAGGCGAAACTGCATGTTGAGGCGAAGCAGGTCCGCATTCGCTTGAGCGGTCGACGACCAGAGCCCACCCGCTTCAAGCGCAGCGCGGCGCCTCTCGATATTCAGTTCGATGAAGACTCCGCCGACATCGAAGACGATAAGCTTGTCGTCGCTGTGTCTATCAGGCTTGACCACCACATATTCTCCGCAGGAACAACCCTATAATGCGAAGGAAAAACGCGCTACGCCCTTCTACGGGCTCCACATTGGCAAAAGCGGCGGGAATTATCAATTCCTAATTTCGTTAAAAATCAGAATAAAATATTTTTAGATTGATCGCAAGAAACGGCATCGCCGGCAGTGGGCGGTGCCCATGCCGGCGATGCAGGTGATCAGTCCCTCGGATTGAGAACTATTGGTCGAATATCCCTGTCTGGGACGCCACCTTGCGATAGGCCGCACCCGCCGTGAAGCCGCCGTCAATGACGAAGTCTTCTCCGGTAATGAAGCTTGAGGCGTCAGACGCCAGGAAGAGGACGAGTTCGGCGATCTCCTCCGGCTTGCCGCTGCGCTTCATCGGCGTCATGTCGATCATCGGTTTCAGGTGAGGGCTGTTGGCGTTCAGACCCGTAACGACGAGGCCGGGGCAGACCGCATTGACGCGGATGGCTTTAGGCGTCAGTTCCATGGCGGCGCTGCGAGTAAGCCCGCGCAGGCCCCATTTGCTTGCCGTATAGGCGGGATCATAATGGCCGGAAAAGCCACTATTGGATGAGATGTTGATGATCGAGCCGCCGCCGCATTTCGCCATCAATTCCGTCACAGCCTGAATGCCGAGGAAGGCGCCTGTGAGGTTGACCTTCAGCACGCGCTCCCATGCCTCGAGGCTGGTGGTTTCGACGATGGTGCGGTTGATGATGCCGGCATTGTTGACGAGAATATCGATTCGGCCTTTCCACTCGGTTGCAAGCGCAACAACGCCCGCCCAACTGGTTGGGTCTGTCACGTCGAGATAGATGAAACGGGCCTCGCGGCCTTCACTCTGCAGGGCTTCCGCGAGCGCACGACCTTCCTCGGCCAGCACATCGGCGATGATGACGGCCGCACCCTTGGAGGCAAACACGCGGGCTTCAGCCTCGCCCTGTCCGCGAGCGCCACCGGTGATGATGGCAAGACGTCCTGAAAGATCGGTCATGGCTCAGTCCCTCGCTTCTACGGTCTGCTGCCGCTGCTCACCCAGACCCTCGATCCCGAGCGTCATGATTTGGCCAGGCTTCAGGAAAACAGGTTCCGGCTTGATACCCATGCCCACACCCGGCGGCGTGCCGGTGGCGATCACGTCGCCGGGCTCCAGCGTCATGAACTGGCTGATATAGCTGACCAGATGCGCGACGCCGAAGATCATTGTATTCGTGTTGCCCGTCTGCCGGCGTACGCCGTCTACATCCAGCCACAGCGCGAGGTTTTGAGGGTCAGCCACCTCGTCGCGTGTGACCAGCCAAGGGCCTGTCGGGCCAAACGTGTCGTGGCTCTTACCCTTGGTCCACTGACCGCCGCGTTCGGACTGGAAGGCGCGCTCGGACACATCATTGACGACGCAATAGCCAGCGACATGGTTCAGCGCATCCGCTTCGCTCACATATTTCGCCCGCGTGCCGATGACGACGCCAAGCTCGACCTCCCAATCGGCCTTCTTTGATCCGCGCGGGATTTCGACATCGTCATTCGGGCCGACGACGGCGGAGGTCGCCTTCATGAACAGGATCGGTTCGTCCGGCGGTGCCTTGCCGGTTTCCTTTGCATGGTCTGCATAGTTGAGGCCGACGCAAATGAACTTGCCCGGGCGGGGCACGCATGCGCCAATGCGGTCGACCGACACTTGCGGCAGCGTCGCGAGCTCAATGGCCGCAAGCTGCGCTAGACCCGCATCGGAGAGCGCCTCGCCGGTAAAGTCGACGATGACGCCGGAAAGGTCACGTACAGTTCCATCCTCGGCGACAATGGCGGGCTTTTCAGCGCCTGCCGGGCCGTATCGCAGCAGTTTCATCAGGCTCTCCTGAAACCTTCGAGAACGGAATCGTCCACATCCGGCAGGTTGACGACGATGTTGTCCGGCGTGCGGGTGGTCAGCCACACCAACTCTTCCGTCGTCGACATGTTGACCTCGATGTGCGGCCAGTTCGGTGGCACGAAGATGAAGTCGCCTTCTTCCATGTCGAGATACTCTTTCCAGTTCTCGCCGAAATAGATGCGTGCCTTGCCCTTCAGCACATAACCGCCAGTCTCAGCCTCGCCATGGTGATGCGGATAGGAGCGGTAGCCTGGGTCATTGGAGACCTTGCCGAACCAGATCTTGGTGGCAGGCGTGTGCTGCGGGCTGACGCCCGACACGCGCACGCAGCCGCCAGACTGGCCGGTGCCGGTGTCTTCCTGGCCCTTGCGGGTGATGAAGGGTCTGATGGTGCTGGTCATGGAATCTCTCCTCCTCTGCAGATTTCAATCAATCGGGAACGACGGCCAGCGCCTGGATTTCGATCTTGGCGCGGTCTTCCATCAAGGACACCACCTGGACTGCCGCCATCGGCGGAAAGTGGCGACCGATGATCTCGCGGTAGATCGCGCCGATTTCCTTCATGCGTGATTTGTAGGAGACGCGATCGGTGAAGTACCAGGTCATCTGGATCAGATGCTCAGGCTTCGCATCCGCTGCCTTCAGCACGCTGACGATATTGAGAAGCGTCTGGCGCACCTGTTCGACGAAGTCGTCCGAGTGGAACTGGCAATGCTCGTCCCAACCGATCTGACCGCCGACCTGTACAATGCGACCGCGAGCGCTGATCCCGTTCGAGTAACCGATCGGCTTTGCCCAGCCGTCCGGTTGGATGATTTCATGCATCATGTCTTGGCTCCAGATAACGTGTGAGACCTGCGCGCACGTCGTCAGGCCAGGGATGGGATTTGTGGTCTTCAAGCGAGGTCATCACGATCCTCTGCTTGACCGACCAGATGATGTCGCCACGGACGGTGACGATGGTTTCAAGATCGAGCGAGGCCCGGCCGATCGAGCGCACATGCACGGCAAAATCGAGCGTGTCGCCATAGACGGCGGGCTTCTTGAACTCGAGGTTCATGGTCACCGTCGGCAGTCCGAGCTTGCGCTCGAACATCAGTTCCTTCCAGGTGACGCCGAAGGAAGCGAACATCGCCTCGTTCACGTCGACGAGCATGGAGAGATAGGCCGGATGATAGGCAATCCCCGTGAGGTCGCAGTCGCCAAAGCGCATGGGTTTGGAATGGGTAAAGGGCATTTTCGTCTTGAACTCCGTTTAGCCTGCCATGACCTCACCGCCGGCAATCGCGATTGCCTGGCCGGTGACGGAACCCGCTGAAGGTGAGGCCAGCCACAACGTGGTGTCCGCGACTTCCTGCGGCTGGATCAACCGGCCTTGCGGGTTGGACTTAGTGAATTCCGCCAGCGCTTCCTCGCGGCTGCGCTCGGTCTTCTGCATGATGGTGTCGAGCGACTGCTGGATGATCGGCGTATCGGTAAAGCCGGGGCAGACGGCGTTGACTGTTAAGCCCTTCCTCGCCAGTTCCAGCGCCAGAGCCCGTGTCAGGCCGATCACGCCGTGCTTGGCCGCGCAGTAGGCGGAGACATAAGCATAGCCCGTCAATCCCGCTGTCGAGGCGATGTTGATGATGCGCGCTCCCTCGCCATGGGCCTTAAGGTCAGGCAGCACGGCTTGGGTCACGTTGAACACGCCTGTCAGATCGACCGAAAGAACGTGGCTCCACATATCGGACGATGTCTTTTCGAACGGCGCGCTTGGCGCTTCACCGGCATTGTTGACGAGAATGGAGACGGTGCCGAAGACGCTCCGGGCCTTCTCAAGACCAGCGGCAATCGCTTCCGGCTTCGTCACGTCGAAACCGTCGAGGACCAAGGCCTGGCTTCCGATCTCGGCAGCCACCGTTTCCAGCGGCTCGCGGCGGCGACCGGCGAGCGTCACATTGGCCCCGGCCTTCGCCAGCGTGCGGGCGATGGCAGCACCGATGCCGCTTCCGGCACCGGTGACGAGCGCGTGCCGTCCTTCAAGGGGAAGAGCATCTAGCATGGCGCTCTCACTTGCCCGCGCTGGCGCGTTCGAGGTTCGCCTCATACTGGAACTTGCCGGACATGTACTGTTTCGGCCAGGGCACGTTTTTCAGGCCGATCTTCGCCGCCTCGTGCAGAGCCCAGGCGGGATCGGCCAGATGAGGGCGCGCCACGGCGCAGAGGTCCGCTCGGCCTGCGGAGATGATCGAATTGGCGTGGTCTGCCTCGGAAATGGCGCCGACCGCAATGGTTGGAATACCGATCTCGTTGCGGATCTTGTCGGAGAATGGCGTCTGGAACAGGCGTCCATAGACCGGCTTTTCCTCTTTCCAGACCTGGCCCGATGAGCAGTCAATCAGGTCTGCGCCTGCGTCTTTGAACATCCTGGCGAAGATCGCGGCATCTTCCGGCGTATTGCCACCTTCCGTCCAGTCATGGCAGGAAAGCCGAACCGAGATCGGCTTGTCTTCCGGCCAGGCTTCACGCACGGCGGCGAAAACTTCCAGCGGGTAGCGAGCACGGTTTTCGTAAGATCCGCCGTACTCATCCTCGCGCCGGTTGGTCAGCGGCGAGAGGAAGGAGGAGATCAGGTAGCCGTGGGCTGCGTGGAACTCCAGCCAGTCGGCGCCGGCTTGCGCCGCACGCCGCGTGGCGGCCACGAAATCGGCCTTCACCCGGTCCATATCGGCGCGGTCCATCGCCTTGGGAACGGTGCTGTGTTTCAGGTAAGGGATCGCCGAGGCGGAGAGAAGCGGCCATCCGCCTTCCTCCAGAGGCTGATCGATACCATCCCACGCCCGCTTGGTTGCGCCCTTTCGCCCGGCATGACCAAGCTGGATGCCGACCTTGGCGGCGCTATTGGTGTGAACGAAATCGACAAAGCGCTTCCAGCCCTTCGTCTGCTCGTCGTTCCACAGGCCAAGGCAGCCGGGCGTGATGCGGGCATCGGGAGAGACGCAGGTCATTTCAGCAAAGACCAGACCGGCACCGCCGAGCGCACGGGCGCCAAGATGGACCATATGGAAATCATCGAGCAGACCATCCGTCGCCGAGTACATTGCCATGGGAGAGACGACGATCCGATTGGGAAGTGTCGTGCCGCGGGCCGTATAGGGCGTGAACATCGGCGGCAGGCAGCGCTCGTTCTCTTTCACCGCAAGACCGGAATGACGGGCGAACCAGTGTTCATAACCCTCAAGCCATTCCTTATCGCGCAGACGCAGGTTCTCGTGGCTGATGCGCTGCGAGCGGGTCAGCATCGAATACATGAATTGTTCCGGCGGGAGCGTATCGGCGTAGCGATCGCCGACGACTTCGAACCATTCCATGGCGTTTCGGGCGGCATTCTGGATGCGGGCCACGTCGACGCGGCGGATGTCTTCATAGGTCTTCAGCACATCGGCGATGCTGTCCTTGTCGTGGCCAGCCTTGTTGAACTGGTTGGCAAGCTCGATCGCATCATCGATGGCAAGCTTCGTGCCGGAGCCGATGGCGAAATGCGCGGTGTGAGCGGCGTCGCCCATCAGCACCACATGGGAGTTGCCGTTGAAGTGGCTCCACTTGCCGCAGATCAACCGGTTGAAGTTCAGCCAGGCGGAACCGACCATGTGGCGCGCATTGGTCATCAGCTCCGCGCCTTCAAGCGTCTCAGCAAAGAGGTTCTGACAGAAATCGATCGATTCCTGCTGGGTCATCTGGCCGAGGCCATGGTCCTCGTAAGCCTTCTCGGTGGTTTCGACGATGAAGGTCGAGGTGTTCTCATCGAACTTGTAGATATGTGCCTGGAACCAGCCGTGATCGGTCTTGCGGAAGTCGAAGGTGAAAGCGTCGAACAGCTTGTTAGTGCCGAGCCAGATATAGCGGTTCGGGCGCTTGACGAGATCGGGCTCGAAAACGTCCGGATAGCGGTTGCGAACCTTGGAGTTGAAGCCGTCGGAGGCGATGATCAGATCGGCATCCGGAAAATCCTGGTCGCCGCCCGCATCGGTCTCGAAAATGAGTTCGACGCCGAGCGCTTCGCAGCGGTTCTGGAGAATATTGAGAAGCTTCTTGCGACCGATGCCGACAAAGCCGTGACCAGTGGTGCGCTGGCGCGTGCCCTTAAAAAGCACCTCGATATCGTCCCAGTGGTTGAAAGCCTGCTGGATTTCGTCAGCGCTTTCCTTGTCCCACGTCTGCATGGACGCCATGGTCTGGTCGGAGAAGACGACGCCCCAGCCGAATGTGTCATAGGGGCGGTTGCGCTCGACGACGCGGATATGATGCTCGGGATGCAGTTTCTTCATCAGCAGGCTGAAATAAAGCCCTGCCGGGCCTCCACCGATACAAACGATACGCATGTAACCCTCCGTGGCTTTGGGTGCGCCGTCATGTGCGCTTATTTGAAGATTAAACTAATTTTCGTTATCGAGACTGTCAAGTATGCATATGCATATATCGAATTTTATTTTAGACTTAAAATAAATGGTCGCAGGGGTGGTGCCTGCGACCTTTGGACATTAAGATTCGTGTTGCCAAAGCTTTCGCCCCAGGCGTGCCAAGCCTTTGTTTTCAATACAAGGGGTCGCAAGCGATGACGGATTCAGCTTGCCAGAGCGGTGTGCTGTCTTGCGACAGGCACACGAATGCCCGCCTGCTCCAGGAGAGGCAGAACGGCGTCCCTGAAGTATGGAAATTCCTCGGTGTAGTCGACGAAGGAAAGAGTCGTTCCAGCAAAGCCAGCCTTGTGCAGCGAGACCAGGCCCTCTGCCACCTGCTGCGGGGTTCCGACCAGCGGAAAACCACCGTGGCCGGCGGCCATGCGATCTCTGATGAGTGCCAGAAGATCGTGTGGGAAGGAATGGGCATGGGCAAATTGGAGCTTCACCAGATTATCCACCGCGCCCCAGTCGGCATTGTCCTTGCCGAAATGCTGCAGATAGTCGGTCGCCTCCTTTTCGGTCGGACGGCAGACGACATGCGAGAAGGTCAGGACGCCGGTATTACGGCCGGCTTCCGCACCCTTTGCCTTCAACTCCGCAATCTCCGCGGCCGAGCGGCTGAGATCGATTGCCGGGGTAAAGAGGAAATCGGCATTGCGCAGGGCAAAGTCTCGGCCCTGTCCCGAGCCTGCGGCATTGAGGATCGGCACCTTGCGGGAAGGGCGGGGATCTCCAAGTACGTTCTTCAGGTGGAAATACGTCCCGTCGTAATCGAACGCCTTCTCCCTCTGCCAGAGCGCCTTGACGACATCGAACCATTCTTCTGCATAGGCGTAGCGGCTTTCATGATCGGCGGGGAGATTGAGCCCCAGTGCTTCATATTCCGGCTGGTTCCAGCCAGCCACAATGTTCAATCCGACGCGACCGTTGCTGATCTGATCGATGGTGGCGATCTGCTTTGCCACCACGGCCGGATGATTGGCGGCAGTATGAATGGTGGCGAAGACATTGATGTTGCGGGTGCTGGCCAGCAATCCGGCAGCCCATGTCATTGTTTCCAGCACGTTGCCGTGGAAATTCGTCTCGCCGCCATAACCGATCCAGCGGGCGATCGGCAGCATGAAGTCGATCCCGGCATCGTCCAGCAGGCGGGCGAGCTTCAGATTGTTGTTCCAGCTGTTGTCCCAGCGCTCCGGCACTTTGGTCACGGACATGCCGCCCGAGCAATTTGATGCGAATGTGCCAAGCAAAAACTGCCCGGCGGCGAACATCGAGTTCTCCGTCATGGTTGGTTCCCCATTTTTCTAATAGAATTTACAATAGAAAGTCTATTTTAAACTTGAAGCTTGTCAATGGGCAATCGAGCCCTCACAAAGGCACTAAAGCGCTCTGCCTCCTACTGGACGCAAAAGAACGCTTTACCTTTTTGAATCGACGCATCGTACCTTCCGAAAATTGAGCTCGATTCTCGGGCGATGCTGTAGCAAGAGCAGGGCGACGAGATCAATGAGCAAGCAGAAGGCCGCCGACGAAAAGCAGGATCAGGACCCGGCACTGGACCGACGTTGGCATCTGGCCCGCACGCCCGTCGAAGTCGATCTGGCGGAGGCCGAATTTGCGCTGATGCGCGCCTTCGAAGCGTTTGGCCGATGGCAGGCCGAGTGTCTGGGTTCCGTGGTCGATCTTGCGGTGAGTGGTCCGGAAAACGCCATGCTGCATATCATCCGCATGAATGAGCGGCCGAAATCGATCAAGGATCTGGCGCGACTGGCCAATCGCGAAGACATCCCGAACATGCAATATAGCCTGCGCAAGCTGATCGCAGCCGGTCTGGTTCAAAAGAGCGGCAGCGGACGGTCGGGCGTTGTCTATAGCGTGACGGAGAAGGGCAAGCTGGTGACCGATCGCTATGCGGATGTGCGCGCCTCGCTACTGGCGAAGGCGGTTCAATCCGTGCCGGAGCTACGCCATCGTCTTGAAGACGCCACAACCACGCTCGATTTGATGACCGGAATCTACGAGCATGCGGCGTTGAGTGCCGCGACCCATCGTCGCCTGCCGAAAGAACCGCTGGAAGACTGACAGGCCGCACGGATGCGCGGCCTGTCAACTCGTGAAAAGCCTTAAGCGGCAAGCTTCGTCAGATAGGCATCTGCCTCTTCCGGGACAGCGAACCAGGGGAAGAAGTCGCGCGGATCGTTGAAGCCGTTGGCGATGCGCTTTGCCAGTGCGGGATAGGCCTGGGCCGAGCCCATGATGTTGAGCACATGCGGGGGTGGAGGCGCGAGCAGCGCATTCGTCCAGCCGACCACATATTGCGCATAGTCCCAATAGGCCTCGAAGGTTGCCTGCTTGAAGGCGTCGTCGAACGGCCTGTCGCCATGGGCAAGGATGGCGTCCATATAATATTTCGCCGCTTTCGATGCGTTGTTCGAACCCTGCCCGGTGATCGGATCGTTGAGGCAGACGGCGTCGGCAAGGCCAAGCACGGTCGCACCCGATGGCAGCTTGCCGATCGGCTTGCGCACCGTCGGAGCAAAGGCTCCTGCCAGACGGCCATTGTCATCCGTCAGAGAAACATCGGTACAGCGCTCCGCTTCCCAAGGCAGGAAGGTGTCGAGAATCCATGTCGACTTTTCGAGATGCGCGTCTGGAGAGTTCACATCCTTCCAGCAGTCCATCGGGCCGCCAGGAATGCCTTCGAACACCATGATGTCGCAGGCGCCCGTTGTGGTGAGCGCCGGGAAGGTGAAGTACTCTCCCACACCTGGAATAAGATTGAAATTGACCGCCGAATGGCTGGGGCGCGGCGCCATTCCCTTCACATAGGTCAGCGCCAAAGCGCGCTGCGGCTTGTCATAGGGAGAGCGCTGCGGATCGCGCTCGAACATCTTGGCGATATCGCCCTTGCCGGCGGCGACAATCACCAGATCGCTTTCCCGCGCATAGGTTTCGAGATCTTCGATCCCGGCATCATGGATGGTCAACTGCCCACCGCGATGTTCGAATTCCGTCAGCCAGCGCGGGATCTTGACGCGCTGATCGACGCTCTGGGCCTTGCTATCGAGTTTTCCATTCCACTCGATAGCCTTGCCGCCGTCGGGTGCCGGAACCACGAAGTTGATCGAATCGACGGTGGGGCAGCTGTCGCCCCAGAAGTTCAGACCGAGTTCGCGCTCATTCTGCAAGGCGGCATCAAACATGCACTGGCTGGACAGAACCCGACCTGCGGCGATCTCGTCTGCCGTTCTGTTTTGTACAATGTGAACCGCGTGCCCCGCATCCAGCAGGCCACAGGCAAGTTGCAGTCCGGACTGGCCGCCGCCAACAATGGTGAAACTGCGCTTCATCGTCATTTCCATTCTCCCTGTTTTCTCAAGTTCCGCTGTGATTTTCCCGTTTATTGATCTCAGCACGGCTCAATCCATGAGGCGCGGGATAGCCGGCTCGTTGCGTTCCGGTCCCATGGCGGTGTAGCCGCCATCGACGCGAATATCGGTGCCGGTAATGAAGCTCGCATTGTCGGAGAGGAGAAAGGCCACGGCTTCCGCCACTTCTTCGGGGCTGCCGGTGCGTCCCAGCAGATGGAAATCCTTGGCGACGCTGTCTGCCTTTTCGCGGGTGTTCTTGGTCAGCTCGACCATCACATTGCTCCAGGTCCAGCCGGGAGACACGGCATTGACGCGAATGCCGTCAGGCGCCAGATCCATGGCCTGGTTGCGCGTCAATTGCAGGATCGCGGCCTTCGAAACGGGATACACCCACCGTCCGGTCTGTGCGACGCGCGACGAGATCGAGCCGAAATTGACGATGGCGCCCTTGTTCTTGGCGAGGTGCTTGTGGGCTGCCTGCATGAGAGCGATCGAGCCGAGAACGTTGACGTCGAAGGCCTTCAGCCAGTCGGTTCGGCTCGTCTCAACGCCATTGTCGAGATAGGTACAGGCAACGTTGACGAGAAAGTCGAGGCGGCCGGTGGCTTCGACCGTCTTCTCCACAAGCGCGCCGATGTCGGCATCGCTGGTAATGTCGGTGCGGATGAAGTGGACCTTCTCTCCCGCCCGTTCAGCGACTGTCTGACCGGCCTCATCATTGATATCGGCAATCACCACCGAAAGGCCGTAGCCGGCAAGCATCTTGGCAATGCCCTCGCCAATCAGCGTCGCGCCGCCGGAAATGATCGCAGTTTTCCCTTGAAGTCCGCGCATCGTCGTCTCCTTGCAAATGTCAGCAGAAATTTTGAGTGGATGTCAGGCCGCGGCCTGCGGCGGAGCCGCTGCCGTCAAAAACGCGCCGTTGCCGTAGATCAGCGGATTGTCGTCTTCCGGTGCGCAATGGGTCTTGGCGACGGTGCCGATCAGGATCAGATGCGTGCCGAATTCCTTGACCTCGGCGATCTCGCATTCGAAGGAGACGCAGGTCTGCGACAGAACCGGCGCGCCGGTGATGATGCCCTTGATCCATTCGCCGGCGGCAAAGCGTTCTTCACGCACGAGGCCAGCGCGCCCGGCAAAGACTTCCGCCACGGGCTGCTGATCGAGTGACAGAACGTTGACGGCGAAGACGCCGCTTGCTTCCACCACGGCGGCAACCGAACTCGACCGGTTGACGCAGGCCAGAAGCGATGGAGGCTCGGTCGACAGCGAACAGACGGCCGTGGCCGTCAGTCCGCAGCGGTTACCTTCTGCATCCATGGAGGTGATGATGGTGACACCGCCGGTCAGCTTGCGCATGCCGGCGCGGAATTCCTCGCTGCTCATGTTTTTGTTCCCTTTGCGAATGGATTTCGCATTCGTTTTATGTTTAAACTTTCGATGATGTTCCGGCGAACAGGTCCAATCGGCAATCCAGATTGCGCAGGGATTTGTCCAGTTTCGGCAACAGGCGGTCTGAAACTTCACTTTTGTCATTTCGGCGAGTGACTGATGATCGATATCGGCAAGCAGCAGCCAGAAGCCCGTCCGGTGGTGGACACCCACGACGTGGACGAGGCGCGCGAAGCGATCGGACGGATATTCTGTCCGCATTTTCTGCTCGTCGATGGACGTTGGAAAAGCGGCTTTCACGCGGTTCACGACGTGGTCGAGGAGCCTGGCCACTCCATCAATGTCGTCTCCTATGGATCCGCGGTCGAAATCGATCCGGGCGAGCTTTCGCGCTTCTTTCTTCTGCAGCTTCCAGTAAAGGGAAGTGCCGTCGTTCGCTGTGGGAATGATGAGACCCATGTGGCGCAGGGCCGCACGGCAACACTTCTGTCCCCGACGCTCTCCACCCGCATGCGTTGGGCGGAGGGATGCGAGAAGCTGATCGTACTGCTGGAACGTGATCTGGTGGAAAGCCACTTGGAGAACCTGGCGCATGAGCGATCCGAGCGCATAGAGTTCGAACCGGCCATCGATCTGACCTCAGGGATCGGGCAAGGTATCCTTCAGCACAGCATGCTGATGTCAGGAGCCGCCAAGGACAGAGGCCATTTTTCCGAAGCCTATCGGATCATGCTACGGGACGGGCTGATCAACCTCCTGTTGAGCGGACTGCCCCATAACCGCAAGGGCCTTCTTCAACGACCGGGTCCAAGCGCCGGTCCCGTACCGGTTCAGCGCGCCGAAGACTATATCAGGGCCAATGCCGAGCGTTCCATCACCGCAGCCGATATTGCCGAGGCGGCGGGCGTTCCACTGCGCACCCTTCAGGACAGCTATCGAAAGGCCAGGGGGCAAACCTTGATGGAGGCGGTGCAGGATGCACGCCTGGAGCTTTTGCGCAAAACCCTGTTGGCGCCATCTGCCGATATTAGTGTCGCAGACGCCGTCTTTTCCTCCGGTCTCGGCCACCTCGGTCGTGCCGCCTTTGCCTATCGAGAAAGGTACGGCGAAACGCCCTCGCAGACATTGCGACAGAGCAGAGGCAAGTCTTGACGCGTACGTGACGTGCGACCCGCGACAGGGTTGAACATCTCGTGAACAGCCGTGAGGACGAGCCTTGGAATGGTCCTTTGTACCACCTACCCAAATCGATAATATTTCAAGCATAAAGAAAATCACCTGTGCTGGCGTCCGCTCCGCGCCACTGTGGTGGAAAAGTTGCGCTGTGGCGCCGGTCTGCGCAAGAAATGTGCATGTGCATATGGCGCTGCGTGTATAGCCGTGAAAAAATATGCAGTTTCGAGGCTCGATATCGAGTTTTTGCAATTACTTTAGGCTTAAATCTTTCCCTGTTGACATCTGCTTGGAAGTAGAAATATGATTTTGCATATAAAGGCGTAATAGTCATAAGGGGAACGACCATGGCCGAACGGTCATTTGCGCGCGAGGTCGAAGATCTCAAGCTCGGTGAAGGTGAAGTCTTCAGCGGCGAGGGGATCCTCGCCATTACCAAGGCGCTGCTGCAATCCGGCGTATCCTATGTCGGCGGCTATCAGGGGTCGCCGATCTCCCACCTCATGGATGTTCTGGCCGATGCCAAGGATGTGATGGAGGAGCTGGGTGTTCATTTTGAATCCTCAGCGTCCGAAGCGGCAGCCGCGGCCATGCTTTCTGCATCCGTCATGTATCCGGTCCGCGGCGCGGTGACCTGGAAGTCCACGGCTGGAACCAACGTCGCTTCCGACGCGCTCTCCAACCTTTCGTCGGGTGGCGTCACAGGTGGCGCTCTTGTCATCATCGGCGAGGATTACGGCGAAGGGTCCTCCATCATGCAGGAGCGCAGCCACGCCTTTGCGATGAAATCGCAGATGTGGCTTTTGACGCCGCGTCCGAATTTGACCTCCATCGTCGATGCCGTCGAAAAGGGCTTCGAGCTTTCCGAAGCGTCCAGCACACCTGTGATGCTGCAGGTTGGTATCCGCAGCTGTCACGTTCACGGCCAGTTCGTTGCCAAGGACAACAAGCGTCCGTCCTACACGCTGAAACAGGCGCTGGAAAATCCGGTGCGCGATCTCAACCGCATCGTTCTGCCGCCTGCGTCCTTCCAGCATGAGAAGGACAAGCTGGAGCGTCGTTGGCCAGCGGCAGTCGAGTTCGTCAAGACCAACCAGTTGAACGAGTTCTTCGGCCCAACCGAAGGAGAGGTTGGTCTTATCCTGCAGGGCGGTCTCTACAACAGCACCATGCGGGCGCTTCAGCATCTGGGCCTCGCGGATGTCTATGGCAACAGCCGCATTCCGCTCTATGTCATGAATGTCTCCTACCCGCTGATCGATGACGAAATCATCGAGTTTGCCGCCGGCAAAAAGGCGGTGCTGATGGTGGAGGAGGGCGCGCCTGAATATATCGAACAGGCGCTCCACACGCTGATGCGCCGTCGCGACATCCAGACTAAGGTCTCCGGCAAAGACCTTTTGCCCATGGGCGGCGAGTATACGACGCCGGTACTGATCAAGGGGCTGACCGGGTTTCTCGAGGTCAACGCGCCGCAGCTTCTCGGCAACCGACCGCCTGTTCCCGATCCTTCTGCCGTGTTGAGCGATCCGAAGGTGAAGGCGCTGGCGGACGTCGTGCCAGCCCGTCCAGCTGGCTTCTGCACCGGCTGTCCCGAGCGGCCCATCTTCGCTGCGATGAAACTGGTCGAAAAGGAACTTGGACCGCACCATGTATCGGCCGATATCGGCTGCCACCTCTTCTCCATCCTGCCGCCCTTCAATATTGGCGGCACAACGATGGGCTACGGGCTCGGTCCGGCTTCAGCCTCGGCCTTCAATGTCGAGGCCGACAAGCGCTCGATTTCGGTGATGGGGGATGGTGGTTTCTGGCACAACGGTCTTGCGACTTCCGTGGGCAACGCCGTCTTCAACAAGCAGGATGGTGTGACGATCATCGTCGACAACTTCTATGCCTCTGCAACGGGCGGACAGGATGTGCTGTCGTCACGTGCCGACAATCCCAACCGCAAGACCAACAATTCGATCGTCAAAGCGGTGAAGGGCATCGGCGCCACCTGGGTCAAGCAGATCGACCGCACCTATGATGTTGCGAAGATGCGCGACACGTTGAAAGAGGCGCTGACAACGGACGAGAAGGGTCCGAAAATCATCGTCGCTTCCTCCGAATGCATGCTGAACAAACAGCGCCGAGTCAAACCGCAATTTGCCAAGGCCGTGAAGGACGGCAAGCGCATGGTCAAGGAACGCTTCGGCGTGGATGAGGATGTCTGCACCGGCGATCACGCCTGCATCCGCCTGTCCGGCTGTCCGTCGCTTTCCGTCAAGCATACCGACGATCCGCTGAAGGACGATCCGGTCGCGGCGATCGATAATTCCTGCGTCGGTTGCGGGAACTGCGGGGAAGTCTCGGAAGCCGCGGTACTCTGCCCATCCTTCTACCGGGCCGATGTCATCCACAATCCGACAAAGACCGACAGGCTCCTCTATCGCCTGCGGTCGGCGGTCATCCAGTGGCTGCAAAAGCGCAGAAACGCGTCCCGCGTTGTGTTTCCGGCGTAAAGAGGGAGGATCATCATGGATAGCCTGCAAACAGAGTTTTCGTCCGTCCTTTCCGCCGACAAGCCGCTTTCGATCGCCATCCTCGCCATGGGTGGCCAAGGCGGTGGTGTCCTGGCGGACTGGATCATATCGCTTGCCGAAGGCCAGGGATGGGTTGCCCAGACGACCTCGGTCCCAGGTGTCGCCCAGCGCACTGGCGCAACCATCTATTATCTCGAATTGCTGAAGGCCCGTGAGGGCGAAAAACCGATCCTGTCCTTGATGCCGACACCAGGCGACGTCGATATCGTCATTGCCGCCGAATTGATGGAGGCTGGCCGCTCGGTCATTCGCGGCCTTGTCACGCCCGACAAGACATTGCTGATCGCTTCCACTCATCGCTCTTATGCCGTTGGTGAAAAGGAAAAGCCGGGTGACGGCATCGGTGATCCGACGGTGGTTGTCGATGCGACGGACTTCGCCGCCAAAAAGACCATTGCTTTCGACATGGATACGCTCGCCGTCAAGAATGGCAGTGTGGTGTCGTCTGCACTTTTCGGTGCGTTGGCGGCCTCCAAGGCACTGCCTTTCTCCAAGGATGTCTTCGAAGAGACGATCAAATCCGGCGGCAAGGGCATCGAGGCCAGCCTTCGCGCCTTCAACGCTGCTCACGAGCGGGCGACCAAGGGCGAGAATGACAAGCTTTCTGCCACACCCGCCAAGAAGCTGGAAGAGCTGCCCACTTCTGCTGGACATCCCGCGCTGGATAAACTCATTGGTCGCATTCGCACGGAGTTTCCGCCAAACGCGCATTCCATGCTCTATGCCGGTGTGAAGAAGCTGACGGAGTTTCAGGATCCGGCTTACGCCAATGAGTACCTGAGCCTCGTGGCCTCGCTTCACAAGGGGGATGCGGCCCAAGGTGGCGCAGACAGGGATTATGCTTTCACAACGCAGGCGGCGAAATATTTGGCTGTCGCCATGGCCTATGACGATGTCATCCGTGTCGCGGACCTGAAAACGCGTTCCGCCCGCTTCGAGCGCGTGCGCAAGGAGGTCGGCGTCAAGGGCGATCAGCTGCTCTACACGACGGAATACATGCATCCGCGCATGGAAGAAGTGTGCGGCACGCTTCCACGCAGGCTTGGCCAGTGGATCGAGACCAGCCCCAAACTCTTCGCTTTCCTCAATCGCCGTATCGACAAGGGCAGGCGCGTGAAGACCGGCACTCTGTTCTGGTTTCTCGGGCTTTACTCCACGTCCGCTTTGCGACGCTTCCGCCGGGGCAGCTTGCGCCACCATATCGAAGTTGCCCACCGCGACGCCTGGATTCAAAAAGCGGAAGAAGTCCTGCCGACCAATTACGATCTCGCCGTGGAGGTTCTGGGCAACCGTCGTCTGGTCAAAGGTTATTCGGATACGCATTCGCGTGGCCTGTCCAAATTCGATCGCGTGATGTCGGCGCTGCCCTTGCTGCGCGATCGTGAGGATGGGGCTGCCTGGATGCGACGCCTGCGGCAGGCGGCACTTCTGGATGAGCAGGGCATTGCGCTGGACGGCGCCCTGAAGACCGTCGCGACGCTCTGAACCTTGGCCGCGACGCTATAACCATAAGAACGGCGGCGCCCTGGGAAGGGTGACCGTCCCCATTTCACAATTTCAATTCGTGTCGAATGCGCGGGGCCTGGCCTCGTGCAAAAGGGGGAACTTTGTCATGACACAGTCCATCGGACGACCGTCTCATGCTGCAGCGAAGCCTGCAGAAATCTCATCGCGCAAGAGCCTGCTGGTGGTGGCGCTCTGCTGGTTCGCTATTTTCGCGGAAGGCTACGACGTCGGTGTTCTCGGCGCCATTCTTCCTGCCCTTGCAACCGATCCAGTCTGGAAACTGACGCCGCTCGAACTAGGCGCTATGGGAAGTTACACCGTGATCGGCATGCTGATCGGCGGCATCATCGTTGGCACGCTGAGCGAACTTTATGGCCGCAAGCCGCTCTTCATGGGCTGCCTCAGCCTGTTTGCCGCTTGCATGATCTTGACCTCTCTGGCACCGACACCGTTCTGGTTTGCGGTCAGTCGCTTCGTCGCCGGTCTCGGCCTTGGCGGCATCATTCCCGTTGCTGCGGCGCTCACGGTGGAGTACTCGCCCAAAAGCCGCAAGAGCTTCAATTATGGCCTGATGTATTCCGGTTACTCGCTCGGCATTCTGGCGGCGGCGCTTTTCAGCCGTGGCTTTCTCGCAGATTATGGCTGGCGCGTGATCGTTCTCTTTGGTGCAGCACCGCTTCTCGTCGTGCCAGTTTTCTATTTCCTGCTGCCAGAATCGGTCGAAAGCCTCGTCTTGCGCGGCAAGCAAAAAGAGGCTGCTGAAACGGCAAGGCGCATGGGTATCGCCGTTCCGAAGACCGTTCAAAAAAACCCGAAAGGCCCGGGCTGGTCGGCTGTTTTGAAAACCATCTTTGCCCGCGACAAGGCCTTTGAGACGATCTGCTTCTGGGTCGGTCTGTTTCTCGGGCTTCTTCTCGTCTATGGCCTGGCGCAGTGGCTGCCGCAGATCATGCGCAAGAACGGCTACGATTTGGGCGATAGCCTGCTGTTCCTCGCGGTCTTCAGCCTGTCCTCGGCCATTGGTGGTATCGTGCTCGGCACATGGGCCGACAGGTTCGGGATCAAGCGCACGGTCGCGCTCTCCTATCTGGTCGGTGCCATCGGCATTGCCGCACTCACCTTCAAGAGTTCCATTCTGCTGAACTACGTCTTCGTCGCCATAGCCGGTTTCGGCACGGTGTCTGCGTCCCTCATTCTTACCGGATTTCTGGCGCAGCGGCTTGATCCCACAATCCGTTCGGCGGGCACGGGTTTTGCGCTGAGCTTCTCCCGTATCGGCGCGCTGACAGGCCCGCTGCTCGGCGGCTTCATCGCCAGCACAAATCTTGCGCCTGAATGGAACTTTTACATATTTGCGGCTGTAGCGGCCTTGGCGGCACTCGCGACTGTGTTAATACCGTCATCAACGAGAGCGTCTTAAGTCCGTTAGGACGCACAAAGGCCGCTCTCCATTTTGAGCCTACGCGTTGTGCCGTCCAAAAATCGACGTCGATTTTCGGGCCGATGCCGGGGTCGATATGAGACGACGTCATTGCAGTGTTTCGGGTTTAAAGGGAGGGACTTTTGAGACTAGGTGCACCGAGAGAAATATATGAGAGCGAAGCGCGCGTCGCGATGACGCCGGATAGCGCTCAGGCCTTGCAGAAACTGGGCTATGAATGCCTCATCGAAACCGGGGCTGGCAAATCTGCCGGTTTCTCCGACGAGGCCTATCGAGCAGCGGGCGTGACCGTGGTGGAGAGCGCAGATGCGCTTTACTCGGGTTCCGATATCATCGCCAAGGTTCGCCCGCCGGAAGACTCCGAGATCGATCGGCTTTCGCCGGACAAGACGTTGATTTCCTTCTTCTACCCGGCGCAGAACCAAACGCTTCTGCAACAGGCAAAGGACAGGGGTGCCGCTGTCATCGCCATGGACATGGTGCCGCGCATTTCGCGCGCCCAGAAGATGGATGCCCTGTCTTCCATGGCAAACATCGCCGGCTACCGTGCCGTCATTGAGGCAGGCAACAATTTCGGCCGCTTTTTCACCGGACAGGTGACGGCGGCGGGCAAGGTGCCGCCAGCCAAGGTTCTGATCATCGGTGCAGGTGTTGCGGGTCTTGCCGCGGTCGGCACCGCCACGTCGCTTGGCGCGATTACCTATGCCTTCGATGTGCGCCCGGAAGTGGCGGAGCAGATCGAGTCCATGGGCGCTGAGTTCGTCTATCTCGATTTCGCCGAGCAGCAGGATGGTGCTGCGACCGGCGGTTATGCCGCTCCGTCATCGCCTGAATTCCGCGAGAAGCAACTGGCCAAATTCCGCGAGCTTGCGCCGCAGATCGACATCGTCATCACCACGGCGCTGATCCCGGGTCGCGATGCGCCAAAGCTCTGGCTCGCCGATATGGTCGCGGCAATGAAGCCGGGCTCCGTCATCGTCGATCTTGCTGCGGAACGCGGCGGGAACTGTGATCTGACCGTTCCCGATCAACGCATCGTTTCGGACAACGGTGTGATCGTCATCGGCTATACGGATTTCCCAAGCCGCATGGCGGCCCAGGCCTCCACGCTCTATGCCACCAATATCCGCCACATGATGGCCGATTTGACGCCGGGCAAGGATGGGCAGGTCGTGCACAACATGGAAGACGATGTCATCCGTGGTGCGACGGTTGCCTATAAGGGTGAGATTACCTATCCGCCGCCGCCGCCGAAGATCAAGGCCATTGCCGCGCAGAAGCCGAAGGAGAAAGCCAAGGAGCTAACGCCTGCGGAAAAGCGGGCGCAGGAAATCACGCTGTTCAAAACGCAGACCAGAAATCAGGTCGCTCTTCTGGCTGTGGGCACGGCACTGCTTCTTCTCGTCGGCGTTTATGCGCCTGCAAGCTTCATGAGCCACTTCATCGTCTTCGTTCTGGCATGCTTCATCGGCTTCCAGGTCATCTGGAATGTCAGCCATTCTCTCCATACGCCGTTGATGGCGGTGACGAATGCCGTATCGGGCATCGTCATCCTGGGGGCTTTGCTGCAGGTCGGTTCGAGCAACTGGCTAGTCGTCATTCTGGCGGCACTCTCGGTGCTGATTGCGACGATCAATATCGTGGGTGGCTTCCTCGTGACACGGCGCATGCTTGCCATGTTCCAGAAGTCTTGAGCCGGGTGAGGGGATAATCATGACACTTGGTATTGTTTCGGCGGCCTATGTTGCCGCTGCGGTTCTTTTCATCCTTTCGCTCGGCGGTCTCTCCGGCCAGGAAAGCGCCAAACGCGCCGTCTGGTACGGCATCACCGGCATGGCACTCGCCATCATCGCTACGGTTTTCGGACCGGATGTCGGCAACTGGTTCATCGTGCTGGTAATGCTGGCGGGCGGGGCGGTTCTCGGCCACTTCGTGGCAAGCCGCGTGCAGATGACGGAAATGCCGCAGCTCGTTGCCGCACTTCATTCCTTCGTCGGTCTGGCAGCCGTCTTCATCGGCTTCAACGCCCATATCGAAGAATCGCATGTCGCGTCTCTCGATGAAGCGTCACGCTCGGCGCTGACCGGGTTTGCCGCACTTCTGGCGCACAAGACGCCGGTGGAACTGGCGATCATGAAGGTCGAGGTGTTCCTTGGCGTCTTCATCGGTGCCGTCACCTTCACCGGCTCGGTGGTTGCCTTCGGCAAGCTGGCCGGCAAGGTCGATGGCAAGGCAAAGAAGCTGCCAGGCGGGCACATCCTCAATGCGGGGGCTGCGGCGCTCTCCATTCTTCTGCTCATCCTGTATTGCAACGGCGCGGGCGCATGGACGCTGGTTCTGATGACGCTGCTGGCCTTCTTCATCGGCTATCACCTCATCATGGGCATCGGTGGCGCCGATATGCCGGTCGTGGTCTCGATGCTCAACAGCTATTCCGGCTGGGCGGCAGCGGCGATCGGCTTTACGCTCGGGAACGATCTTCTGATCGTCACCGGCGCGCTGGTCGGCTCTTCGGGTGCGATCCTGTCCTACATCATGTGCAAGGCGATGAACCGCTCCTTCATTTCGGTCATCCTCGGTGGTTTTGGCGGCACAAGCGGTCAGGCAATGGAAATCAGCGGCGAACAGGTTGCGATCGATGCCGAAGGCGTTGCTGCAGCCCTTAACGAAGCCGACAGCGTCGTCATCGTCCCGGGCTACGGCATGGCGGTGGCGCAGGCGCAGGCCGCTGTGTCGGAACTGACCCGCAAGCTGCGCGCAGCCGGCAAGACCGTGCGTTTTGCCATCCATCCCGTTGCAGGCCGCCTGCCGGGCCACATGAACGTGCTTCTGGCCGAAGCCAAGGTGCCCTACGATATCGTCCTGGAAATGGACGAGATCAACGACGATTTCCCGAACACCGACGTCGTCATCGTCATCGGCTCCAACGACATCGTCAATCCGGCGGCGCAGGAGGATCCGAACTCCCCGATCGCCGGCATGCCGGTGCTCGAAGTGTGGAAGGCAAAACAGGTCTTCGTCTCCAAGCGCGGCCAGGGAACCGGCTATTCCGGTATCGAGAACCCGCTGTTCTTCAAGGAGAACACCCGCATGTTCTACGGCGACGCCAAACAGAGCGTCAGCGCGCTGGTGCCTATCATTTCATGATGTAAAAAACAGTGAGGTCTCGTCCTTCAAGACAGAGGCCTCGCCACCTTTGATCGCTGTTATCGCCTAACGCCAGAGTTCGACCAAGCCGCCGGATGTTTTCAGGACCGGATCGGTTTCGGGAGCAGGAAGAGATTTTATCCGCGCCAGCATCTTCTCATTCGGCACGTCGCGCTGAATGTCTGCCTCCTGCCCGGGAGGGTAAGCGCCAACCATCTGAAAATCGTTCGAGCTTTCCAGCCGCTTATGCCCTGTTCCCGCAGGCAGAAGCAGGCAGTCGCCTTGCCTCACATCCAGTATCTTTCCATCCGGTCCACCGATCTGCAGCTTTGCTTCACCGCGCCCGACGCCAAGGACCTCGTGCGCATCGCTGTGATAGTGATGGTAGGCGAAGACACCGTTTCGCCAGATGCCTGTCCAGCCATTGTCGTGGAACATGTCCTCGAAAGCCGATGGATCCATATCGGCCCGGATCTGGCTGTAGACCAGAACTGGCAAAGTGGGATGATTGGGAACCCAGTCGCTTGGCGAAAGGATAAAATGGTCTATCTGCATCGCGCTATCCTCGCTCTGATTTCATTGTTTCGAACGGTCATCCACTCGATAACTCAGATATCGGCATGCAGTTCAGGCCGATCAGCGAAAGACACGAAAGTACAGCCGCAAAAAATACAAAACGCCCCCTCGAAAAACGAGGGAGCGTCTTGGTCCGCGGGAGGACGATTGGGTCAGGCCGGATGCTGCGTGTTTGCAGATGGTGCCTTCATCCGGGTGACGAAGAGAAGGCTCAGAGCACCGCAGGCGAGAAGTGCTGAGACGATGACCAATCCGGCCGAATAGCTGCCGGTCTGATCCTTCAGATAGCCCATGACGAAGGGTCCAAGATAACCGGCTAGGTTGCCGATGGAGTTGATGAGTGCAATCCCTGCGGCCGCACCGACGCCTGTCAGGAAGGTCGTCGGAAGTGCCCAGAAGGTGGGAAGGGCGGAGAAGATGCCCATGCCGGCGAAGGTCAGAGCGATCACGGCCACGATCGGGGTCGAAAGTGTCGCCGCGCAGACACCAAAGCCTATTGCTGCGAGGATCACGGCGAAGGCGAAATGGCCAAGACGTTCCTGCCGTGCATCGGAGCGGCGAGTCCAGTAGATCATCGCCACCACGCCGAAAATGTTGACGCCGGCTGTCGCAAGTCCGATGTGGAAGTTGCTCATCTCGCCGAAGCTCTTGATCATCTGCGGAAGCCAGAAACCGAGCGTATAGGAACCCAGCACGACGCAGAAATAGATGAATGCGAAGCCGAGGACCTTCTTGTCCATCAGGGCTGCTTTCAGTGACTTCTCGCCATGCTGATTGGCAATCGCGCCCCGTTCGGCGGCCATCTTGGCCGAAAGCCAGTCACGCTGGCCGGGCGACAACCACTTTGCCTGTTCAGGCCGGTCTGTCAGGTAGAAGATCGTGACGATGCCGAGAATAACCGCGGGAATCGCTTCCAAAATGAACATCCACTGCCATCCCCGCATGCTCAACCAGTCGAGGCCGAGAAGGGCTGAAGAGATCGGCGCGCCGATCATGGCCGACAACGGGATGGACACCATGAAGAGGCCAATGGCCTTACCGCGCGTCTTGGCCGGAAACCAGTAGGTGAGGTACAGGATGATGCCGGGGAAGAAGCCGGCCTCTGCGGCGCCGAGCAAAAAGCGGATAATGTAGAAGCTGGTTGGATTGGTAACGAATGCCATGGCACCGGACAACAAGCCCCAGGTGATCATGATGCGCGCGATCCACACTCGCGCACCGAGCTTGTGCAGAAAGATGTTGCTCGGCACTTCGAAAAGCGCATAGCCGATGAAGAAGATGCCAGCGCCCAGCCCATAAACCGTCGCGGAAAATCCGAGATCCGCATTCATGGTCAGCGCTGCAAAACCGATATTGACGCGGTCCAGATAGGCTACGAAATAAAGAAGCATAACAAAGGGAATGAGCCGCCAGAGAACGGCTTTCATGGTGGAAGCCTCCAGGCTTCCATTTTCTGTTTTTGACATGATTTCCTCCACAGTAATCAGTTGTCTGCAAGTCAGGTCACACGCGCGGTCATGGCCCCCGGCATGCGGCCGCCCGGTGAAAGGCGAGGCGCACGCGGCGCTCAGGGCTCCCAACCCTGGCTCCGCAGTCGGTCAAAATGCGCCATGGCCTGTGTGTGATGTCAGTAGGATCGTGAGAGCATCGCTTGATAATCTTCGTCGGAAGCCTCGCGCGGATTGGTCTTATGGGTGTGATCTTTCAGCGCGCCGGCGATGATTGCGGGAAACAGGCTCTCTTCAACGCCGAGCTCGGAGAGCTTGACGGGAAGACCGATGCGCCGTGTCATGGCTTCCACTGCAGGGACGACGTCGTCGGGACCGGCAAGACCCATGGCATGAGCCAGACGGGAGAACTTGTCTTCCTCGACCACCGTCTGTGCCGAGCGATTGAACTCCAGAACCGCAGGCAAGAAAATCGCATTCAGCGTGCCGTGGTGCAGTTTCGGATTGAGGCCGCCCAATGAGTGGCTCAGGCTGTGAACGCAGCCAAGACCCTTTTGGAAGCTCATTGCTCCCATGGTCGCGGCGATACTCATGTTGAGCCGGGCCTCACGGTTGCCGGGTTCTGAAGTGGCGGCTGCAAGATGCCCCCAGGCACGGCGCAGCCCCTCAAGCGCGATACCATCGGCCGGCGGGTTGAAGGAGGGGGCGAGATAGGTCTCGATGCAATGGGAAATCGCATCCATTCCGGTCGCGGCTGTCAGCATGGCGGGGAGGCTGAGCGTCAGTTCTGGATCGCAGATTGCAGCTTTCGGTACGAGATAGTTCGACAGGAGACCGACCTTGCGGCCGTCCTCGAGGATGATGATCGCGCCGCGCCCGACTTCGCTTCCCGTGCCAGAGGTGGTTGGAATGGCGATCACAGGGAATGTCTTGGCGGAAATCTTTTCCGTGCCGCCTTCGATTGCGGCAAAGGTCTTAAGCGGTCCCTCATGCGCTGCTATCACCGCGACCGCCTTGGCGAGATCGAGCGCTGAGCCTCCGCCGATTGCGATCAGACCGTCCGCGCCGCTGGAGAGGAAAAGCTCGGTTGCCGTGCGTACGGCCGCTTCGTTGGGATTGCCGGGCGTTTCGTCATAGACGTCCGCAACCTTGTTGCCGACGAGCGCGCAAACCCGCTCTACCATCCCAAGCGCCGAAATCGGCTTGTCGCTGACAATCAGCGCTCTGTCGATTTTTGCCAGTGCAAGCTCGTCTGCCAAAAGTTCAAGCGCACCATATCCGAACTGGACACGGGTGATGTAGTTTATCAGTGGCACGTCTACCCTCCCAAATTCGGCGCAAGCGACCCCTGCCGGCCCTGTGAGGGTCGTCGCGAGAGCCAGCAGCTTGTGCGTTGGCTGACGACGATATCGATATATTTCCCCCCGTAAATGCGCTAAGTGTCGATATGGGTATAATGGGAGGGAATACATGATGATGGATCAGACGATGCGCGGGCTTGGCCGTCTCACGATGCGGCAGATCCACTTGCTTGCTACCATCGATGATGCCAACTCGCTCAAGGCTGCTGCCGCACGTATCGGCATGAGCCAGCCTCGGGCCACCAAAAGCCTCCAGGAAATAGAGGAAACCGCGCAGCAGCAGCTTTTCATACGCACCAATCGCGGGCTGTCGGCGACACCCGCAGGTCAATGCGCCATCCGCCATGCGAAGGTGATGATGTCTCAGGTTCGAAGCTTTCAGGAGGAGTTGCGCCATATTGCCGACGGAGAGTGGGCCCGGCTGCGGGTCGGCACCATCATGGGCGCGGTGCCGCTGGTGACCGAGGCCGTGCTTGCCTTCACCGAAAGATTTCCAAGCGTGTCGATCGAGATTTTGGAGGATACGAGCGGCGAGCTTCTGCGCCAACTCGATCGCGGCGATCTCGATCTGGTGATTGGTCGCAGCTCGGTCAGTCCGACACCCGAACTCTACGATGTCTTTGCCTTTCAGGATGAAATTCTGACGGTCGTCGCCAATCCGGCGCATCCGCTGGTGGGGCGCAAGCGCGTGACACTCACCGACTTTTCCGACTCGCGCTGGATCGTCTACACGGCGCGGATGCCGATGCGCTTGTCTTTGGAACAGGAGTATCAGCAGGCGGGTCTTGCCTTTCCCCGCACGCTTGTCGAGACGCGATCCGCCTTCGCAACCATGTCTCTGGTTCAGTCCAGCCAGAACTACGTTGCCCTCCTGTCCAATGATGTTGCCAATGTGTTTGCGGGTCTCGGCATTGCCCGCAAACTCTCTTTCAGGCTTCATTCCAAGAGTCAGGCCTATGAGCTGATTACCCGCACCCGCACACCCCTGCCGCCGGCAGCCTCCGAGTTTATCCGGCTCTTGACGCTCAGGTGATGGTTTCGCTATCTGCTAATGTTATACCCCTATCAGGCAACAGCGGATTTACACCCGCCGGACTTCTCCTAAAATAACGCGACCTGCCATACCAGGCCGACCACGATATCAGCATGACGTCCCGTATTGAGGAGATGGACGGCCTGCAAGGATCGAAAGGCTCCTTCCATGATCACGACCCTCATCGAACGTTTGCGCAGCATTGCAGGCGACAGCCATGTCCATGTCGGCGCCCGGGCGACCCGTCGCTTCCGCACCGGCTATCGTTACGGAGACGGCGAGATTGCTGCAGCCGTTCAGCCGGGCACGCTCTTGGAACAGTGGCATGTCTTGCAAGCCTGCGTGGACGCCGATGTGGCGATTATCCTTCAGGCCGCGAACACCGGTCTGACTGGCGGTTCCACGCCCTTCGGAAACGGCTATGACCGGCCGATCGTCATCATCAACACCATGCGCCTGTCACGCGTCGATCTGATCCGCGATGGTGCACAGGTCATATGCTTGCCGGGGGCGACGCTCGAAAGTCTCGAACGCCGGTTGAAGCCGCTTGGGCGCGAGCCCCATTCCGTCATCGGCTCAAGCTGCATCGGCGCTTCGGTGACGGGCGGTGTGTGCAATAATTCCGGCGGCTCGCTGGTCCATCGCGGCCCGGCTTACACGCAGCTTTCGCTGTTTGCGCGGGTGAATGCCGAAGGCAAGCTCGAGCTCGTCAACCATCTCGGCGTGGAACTTGGACAGAACCCGGAAGATGTTCTGGCGCGTCTGGACCGCGGCGACTACACAACCGCCGACATCCACGACGAAAATGGCGCGTGGGCATCCGACCGCGAATATGCGAACTATGTCCGCGATATCGATGCCTCGACGCCCGCGCGTTTCAACGCCGATCCGAGGCGGCATTACGAGGTTTCCGGCTCTGCCGGCAAGGTGGCCGTTTTTGCGGTGCGCATGGATACCTTTGCTGCCGAGGCGCAAGAGCAGGTCTTCTACGTGGGTAGCAACGACCCTGCCGTGCTGCAGACGATCCGCCGCCACGTGCTGGGCCAGTTTCGTAACCTGCCGATTGCCGGCGAGTATATGCATGCCGATGCGTTTGGCGCAGCGCAGACCTACGGCAAGGATCTCTTCGTCTTCATTCAGAAGTTTGGGTCGGTCAATGTGCCCCGCGCCTATGCGGCGAAAAGCTGGTTCGATGGCGTCACCGAAATGCTCGGGCTTGGCAAGACGCTATCGGATCGTCTGCTTCAGACTTTGAGCCGGCTCCTACCCGAACACCTGCCGCCGCGTCTCATCGACTATCGCGACCGCTATGCGCATCACCTGATGTTTCGCACCGGTGGTGCCTGCATTGCGGAAATGCGCGACTACCTGAATTCGATCTTTCCGGGCCTCAACGGTGACTTTCTGGAATGCACGAAGGAAGAGGGACAGGCGGCCTTCCTCAACCGGTTTGTCACGGGGGGCGCCGTGGTGCGTTACCGCGCCGTTCATCGCAAGACGATCGAGGATATCGTGGCGCTCGACGTCGCCCTGCCACGCGATACGATCGACTGGTTCGAGACGCTGCCAGAAGAGATCAGCGACAAGATTGCGCTGAAAATCTATGTTGGCCATTTTCTCTGCCAGGTGATGCATCAGGAATATCTGGTGCATAGGGGTGTGGATTGCGAAGCGCTGGAGCACGCGATCATGAAAACGCTGGACGTGCGCGGCGCAGAATATCCGGCGGAGCACAATGTCGGCCACCTCTATGAGGCAAAGCCAGCACTCAAGGCCTTCTACCGTCAACTGGACCCAACCAACAGCTTCAATCCGGGAATCGGCAAGACATCGCGGCTGCGCAAATGGGAGGCGGTTGAGGTGACGGGACAACAAGAAGCGGCAAACGATGCCTGCGCCTGCGGAGACCTGCGTCAAAGCGGCTGACCGATTGCCCTCTAGATATCGTGACGACGGATGTTGCGCAGGATCTTGTGCAGGGTCGTCACGAAGGCGCGATATTCCTCGTCGTCGATGTCTTTGAACATCCGGCACATGTCGTTGTACATGATCGGCCAGACATCTTCGAACACGGCGCGGCCCTCATCGGTAATTGTCACGTCGCGCACTCGCATGTCGTCCGCGCGCGGCACGCGGCGTACGAGGCCCTGTTCCTCAAGCGAATCCAGCGTTCGGCTCATGGTCGATTGCTCGGTGACGGCGAAGACGGAAAGCTCGTTGATGGTGAGCGACGAGGAGACGTTAAGAACGGCAAGGGCGCGCATCTTCACGGTGGTGACGTCGCGCGCCTTCATGTCTTCGGCAAGGTTTGCATTCCACCGCGCCATGATGCGGTTCATGATGTAGGGCGCAAAATTGTTGAGCCCGATCTCGCCGAGGCTGGGAATGCGTTTGGTCTGGTCGTCGGGATTTCCGAGGAATTCGACGGAAAAGCCGTTATCCATGTGCTTTCATCCCTTTATCAGCGCAAAGACGAGGCAAGCAGGAAACCGGAGCCGCCTGCAAGACCCGGGCCTGGATGCGTGGACGCCCCGATATGGTAAAGCCCCGCAACATGGGTCTTGTGGTTAACCGAGCTTTTGAACGGACGCCAGAGAAAGAATTGGTCGAGCCCGCAGAAACCGCCGTAAGGATCGCCGCCGACGAGGTTCATGTTCATCGCCTCCAGGTCCGTTGGCGCGTAGACTCGGCGCTTCAGAACGATCTCGTCGAAATTCTCGATCTGTGCGCGCAGCGTGGTTTCTATGCGATCGGCAAAGGCTTCCCGCAGTGCTTCCGTCCAGCGTCCGTCCGACGGGCAGGCAAGCTCGTTGGTCGCATCGCCCTTGATATGGCGCGGCGTATCCGGCACCTGCAGCCAGAGAATGGCGGCGCCATCCGGCGCGCGGCTGGGGTCGAGCGATGTCGGCTGGCCGACGCAGACCGTCGGTTCTGCGGGAAGAAGGCCGCGTTCGGCTTCGTTGGCTGAACGGGACACGCCATCGAGACCAGGGGTGAGATGCAAGAGCGCCACCTTGCTCAGCTCGTCCCCGGCGCGCCAGCGGGGTGCTGCCTTAAGGGCATAATGGATCTGCATGTTGCCCTTGCCGTATTGATAGCTGGCAAGTCCTTCCTGAACGGGCTGGGGAAGGGTGGTGGATGAGGCGCTGAGAAGGCGCTCGTAAAGCTGGTGTGGCGTGACCGATGCGATGACGCCTTGGCCTGCGCGTAACCGATTTCCATCGGCGAGCGTGACGCCGACGGCCTTGCCGGACCCATCGACATCGACCCGCTCGACATCGGCGTTGCGCATGATGCTGCCGCCTTGATCTGTGATCAGCCGCTCGAAAGCCATGAGCAGATTATCGGCCCCGCCTTTGACGATGGGGCAACCCGCCGCCTCGATGGCAAAGCCGATGACGCGGGTCATTTCTGCGGAATAGGCGCTCTCCGGCCCAAGGCCGCAATGCAGCGCCCAGGGCGCAAAGAGCCCACGCAGCTCTTCTGAGCGATAGGTTGTTTCGAGATAGCCGCGCGCGGGCGCCAAGGCTTCACCGAAAAATGCGGTAAGCCCTTTCAAACCCCGTTTCCAGACCTCGCGACCAAGCAGCCTGGCTGTCGCCGTGGACCAGAGATTGCCGCCAAGCAGACCGAAAACGAAGCCGGCATTGCCTGCGAAACGACCCATCTCCCGGTCGAAGGCCTTTCCGTCCCCCTCGGAGATACCATCGAAATGGGCAATGTTGCGAGCACGATCCATGGAAAGGATAGCATGTGTGCCATCCGGCCGCAGAACGCAGGTTGGCGTCGATGCGTGGCAGAATTCCAGCCCTCTCGCCTCCAGATTCTTGCCGAGAGCGGCAAAGGCAGGTGAGGTCAAAAACAGAACCATGGTCGTTGCCATGACATCGTGGCGAAAGCCTGGAAGGGTGATCTCTTCGGTGCGCAGGCAGCCGCCGATGCGCTCACTTCTCTCAAGCAGCAGGACGCGCTTGCCCTTCTTGCCCAAGAGAGACGCAGCCACCAGCGCATTGATGCCGCTTCCGACGATGATGTAATCAGGATCAGCCATGGGAAACTCCGGGAGAGGCGAAGGCAAGCATCTTCATGATGGGGCGATGCGGAGGCGTGAACCACGTCTCCGACCGATAGATAAGACTGTGACAGGCTGGCTTAGGCAACGAGCGCCAGCGCACGCACGGGCGAGCCCGTTCCCTTGACCAGCTTCAGGGGCGCCGCAATCAGGATCGCGCCCTTTGGCGGCAACTGATCGAGATGGCAGAGGCTGGCAAGACCGTATTTGTTTGCCTTGTGCATGAGGTTGTGGGCAGGGAAGGGCGGGTTCATGCCGCCTGCGGAGCCTGCATCCGTGCCGATGGTTTCCTGGCCCCAGCCGATGATGCCCTTGGAGAGAAGATATTCGATGGCTTCCGCTGTTGGGCCGGGGGAATGCGGACCGTTCTCATCGGCATTGAGGAAGGTCTCCGTCGAGCCGTTGCGCTTGTACCAGTCGGTGCGCAGCAACACCCAGGTGCCGGGTTCGATCGCGCCGTGCTCGGCTTCCCATTCCTGAATGCTCTCGACAGTCAGCAGGTAATCCGGGTTTTCAGCCGCTTCGTTTGAGCGGTCGATGACGTTGACAGGCGCGACGAAGTTCTGCGGGGGAATGGTGTCGGTCGTGTTTTCGGCATTGTCCTTGCCGGTTATCCAATGGCACGGCGCGTCAAAATGGGTGCCGGTATGTTCGCCAAGCTCCAGCCAGTTCCAGGCCCAGAACGGGCCGTCCTGGTCATAGGCGGAAATGGTGTGGACTTTGACATTGGGGGTGTTCTTGCCGAACTGCGGCGGCAGGTAAAGAACCGGCGTGTCCGGCCCAAGCGGCGCGGTCAGATCCACCACTTTCACCTTGCCGGAAAGCAACCCGCTGGCAAGCCCTGCAATCATCGAAGCATCGGTCATTCAAGTTCCCCTTTTTTGAACCGTCTGTTCCTGCTTCGTCAGCGCTGCTGAAAGAAGCAGATGCGATAATGGGAAAAACCTATGACCAAAAATATGGATATGCAAGAATTTTGTTTAAGCTTAAATTGTTTTCGGGAGAGGTTTGAAGAGCCGTGATGCTGCCTCAAAATCAGCGCGGGGAAGGACATAGCTGCGGCTTGAGATGACGCCCAAACAAAGTGCGCTGCTCTGAAGATTTTGCCAAATCTGTACATGCATATATCGGAAGCGAAACGCACTACGAAGGCATGCCAGCTTGAGAACCCCAAGCCTCGCAATCACCCGTCTGCCGCTGCCGAAACATTGCTTGAAGCTTTGAGAATGTTGACCCCGCAGCACGAATGGTGTTCTAGACTACCGATAAGAGCATGTCTCGTAAAAAGCAGGCAGAGGTTTTGCCGGCACTGGCCATGCGTTAGAACAAGAAACTTGAAGGGCCCGGGTTCTGTGAGAGACCGCGGCACACTTCAGGACAAGGGATGGGTTATGTCGGCTATCGATCTGGAAGCGATCATCAGCGATACGCAGGATGGCAAGAAACAGGAATTGCGCCTGTGGCTGCGCTTGCTGTCTACGACCAAACTCATTTCCCAGGAAATCCGCCGCCGCCTGCGCCGCGAATTCGGCGCCACGCTGCCGCAGTTCGATCTTCTCTCGCAGCTCTACCGCGAAGCCGAAGGGCTGCGGCTTGGCGAACTCTCCAAGCGGACCATGGTGACGAACGGCAATATCACCGGTCTGGTGGAGCGGCTGGAAGCAGACGGCCTCGTCATCCGCGAACGCCTCCCCGACGACCGCCGCGTCATCGTCGCCCACCTCACCGACAAGGGCCGCACGACCTTCGACGCCATGGCAAAGGCCCATGACGGCTGGCTGAAGGACATGATGGCCGACGTTGATCCCATCGTGATCTCGGGGCTGATTACGCATGTGGGGCAGGTGAAGCAGTCGACGCGCAATCATCTTTCAGGGGATGATGGGGATGAGGAGTGAAGGGTGCAATTTGGCGGCGCGTAACAGCGCGATGTCTGACGCACAGAAATGTCTCTCACTGCCGTCCTTTGTTAACGGGTGTCGGCAGCCTCAACCGGTTGATCGAAGCTTCCGTTCAAGCTTGTTTCAGATTTTGGCATCCCAGTCATTGGTTTGCTAGATTATTGCCCGTGATTCATGTCGAGCTCGATGCTTTTTAAAGACTTTGGAGAATATCGCCCGCAGAGGATGTTCTGCGGGCATGTAAGGTGGTTCTCTTAGGATCGGAGGCCAAGATGATCTTCAATTTGCTGCTCGACCTTTTGAACCTTCGCCAGCGTAGTATTCGCCAAGATTTTGATCGCCGCATACAAAGGCACTTGAATGCCTTAGGAAAACTCTCAGCGATTAGCCTCTCGCTGGAGCGAAGAAAGGGACGTAAAGCCTACGAGCGGCTCTTGGCGCAAGATAGTGAATTCTACGTGCTGCACCGTGGAGCGGCAATCGCAGCAACTTGGCTCTCCGCTATTTCAGTATCCATTTTGAATGATATTTCACTGCGGGACACCGATATTGACGGAACACCGGATACGGAGCAGACCGTAGCTTTAGCTTTCTTTTCCCGACTAGCTAACGACCTATGGGCGATCATCGAGCTAGTCGAACGCGGTTTCGATATTCAGGCAAGAGGGCTTTCGCGAAGCTTCCTTGAGCACGTCGATGTACTGATCTGCTGCATTCACGATCTCGAGCTCACGGAGAAGTTCGCGGACACGATCGAGCCTGAGCAAGCCAATCAATTCTGGCATAAACATATAAGTAAAAATAAAATGAAGCGTCGGGTCGCTGAGCTAGTCAACAATCGGACGGGCTTGGCGGGAAGCAACATAGTCGACAGCTTGCGCGCGCCTGCCGAAATCGCAGGCTCAACGATCTTACACCCTACAATGCTGGCGGGATTGGCTGCCGCGTTTGGTGAAGAAGAAGTGGAATACCAGACTTATCCTATCTTTCCTCGTCCAATGATCGCCTCAGGTGGAATCTATAGAACAGTATTGATCCATCTTTTTTGGTTGTTCCTGCTCATGGGACCGTTGCCAAAAGAGCCACACGGTGCATGGAATTCAATAATCAAGAACCGAGATATCAAACGGAACAGGATGTTGAGCGAACTGCTAAGGATCAATCAAGATATGCACGGCTTTATGTTGGAATGGCATGTGACGATGAAGCCGATGGACGCAAAAATTCCCTAAAAAGAGACTGTTCTATTTCGCTATTCTTACAAAGGGCTGGGTGTGTGCGGTACGGATGATGTTAAGCCGCATGCCTCAGGAGCGTCACTCTTATTTTTCGAGAAGCGACCGTTCCCGTTGGGCGATGTCGTCAAATTCCTAAGCCCGACGCGGGTCTCGGCAAATCCCCGGCGACCCGCTTCGAATTGCGAACACAAAGAGCTATTACGGCTTCTTCTGCTTGCTGGCCTCGACAGTTTTCGCACCCAAAGTAGGAGCGGCAGGCGGTGGGGCCTTGTCCTTCTTGGGTTTGCGGATTTCCTTGTTGCCTCTGACTTGACCCTTGGCCATTCGATTCTCCTCTTTAAAAGAAGAGATAGCCGCTCTTTGCAGCGGAATAGCAAGGGAAATCGAGAAGAGGCTTCGGAGCCAAGCAGAAATCAACGTGAAACCTGCGATTGGTGAGATTTGGATTAGTCGCTGGAAAATTTGGTGGAGCTAAGCGGGATCGAACCGCTGACCTCTTGCATGCCATGCAAGCGCTCTCCCAGCTGAGCTATAGCCCCATAAGGGTTCCGGTATGTTTGATCCGGTTCCGGGAACCGAAGCGGTTGTTTCCGTTCGGTGGCGGCTTGATACTTCTCATGAATGAAGATGGCAAGCCGAAAAGTTCGCCCGGCAACATTTTTTTGTGGCCGGGCGAAAAAACTTTGGAAAATCAGGACTCTTCGTCGTCGCCGCCGACGCCGATGATGCCGGAGACGTCGTCATCGTCGTCATCTTCATCGGCTTCGAGGAAGGTGTCGTCATCATCGTCCAGTTCGACATCGTCATCGCCGATATCATCAGGAACTTCGTCGTTGGTGTTGTCGCCATCGGCGTCTTCCAGCGAAACGAGTTCGACGTCCGTGCTTTCGGTATCGACTTCCTGTACGTCCTCTTCCTCGGCCTGTTCCATCTTGGCCTGAGCCGTCGTTTCCTCGAAGAAGGAAAGCGGCCAGGACTTGCCGGTGTAAGGAGAGACAACCGGGTCGCGGTTCAGGTCGTAGAATTTCTTGCCGGTATCGGGGTCGGTGCGCTTGGTTCCAAGTTCCGCTTTTGCCACTGTCAAAGCCTCGAATTTTTGAATGAGTTCGGTCTTAACGCCGTGAATTCGGCAGTAGACGGTAAATTTATAGCCGGTCCCCTTAATCCCTGCCGTGGTGCCTGTCAAAGATAAACTGCATGGGATTACGGGGGTGGAAGTTTTCGGCCGCTCTCGGGGTGAATGCTGGCATTCTTTATGATAAAGCCCGCAGCCGAGACAAACGTCCATTCGAGATTTTATCCCCATGACTTTTATTATCGCCATCGATGGTCCCGCGGCCGCAGGCAAGGGTACGCTTTCGCGCAAGATCGCCGAGGTTTACGGCTTCCATCACCTCGATACCGGCCTGACCTACCGCGCCACCGCCAAGGCGCTACTTGATGCGGGCAAGACTCTGGATGACGAGGCTATTGCGGAAGAGACCGCGCTCCACCTCGATCTCGCCGGACTGGATCGCTCGGTTCTTTCGCGACATGAGGTGGGCGAGGCGGCCTCGAAGATTGCAGTCATGCCCGCCGTGCGGCGCGCGCTGGTGACGGCGCAGCGTGCCTTTTCAACGCGTGAGCCCGGCACGGTTCTGGATGGGCGCGATATCGGCACGGTTGTCTGCCCGGAGGCGCCGGTGAAGCTTTACGTGACGGCCTCACCCGAAATCCGCGCCAGGAGACGTTATGACGAGATTGTCGCGGGCGGCGGTGCTGCCGATTACGAGGCGATTTTCGCAGATGTGAAGAAGCGTGACGAGCGGGACATGGGCCGGTCTGATAGTCCTTTGAAACCAGCAGAAGACGCGCACTTGCTTGATACGTCGGAAATGAGTATAGAGGCTGCGTTTCAAGCGGCAAAAGCGATTATCGATGCCGCGCTGAAGAAATGAGAATTGCGCGGGAACCGGCAGGTCCGATTTCCGTTCTGGAATGTCCCGAAAGCATGCCCTGCGCCGGAAAGCCTTGCACGACAAGGCGGGCATGGATTTCGGGAATGATCAACGCAAACCCCCGGCGCTTGTGTGTCCCTTGATGAAACGGACACTTCAGGAGATTTAATGTCTGTAGCTACCCCCACGCGCGACGATTTCGCAGCCCTGCTCGAAGAGTCCTTTGCTTCCAACGACCTGGCCGAAGGCTACGTTGCCAAGGGCATCGTAACGGCCATCGAAAAGGATGTCGCGATTGTTGACGTTGGCCTCAAGGTCGAAGGCCGCGTTCCGCTCAAGGAATTCGGTGCCAAGTCCAAGGACGGCACGCTGAAAGTCGGCGACGAAGTCGAAGTTTATGTCGAGCGCATCGAAAACGCTCTGGGCGAAGCCGTTCTGTCGCGCGAGAAGGCTCGCCGCGAAGAGAGCTGGGTCAAGCTCGAAGCCAAGTTCGAAGCTGGCGAGCGCGTTGAAGGCGTTATCTTCAACCAGGTCAAGGGCGGCTTCACGGTCGATCTCGATGGCGCTGTTGCCTTCCTTCCGCGTTCGCAGGTCGACATTCGTCCGATCCGCGACGTAACGCCTCTGATGCACAACCCGCAGCCCTTTGAAATCCTTAAGATGGACAAGCGTCGCGGCAACATCGTCGTTTCGCGCCGTACGGTTCTCGAAGAGTCCCGTGCCGAGCAGCGTTCTGAAATCGTTCAGAACCTCGAAGAAGGCCAGGTTGTTGACGGCGTCGTCAAGAACATCACCGATTACGGTGCGTTTGTTGACCTCGGCGGCATCGACGGCCTGCTGCACGTCACCGATATGGCATGGCGCCGCGTCAACCATCCTTCGGAAATCCTCAACATTGGCCAGCAGGTCAAGGTTCAGATCATCCGTATCAACCAGGAAACCCACCGTATCTCGCTCGGCATGAAGCAGCTCGAGTCCGATCCGTGGGATGGCATCTCCGCCAAGTACCCGGTTGGCAAGAAGATCTCCGGTACCGTCACGAACATCACCGACTACGGTGCATTCGTCGAGCTGGAGCCGGGCATCGAAGGCCTGATCCACATTTCCGAAATGTCCTGGACCAAGAAGAACGTACATCCCGGCAAGATCCTGTCCACGAGCCAGGAAGTCGACGTTGTCGTTCTCGAAGTCGATCCGTCCAAGCGCCGTATCTCGCTCGGCCTCAAGCAGACGCTGGAAAATCCATGGCAGGCATTTGCCTACAGCCATCCGGCCGGCACTGAAGTTGAAGGCGAAGTTAAGAACAAGACCGAATTCGGCCTGTTCATTGGCCTCGAAGGCGATGTCGACGGCATGGTTCACCTGTCGGATCTCGACTGGAACCGTCCGGGCGAGCAGGTCATCGAAGAGTTCAACAAGGGCGACGTCGTCAAGGCTGTCGTTCTGGACGTTGACGTCGAGAAGGAGCGTATCTCCCTCGGTATCAAGCAGCTCGGCAAGGATTCCGTCGGCGAAGCTGCAACGTCTGGCGAACTGCGCAAGAACGCTGTCGTTTCTGCTGAAGTCATCGGCGTCAACGAAGGCGGCATCGAAGTGAAGCTCGTCAACCACGAAGACATCACCTCCTTCATCCGCCGCAACGACCTGGCACGCGATCGTGACGATCAGCGTCCTGAGCGTTTCTCGGTTGGCCAGGTTCTCGACGCCCGCGTCGTCAACTTCTCCAAGAAGGATCGCAAGGTCATGCTTTCGATCAAGGCTCTGGAAATCGCAGAAGAGAAGGAAGCCGTCGCTCAGTTCGGTTCGTCCGACTCCGGCGCTTCGCTCGGCGATATCCTTGGCGCGGCTCTGAAGAACCGCGGCGAGTAATCGCCAGCCTCTAAAGCTTAAAAGAACCCGCCGGAGCGATCCGGCGGGTTTTTTGTTGCAGTGATTTCCAGCTGTCAGGGGGCAAGACGCAATTCGTGGCGCCCTCGCGCGCAGATCAGGCGAAGTTGCCCATTCGCAGATAGTAGGATTCGGCGTCGCCCACGCGGCCATCTTCGCGCGCGCCATCGGAGACCGAGTGATCGACCGGCTCATCATTGGCGGCGACGCGCTCTTCCTGGCCGGACAGATCGTCTGGATGATCTTGCTTCGCGTCGTTCTGGTCCGCCTGGCCGTGCCCCGCCTCTTCGCCGGCTTCGCCTTCGCCCTCAGAGGAGGGCCAGCGACCGCGCGGCGGTGCCTCCTCATCGCGCTTCTGCTCCTCGATCGGGTAGTTGACGAAGGGAAGCGGTGTGCCGGGCTTTGTCACCAGCGAGGCGACGGCGGATTGAAGTGCCGCCTGCTCGAAGACGAGGGTCTTTCCGTCGGCGGCGACCGAAGCGCGGGCAGCTATTTGCGCTTCCGGGCGTAGGAGCCCAGTCGTCGTCTCTTCAATGGGTGCCTCGGTGGCGTGCGCCTGCGGCTGTCCGGTTGTCATGACCTGCTGCTTTTTTGTGGCCTCGGTATCGGAGGCTTCTTCGTGCGGTGGGACTGGCAGCGTGGAAGCTGTGTCTGCGAGCGGATCGGCACGCTCAGGCAGTCTGCCGAGCAGTACAGCCAATAGCAGTTTCTCCATGTCCTGCGGGCTCGCGGCACGAATCTGCGCCGCAATCGTCGCCGCGTCCGCTTTCAAGAACGAGGCGAGAGCAGCATCATCCATCGTACCATCTGGCATCACCATCGGTAGCTCCGCATTCGGGGGAACGGCGATGGATGATCCGGCGTTGCTGGACAGAGCGGGTGGGGCAGACGCCTGCGCTTGGGGTACGGGCGGGGAAGCTTGAGGCGCACCGAGGGCTGCGGGAGTGGAAGCCGTCGCTGACGTGGCGTTTTGCGGAAGGAGAGGCGTCTGCGCCGTCGGTCTTGCAGATACCTCTGTTGAGGTCTGAGCAGCATGGGATGTCGGAGCAGGTACGTCGTCTGTCACGCCCCCTGTTGGTGCCAGAGCGGGGGCCACAGGTTTACCTGGCGAAGAGACACTTTGGTCCGGGGAGAGCGGCGGTCGAGGACCCTGCAAGGCTGGCGCGGGCACTTTGATCGGCAGAGGAGTAAGGGATGGGCTGTCGGGCATAAGATCCTGAAGATAGGGCGGCAGCGCCACCTTCACGCCATCCTTCGACTGGCCGACACGCGCCAGTTCCAGCATCACCGCCAGTCTTGCGGCATTGGGTCCGGCGTTGTTTTTCAGAATGTCCAGCATGAGCGCGATGGTCATGCCTTTCAGCAGCTTTCCCAGTTGCTGTTCAAGTGCGGCCTTTTGCGCCAATGGGAGAGACTGAAGGGCCGAGGTGAGACGGTTCACATAGGCTTCGGCATCTTCTCCTTCCAGGCGCTCCATTCCCAGAAGCGAGCCCAGAACCTCTGTCAGCACGGTTCCGGTGCGGTGAAGCTCCGCTTCGCCGGAGACGGCGCGCGCCGCGACGACCGGGGGATTGGGTGAGGTATCGGAAATAGCCTGCGGGACATTTGGCTGATTGACCGGCGAACTGACCGCATCCTGCTTCTGCCCCGCAGTCTGCGAGGAAAATTCTCCTGCTGTGACGGCACTGACGGGCGGCAACATGGCGCGCTCTTCCTTCGGTCCGAAGCGCGTTGATCCGCTGTCATCGCGTCGCAGCTTTGATGCTCAGGGATGCGCTCGAGCCGTTGCTCGTCATCCGCACCACCGGGGAATGATATCCAAAGCCTACCCTTCGAAAGCAGGCGAACGAATCATTAAACAATCATGACGGGGAATCGTTAATCGACTGCTAACCATAAGCGTGTGGCGTCGCCATGGAACGTCTCAGCTATGGGCGAAGATATCGGTATCGTCCCAGCCGAGAAGATCGAGCTTTGCGCGTGTGGACAGGAAGGCGAAGCAGGCGGTGGCGTGGTCGTAGCGGCCGTCACGAATCAGCCGGTGGGTAAGCTTGTCGCGAAGCGCATGCAGATGGAGAACATCGGATGCAGCGTATTCCAGCTGCGCCGGGGAGAGCGTCTCAGCTGCCCAGTCTGAGGATTGCTGCGCCTTGGAGATGTCGATCTCCAGCATTTCTTTCAGATTGTCTTTCAGTCCGTGCCGGTCCGTATAGGTCCGGCAGAGCCTAGAGGCGATCTTGGTGCAGAAGACCGGCGTCGTTGTCACGCCGAAGGTGTGGAACAGCACGGCGATATCGAAGCGACCGTAATGGAAAATCTTCTCGCGGCTCGGATCCTCCAGCATGGCGACGAGGTTTGGCGCTTCCTTCTGCCCGGCGGCAATGCGTACGACATCGGCCGTGCCGTCGCCGGGTGAAAGCTGTACGACACACAGCCTGTCGCGACGCGGTACCAAACCGAGCGTTTCCGTATCGACGGCGATTGCGCCTGTATAGCGCGCGGCATCGCTCGCAGAGATATCGCCTTCATGATAGCGGATCTTGGCAGCCATTTGGTACTCCGGTTACGCGTCTTCCGGTTCCGGCTATAGCGCAAAGCGGCTGCTGACGATACCGCTTTTGGCCCTGGAGCGCGGTGAGGTGTGACTGGACGCGCAAAGGACGCTCACCTTTTTTGAATAGTCGCATCGTGATATTGCGAAAATCGATCTCGATTTTCGGGCCGATGCTCCAGGCGCTCTTGCCTCGTCAGGCGGTCGCGGTCTAGGTTGACGTCAAATTCCTGCCAATGACGAAAATTCCCATATCCATGACCAAGAAAATCTATCTCGCGGGACCTGAGGTCTTTCTCTCCAACGCGCGCGACATGCTGGATGCGAAGGCACAGCTTGCCCGAGACGCCGGCTTCACCCCACTGTCTCCCGGCGATCTTGAAATTCCGCCCGCCGACACAAAGACCGGCCATGGTTGCAACATCAACGCTATCGATGAGCATATGATGCTTGAGGCGGACGCTGTCATTGCCAACCTGACGCCCTTCCGGGGAATTGCCGCCGACGTCGGTACGAGCTTCGAGCTCGGCTTCATGTGCGCTCTCGGCAAGCCGGTGTTCGCCTATACCAATATGGCGAAGAACCATTTTACCCGCATCCAAGATCACTATGCCGGCGATGTCTCGCTTAGCGATGATGGGCGTTATAGAGGACCCGACGGGCTTTCAGTCGAGAACTTCGACATGGTCGACAACCTCATGCTTCATGGCAGCATCCTGCGCCGGGGCGGGGCCATCATCGTTGGAGATGCGGCACCTGAGGAACTCTATACCGATCTGACGGCATTCAGAGAGTGCCTGAAGCTTGTCGCGGCAAAGCTTCTTTAAACAGCACCATCAAGCGGAGAGCAGATATGACAGCCACGATTCTCATCACCGGAGCGACCTCTGGCTTCGGCCTTTCCACCGCCCGTCTCTTTGCAAGCCATGGCTGGAAGGTTATCGGCACCGGCCGTCGCGCCGAGCGTCTCCAGGACCTCAAAGATGAACTCGGGCCCTCCTTCCACGGTCTGGCCTTCGACATCACCGATCAGGAGGCGATGCGTTCGGCTTTCGCTGAATTGCCGCAGGAGTTTTCTGCAATCGACGTCCTGGTCAACAATGCCGGTCTGGCCCTTGGAACGGCACCTGCGCCGCAAGTGCCGCTGCAGGACTGGCACACCATGGTCAACACCAATATTACGGGACTTTTGAACATTACCCACCACTTGCTGCCGACACTGATCGAGCGCCGTGGCATTGTCGTCAATCTATCTTCTGTTGCAGCGAGCTGGCCCTATGCCGGTGGCAATGTCTATGCCGGTACCAAGGCGTTCCTGCGCCAGTTTTCGCTTGGCCTACGATCGGATCTTCACGGCAAAGGCGTGCGCGTCACGTCCATCGAGCCGGGCATGTGCGAAACCGAGTTCACGCTGGTGCGCACCGGCGGCAACCAGCAGGCATCCGACACGCTTTACAAAGGCGTCAACCCGATCCTGCCGGAGGATATCGCCAACACCATTCACTGGGTGGTGTCTCAGCCGAAGCACATCAACATCAACGCCATCGAGTTGATGCCAGTGAACCAATCCTTTGCAGGCTTCCAGGTCCATCGTGACACGCAGTGATCAAAAAAACGTCATAGCAAGAGCAGTTATGCAATTTGTGCATTGCTGCCCTGCGAGTGTCGCGCTTTTCAGCGCCGGGTGACGGGAGTATATATTGATCATCGAAACGACGCACTCCTCCTCCCAGCGTTGTTCGATGTGGATTGGCGATACTCCTCCTCCCAATTGCCAATCAAGTTCAAAGCCTGCCGCACCTCCTCCCGCGGCAGGCTTTTTCTTTTCTGGAACCTCTCCGATACCTAGTTTTGTCTTCCAGGCGCGATCGCCGGCTCACGAGAGCTGGTTGCCGCATCCTGCTTTAAGAAAACCGAGTCCGACTTTCGGGCCGATGCTGTAAGGCTTCCCCACCTCGTTTCCTGTCGATATGTCACTCGGCTGCGGTCTTCAGGCAGCCATCGATGATGGTCCGGATTTCCGCCCGGCAGGAGCCGCAATTGGTGCCGGCGCTTACGCAGGCGCCCACCGCCTCGACCGTGTGGCAGCCCTCGCGGATTGCGCTGGTGATCTGGTTGATGCCCACATTGAAGCAGGAGCAGACGGTGGCACCGGGATCGGGTCTGCCGGCGCCCGGCCTGCCAGCGACGAGCGCGAAGCGGTTGCGTAGATCCTCATGCCGCTCTTTCAACTGGGCGACCGCCCAGTTTCGCGCAACGGCGACGGGCGCAGCTGCGATAAACAGCGCCGCCAACAACTTATCTTCGTTAAAAAAGGCGAGCCGAATGTCACCGGTTCGATTGTCGGCATAGCCGAGCGGTTCGATGCGAGCGTCGATCCCGAAGATTTTTCGGCTCCAGGATATCCAGTCTTCTGGCAGCGTGTCGAAGGCAAGCTCCAGACGATAGCCTCCGTTGGCCTTGGCGAGAGCCCAGTACGCGCAGTCGGGCTTTTGCGGAGTCGTGGCAGTCACTGCAAAGGCATAGGCCTTTGCTTGAAAGCGGCGCGCCGCAACGGCGACATTCTTCGATGCCGGCTGTCCGGAGAAGGGATCGGTGTTGGGTGGCACCAGCCTGTCGATCCGGGCCTTGGCGGCGAACTGATCGTTCCAGTGCATCGGCACAAAGAGGCTGCCGCGTGCCTGCCTGTCGGTGATGAGCGCGCGCAGGATCACCGTGCCGAGAGGGCTTTCCACCTCCACCAGATCGGCACTCTCAATCCCCGCTTCCATCGCATCGCGGGGATGAAACTCGACGAATGGTTCGGCCAGATGTGAGGATAGCCGGGCGCTTTTGCCCGTGCGGGTCATGGTGTGCCACTGATCGCGGATGCGGCCCGTATTGAGCGTCAGAGGATAGTCGGCGCTGGTGCGGCTCGCCTGCGGCAGCGCTGTGGAGACGAAACGTGCCTTTCCATCCGCATGGAAGAATTTCCCATCGGCGAAGAAGCGCGTCGTGTGGGGGCGCTCACCGGAGCGCTGTGGCCAGTTGAAGGGTGCCAGATCGTCATAGGCCGGTTGCCCGATCTCGGCAAAGGCGCCAATATCGAAATCACGGCTGCCATTATTCTCGAAGGCCGAGAGGCTGGCATGTTCGGCGAAAATCTCCGTGGGATTGGCATAGGTGAACGCATCGGCGTAGCCCATGCGCTTGCCGACTTCGGCAAATTGCCACCAGTCGGCTTTCGCCTCACCTGGCGCTGGAAGGTAGTCGCGCTGGCGGGAGATGCGCCGTTCCGAATTGGTGACGGTGCCGTCCTTCTCGCCCCAGCCGAGTGATGGCAGCAGCACATGCGCATGGCGTGCCGTATCGGTCGTCGCCATGATGTCGGAGACGACGACGAAGGGACATTGCTTCAGCGCCGCTTCCACGGCCCCGGCATCGGGCATGGAGACTGCCGGATTGGTCGCCATGATCCAGAGCGCCTTGATGCGACCATCGGCCACCGCCTGGAAAAGATCGACGGCTTTGAGGCCGGGCTTATTTGCAATCGTCGGCGCTTTCCAGAAGCGCTGCACCCGGTCCCGGTCCTCGGCGCTTTCGATGGCCATATGGGCCGCGAGCATGTTGGCGAGACCACCCACCTCGCGTCCGCCCATGGCATTGGGTTGCCCGGTCAGCGAAAACGGCCCCATGCCGGGCTTGCCGATGCGGCCTGTCGCCAGATGGCAGTTGATGATGGCGTTGACCTTGTCGGTGCCGCTGGACGACTGGTTGACGCCCTGGCTGTAGCAGGTGACGACGTTTTCGGAGCGCTCGAAAAGTTCATAGAAGCGGGTAAGCTCGGCGAGGCTGAGACCCGTCGCCTCGACCAATCTGGCCAGGCCGATGTCAGAGGCGGTTCGGACGGCCTCTTCGAAACCCTGCGTGTGGCTTTCGATATAGGTCTTGTCGAGCGTCGCTCCCTTCGCCAGATGCGCCAGCAGGCCGGTGAAAAGAGCCACATCCCCATCCGGCTTGATGGCAAGATGCATATCGGCAATGTCGCAGGTCATGGTGCGGCGTGGGTCTATCACCACCACCTTCATGTCCGGCCGTCCGGCTTTCGCCGCTGCAAGACGCTGATAGATGACCGGGTGGCACCAGGCGAGATTGGAGCCGGTCAGGATGACGAGATCGGCGAGAAACAGATCCTCATAGACACCTGGAACCGTGTCCGAGCCGAAGGCGCGGCGATGGCCTGCGACGGAGGACGACATGCAAAGCCGCGAATTGGTGTCGATATTGGCCGAGCCGATGAAGCCCTTCATCAGCTTGTTGGCGAGATAGTAGTCCTCGGTCAGTAATTGTCCTGAGACATAGAAGGCGACCGAATCCGGTCCATGTGTCGCGATCGCTTCGGAAAATTTCGAGGCCACGAGATCAAGTGCCTCATCCCAGTTCACTCGTTCACCGCCGACTTGCGGGTAAAGCAGCCGGTCGTCGAGATCGAGCGTTTCGCCAAGGGCCGATCCTTTGGAACAGAGCCGACCGAAATTGGCCGGATGATCCGGATCACCCTTCACTGAAACGCCACCCTCGTCATCGACCTTCGCGATGACGCCACAGCCGACGCCGCAATAGGGACAGGTGGTCTTGACCTCTTGTGCCATGCTTACTCCGCAGCGATCATCATGCTTTCAAGCGCAATAGACAGGTTGCCATCGATGTTGCGCACGGGGATGGTACGCACGGCACCCTCGTCAGCGCCTTCGGCCCTGCCGGTTTCCAGCGAAATGACCCAGTTGTGCAAAGGGCAGGTCACCGACGTGCCGTGAACGATGCCTTGAGAGAGCGGCCCGCCCTTGTGAGGGCAGTGATCTTCAATGGCATAGACGTCGTTATCGGCTGTGCGGAACACCGCAATCTTGCCCATCGGCGTCTTTACGCAGCGCGCGCCGCGCAGTGGAATGTCAGAGATATTGCCGATTTCGACCCAGTTCATCGTCGTCATCCTGTGTCCGGTTGAAGGTTTTGGGATGGGGCGACATCTCCTCCATGTCGCCCCACCACCCAGCGCTATGCACCGATGGCTTTCAAAGCCACGGTCACTCTGCGGCTTGATTGAAGCCGATGGTCGCCATCGGCTTGAACTCGTGCTTGTGTTCGCCGGACACACGCTCCGACCAAGGATCGACCTGGGCGAATTTCTGGCTGAAGACAAAGCGCTCGTAGAAGCCCTTGCGTTTGTCGGCGTCATCCATGATCTGGCGGCGGATTTCGTCGTAGCCGATGCGCTTTGCCCACTTGTAGATACGCTCGAGATAGCGGGCCTGTTCGCGGTACATTTGCGTCAGCGCCACGATATGCTCCAGCGCCTCATCCGCGGTCTTCACCAGACCCAGAATTTCGGTTCCCTTGATGTCGAGGCCTGCAGCACCGGCAAAGTGGATTTCGAAGCCGGAATCCACGCAGATCACGCCAATATCCTTGCACGTCGCCTCTGCGCAGTTGCGCGGACAGCCCGAAACGGCAAGCTTCAGCTTGGCCGGTGTCCACGAGCCCCACATGAACTTTTCAATGCGAATGCCAAGCCCGGTGGAATCCTGCGTGCCGAACCGGCACCACTGCTCGCCCACACAGGTTTTGACGGTGCGCAGACCCTTGGCATAGGCCTGGCCAGAGATGAAGCCAGCCTTGCCGAGATCGGCCCAGACGGCAGGCAGGTCTTCCTTTTCGATGCCGAGAAGATCGATACGCTGGCCGCCGGTCACCTTCACCAGCGGAATTTCGTACTTGTCGACGACATCGGCAATGGCGCGCAACTCACCTGCATTGGTTACGCCGCCCCACATACGCGGCACTACGGAATAGGTGCCATCCTTCTGGATATTGGCGTGAACGCGCTCATTGATGAAGCGGGACTGATAGTCATCCGCATATTCATCCGGCCAGTCGCAGACGAGATAATAGTTCAGCGCCGGACGGCATTTGGCGCAGCCGCACGAGGTCTTCCATTCCAGTTCCTGCATGACGGCAGGAATGGTCTTCAGCCCTTTGGCCTTGATCAGACGGCGCACATCGTCATGGCCGAGATCGGTGCATTTGCACATGGGCTGCACGGCTGTGGGATTGTAGCTGTCGCCAAGCGTCAGCGTCATCAGCTGCTCGACCAGCCCGGTGCAGTTGCCACAGGAGGCCGAGGCCTTGGTGTGGGCGCGCACATCGTCGAGCGAGGTCAGGCCCTTGCCGGTGATGGTAGAGGTGATTTTTCCCTTGCAAACGCCGTTGCAGCCGCAGATTTCCGCATCATCCGGCAAGGCTGCAACGGCCGCCATAGGGTCCAGGGGGGAGCCCCCCTGATAGGCTTGGCCGAAAATCAGTGTTTCGCGCATCTCTGTGATGTCCGCGCCCTTTTTCATCAGGTCGAAGAACCACGAACCGTCCGAGGTCTCACCATAGAGGACCGCGCCGATGATACGATTTTCCTTGAGAATCAGGCGTTTGTAGACGCCCGCCGTCGCATCGCGCAGCACGATCTCTTCACGGTCATCGCCCTCGGCAAAATCGCCTGCGGAGAAGAGGTTGATACCGGTGACCTTGAGCTTCGTATTGGTGACGGAGCCGTGATATTCGGACTGGCCGCCGATCAGGCGGTCGGCCAGCACTCTGGCACTTTCATAAAGCGGCGCGACGAGACCGTAGCAGATGCCGCGATGCTCGGCGCATTCGCCAAGCGCGTAGATCGAGGCGTCGGATGTCATCATGCCATCATCGACGACGATACCGCGATTGACGGCAAGGCCTGCGTCCTTGGCAAGCCCGGAGGCCGGGCGAATGCCGACTGCCATAACCACCATGGTGCCTTCGATGACGCGGCCATCTTCCAGCTCGATGCCCTCGACCTTGTCTTCGCCGAGAATGCGCTTGGTGTTGGCCTTGGTGATGATGTCGATGCCACGTTCGGTCAGCGCCTTTTCCAGAAGATAGGCCGCTGCCGGATCGAGTTGGCGCTCCATGATGGTCGGCATCAGGTGGATGACGGTGACATTCATGCCCTGACGCTTCAGGCCATAGGCCGCTTCGAGACCAAGAAGACCGGCGCCGATGACGATGGCGCGACCGTTTCCGCGGGCGATTTCCAGCATCTTCGTCACGTCATCGAGATCGCGATAGGCAAGAACGCCGGGCAACTGGTGCCCGGGAACAGGAATGATGAAGGGCGAGGAGCCCGTGGCGATCACCAGCTTGTCGTAGGAGGCGGTGATGCCGTTTTCGCTGGTGACGGTTTTGCGCTCACGGTCGATATGGCTGACCTTCGCGCCCTTGTGCAGGGTCATGCCATGGGCTGCATACCAGTCGTCATTGTGAATGACGATGTCTTCATAGGCCTTCTCACCGGAGAGAACCGGCGAGAGCATGATGCGGTCGTAATTGACGCGCGGCTCGGCGTTGAAGATCGTGACGTCGAAGACACCGGGGGCGGTCTCGAAGAGGTTTTCCAGCATGCGGCCCGGCGCCATGCCGTTGCCGATGATGACGAGTTTCTGGGGCTTTGTTTCGGACATGGATCTTACTCCGCTGCTTCGACGAAACGGTGACGTTCATAGAGGAACTTCAGCACGGCTTCGCGGCATTTGAGATAGGTTCGGTCGGAGGCAAGCTCGATGCGATTGCGTGGGCGCGCCAGCGGCACATCGAGGATTTCGCCGATATGGGCGGCCGGGCCATTGGTCATCATCACAATGCGGTCGGAAAGCAGAACGGCCTCATCCACGTCGTGGGTGATCATGATCATGGTGTTGCCAAGCCGCGCATGGATTTCCATCACCGCATCCTGCAGATGGGCGCGGGTCAGCGCATCGAGCGCGCCGAAAGGCTCGTCCAGCAGCAGGATTTTTGGTTCCATCGCCAAGGCCCGAGCAATACCGACGCGCTGCTTCATGCCGCCGGAAATCTCGGATGGCTTCTTGTCCTTCGCATGGGCCATCTGCACGAGATCAAGATTGCGCATGACCCAATCGTGGCGCTCGGCCTTGGACTTGGTGTAGCGGAAGACTTTCTCGACGCCGAGATTGACGTTTTCGTAGACGGTGAGCCATGGCAGCAGGCTATGGTTCTGGAAGACGACCGCACGCTCCGGGCCCGGCTCGTTGACCTCGCGGTTTTCCAGCAGCACCACGCCGGAGGACACCTTCGTGAGACCGGCAATCAGGTTGAGCATGGTCGACTTGCCGCAGCCGGAATGGCCGATAACGGAGACGAACTCGCCCTTGTCGATGATGAGGTTGATGCCCTTCAGCACCTCGGCGCGACTGCCGCCCTTGTCGAAATATTTGTCGATGTGATCGAGCTTCAAATAGGCGTTCATGAAGAAATCCTCCTAGTTCGCTGCCGCGCCGCGGGTGATGAGCTTTCCGGCGGCCGCCACCAGCTTGTCGAGAACGAAGCCGACGACGCCGATATAGGCGAGTGCCACGATGATGTCGGGCAGGCGGGATGAATTCCACGCGTCCCAGATAAAGAAGCCGATGCCCACGCCGCCCGTCAGCATTTCAGCCGCGACGATGGCAAGCCAGGAGAGGCCGACGCCGATACGAAGACCGGTGAAGATGTAGGGCGCCGCCGATGGCAGCATGATCTTGTAGAAGAACTCGATCTGGTTGAGGCGCAGCACCTGGGCGACGTTGCGGTAATCCTGCGGGATGTTGCGCACTCCGACTGCGGTATTGATGATGACCGGCCAGATGGAGGTGATGAAGATCACGAAAATGGCCGAAGGATTGCTGTCCTGGAACGCGGCCAAGGACAGCGGTAGCCATGCGAGCGGCGGGACGGTGCGCAGCACCTGAAAGATCGGATCGAGGCCTCGCATCGCCCAGACGGACTGGCCGATGATGGCGCCAACGACGACGCCAACGATCGCTGCAAGACCGAAGCCGTAGGCCACACGTTCGAGCGAAACGAGAACGCGCCAGCCAAGGCCGATATCCTGAGACCCATAATGGAAGAAGGGGTGGACAATCAGGTCGTAGCTTTCCTCAAAGACCTGGCTCGGGGGCGGCAGCGACGCGCCGGGCGCCGAACAGAGCGCCTGCCAGAGGCCAAGCAGGATCACCAGAACGACGAGCGGCGGAACGACGTTTCGCGCAATCGATGCGGCGATCTTGCGAAAAGAGAGTACCGACACGGGGCGGCGGTTCATGGCGATCACGGTGCCGCCCTTTGGCGTCGCAACGGCGATGGCCGTGCTTTCTGTCTTGCGTGCGGTTGCGGTCATGGTCTTGTCCTGTTTCCGGATGGTGTGTTGCACGGGTTGCGCGCCCCTCCGCTGGCTGCGGAGGGGCCATGGCGTCCTCAGGAGGCCGCCTTGATCGACAGGCTATCGAGGTAAGCGGATGGGTTTTCGGGATCGAAGACCTTGCCATCGAAGAAGGTTTCCTTGCCACGGGAGGTGGAGGTCGGAATATCGGCAGCGGCAACGCCCAGGTCCTTCGCGGCAGCGCGCCACAGATCTTCGCGGTTGACCTGAGACACCAGCGCCTTGATGTCGGTGTCCGGCGCGAACTTGCCCCAGCGGATGTTTTCGGCAAGGAACCAGCTGTCATGGCTCTGGAACGGATAGGATGCCGCGTCCTTCCAGAACTTCATGTAAAGATCGGTGCCATGAACAACGCGGCCATTGCCGTAATTGATGTCGCCCTTCAAGCGTCCAAGCACATCCTTCGGCGGAACGTTGAACCACTGGCGCTTGCCGAGAATGGTCGACATCTCCTCCTTGTTGTCCATGCTGTCGCACCATTGCTGGGCTTCCATCACGGCCATCAGCATGGCCTTGGCGGCATTCGGGTTCTTCTCAACCCAGTCGGCCCGCATGCCGAGCGCCTTTTCTGGGTGACCCTTCCACAGTTCTCCGGTCGTACAGGCAGTAAAGCCGATGCCCTGGTTGACCAGCTGCTCGTTCCAGGGTTCGCCGACACAGAAGACGTCCATGTTGCCGACCTTCATGTTGGCAACCATCTGCGGTGGCGGAACGACGATGGTGGAAACGTCCTTGTCCGGATCGATGCCGCCAGCCGCCAGCCAATAGCGGATCCACAGATCATGTGTGCCGCCCGGGAAGGTCATTGCCGCCTTGATTTCCTTGCCGTCCGCCTTCTTCTTCTCGAAGGCAGCTTTCAGTTTCGAAGCATCGAGCTGGACGCCGGTGTCGGCATAGTCCTTGGCAACGGAGATGCCCTGGCTATCGAGATTGAGGCGGGCGAGGATCGCCATCGGCACCGGCACGTTGTTCTGCGTCACCTTGCCGGTGTGCATGAGATAGGGCATCGGGGTCAGGATATGGGCACCGTCGATCCCGTTGGACGCGCCGCCGAGAACGAGGTTGTCACGCGTAGCACCCCAGGAGGCCTGTTTCAGCACCTCGACATCGGGCATACCATGCTTGGCGAAAAGTCCCTTTTCCGATGCGACGATCAGTGGTGCCGCATCGGTCAGCGCGATGAAGCCGAGTTTTGCGCCCTTGACTTCAGGTTCGGACGTGGCGGCGAAGGCGCCAGAAGGGAAAGCCGTTCGGACGGCGGTGATCAGGGCTGCAGTGGCCGACGTCTTCAGGATCGAGCGGCGGCTGATCGAACTGGAAAGCATTTTCTTCATGTCGCATGTTCCCCTTTTTGGCAGCCTCATGGGCGCCCTATGACTTTTGCGAAGCCCAAAAACAAAAAAACGCCGCTCGGTGATGCGCCTTCGGAACGGGAGGAGTGTTCCGGGCTGCATACCTTGCGACGTCTGTGTCGTATGAAGAACGCTGATAACGCGTTCCTGCTGCTCCGATCGCCGTTGACCCGAGCGTTTTACATAAAGCAAGCACCGTGCCAGTTTTTGTGCTTATCTCTACTCAATTGAAAAATATAAGTTTTTTTAGATGCAGGGTCTGTAGATGGTATTTAAGCCAAAAAATTTCAGGCTATTATTTAATCTGAGCTCCGACCCTTGGCTCCAAAAATGCAGCACTCGATGCTTCAGAACTCGCCCGTCGCGGGTTGGGCCGTGGCCGAATTCTTAACCGGGAAGCGCTCGACATAGGCTGGAATGTCTGAGGGATCGAAGGTCATTCCATCCATGAAGAGGGCTCCTGCGCCATCGTTTTCATCCTGAAGAGCAGCGCCGCCTGTGCCGAGCGCTGCGCGATACAGGTCAGGACGGTAGGCGGAGGAGGCGGCCTTGGCACCCTCGGGCGAAAACGTCGTCTGCCCCCAGCGGATCATCTGGCTGTAAATCCAGAGCGCCTGTTTGGGTTGTGGATCGTTGGCGTGATCGGCGTGGAACTGGAAATATTTATCGATGACGCGCTGGTTGCCCTGGCTGTCGATATGGAATTCTCCTCCGAGCACGCGTCGGAGAATATGTTCAGGCGCGCCGATATAGCGCGGATCGGCGAGCGCTTCGCTCAGAGCCTGCCGATTTTCCAGGCCGTCGCACCAGCGGGCGGCGGCGTCCAATGCCACGAGAAGTCTCGCCACGCTTTCCTGCTGGCTCTCCGCCCAATCGGGGCGCATGCCGATGACTTTTTCCGGTGCGGACGGCCAGATATCCTGCTTGACGGCCACGATGCGCCCGACGCCGCGCTCGCAGGCAATCATGTTCCAGGGAGCGCCGACGCAAAAGCCGTCGATTGCACCGGCTGCAAGCGCGTCGGAGGTCAGCGGTGGCGGCACGACCACCAGTTTGACATCCGTGTCCGGATGGATGCCACCCGCTGCCAGCCAGTAGCGAAATTCGTAATTATGCGACGAGAATGGATAGGTCATGCCAAGCGTGGGCGTCGGCTCTCCCTTGGCCCGCATCTCATCAAGCACGCTTTTCAGCGCGCGGGCATTTTCCAGCGCCCCCGCTGTCGCGGACAAGCCGGTCGTCTCCTGCATTCTTGAGAAAAGCGCAGTGGAAAGCGTAATGGCGTTGCCGCCCCGCCCGAGTGAAAAGGGCGTGATGGTCGGCGAGGGGTTCGAGCCGAGACCGAGCATGGATGCCACCGGCATGGGCGAGAGCATGTGGGCAATGTCGAACTGGCGAAAGGCGAGGCGGTCGCGAACATTCGCCCAGGAGACATCTTTCACCAGGTCGAGCTTCAGGCCCTCCTTCTCGGCAAAACCGAATTCGGCCGCGGCAATCAGGACTGAGGCATCCACAAGCGGGATGAAGCCGGCCCGGAGGGTGCGCTGCCGGTCATTGCCGATCGGCGCAGGCGCTGCAATGCCGGATTTCCTGTCTGCAAGATCGTCTATGACCGTCATGCTATCGCTCCTCGTCCGGTGGCGGCCGTCACATCAGTAGCCCGGCAGCCGTGACCACGCTTTGCGCGATCTCGGACAATTTCTTTTTCTCGTTCATCGCCGTCTGGCGCAGCAGTGCGAAGGCTTCCTCTTCGGAAAGTCCGCGCATCTTCATCAATATGCCTTTGGCGCGCTCGACGACCTTGCGCTCTTCGAGCGCGGATTTCGCCTCGGCCAATTCTCGCTGCAGGCGGCTGAACGCGTTGAAACGGCTAACCGCCATATCGAGGATCGGCTTGACGCGCTCTTTCTTCAGCCCGTCAACGATATAGGCCGAAACACCGGCTTCCACGGCGGCCTCGATCGACGCCGTATCCGATCGGTCGACAAACATGGCGATCGGTCGGCTGATCGTGCGCGTCAGCTGAAACAGATGCTCCATCATGTCGCGGTTGGGATTTTCCAGATCGATAACGATGACGTCGGGCTGCAGCGTCTCGATGGTGCGGGCAATGCCGTTGACCTCGTGAATAACGGTGACCTTCATATGACCGGCCTCACGCAGACCTTCCTCGATAATCGAGGCGCGGATGGCGTTTTCATCGATCACAAGAATGGTCAAGTCCCGAAGCGTCATGCGCGCATCAATGCCGCAGACCTATCCAAATAGCAACGTTTTTCATCATGTCTAAAAATTAAGCAGATGAGTGGGGTCACAGCTTTCTTTGGTTCCGATCATTCTGTCGGCAGGCCGCTTCTTGACAATGATATGATGTTTGGAAAGGTTACTGGCATGAGTGCAGGGGCTGATTGGATTTACGAGGCGAACCCGGTTCATCGCAAAAGTGCGGCGGAATCGGTATTCGAAGATTTGCGGTCGGCCATCGTGTCGGGCCGGTTGACGGTTGGCACACGCCTGCCATCGGAAACGCATCTGGCCGGTCGATATGGTGTCAGCCGCCCCATCGTGCGCGAAGCGCTTCGCTCGTTGCAGACGCTTGGCATGACGCAGACGCGCACGGGCAGTGGCACTTTCGTCCTGACGGATTCTCCCCGACAAGAGTTGCGCTACGGCGGCTATTCGGCACGCGATCTGATGGAGGCGAGACCTTTCGTCGAGGTGCCCGCCGCCGGCTGGGCGGCGCTTCGCCGAACGGACCAGCAGGTGGCGCGGATGATGAAGCTCTGCGGTGAGATGGATCAACAGGAAGATTTGCACAAATGGGTGCTGCTGGACTGCGAGTTCCATAGCGCCATTGCAGAGGCTTCCGGCAACTCGCTGTTTGCCAAGGTGATTGCGGATGCCCGTGACAGCGTCAGCCAGCAATCGGAACTGCTGAACCTCATGGCCCACCGCCGAGTCGCTTCAAATATCGAGCATCGCAAGATTGCAGAAGCAATCGAGGCAGGCTCTGAGGATGGCGCGCGCCAGGCGATGGAAGCCCATCTTGGCAAGGTCAAGCAGGCGGTGACCTCCATCATGGGTGATGACGCCAGATAAAGCGTAGAGTCTGGGAATGCCGGAAGACTGTCATCGTCTCCCGGCTTGCCTTGTCTGAATGTCTTATGCGGCGGGCTGCGCAACGGGTGCGGCAATGTTTGCCAGCAATTCCGGCCTCAGCGCCTCGATCAACTGTTCGGCGCTCATATAGCCTTTTTCCAGCACGACCTGCGGCACGGTCCGGCCGCTTGCCAGTGCCTCGCGTGCAACCTCGGTTGCGGCGTAATAGCCGATCAGCGGATTGAGCGCCGTCGCAATACCAATTGATTCTTCCAATCGACGCGCCATGATGTCGACATTGGCGGTAATGCCGACGACGCAGCGTTCCGCAAGCGTCCGGCAGGCGGTGCCGAGCTGAGCGATGCTTTCCGACAATGCCCGCACGATGACAGGCTCGAAGGCGTTCAGCTGAAGTTGACCGCCCTCTGCGGCCATGGTGACGGTGATGTCGTTGCCGATGACCACGAAGGCGACCTGGTTGACGACTTCCGGGATCACAGGATTGACCTTGCCGGGCATGATGCTTGAGCCGGCCTGTACGGCGGGGAGATTGATCTCACCGATGCCGGCACGGGGACCGGAAGACAGCAGGCGCAGGTCATTGCAGGTCTTCGAGAGTTTGACGGCGACGCGCTTCAATACGCCCGAGAGATGGACAAAGGCGCCAGGATCCTGCGTTGCCTCGATGAGGTCGCTCGCCGTCACCAGTGGTCGACCTGTCAGTTGGACGAGATGCTTGCAGGCAATCGCGGCATAACCGGCAGGAGCGTTAAGGCCTGTGCCGATCGCCGTCGCACCGAGGTTGATCTCATGCAGCAATGCTGCCGATTCAATCAGGCGCGCACGGTCTTCCCCCAGCATCACCGCGAAGGTGCGGAATTCCTGGCCGAGTGTCATCGGCACTGCATCCTGCAACTGCGTGCGCCCGACTTTCAGAACGCCGTCAAATTCGCGGGCCTTCGCCTCGAAAGCGTCCTGGAGCACGAGCATGGAGGCGGCCAGTTCATCGATTGACTCGATCAGGGCGATATTGATGGCTGTCGGATAGGCGTCGTTGGTGGATTGGCTGAGATTGACGTGATCGTTCGGGTGCAGGTGCTTGTAATCGCCCTTGGCGTGCCCGAGAATTTCCAGTGCGCGGTTGGCGATCACCTCATTGGCATTCATGTTGGTGGACGTTCCGGCCCCGCCCTGAATCACATCGACGATGAACTGGTCATGGAAGGCACCGTCACGGATCTCGCGGCAGGCCGTGACGATGGCGTCAAGACGCTCCTGATCCAGCAGTCCCAACTCATGGTTTGCCAATGCCGCGGCCTCTTTGACGAAGGTCAGTCCGCGAATGAGGTAGGGATAGCGGCCGATCGTTGCGCCGCTGATCTGGAAGTTCTCTACCGCGCGCTGCGTGTGCACGCCCCAATAGGCATCTGCAGGGACATCCTTGGGCCCAAGAAGATCTCGTTCCTGACGCATCGTGATCATATCATCCTCCATGTAGATCCGATAATTTGTAAAGCTGCTAGACAGATTTAACTTGGTTTAATCCTGTCCATGATGTAGGTCAATGGCCGGGGAGAGGGTTGACGGGCGCGCAGTCGAGAATTAAGGGATCGAAAATCTGTCATGCAGCCTTACAGAATGGCTAGCTTGACCTTTCGGCGCCTGGAGTTTTGACAGAGCATTCTCGCGCAAGGACAGAACGGGTCATTCATCAAGTCTATGGACGATAGCTCTGAGGGAGGAGCGACACCAGTGGATAAGGTAACTCAAGCAAACCATGAACGTCAGGTCGAGATCCAGGAGGATTTCGGCTATCACAAAGCACTCAAACCGCGCCAGATCCAGATGATCGCTATTGGCGGCGCGATCGGAACTGGGCTTTTCCTCGGTGCAGGCGGACGCCTTGCCATTGCCGGCCCCGCTCTCATCTTCGTTTATGCAATTTGCGGCTTCTTCGCCTTCCTGGTGCTCAGAGCACTTGGCGAATTGATCATGCATCGCCCGACATCGGGTTCGTTCGTTTCCTATGCCCGCGAGTTCTACGGCGAGAAGATGGCCTTCGCTGTCGGCTGGATGTACTGGATGAACTGGGCGATGACCTCGGTTGCCGATGTGACGGCGGTTGCCCTCTACATGAATTTCTTCAAGCAATATGTGCCCTGGATGCAGGGCATCGACCAGTGGGTGTTCGCGCTCGGCGCGCTCATCATCGTGCTCGGCATGAACATGCTGTCGGTCAAGGTGTTCGGCGAACTGGAATTCTGGTTCAGCCTGATCAAGGTCCTCGCGCTCTTCACCTTCCTGATCGTGGGTGTTTACTTCGTCATTTTTGGAACGCCAATCGAAGATCACGTCACAGGCTTCAGCCTGATTGCCGATAATGGCGGCTTCTTCCCCAATGGCATTCTACCGGCCTTCATCATCATTCAAGGTGTGCTCTTCGCCTATGCCTCTATCGAGTTGATCGGAACCACCGCAGGTGAAACGGAGGATCCGCGCAAGGTGATGCCGAAGGCGATCCGCACCGTCGTCTTCCGCCTTCTCGTCTTCTATGTCGGCTCAGTCCTGCTGCTTACGCTTCTTTTGCCCTATACGGCCTACAAGGCGGGCGAGAGCCCGTTCGTGACCTTCTTTGGCTCCATCGGGGTGGAAGGCGCTGACATCGTCATGAACCTGGTCGTTCTGACCGCGGTTCTGTCGTCGCTGAATGCCGGCCTCTATTCGACCGGGCGCATCCTGCATTCGATGGCGGTGTCCGGCTCTGCACCGGCGGCGCTGGCGAAGATGAATAAGGCTGGCGTGCCCTATGGCGGCATCGCGGTCACGGCTGTCGTCACTGTGCTCGGCGTCATTCTCAATGCCATCGTTCCTTCGGAAGCATTTGAAATTGCGCTCAATCTTGCCGCGCTCGGCATTATTTGCGCCTGGGGCGTCATCGTGTTATGCCAACTCAAGCTGTGGCATCTGTCCCGGCAGGGGAAGATGCAGCGTCCGGATTTCAGCATGATTGGCGCGCCTTATACGGGCATCCTGACGCTTGTCTTCCTGTTTGGCGTTCTGGTGCTGATGGCATTCGATTACCCTGCGGGCACATATACCGTCGGCTCTCTTATCGTCATCGCACCGACTTTGGTGGGGGGATGGTATTTGATGCGTGGCCGTATTCAGGAATTGTCGAAAGTACAGCAGTTGCGTGACGCTGGCGCGCGGGGTCAGCAGTGACCATCGCAATTCCGACCGATCATGACAAAGGGCTGGTGGCGGTCATTGCCACCGGCGGCACCATTGCGAGCCAACGCGATGAAAGCGGGGCTGCGAAACCCTCGCTCTCCGGTGAAAACCTCCTCTCCGGCCTTGGCGGCGATAGCGCCTCCGTCAAACCCGTCGAGCTGATGGCGAAGGATTCCTCCAGCCTGACGATCTCCGACATGCAGGCGATCAGCGATGCGGTTGGTGTCGAGCTTGCCGACCCTGCGGTATGTGGCGTCGTCGTGCTTCACGGCACGGATGCGATGGAAGAAACCTCACTGCTCGTTCATCTACAGCATAGGCTCGGCAAACCGGTGGTATTCACCGGCGCGCAGTTTACGGCCGATAACCCGCTCTCGGATGGCCCGGCCAATCTTCAGGCGGCGATTGCCGCTGCCGCGACGCCATCCAATAGCGACAAGGGCGTTCTTCTGTCTTTCGGTGGCAAGTTGCTGCCGGTCTGGGGTCTCTACAAGCGCTCAGCCGACGATCCGGATGCGTTCGATCTTGCGGGACCTTCCGACTGTCCTCAAAGCCCTGAATTTTCGGCGCCGGTCGATGCTATCCGCATCGACATCGTCGCAATCTATCCGGGCTGTGAAGCGACCCATATCGATGCCAGTCTTGATGCGGGGGCCAAAGGCATCGTTCTTTGCGCTCTCGGCTCAGGTAATGCCAACGCGGACGTAGTTGATGCTCTGCGGCGTTGTCGCGAGAGACATGTTCCGGTCGTCGTTTCCAGCCGCGTTCCCGAGGGGCACCTGGTGGCGGGCTATGGCGGAGGCGGTGGCGGTCACGATATGGGGGCTGTCGGTGCCATCCATTCCCGAACATTGCGGCCTGGTCAGGCAAGAATTCTGCTGGCATCGCTTATAGCCGCGTCTGCTGGACACCGCGACATGGCGCGGGCTTTCAACGACTTTCGCGACTGAAACGATCCGCGGATAACACGGAAGTGGCAGAAATGTGATTTCTGCGGAACTTATCGTCTTCGACCCTGTTAAGCCCCAAGGGAAATTAACAGGGGCTCTTCATGGCGGTCACCATTACTGCTGTCGCTCTAGCGCTTGTCGGCCTTGCGCTTTTCGGCTTCGGTTCTCAACTTATCATGCTCGGGGGAAGCTTTTATTACGCTCTCGCCGGGCTTGCCTTCGTCATCACGGCAATTCTTCTCTTCAAGCGAAACAAGGCGGCGCTGCATTTTTACGCGCTCTTCGTGATCGCGACGCTCGGCTGGGCCTTGTGGGAAGTTGGTCTCGACTGGTGGCAGCTTGGACCGCGTGGCGGCCTGATCATCGTGATCGGCATCTGGCTGCTGATGCCGTGGATCCGTAAGCCACTCGGTTTTGTCAGTCCGACCGGCATTCGCTACGGAGCAAATGCCGTCCCGCTTCTGGTGGCTGTGGTCATTTCCATGGGTGTGGCCGCCGTGTCGATGACGCAGGACCCGCATGACCAGGAGGGCAATCTTCCGACGGAGGTCGTCAACAACGCGCCCTCTTATGGAAACGCTGTTCCGGATGGCGAGTGGCATCAATATGGACGGACGTCCTATGGCCAGCGCTATTCGCCGCTGACACAGATCACCACTGCCAATGTTGGCGATCTGAAGGAGGTCTGGCGTTATCAAACCGGCGACGTCAAGCTTCCCGACGATGTTGGCGAAACGACGTATCAGGTAACGCCGCTGAAGGTTGGCAAGACACTCTTCCTCTGCACCCCGCACAATTGGGCGATCGCCATCGATGCGGCGACCGGCAAGGAAAAGTGGAAATATGATCCGAATGTCGGCCTGAATCCCAATCGCCAGCACCAGACATGCCGCGGCGTGACTTATTATGCCGATCCAGCCGCTCAGACAGGCTCGCAATGCGCCGCGCGCGTCTATTTGCCAACATCCGATGCTCGTCTGATCGCGCTCGACGCCGAAAGCGGCAAGGTCTGCACGTCATTCGCAGACCAGGGCGTTCTCCATCTCGAAGTCGGTATGAAGTACAATCCGGCTGGCTACTACTACTCCACATCGCCGCCCGCCATTGCCGGCAACAAGATCATCGTCGGCGGCGCAGTCAACGACAACTACTCCACCCAGGAACAGTCGGGCGTCATTCGCGCCTTCGATGTGAACAGCGGAGAGCTGCTGTGGAACTGGGATTCCGGAAACCCTACCCAAACCCAACCGCTTCCGCCGGGTCAGACCTATACGACCAACTCTCCCAACAGCTGGTCCGTATTCAGCGTCGATGAAGCGCTTGGGCTCGTCTACATCCCTTTGGGAAATCAAGTTCCTGACCAGCTCGGAATGGGTCGGAGCGAGAATGTAGAGAAGTACTCCTCGTCGATCGTGGCACTCGACGTGAACACCGGGCAGGACCGCTGGGTCCGGCAGACGGTGCATCACGATCTCTGGGATATGGATGTGCCGGCCCAGCCGGTGCTGCTCGATATCACCAAGCCGGATGGTCAATCTGTTCCCGCTCTCGTCGGTCCGACCAAGCAGGGCGATATCTATGTGCTGGACCGTCGGACGGGTGAGCCAATCCTGCCGGTGACCGAAGAGCCGGCACCTGGTGGCGCAATTCCCGAGGACTTCTCCGCGCCGACGCAGCCTACATCTGCCTTGACCTTCAAGCCGGAACCGCTGCAGGAAAAGAACATGTGGGGTGTCTCGCTGTTCGATCAGCTCGCCTGCCGCATCAAGTTCCATCAGCTGAACTACGAAGGTCGCTACACCCCGCCGTCGCTGAATGGATCGATCATCTATCCTGGCAATTTTGGTACTTTCAACTGGGGCAGCGTCGCAGTCGATCCCGAACGTCAGGTCATGTTCGGCATGCCGACCTATCTCGCCTTTACCTCACAGCTCGTTCCGCGCGACCAGATCCCGCCGAGGGGTCAGGATGAAAAGGGCAGCGAGCAGGGTCTGAACCGCAATGATGGTGCACCCTATGGCGTGCTGATGGGCCCGTTCCTGAGCCCGATCGGCATTCCCTGCCAGGCGCCACCATGGGGCTATGTCGCCGGTGCCGATCTTAGAACCGGCAAGGTTGCCTATAAGCACAAGAACGGCACCGTTTACGACATGACGCCGCTGCCACTTCCCTTCAAGGTCGGTGTGCCGGGTATCGGCGGTCCGATGATTACCAAAGGTGGCGTCGCTTTCCTCGGCGCAGCGGTGGACGATTATCTGCGTGCTTACGATCTGACGAGCGGCAAGCAGCTTTGGGAAGCACGCCTGCCCGCGGGTGGGCAGGCCACGCCGATGACCTACGCTCTCGACGACGGCAAGCAATATGTCGTGATGGTTGCAGGCGGTCACGGTTCGGTGGGGACCAAGCCCGGCGATTATGTCATCGCCTACACGCTCCCATAACCGGATCATTTCGCTAAAACCCTTGATGGCCGGGACCTCGTTCCGGCCATTTCGTTTATGCTCAGCACAATGATCCACTTGTTTTTGATATGTAATAACATTACAAGAGCTTGCTTGACGGACGAGATCAAATAGGTCTATCTGGCTGGCGACGGTTCCAAGCGAGTGATCGTGAGGAATAATAGGGAACACGGTGAGGGGATATCTCCAATGCCGTGGCTGCCCCCGCAACTGTAAGCGGATTGTCGAGCACTCGTGGCGCATTCACCTGCGTCAGGCCACTGCGAATTGTCGTGGGAAGGCGGGCAAGACGATCATCCGTGAGCCAGGAGACCTGCCGTCATAAGTTCATTCCAATGTCACGGGCGGGGATGCCCTGAACAGGAGACGTCATGATTGTTATTTGCGCCCTTCAGCGCTCACATCCATCTGTCTTTTTTCCTCGTTCTCGATCGTCTCACCCCCGTGGCTGTCGAATGAGTGTTTCATTCGCGCTCACATGACGGCGTCTTGCTTGTCGGCAACGTCGACGATTTCGGGGATTATCGGACCATGACATTTCATTTCACCGGCGCATTTCTGGCCGCTGCATTCACTGCGCTCTCGATCGTGCCGAAAACGGCAGAGGCTGCCGAAACGACCTACCCCTTGACGCTGAAAAATTGCGGCAGGGACGTCACCTTTCGGCATGCTCCACAGCGCACCGTTTCTCTCGGTCAGAGCACCACGGAAATTCTTTACCTGCTCGGACTGGCCGACAAGGTGGTCGGTACGGCCGTCTGGATCGGCCCGGTCATCAAGGGATACGAAGAGGCCAACGCCAAGGTCGAGCGCCTCGCGGACAATGATCCGAGTTTCGAGAGTGTGGTTGCCAAAAAGCCGGACCTCGTAACCGCTCAGTTTCAATGGCATGTCGGTCCGGAAGGCATCGTGGCGAAGCCTGAGCAATTCGAAGAGCTTGGTATCCCGGTTTACACGTCGCCTGCCGATTGCACGGGTAAGGACAATTCGGGCGGCGGCGATGGTGTCAGACATTCGGTCTTCAACATGGACCAGATCTACCAGGAAATTGCTGAACTCGCGCAAATCTTCAACGTGCAGGATCGAGGTGAGAAGCTCATCGCCGACCTGAAGGCCCGCGAGGGTGCTGCGCGTCAGAAGATCGCATCCGTGAACGGCAAGCTCTCGGCTGCCTTCTGGTTCTCCAGCGCCGAACTGGATATCGATCCTTACGTGGCGGGCAAGAATGGTGCACCCGGCTACATCATGTCGGCGCTCGGCATCAAGAATGTCATCGACAGTGATGAGGAATGGCCGACCGTAGGTTGGGAAACCATCGCCAAGTCCAACCCCACGATCATCGTCGCAGGCAAGATGGACCGCCGCCGGTTTCCAGCCGACGATATCGCAGTGAAGCTGAAATTCCTGAAAGATGATCCCGTTACAAGCCTGATGCCAGCGGTGAAGGACAACCATATCGTCGTCATGGATGCGCAGGCGATGAACCCGACGATCCGCACCATCGACGGCATCGAGGTGTTGGCCGACCAGATCGTCCAACTTGGCCTAGCGAAGTAAGAGGATGCCCGCTCCCTTGCTTTACACCCGCGCTGCCGTCATTGCAGCCGGGTGTCTTCTGGTGGCGCTTTGGCTGGGCGCGTCGATTGGCGAAACCTCCATTCCGATGGAGGTTGTCGCCAAGACCGTCGCAAATCGCCTCTTGCATGCCGCATATCCACTGGATGCCATCGATGAGGGGATCATCTGGAACTATCGTTTGAGCCGAGCCGTGGTTGCCGCCTGTTGTGGCGCAGCGCTTGCCGTCTCCGGTGTCGTGCTGCAATCGCTGCTGCGCAATCCTCTGGCCGACCCCTATATTCTCGGCATCTCCGCTGGAGCATCGACCGGCGCGGTCAGCGTCGCCCTCCTTGGCTTCGGCGCGGGCATGCTGACACTGCCGCTCGGTGCATTTCTTGGTGCGCTCGTGGCTTTTGCGCTTGTCAGCCTGCTGGCGCTCAGGGCAGGGCGGGGTAACAGTGCAATCATTCTGGCCGGCGTTGCCGGTTCGCAATTGTTCAACGCGCTTACCTCATTCATTGTCACCAAGGCCGCCAATGCGGAACAGGCGCGCGGCATCATGTTCTGGCTGCTCGGCAACCTGTCCGGCGTTCGCTGGACGGATGTCTCGCTTGCCCTTCCCATAGCCATGTTCGGTCTTATCGTCTGCCTCTGGCATGCCCGCGCCCTGGACGCCTTTACCTTCGGAGCGGAGTCGGCCGCCTCTCTTGGCATTCCCGTGCGCCGCGTCTATGTCGTCCTGACGGGCACGTCTGCCTTGATGACGGCGGTGATGGTCAGCATTGTCGGATCGATCGGCTTTATCGGTCTCGTCATTCCCCATGCAGCCCGTCTTGTTGTCGGTGTTCGTCACGGACGCCTGTTGCCGGCCGCCGCGCTGATCGGCGCCATCTTCATGATCGCTGCCGATATTCTCTCCCGCACCATCATCGCTGGCCAAGTCCTACCGATTGGTGTGATTACCGCACTCTTTGGTGCGCCGGCCTTCGCGCTCATCCTTTCGCAGCGAAGGAGGGCGGCATGATGCTGTCAGCGCGCAACCTAAGCTGGGCGACGGGCGGCGTCGATATCGTCAAGAACATCAGCCTCGATCTTTCTGCCGGCGAGTTTCTCGGCATCGTCGGACCCAACGGGTCGGGCAAGACGAGCCTCATGGCCATGCTCTCTGGCCTGAGAAAACCGCGCTCCGGTGAAGTCTTGCTGGATGGCAAGTCGTTGAACCAGGTTCAGCGCCGTGATGTGGCGCGTCAGGTCGCGCTTGTCGAGCAGCAGGCGGAGACGCAGGAGCGCATCAACGCCCGCCAGGCGGTTGAGCTTGGCCGCATTCCGCATAAGGGCGCCCTGTCTCCATGGACTTCTCAAGATGATGAGATTGTCGATCAGGCGTTGCATGACGTCGATATGGAGGGCTTCGGGAGACGGATGTGGCATACGCTGTCCGGCGGAGAGCGGCAGCGTCTGCATATTGCCCGCGCTTTGGCGCAGCAGCCGAAGATCCTGCTCCTCGACGAGCCGACCAACCATCTCGATATCGGACACCAGATCGCACTTCTGCATCTGGTTCAGCAGCAGAAACTGACAGTGGCCGCCGCCTTGCATGATCTCAATCACGCGGCGATGTTTTGTGACAGGGTTGCCGTGTTGAAGGCGGGAGCGCTTGTCGCGATGGGTAAGCCTTGCAACGTGCTGACCCCGGACCTCATCCTCGATGTGTTCGGCGTTCATGTCGATGTGGAACGAGAAGGCAAGGATGCCTGTCACATCCGCTATCGCGCCCCGACTTTGATCTACCCAGTAAGGACGACATGATGAAATTGTTGCTATCCATTGCTACGGCCGCCGTCGCTTTGTCGCTGAGTGCGGGTCTCGCCTTTGCGGAGAACTTCGAGGTCAGGATGCTCAATCAGGGTAAAAAGGGTTCGATGGTTTTCGAACCCGATTATCTTCACCTCCAGCCTGGCGACACGGTGAAGTTCATCGCCACGCATAAGCGCCACAATGCCGCGACCATCGACGGCATGGTTCCAGAGGGGGCGAAGGGTTTCAAGAGCAAGATCAACGAGGAGATTGAAGTCACTTTCGATCAGCAGGGCTTCTACGGCATCAAATGCTCACCGCATTTTGGTATGGGCATGGTCATGTTGATCAAGGTGGGTAAGGGTAGCCTGCCGGAACACTACAGAAGCGTGGCACTGCCAGCCCGCGCCAAGCCACGTCTCGACGCTCTTTTTGCCGAGGTGGAGGCAGATCAAGGCAAACCCTGAGCAATTGACAGTAGGTCAGGCGCTCTTTCCGCAACATCTATCGGAAAGTCTGACCGATGGTCTTGAAGCGGTAGGCGCTCTTCCTACATCTGCCTCAACCCGCTGGTCCGGGCCCCTCTGGTGAAAGTCTCGGCGCTTTCACGATGTCGGACCTTTTCCGACACCACGCCGAGGCTGCAGAGGCCCCTCATGCTTTCCGATATCGCCGCATGGTTCATCACGCTGTTCGTCGTCGATCCGCTTCAGGCGGAAATGCGCGAACAACTCGATCGTGCAAATGCGTCTACTGAGATCATCCAGCAATCGCAGCGTTGCGTTGCCAGCCAGACGCCGCAGCTTCTCAAACGCGCCGGCGAAGACCCGGCCTGGGCGATCGCCACCGTTGTCGGTTTCACCTTCGGCTGGACGTCACCGGCGCAATTGCTGGATAAGGGCGATCCGAACTGCGCAGCCGTTCTGGGCTTGTTGCAAGGCCGTGACGGTGAAGGGACCGAGGTGTAATATCTAAGACCGCAGGGTCTTAGACAGTTCCGTTGCGCCAGCCCCGGTACCATTCGACGAAATGCTGGACGCCTGTTTCGACGGGCGTTTCCGGCGCATAGTTCGTGAGTGCACGCAACAGATCCGGTGAGGCATAGGTGCGCGGCACGTCGCCCTGTTGCATTGGCAGCATGTTGCGGATGGCCTTCTGGCCAAGGACCGTTTCCACCGTTTCGACGAAGCGCATCAATTCGACCGGTTGGCCACCGCCAATATTGACCACACGGAACGGTGCGTGCTTCGACAGCGTATCGGTCACACCCTCTTCGGTGACGCGATTGTCTTCGGAAGGCGCAATGTGGCTGAGGCGGATGATGCCTTCCACCAGATCGTCGATATAGGTGAAGTCACGGCTCATCATGCCTTCGCCGTAGATATCGATCGGCTGGCCCTTGAGGATGGCATCGACGAACTTGAACAGCGCCATATCGGGACGGCCAAAGGGACCATAGACCGTGAAGAAGCGGAAGGCGGTCGTCGGTACCTTGTGGAGATGCGCGTAGCTATGCGCCATCAGCTCCATCGACTTCTTGGTGGCCGCATAGATCGTCATCGGCTCGTCGGCGCGGTCGCTCTCGGCAAAGGGCACTTTCTCATTCGAGCCGTAGATCGAGGAGGTCGAGGCGAGCAGAAGATGCTTTGGCTGGAGATTTTTCGCCAGCTCCAGAATATTCCAGGAGCCGATGAGGTTCGAGTTCACATAGTCTTTGGGGCACTCGATGCTGTAGCGAACGCCCGCCTGCGCCGCGAGATGGATGATCACCTCCGGCTCAGCGAGATCGGCCGCGCGGTTGAGCGCATCGGCATCTTCCAGCATGCCGATCTGAGCTTTGAAGCCGTTCGAGCGGGATAGGATCGCGTGCCGCTTTTCCTTCAGCGCCACATCGTAATATTGCGTCATCCCGTCAAAGCCGACGACGAAGTGACCATCGTCCAGCAATCGCTTGGCGAGATGAAAGCCGATGAAACCTGCCGTGCCGGTAATCAGATAACGCATGGGTGTGCAGACCTTCCGTTACTGTTCCGAGCGGCCGATGCTCGAATAGGCGAAGCCATGGGCTGTGACTTCGTCGGCGCGGTAGATGTTGCGCAGATCAACGAGGACAGGGCTCTTCATGGTGCTTTTGAGACGGGCGAGATCGAGCGCGCGGAACTGGTTCCATTCGGTCACGATCACCAGCGCTTCGGCATCCTGCGCCGCCTCATAAGGCCCCTGCGCATAATCGATGCCCTCAATCAAAGGCTTGGCATTCGCCATGCCTTCCGGGTCATAGGCTGTAACTTTCGCTCCGGCATCTTGCAATGTCTGGATGACGGTAATCGCCGGGCTGTCGCGCATGTCGTCGGTGTTCGGCTTGAAGGTCAATCCGAGAACGGCCACCTTCTTGCCGCGGATATCCCCGCCAGCGGCTGCGATGACTTTGCGGCCCATGGCGCGCTTGCGGTTGTCGTTCACAGAAATCGTTGCCTCGATCAGACGAACCGGGCTGTCATAGTCCTGCGCGGTCTTGGCAAGTGCCAGCGTATCCTTGGGGAAGCAGGAGCCGCCGTAACCCGGCCCAGCGTGAAGGAATTTCGAGCCGATGCGGCCATCGAGGCCAATGCCGCGCGACACGTCCTGCACATCGCCCCCCACCTTTTCGCAAAGGTCGGCGATTTCGTTGATGAAGGTGATCTTCATCGCCAGGAATGCATTGGCGGCATACTTGATCAGTTCGGAGGTGCGCCGGGTGGTGAAGAGAAGTGGCGACTGGTTGAGATAGAGCGGACGATACACTTCCGTCATCACCGGACGTGCGCGCTCGTCGGAGAGGCCAACGACGATACGGTCGGGACGCTTGAAATCGTCGATTGCCGCACCTTCGCGCAGAAACTCCGGGTTGGAAACGACGGCAAAATCCGCAGTCGGGTTTTCCTCACGGATGATGCGCTCCACCTCGTCACCGGTGCCGACAGGCACGGTGGACTTGGTGACGATGACGGTAAAGCCGGTGATGGCTGCTGCGATTTCCTTCGCTGCCGCGTAGACATAGCCGAGATCGGCATGGCCGTCACCGCGGCGCGATGGCGTGCCGACGGCGATGAAAACAACATCCGCATCTGCAACAGCCGTTTTCAGATCAGTGGTGAAGCTCAGCCGGCCGGCCTTGGCATTGGTGGAAACAATGACATCGAGACCAGGCTCAAAAATCGGGATCTGCCCGTTCTTCAACGCGTCGATCTTTTCCGGCATCTTGTCGACGCAGATCACGTCATGGCCGAAATCAGCAAAGCAGGCGCCAGAAACCAAGCCGACGTAACCTGATCCAATCATCACAATACGCATTAAACAACCTTTTTCCAGGCTGGGCGGTAAAGCCACTCAGCGACTTAAATATTGTCTCTAAAATTGCTATTTATCTGCCTTCCTCTGCATTCACAAGCACACAAACGGATTTCAACGAGAATAGTAAAATTTTTTTGTACCGAATAAAACCAAACGGCTCTTCAAGCTATTCTCCCTTTACTATCAGTAACGCCTTCTTGCCGCAGGAACTTCATGACCCAACCCAACACTCTCCAGGAAATTGCATTCTGGCTCTCTCGACAGGGCTATGAGGGCACGCCGGAAGAGGAGCTTCTGGCGGGCTTTTGCGAACGCTGCAACGCTGCTGGCATCTCCATTTCCTCGGCTTTGGTCCTGATGGACACGCTCCACCCGGATTTCGAGGGGCATGCCTTCCAGTGGGACAGCCGCGATACCGTCAATTCATCCAGTGTCTATGATTTCACCGATGAGGGTACGGCGCGTGAGGCTTGGGAGAGCTCCGTCTTCTTCCATCTTTTGAAAGAGGATGCGGAAGAGATCAGGCAGCGGTTGTTCCTCAATGAACCGGCGAGCTTCTACAAGCTGGATGAGCTGCGCAATGCGGGTCATACCGACTACATCGCGTCCATCCATCGTTTTACGGAGCGTGGTAGCATCGGGGAAATGAGTGCCTTTTATTCCCGCTGGCTCACCCGGCAGCCGGAGGGCTTTCACGACGATGAGTTGGCTGCGTTGCGCATGCTGCTGCCAACACTGGCACTGGCCGTTAAAACGGCCTGCTGCATGCGCATCATCGAAACGATTACGGATGTCTATCTTGGCCGCGATGCCGGTCGTAAGGTGATGAGTGGCACGATCACAAGAGGAGAAGTTGAGCGGATCGAAGCGGTCCTGTGGTTTTCCGATCTTCGGGATTTCACCGGCATTTCCGATCGCGCCAAGCCGGATCAGATCATCCCGTTTCTTAATGATTACGCCGGTCTCGTCATCGATGCGATCCACGCGCATGGCGGCAGCGTGCTGAAACTGATCGGCGATGGCGTGCTGGCGATCTTCCGAAGTGGCAACCGGCAGGATGATTGTGCCGCAGCACTTGCCGCAGAAATGACGATGCGGACACGCCTTTCCGTTTTGAACCATGAGCGTCACACGAGAGACCTTCCGACGACAGATGTCTATCTCGGTCTCCATGTCGGTGAGGTTTTCTATGGCAATATCGGCAGCCGAGGGCGCCTCGATTTCACCGTGGTCGGCCCGGCAGTCAACATGGTCAGCCGCATCGGGGGTCTGTGCGGTTCGGTTGATCGCGACACGGTGATGTCGCGGGATTTCGTCGCCACTTGCCCTGAAGAGATGCAGGCGCTGATGGTGTCGCTCGGGCGGTACGCCCTGCGCGGCTTTGCGAGAGCACATGAACTCTTCACCATCGACCCCGAACTGGCTTGATCATCCACCAACAAACCGACCGTTGCTGAAATGTCAGTGGTACCGCTTTTGTGTATTTTCGCCTTGTGCGTGTGGAGCATGAGGCGTAGCCCTTGTATTGAGGAGCCACCAATCATCATGATCTGACGCGCATTTAGCCGCGATCGCAGACCGGCTCGCCCATGTCTTTGCCGTTACCGTCTGGATTGTTCGTCATGCAAAAAGGTTTTCTTCTCGGACTGCTCGCTTACGCCAGCTTTTCCTGGGGAGACGCCACGATCAAGTCGCTTGGTCACCAGGTTTCGGTGTTCGAGATCGGCTTCTTCAGTATCCTGTCGTCTGCCGCCATCATCTTCTTCACCAAGCCACGGGAAGAACGGTGGCGCGAATTCTGGCGCATGAGCCGGCCTTTTGCGGTGCATGGGCGCGCAGTCTCAGGCCTGCTCGCGGGCATTCTCGGCATCTACGCCTTCACGACGCTGCCCTTGGCAGAAGCCTATGCGCTGATCTTTCTCTCCCCGCTGTTCGTCACCATCCTCTCCGCAGTGGTGCTGAAGGAAGACATCGGGCTCTGGCGCTGGTCCGCAGTTTTTGCCGGAATTGTCGGCGTGTTCCTTGTCGTGCGACCGGGCTTCAAGGCCTTGGAACTCGGTCACCTGGCGGCAGTCGGTGTCGCTCTTCTGGCGGCGATGACGATCGTCATTTTGCGTTCTCTTGCCGGTCGTGAAAAGCGCACCTCGATCATGGGCGTGCTGCTGGTTTACGGCCTGACCTTCAACGGCATTTTGGCTATTCCGCATTTTCACGTCCCGACACTGCATCAGGTCGGCGCCTTTATCATCATCGGCATTTGCACGGCGGTCGGCCAGATCACGTTGCTGACGGCAACGAAGATCGCGCCTGCCAGCCAGATTGCGCCGTCGCATTATTCACAAATCCTCTGGGCGGTGGGGATCGGCGCTTTCTTCTTCGCCGAGTATCCGGATACGCTTGCGGTGTTTGGCCTGATCGTGATCGCCAGTGCCGGGCTGCTCACGATGATGCGTGAAAAGATCCGGCTTGGGACCGTGCGCTGGAATCCGTTTTTCCGCAATCGCCTGTAGCGAAGCTGGCTTTAGGATGTCCAGGCGCTACAGCGGCTTACCGACCTGCTCCAGAAGCCAGGTCTGAAACGCTTGCGCCAGTACATTGTCCTGCCGCCCCTCCGGAAGAGCGATGTGGTAACTCTTGTCGGTCGCGAGCGGTACATCGAACACCACGGCCAACTGGCCTGACACCAGCTCGGCCTCGATCAGATATTTCGGCAGAAGCGCGAAGCCAAGTCCACTGATCGTCGCTTCAATCAACATCGAAAACTGGTCGAAGCGGCTGCCGCGATATGCGCCCTCCGACGCGATGCCGTTCATCTCGAACCAATCGGTCCAGAGTTTTGGGCGGGTGGTGACGTGCAACAGAGGCTTGGACAAGAGGTCTGCATGGGTCTTGGGCGTGTGTTTCGCGAGTAGCGACGGGCTTGCGACCGGGACGATGACCTCGTTGCAGAGGAAGGTGCAGGTGCCGCGTGCCCAGACCGGCTGTCCGTAATGGATTGCGATATCGAAACTCTCTTCGTCGAAATCGAAAGGCTGGGATCGCGATCCGACGGTCAGAACCGTTTCCGGGTAAAGCGCCATGAATTTGTGCAGGCGAGGGGTCAGCCAGCGGCTGCCGAAGGTGGGCAATGTGGCGATGGAGAGCGAGGCGCTGGAGGTCCCGGCCGTGACTGCGCGCACCATCAACTGCTCGGACTGGTGCAAAAGCTTCTGCACGTCGGGCAGGAACTTGCGGCCCGCATCGGAGAGTACAACCCGCCGTCTGATGCGCTCGAAGAGCAGCATGCCGGTCTGTGCCTCGAGGTCGCTGATCTGCCGGCTGACCGCACTTTGCGTCAGGTTCAATTCTTCCGCCGCCCGGGTAAAGTTTCCATGCCGTGCAGCACATTCAAACGCCTGCAGCGTGACGATATCGGGAACCAGTCGTCTGCGCGTATCCATTCCTGCCTCGCATCAACCCACCCGCTTTCCTCATTTGAAATGGGTGGTTCCAGACGTATATGATCTGGAAAGAGAATGAAATGGGTGGTTCGCACCCGACCAACTGCCCCGAGCCATCTCCCGCGTGCCGGAACAACAGGTGGCGAAAATCGTCAGGAGCCAGAATATGTCCGCAGCCAAAGTCGATGTCGTGAAGGAAGCAGCCGCGCTTCTGTCCAAGATGGGCGTCTCGTCCGATCTCTATCAGGGTGGCGACATGGCCTCCTTCAGCCCCGTGACGGGCGAGCAGGTCGCGAGCCTCAAGACGGTTTCCCCTGCAGAGGTCACAGGTATCGTCGAGAAGGCGGATACCGCGTTCCGCGCCTGGCGCCTGGTTCCCGCGCCGCGGCGTGGCGAGTTGATCCGGCTTCTCGGTGAAGAGCTGCGCGCCTTCAAGACCGATCTCGGTCGCCTCGTCTCGCTCGAAGCCGGCAAGATCCCGTCGGAAGGCCTGGGTGAAGTTCAGGAGATGATCGACATCTGCGATTTCGCCGTTGGTCTGTCCCGCCAGCTTTACGGCCTGACGATTGCGACGGAACGCCCCGGCCATCGCATGATGGAAACCTGGCATCCGCTCGGCGTCGTCGGCGTCATTTCCGCCTTTAACTTCCCCGTTGCCGTCTGGTCCTGGAATGCAGCGCTTGCCATCGTCTGCGGTAACTCCGTCGTCTGGAAGCCGTCGGAAAAGACACCGCTGACGGCGCTTGCCGTGCAGGGTATTTTCGAGCGCGCGGTCGCCCGCTTTGGCGATGCGCCGGAAGGTCTCAGCCAGCTTTTGATCGGCGATCGCGCGGTGGGCGAAGCTTTGGTCGATCATCCGAAGGTCCCGCTGGTCTCGGCCACAGGCTCCACACGCATGGGTCGCGATGTCGGTCCGCGTCTTGCCAAACGTTTTGCCCGTGCCATCCTCGAGCTTGGCGGCAACAATGCTGGTATCGTTTGCCCATCGGCGGACCTCGACATGGCGCTGCGCGCCATCGCCTTCGGTGCCATGGGAACGGCGGGCCAGCGCTGCACGACGCTGCGCCGCCTCTTCGTGCATGACAGCGTCTACGATCAACTGGTGCCGCGCCTGAAGAAGGCTTATGCTTCCGTCTCCGTAGGCAATCCGCTTGAAACGTCTGCCCTCGTTGGCCCGCTGGTCGATAAGGCGGCATTCGATGGCATGCAGAAGGCACTCGAAGAGGCTAAGGCGCATGGCGGTGTGGTCGCCGGCGGCGAGCGCGTCGATACAGGGTCTGCCAATGGCTATTACGTAAAGCCCGCACTCGTGGAAATGCCCAAGCAGGTCGGCCCGGTTCTGGAAGAAACCTTCGCGCCGATCCTCTATGTGATGAAGTATTCCGATCTTGATTCTGCGATTGAGGCGCACAACGCCGTCGCGGCCGGTCTCTCCTCGTCCATTTTCACGAAAGACCTTCAGGAAGCCGAACGTTTCCTCGCGGCCGATGGCTCGGACTGCGGCATCGCCAACGTCAATATCGGCACCTCCGGTGCCGAAATCGGCGGTGCATTCGGCGGTGAGAAGGAAACCGGCGGCGGCCGTGAATCCGGTTCGGACTCGTGGAAGGCCTATATGCGCCGCGCCACCAATACGGTGAACTACTCCAAGGCGTTGCCTCTGGCGCAGGGTGTGTCGTTCGACATCGAGTAAAGTCGCGCGACTAACGCGAAGAGCCGAAAGGCTGGCAGAGAATTTTCCTGCCAGCCTTTTTCGTTCAGCCAATCGACATCAGGCTGGCATTGCCGCCGGCAGCCGTCGTGTTGACGCTGACCGACACTTCTTCGAGCAGCCAGTTGAGATTGTAGGGCTGATTTACGCCCTGAACCTCTTCCATCGATGCGGCCTGAACCAGCACGAGCGGGCCTTCCAGCGTGGCGATCCGGCTGTTGACGGCGCGAACGCGATCCGCGTCACCCTCGACCAGCGCTCCTGCGAAAGGTCCAGCGGCCTGCCAGTCGGCGCTCCACGACAGGCGTGTCTTGACCGATGCCGGGGCCGTTGCCAGAGCGTCTTCCAGACCGCTGTCCCTGTCGATGACGATGGTGTTGCCGCTCGCAAGTGCCGCCGCAAGCTGGCGATAAAGGCCGTTCGTGGAGACCGGCGCCAGCAAGACTTTGCCGCGCGGATGAAGCGCGTAAATATTGCGCTCGCCAACCGGACCGGCAAGCTCCGTCTCGAAGCCAAGTGCTGACGACTGTGCCGAGGTTCTTGCCACTTCCGCCGCCTGCGTTTCGTTCTTGCCATCCAGCCATTGGGCCAGATCGATAACCGCCTGGTCCTTATGCTGAGCAGCGCGCTCCACCAGCGGAGCAACCCGTGTCAGCCTGCCGAGATAGAGCGGCCCGCCTGCCTTGGGGCCTGTGCCGGAAAGGCCGCGACCGCCGAAGGGCTGAACCCCAACGACTGCACCGATAATGTTGCGGTTGACATAGAGGTTGCCCGCCTTCACCCGCGACAGAACATGCGCGATCGTCGCATCAAGGCGCGTATGCAGACCAAAGGTCAGGCCGTAACCGGTTGCATTGATGTCGTCGATCAGCCGATCAAGCTTTTCGCGCTTGAAGCGGATGACATGCAGGACAGGGCCGAAGACTTCGCGCTTCAGGTCGGCAAGCGACTTGAGCTCGATGATGGTTGGCGGCACGAAGGTGCCGTTCTGACTGTCACCGGCGAGCGAAATCTGCTCGATCGTGTTGCCGAGACCGCGCATGGCTTCGATATGTTTTTCGATATTGTCCTTGGCTTCCGCGCTGATCACCGGGCCGACATCGACCGAAAGCTGATCCGTACGGCCGATGCGCAATTCATGGAGCGCGCCCTTCAGCATCGTCAGTGTCCGCTCAGCCACATCGTCCTGCAGGCAAAGAACGCGAAGCGCCGAGCAGCGCTGGCCGGCGCTGTCGAAAGCCGAAGCGATCACGTCTGCCACCACCTGTTCGGCAAGCGCCGAGGAGTCGACGATCATGGCGTTCTGGCCGCCGGTCTCGGCAATCAGCGGAATGGTACGTCCGTCGCTCGAAACGCGCTCGGCAAGCTGCTTCTGGATCAGGCGCGCCACCTCGGTGGAGCCGGTGAACATCACGCCGGCTGTCTGTGGAGCCGCGACGAGCTGCGCGCCGGTCTGACCTGCACCTGGCAGAAGCTGAACCGCATCGGCAGGAACCCCGGCTTCGTGCAGAAGTCGTACGCCTTCGGCTGCGATCAGCGGCGTTTCTTCCGCAGGCTTTGCCAGAACAGGGTTGCCGGCAACGAGAGCCGCCGCAACTTGGCCGATGAAGATCGCCAGCGGGAAGTTCCATGGGCTGATGCAGACGATGGGTCCGAGTGGCTGTTGCAGCAGGCCGAATGTGCTGCGTGCTTCCGCCGCGTAGTAGCGCAGGAAGTCGATGGCTTCCCGCACTTCCGCGATAGCGTTGGGAGCCGATTTCCCGGCTTCGCGCATGATGAGGCCAAGCAGCGTCGGCATCCGCGCCTGCATGAGGTCCGCTGCCTTTTCCAGGCAGTAGGCGCGTGTCTCGGTGCTGGACTGCGGCCATGATGAGGAAGCTGCGACCTCCAGCGCCGTAGCGACATCCTCCTGCGTCGGTTCCGTCACATAGCCAACGATGTCGTTGTGGTCGCCGGGGTTCCTTACCGGGCGCGTCTCTCCGGAGGCGTTGGGGGCAGCAGCCTTCCACTTCATCGTAACGCTGTCGGAAAGTGCGGCACTCAGTGCGGCGAGTGCATTTTCATCGGCTAGGTCCAGGCCGCTGGAGTTCACCCTTGCGCCATAAAGCGCTTCAGGCTTGGCGATCTTGTCATGCTGGGCGCCGGGGACCGGCATCGCCCTTACCACAGCGACCGGGTCTTCCAGTAGAGAATCGACGGGCACATTCGGATCGGCAATGCGGTTGACGAAGGAAGAGTTGGCGCCATTTTCCAGCAACCGACGAACGAGATAGGCCAAGAGCGTTTCGTGCGTCCCGACAGGCGCGTAGAAACGGCACGGACGATCAAGATTCTGTTTGCCGACGACTTCGCTGTAAAGCGGCTCGCCCATGCCATGCAGGCACTGAAACTCATAGTCGCCGATTTTGAAGTCTGGGCCAGCGAGATGGTAGATCGTCGCCATCGACTGCGCATTGTGGGTGGCAAACTGCGGGAAGATGACGTCCCGCGCAGCCAACAGCTTTCGGGCGCAGGCGATGTAGGACACATCGGTGTGGACCTTGCGGGTGAAGACTGGGAAGTCTTCCAAACCGTCGAGTTGAGCGCGCTTGATTTCGGCGTCCCAATAAGCACCCTTCACCAGCCGCACCATGATGCGGCGGTTGGAGCGGCGCGCGAGATCGATAATGTAGTCGAGCACGAAGGGGCAGCGGCGGCCATAGGCCTGAACGACGAAGCCAAGGCCGGACCAGTTGCCAAGATCGGTGTCGAGCGCCAATGATTCCAGCAGATCGAGCGAAATCTCCAAACGGTCAGCCTCTTCCGCGTCGATGTTGAGGCCGATGTCGTAGCTCTTCGCCAAAACCATCAGCGCCTTCACGCGCGGCAGAAGTTCCGCCATCACCCGCTCGGCTTGCGAGCGGGAATAGCGCGGATGGAGTGCAGAAAGCTTGATGGAAATGCCAGGTCCACCATAGACGCCACGCCCGGCGGACGCCTTGCCGATGGCGTGGATCGCCTGCTCGTAGTCGCGGTAATAGCGTTCGGCGTCCTTGGCAGTCGTCGCCGCTTCGCCCAGCATGTCATAGGAATACTGGAAGCCCTTGGCTTCGAGCGGTCGCGAGCGGCTGATGGCTTCCTCGATGGTCTGGCCGGTGACGAACTGCTCGCCCATCATGCGCATCGCCATATCGACGCCACGACGTATGACCGGCTCTCCGGCACGGGAGATCAGCTTCGTCAGCGCGGCAGACAGGCCCCTGTCGTTGACAGTCGAGGTCAGCTTGCCGGTGATGACGAGGCCCCAGGTCGCGGCATTGACGAAAAGCGACCGACCGCCGCCGAGATGCGATTTCCAATCGCCGGTGGCGATCTTGTCGCGGATCAGCGCATCGCGTGTCGCCGTGTCGGGAATGCGCAACAGCGCTTCGGCAAGGCACATCAGCGCCACGCCTTCCTGGCTGGAGAGGGAATATTCCTGCACCAATCCCTCGACGCCTGTACCCCTGGCTTTCGCGCGCAGCGCCTCGATCAGTCGGCGGGCCGTTGCTTTGATCGTCTGGGCTTCGCTGTCGCTGACGCTCGCCGCGTCGAGAAGGGGTGCAAGGCATTCTGGTTCAGAGCGGCGATAGGCTGCGGTGATCGCTTGGCGGAGCGCGCTCTGTTCTCGGACCTGCGGTGCGAAACGGTCAAAAATGCCAACTGGCGTTGTCGCTTCAGTCAGTGCAACGGTGGATACAGTTCCCGCCATCGGATCGGCCCTCGATTGGATTCGTGAAAAGATGAGGTGGCTTTTTGCCTTCCCCATATTGGTTCACAGAATAACACCACCGGCGAAATTGCTATGGCCTTATTTTAAGGGTAAAAAAGGAAAAACGAACTTTTATTTCTGAGCTCTGCAGGAAAAGTGGATGATGAAGGCGCAAGAAACAGGCGATCTGGATCACTTCGATATGAGGATCATGGAAGCGCTCAGCGAGGACGGGCGAATGTCCGTGCTGGAATTGTCGCGGCGCGTGGGGCTTTCGAAGACGCCCTGCCAGACCCGCCTGAAGCGGCTTGTCGATGAGGGCTATATTCTGGGGTTCCGGGCGTCGCTCAATGCAGCGAAGCTTGGGCTCGAACACATCGCTTTCACCGAGGTCAAGCTCTCCGATACGAGAGAGAAGGCGTTGGATGAGTTCAATGCAGCGGTGCGCAAGATCAAGGAGGTGGAGGAGTGCCACATGATCGCAGGCGCCTTCGACTACCTGCTGAAGGTAAGAACGACAGACATCCGCAAATATCGACGGGTGCTTGGCGAGAAAATCTCAAGCCTGCCTTCGGTCGCGAATACATCGACCTTTGTCGTCATGGAATCCGTCAAGGATACGGGGATGTGACGGGCAGCGTCAGTGGGCCACCCGTCATGTTATTGAACGCGATCAGCGAAGACCCATTGCAGCAGTGACTGCCGTGGTCTGGGCGTCAGGACCGAACTCGTTTTCGTTTTCGATGCCGAGAAGTTCTTGCAGACGCATTCGCGCACGGCTGACACGGCTCTTGATCGTGCCGACAGGGCAACCGCAGATCTCTGCAGCTTCTTCATAGGCAAAGCCGGAAGCACCGATCAGCAAAATGGCTTCACGCTGATCGTCTGGCAATTTTTCAAGCGCCTGGCGGAAATCGTGGAGGTCGACCGAGCCATGCTGTTCGGGCGGGACCGACAAGCGCGAGGTGTATGCGCCGTCTGTGTCCTGAACCTCACGGCCGGACTTGCGGATCTGGCTGTAGAACTCGTTTCGCAGGATGGTCACCAGCCATGCACGCATATTCGTGCCAGGCTGATAGCTTTCCTGCTTCGCCCAGGCTTTCATGATCGTGTCCTGGACAAGATCATCAGCGCGGTCGCGAGAGCGAATGAGGGAGATAGCGAATGCGCGCAGATTTGGCAGGGCCGCCAGCATTTCGCGTTTAAAGTTGTGGCCGTCTTTTTCCACGTCTTGTGTCATCATTCACCCGAAGCTTTCGATCTGCGCTCAGCCTCGTCAAGCTTTTCGAGAAGGTCGAGGAACTTGTCCGGGATACCTTCATCCTGGACAGCGTCGTAAAGTTCTCTCAATTTCCGGGTGATGACCGCTCGTCCGGAATCGGGCACACTTGGCCCCGCTCCGTTATCAGACGAATCCTGATCCGATTGAAACATGCTCATGAGTGCGGGTATTCCTTTTGTGACGCTTTATAAATGCGCTCACAAAAAAAACGTTCCAAGCCTGCGGAACTTTTTTTTCCTTCAGGCATTAATCCCGCAGGTTTGCGCTGCAGACCGCATGAACAGGGGAGAATTACATGTCCGTTTCTACACGCATTGCACCGCACCTACCTTATCTCCGTAGGTTCGCGCGTGCCGTTTGCGGGTCTCAATCCACCGGCGATGCCTACGTCGCTGCTAGCCTCGAAGCTCTGATCGCCGATGTCAGCATTTTTCCGCAGACGAGCAGCGATCGTGTTTCGCTTTATCAATTGTTTGTCTCTATTTTTAGTTCCGTCACGATCAACATCAAGACGGATGAGAACCTGACAGGCTGGGAAAAGCGCGCTTCTGCCAATCTTTCGGCCGTTCCGGCTGTGCCTCGGCAGGCGTTTCTGCTGACCACCGTCGAAGAGTTTTCTCCCTCGGAAGCCGCTGAAGTTCTTCAGGTTCCGGAAAGCGATATCGGCAAGTTGATCGATGAGGCGGCGTCCGAAATCGCCCGCCAGGTTGCGACCGACATCATGATCATCGAAGACGAACCGCTAATCGCGATGGACATCGAGCAGATGGTGACCGATCTTGGCCACAACGTCACCGGCATCGCCCGCACCCATAAGGAAGCGCTGGAACTCTTCCACCGCACCCAGCCAAAGATGATCCTTGCGGATATCCAGCTTGCAGACGGCAGTTCCGGCCTTGACGCGATGAAGGACATCCTTCAGATGACGACCCTTCCGGTCATCTTCATCACCGCCTTCCCTGAGCGTCTGCTCACCGGTGAGCGGCCTGAGCCGACCTTCCTTGTGACCAAGCCTTTCAATCCAGATATGGTTAAGGCGCTGATCAGTCAGGCTCTGTTCTTTAATGAAAGTTCACGTGTTGCCGCGTAATTCATGCTGAGTGTCGTTATGTCCCGCAACTCTTGCGGCTGCTGGACGTTTGACGCAAGGATAGTCGGCGCGGGCGCTTCGCGGCTCGACGTCGTTTTCCGCTAGGAGATGAAATTGCATCGGCTCGCGTGGCACAACAGAGACCGAAACGAAGGTGAATTGCATGATTCGCTGGTGTTGGCTTTGCTCGACTCCGGCGAAACTGTCATGCTGCAGGATCGTGACCGGGATTACATATTCATTGCCAATCTGCCGGACGTTTGGAACCTCCCGACGGAGCGGGAAGACGAGCCTACGGACATCAACATCTTCGGCAAGGACCTTGCTCAGCGTCTGTCGGAGTTGAAGAAGGACCTGAGCGCTGCGGGCAGCCGCGGTACGCTTGAGGTGATGGCTGGCAAGGACAGGATATTTCAGTTCCATGTCTATTCCACGGTCAACATGTCTGGCCAGGGAGTGTTGAAGACGACGATCCGCGAGGTCACCGTCGAGCGCCGCCGTGAACAGTTGCTTCGCTCGCTGCTGCGCGAGGTCAGTCATCGTTCGAAAAATCTTCTGGCAATCATCCAGAGCCTTTCGGCACAGACGGCACGGTTCAGTTTTACCAAGGAAGATTTCCTGCGGAAATTCCGTGGGCGGCTGCATGCGCTGGCACAATCTCAAGATCTGATCACGGATTCCGACTGGCGCGGAGCGGAGATTTTCGAATTGTTGAAACAGCAATCGGATCTCTACCTTCCAGAATATCCTCACTTGGTTCAGATGAAGGGTGAAAACCTCCTGCTCAATCCGAATGGCGCGCTCTATGTGGGGCTGGCCTTCCACGAACTGGTGGTGAATACCGTCAGCCACAGCCCCAACCTGGCGCTTCACTTGCCCATCACGCTGGAATGCCGGCGCGACGGGGATTTCTTTGAAGTGAGCTGGAGCGAACCGCTCTCTCCGGATGATATGCCCGCATCGCAAGAGAGCGACCGACGAAGCAACTTTGGTAGCGTTGTCCTCGAAAAGGTGGTGCCAGCAGCCCTTGCAGGGGAGGCGCGGTACGACATTTCGGCCAGTGACATCGGATATACGCTGCGCTTCCCGGCTCCGATCGCGTCCTGACGCGAAAGACGTCCTATGCGTGAAAACCTTCACGCAAAGCGCTATGGCATAGGCTCGAAATCGGGATCGATTTTTTCAGCCCATATGCGTGTCGAAAGAACTCGTGCGCCGCTCAGCACGTCCTAAATCATGATCCGCACAAAGTGCGCAGCTGTTTGTGACAGCGGCGATACGCGACTTAAGATGTGGAGCGAATCTGAGAGATCGCGAGATGCTTCACAGGACACGCGGTCATCTCAGCGCGTCTTCGACCAGCAGGCTATCTCAGGTGATGAGCTGAAGCGTACATTATCGACGGAGGACATTCCCCGCGTCTCCGCGTGAGTTGGCGAGTGAGGACTGTCGATCGATGACCCAAAAACAGAAAAGCACGGCTCGGGGGAGAGCCGTGCTATTCAGGGGCAGGTTTTCAGGGGCAAAACCTGCTGCGCCGGGCCTCTAGGCGGGGACGGGGAATTGGCCTGGCGTGCTGAAGAAACGTACGCACCCATTCTTGGTTCCAGAAGCCCAACGATATTTTACGCAGTCTCTGGGCCAGAATTTCTTTTGAGCAGCCGCTCCATGGGCGCGGTCATCGACCAAGTAAACCCGGTTTGCGCATAATCCGTTGAAACGACAGCAGAAAATGCGCTTTCCGCATGGCGCTTTATGATCGTAGAGCCAAATCCCCGACGTGAAGGCTGGCTGGCCGGCGGGCCACCTGTCTCGGTCCACTCCATCGTCACGCTATCGTGATCGGTTGAACTAAGGGCCCAATGAAGCCGCACGCGTCCTTCCCTGACCGAAAGGGCGCCGTACTTGATCGAGTTGGTGCTCAGTTCGTGAAGGATGAGGCCGAGATTTTGCGCAGCTTCGGGCGATAGGAGGAAATCCTCGCCCGAGATATCGACCTGATAGGCTGTCGAGCCAAACACCTCAAGATGGCCTTTCACCAGACGGTGGATCGGCAGGCCTTCCCACTGGACCTCGGCCAGTGCCGAGATCGACATGGCGAGACCTCGTAGTCTGTGATCGACTTCCTTCTGCAGCTCGGGAACGGTCGTGTTTTCCCGAGCCAATTGGCGCATCATCGCCTGCACCAGGGTCAACATGTTCTTGGACCGGTGAACCAGTTCATGCAAAATCAGCTGGTTACGGTCTTCTGCCTGACTGCGATCGAAAGACGCGTTGGAGAGTGCCACACCGACCTGGTTGAGTTCCTTGACGTTGGTTTCGACGCGCGAGACGATTTCGCCTTCGCCGATGCGTTCAGCCACGGCGACGAGTTGTTTGACGGACTGCCGCAATTGCCGGCCGACAAGGTAGGTGCCGAGGACTGCAGCCAGGACGATGAAAAGGCTGCCGATCAACATCTGCCGCCAGGTGCTGCGCAAGGCCGAGTCGCTACGGTCTATCGCGCCCGCCACCACCGCTTTCCAAGGCCAGCCGGGAAGTTGGGCATAGGCATAGATGTTATTATGAGCGTCGGTGAAGCTGCCGCTGAAAGCCGACATGCCGGCCGCAAGTTTTGCCGGCTCATAGGCGATACCGGGCGCTGCCTGTTGCATATTGCTTGAAATCACCACGCGCCCGCCGCTGTCGATCACCGATGCCGACCATCCAGCGGGGATCGCATCCGTGGAGATCAGGCTTGAGAGATCTCTCGCGGCTTGCGTAACGATCAACACGTCGCCAGCGGCTGCGAGCTGACGGGGCAGGGGAAGGGTGACGGTGAACACCCATTCCTTCCGATTCGTGGCATAGAAGATGTTCGAAAGCATGATCCGCTTGGCATCGATCGCGTCCTGGATATGGGCATCCGCAGGAACCTGGCCTAGAGGCTGCCCGTAGGGAACGCGCGTATTGACCTTCTGAACGCCGTCGCGCGTGGCGACCACCACGTAGATGTTTCGCTGGCGCAGGCTTTCACTGACGCGCTGATGGAAACTGGCGAGATCACCGTCTTCCAATTCCGGAAACTGCACGAGCAGATTAAGCGTGGTGCTCAGTTCCTGAAGACGCCGCTCGATGTTGCGGCTGATGGCGCGGGCATCGTCGACGGCTTCACGCTGCAAATCTTCCCGTTCATCCGCTTCAAGCCGCAACATCAGATAACCGGCAAAAATAATCAGCGGCAGGGTCACCAGCGTCGTCATGATGACGATGTAGGTGCCAATCGATGCTGTGGGAGACAGTCTGGCGAAGAATGCTCTAAACCTGGAAATTGTCGTGCCCTTATACGTCCATAAGTGTCATCTTCTATGCTGAATGACGCACAGATAATAGCTGTCTAATTTGGCGGCACAATGCTGTTCCTTGCGGCAGGGAGCGATATCTATAGGCTTTTTTCTCCTTTCACCCTTTGTTGATGAGGGTGAAAAACCCGGAACCAATTTTGCCGTCGTTTCGTTTGCTCGGCGAACAGGTTGACGAAAAGGACAGATGAACTGTCACCAGCCAGTTTGGTTTAACGACGATGAAAGGAAGGTACGAGATGAAAAAGACATTGACCCTTATCGCGACGGCCGCCCTCATGGGTTCAACAGCGTTCGCACCACTCGCCATCGCCCAAGACGCAACTCAGCCTGCGCCAGGCACGACGGCTCCCGCAAGCCCGAACGCCACGCCGGCGACTCCAGTCATGCCGACAACCCCTGGCGCGATTGACACCTCCGCGAATGCTGGCGCCGCATCCGGCTCCTATCTGACGGAGCAGGCAGCCAACCAGATCAGCGCCAATGATTTCATCGGCAACTCGGTTTACACATCTGCCGACGAGAGCATCGGTAACGTGACGAACCTCATCCTTGAAGAAAACGGCGGCATTGTCGCTGCTGTGGTCGGCGTCGGCGGATTCCTCGGAATCGGCACCAAGGATGTTGCCGTACCGATGGACAAGCTCACGATGACACGTGACACCAACAATGGCACGGTCCGTCTGACGACGACCGAAACCGCTGAGTCGCTGAAGGCAGCGCCCGAGTTCATGACCCTCAAGGACAAGAACGCGAACGCAAGCACCACGGCACCAGCCGCAACGGACACCACGCAGACAGGTGCTACCAAGCCCTAATCCCGTTACGGGAGAGGAGCGAGAGGGAGCATGATGCTCTTTCTCAGAACACCGGCCTCATTGGGGCCGGTGTTTTTTTTGTGCTGAACGGATCTCTCAACGCTCCGCATTGTGGGTCGAATGCCAACGCCACGCGGAGGAGATGATGTCCTCCAGCGTATAGCGCGGCTGCCAACCCAGGACCTCCCGGGCCTTGTCGTTATTGGCCACAAGCGTGGTGGAGTCGCCTTCGCGCCGTTCGGCGAATTCCACAGGGAACGGGCGGCCTGAGACTTTTGAAATCGCGTCGAGCAGTTCCTTCACCGTCGTGCCAGTCCCGGTGCCGAGGTTGAGTTCTACGGTCTCCCCGCCAGACAAGAGATAGTCCACCGCGCGGACATGCGCATCGGCAAGATCAAGGATGTGGATATAGTCGCGCACGCAGGTGCCGTCTCGGGTGTTGTAGTCGGTGCCAAACACCTTGAAGCCTTGGCGGCGGCCAAGGGCCGCCTCAATCGCGAGCGGAATGGCATGCGTTTCAGGCTTATGCCACTCTCCGATACGGCCTTCGAAATCAGCACCCGCCGCGTTGAAATAGCGCAGCATCACGGACTTCAAATCCTTGTAGTTGCTGAAATCCTTGAGCGCCTGCTCCACGATCCACTTGGTTCTGCCGTAGGGATTGATAGGAGCCTGGGGGTGGCCTTCATCCAACGGCACACGTTCGGGCAGACCATAGGTCGCGCATGTGGATGAGAAGACGAAGGCTTTTATCCCGGCGTCCATCGTCGCGGACAGTAGGGTCAGGGCGCCAGTGACGTTGTTATCGTAAAAGGCGACCGGGTTCTTGACCGATTCACCGACCTCGATGAGGGCTGCGAAGTGAAGAACCGCCTCGGGCTGATGCTTGGCGAAGACCTCGTCCAGTCGCGCCTTGTCGCGAATGTCCCCTTGCTCGAACGGTCCCCAGCGGACAAACTCTTCATGACCATTGGAGAGATTGTCGAAAACGACAGGTTCGTAGCCGCGCTCTGCAAGCAACAGGCAGGTGTGCGAGCCAATATATCCGGCCCCCCCGACAACGAGAACTTTCTTCCGCATCCAACATCCTTTCAAAAAGAGACTGTTGGAGACTGCGTATCATTTTGTCGGAAGAAGGGTAGCGGGAATTTTTTGGAAAAGACCGCAAGGTAAATGCGCGCCCCCTGGAAACCGAGGGACGCGCAGAAGAGTTTTACTTCTTGCGAATTGTCGTGCGTGTTGTGATGAAGCCGATCGCCATCGCAATCAACAGCGTCGTGAACGGACGTTTTCCAAGAGCACCCGCCGCCATGGCCTCAACAGCCAATGGCGCTGTTGCAAGCGGAGACGCGATTGGTGCACGGCGGTACGCCGTCGGGCGACGAAGGATTGCCAACCAGACCAGCATGATAACGCCAATCAGGAATGCGACGCCAGCGATGACTAGCGCAGCAGGGCCTGCGCCAATTTCCTTAGCAAGATAGATCGAGCCACCGATGCCGCCAGCGATGACGGCAACCAGGAAGAAGAAGCCGGCAAGCACCCTCAGCACAATGCCGGTCTTTATCCGGCGCGTGACGAAGGTGCCTTCCCGCTGTGTATCGCCCAGATAGAGCAAAAATGCTTGAAGCATGTTTGCGCCTTATCGACGCGTGACAAGGGCAAGAAGGAAGCCGGTTGCGACAGCGATGCCGAGAGACTGAAGTGGATTGCGCTGAACCTGGTAGACCAGATTGTCGTTCAACGTCTGGATTTCGTCGCGAACCGCATGAACGGTCTGCTCAGACTTCGCCATGGCATCATCGGCAACGCGCGATGCCTGTGCTTTGACCTCGTGGGAAACGCCAACGCCAAGTGCCTTGACGCTCTTTGCGAGGTTGGAAAGATCGTCACGCAGCTGCGACAGCTGTGCGGAGACATCCTCGGCCTCAGCGCTGTTGAGGGTTTCGCGTACCTTGTCTTCCACGTTGCGAACGCTTGCCATGTTCAATCCTTTTCTAGGGTGTCAAAATGCGGCTGACCTCCAAACGTAGGGCCCGCGCTTTTGTTCCCGCCTTTTGCGAAAACCCGTCAGGGAATCGTTGCAATTGTTTTCGACAGGTTTGTTTTCCTGTCACAAGCATCATATAAGGCCGGGAAAATGATCTCGTGATCTCTATCAATTGGACAATGTGACTGGCCGATGCTGCAAACACCTTACTACCTGATCGACAAGACCAAGCTTCTCCGCAACATGGAGAAGATTGCCTATGTGCGCGAAAAATCCGGTGCCAAGGCTCTTCTCGCGCTCAAGTGTTTCGCGACGTGGTCGGTATTTGATTTTATGGCGCAGTACATGGACGGCACCACCTCGTCCTCGCTCTATGAGGTGCGGCTCGGTCACGAGAAATTCGGCGGCGAGACGCACGCCTATTCCGTCGCCTATGCCGATTACGAGATCAACGAAGTCGTCTCCCATGCCGACAAGATCATCTTCAACTCCATCGGGCAGCTGGAACGCTTCGCCGACAAGGCGTCCGGCATCGTTCGTGGCCTTCGCCTCAATCCGCAGGTGAGTTCTTCCACCTTCGATCTGGCTGACCCTGCCCGCCCCTTCAGCCGTCTCGGCGAATGGGATGTGTCCAAGGTGGAAAAGGTCATGGACCGCATTTCCGGTTTCATGATCCACAACAACTGCGAGAACAATGATTTCGGCCTCTTCGACCAGATGCTTGGTCAGATCGAGGAAAAGTTCAGCTCGCTTCTGTCGCGTGCGGAGTGGGTCAGCCTTGGCGGCGGCATTCACTTCACCGGCGAGAATTATCCTCTCGACCAGTTCTGCGACCGCCTCAAGCAGTTTTCTGAAAAGTACGGCGTGCAGGTCTATCTTGAGCCGGGCGAAGCATCGATCACCAAGAGCACGACGCTGGAAGTCTCGGTTCTCGACACGCTGTTCAATGGCAAGAATCTTGCGATTGTCGATAGCTCGATTGAAGCCCATATGCTGGATCTCTTGATCTATCGCGAGAACGCGAAGGTTGCGCCCAACGAGGGCGAGCATTCCTATATGGTGTGCGGCAAATCCTGCCTCGCAGGCGATGTCTTCGGCGAATTCAAGTTCGAAAACGAACTCAAGGTCGGCGATCGCGTCTCTTTCCAGGATGCGGCCGGCTATACAATGGTCAAGAAGAACTGGTTCAACGGCGTCAAAATGCCGGCGATTGCCATCAAGGAACTGGACGGCAGCATTCGAACCGTCCGTGAATTCGACTTTGTCGATTATCAGCAGAGTCTGTCGTAACAGCGCGTTTCTGAAAAACGCATGTAGCACTCTTTCTCAAAAAGCCATCCCTGCGGGGAAAAGGAGGCATCACCTGAAATGAAGAAGAACGTTCTCATCATCGGCGCCGGTGGCGTAGCACAGGTCGTGGCGCATAAGTGCGCCCAGAATAGCGATGTATTGGGAGACATTCATATTGCGTCACGCACTGTCGATAAGTGCCGCAAGATTGTCGAATCCGTACGTGAAAAGAAGAGCCTCAAGACAGAGGTGAAACTTGAGGCCCACGCGCTGGACGCCTTGGATATCGAGGCCACGAAGGCCTTGATAGAAAAGACTGGCGTCCAGATCGTCATCAACGTCGGTTCGGCCTTCGTCAACATGTCCGTTCTTCAGTCCTGCATGGACGCAGGTGTTGCCTATATGGATACCGCGATCCACGAGGATCCAACAAAGATTTGCGAAACGCCTCCGTGGTATGGAAACTACGAATGGAAGCGTGCCGCAGAATGCAAGGAAAAGGGCGTGACCGCCATTCTGGGCGTCGGCTTCGATCCGGGTGTGGTCAATGCCTATGCGCGTCTGGCCAAGGATGAGTATTTCGACAAGGTCACGTCCGTCGATATCGTCGATATCAATGCCGGTAGTCATGGTCGCTGGTTCTCGACCAACTTCGATCCGGAAATCAATTTCCGCGAATTCACCGGCGTGGTCTATTCCTGGCAGAACGGCCAGTGGCAGACGAACCAGATGTTCGAAGTCGGACAGGAATTCGACCTGCCGGTCGTTGGCAAGCAGAAGGCCTATATGACGGGCCACGATGAAGTGCACTCGCTATCCAAGAACATGGATGGCGCGGATGTGCGTTTCTGGATGGGCTTTGGCGACCATTACATCAACGTCTTCACCGTTTTGAAGAACCTGGGCCTCCTGTCGGAAAAGCCGGTCAAGACCGCTGAAGGTCTGGAAGTAGTTCCGCTCAAGGTGGTCAAGGCCGTGCTGCCCGATCCGTCTTCACTGGCGCCCGACTATGTCGGCAAGACCTGCATTGGCGATATCGTCAAGGGTACGAAGGACGGCACGGAGCGCGAAGTCTTTATCTACAACGTGGCTGACCACAAGGAAGCCTACGAAGAAGTCGGCTCGCAGGGCATCTCCTACACGGCTGGCGTTCCGCCGGTTGCCGCAGCGATGCTGATTGCCACTGGCGAGTGGGATGTGAAGCAGATGGCGAATGTCGAAGAACTTCCGCCGCAGCCTTTCCTCAATCTCTTGAACAAGATCGGCTTGCCGACCCGCATCAAGGACGAAAACGGCGACCGCGCCTTGACGTTCTGAAGCGACATACGCGAGCAAACGCTGCGCAGTTTTGCGCAGCATCTTCTCAGTTGATACGATAAAGCCCCGTTCTGTGTGAGCGGGGCTTTTTCATGCAGGCTGGAGTTTCTAAAGCGCTTAGCCGTTCTGAAGTGCTTACTGGGCTGCAGATTTCTTGGCGCGTGTCCTGGGTTTGGTTGTCTCGGGAGCGATGGAAGCGGCTTTGACTTCGCCCTTCTTGCGGTGCGCAGGCTTGGTAGCCTTCGTGCTCTGCAGCAAAGTGAATTCTTTTTTTGCCTGCTCCCAGTGCTCGGCATCACGGCCGTGCGGGCGGCCTTCGCTCTCCCAAAGTGTGTAAGCCCGCTTGCTGATCCACTCTTGTTCTGAAACCTGCATGTCTATCTCCTGGAGTAACGCCTTAACCCGTAACGGGCTGTCTGCATGGTCCGGCGGCAACGCTGGACAGGAATGAGCCGCGGTCTTCTATTTCGCTAGAGCGCCGTGCGTCTTTTCAGACGTACTTAGGACGCTCTATATCTTTAAATCTACGCATCGTGCGTTTCCGAAAAGCGATTCCGATTTTCGGATTGATGCTGTAGTAGATGCCACGATTCTGCAGACGGTCAAGTCAATTTGCTGCGTCGCAATAGGCAGCGTTTTTTTGTTTTTCTCATATACTCAATACGCTTTCAGGCGCCCTGTCTTCCCTCCGTTTGATAAATGTTGCGTGATGGAGCCACCACATTCAAACTCCGCAAAAACGGGTTTGGAAGCACGACATGCGAAATAATTTTGGCGATGCAATAAAGCGGGGCTCAAAGGCCCACATAAACCAAGGATTTGCAACTGGATCGCCGCTATATCGGGTTTTATGAAGCGTTACGGGAATCCACGTCGCGAGGTGAGATCCGCAACGCTACCGGCTGCTCCAAGAACCCGACAGCTCGTATTTTGACCATGTATCGGCCTGGAGGTTTGCCGGAAAATTACTGCAAAAAGATCAGTCTGGGGAGTTGAACATTCTCAAGATGGGTCAGCCTGAGGTTCAGGGTTCCTCGCCGAGGCTATCTTCCTTCTCTATTCTCCGCCTCCAACGAGATCCATGGGGGCTGACATGAAACGGATTGCGCTGATTGGCGCCGCACTTGCTGCTTTGATTTCCACCACCGTCTCCGCTGAGGAGCCGAAGACGCTTCTCAACGCATCCTATGATGTGGCGCGTGAGCTCTTCGCGGCTGAAAATGCAGCCTTCGTCAAATCCCATGCGGGCGTGACGATCGACCAATCGCATGCCGGCACCTCGAAGCAGGCCCGTGCGATCGTTGAGGGTCTGGCGGCAGACGTCGTTACCTTCAACCAAGTCACGGATATCGATTTCCTCGTTAAGCAGGGTTTTGTTTCCGCCGACTGGCAGAGAGATTTCCCCAACGACGCGTCGCCCTTCTACTCCTTCCCGTCGTTTCTTGTTCGCAAGGGCAATCCCAAGAATATCAAGGACTGGGATGATCTTGTTCGCGATGACGTGAAGATCGTCTTCCCGAACCCGAAGACGTCCGGCAATGCGCGCTACACCTATTTGGCCGCTGTCGCTTTCGCCAATGAGAAATTCAATGGCGACCAGGCCAAGGTCGACGAGTTTATCAAGAAGATCTTCGCCAACGTCCCTGTCTTCGATACCGGAGGCCGCGCCGCGACGACCACCTTCGTCGAGCGTGAGATCGGCGACGTTTTGATCACCTTCGAGGCCGAGACCCGTGGCATTGCCAAGCAGTACGGCACGGATAAGTTCGAAGGCGTTGTGCCGTCCGTCAGCCTGCTTTCCGAATTCCCGGTCGCGGTCGTCGACAAGGTTGTGGACAAGCGCGGCTCGCGCGAATTGGCAAAGTCTTACCTCGACTTCCTTTATACCGAAGAAGGCCAGCGCATTGCCGCTGAGTTCGGTCACCGCGTTCACAATGAAAAGGTTGCGGCCGAGTTCAAGGACCAGTTCCCCAGCATTCGCCTCGTCAACGTCAATGATGTTTTCGGCGGCTGGGACAAGATCCAGAAAGACCATTTCGCCTCTGGCGGAAAACTGGATGCGCTTTACGGCAATCGCTAATCGTTCTATGGCACAAATCCACATCGACCCGGCGGGATACTCGCCGGGTCGATTTTTGATCTTGTGTCTCTCCATCTTGTGCCGAGAAACAGGACCTTCGCCGATGCAGAGGGGGAAGATTTGAAACGCAATGTCCTGCCGGGGCTCAAATTGTCTCTCGGCGTCACGCTGCTTTACGTCGGCATCATCGTCGTTCTTCCCCTGGCAGCACTCGTCTTCAAGGCGGCAAGCCTTGGACCGGCTGAATATTGGAGCATCATATCCTCTCCGCGAGCCTTCGCCAGCTACCGCGTCACCGTTCTTTGCGCGCTGGCCGCAACAGTCTTCAACGTCATCTTCGGCCTTGCACTTGCATGGGTGCTGACGCGCTATCGCTTTCCGGGCTGGCGTCTGGTCGATGCCATTGTTGATTTGCCCTTCGCGCTACCGACGGCGGTGGCCGGTATTGCGCTGACAGCGCTTTTTGCTGGAAACGGCTGGTTTGGCTCAGTTCTGGCAGAGGTCGGAATAAAGGTCGCCTATACGCCGCTCGGCATCATCGTGGCGATGGCCTTTACCAGTCTGCCCTTCATCGTTCGCACCGTTCAGCCCGTGTTGGAAGATCTGGACCCTGCATTGGAAGAGGCCGCCCAGTCGCTCGGTGGATCGGATCTCGAGATTTTTCGCAAGGTCATCCTGCCACTTCTGACGCCAGCGCTTCTTGCCGGCCTGTCGCTCTCCTTTGCCCGCAGCCTTGGCGAATTCGGCGCCATCATCTTCATTGCCGGCAATCAGCCCTTCTCGACCGAGATTACCTCACTGCTGATCTTCATCCGGCTGGAGGAATATGATTATCAGGCGGCTGCAGCGATCGCATCCGTTCTGTTGATCACGGCTTTCGTGATGCTGGCGCTCACGAATTATCTGCAGGCACGCGCTTTGCGCTACACGGTGAGGAGCTAGAGAATGAGCGCTATTTCCTCTCGCCGCAAGCCGCCGCGCGTCGGCGATGCACCATGGGTGCGCCGAAGCCTGATCGGCTTCGTTCTCATCATCGGGGCCTTCCTGGTGGTGGCGCCTCTGCTGGTCATCGCCGTCGAGGCCTTTTCTCAAGGTCTGAAGGCCTACGCCGCGACCATCAACCATCCCGATACCCGTCATGCCATCATGCTGACGGTGATCACCGCACTGATCGCGGTGCCGATCAACACGCTCTTCGGTGTCGCTGCTGCCTGGGCGATCACCAAGTTCGACTTCTGGGGCAAGCGTTTCCTGCTGGTCATCGTGGAAATTCCCTTCTCCATATCTCCCATCGTTGCCGGCGTCGCCTATCTCTTCGTCTATGGCCTGCAGGGTCTGTTCGGGCCGTTGCTGGATGCCTATGAAATCAAGATTCTCTTCGCTCTACCGGGCATCGTCATCGCCTCGATGTTCGTCACGGCTCCATTTGTTGCGCGCGAGCTCATCCCGCTGATGCAGGCGCAGGGACGCGATTTGGAGGAGGCGGCAACTTCGCTTGGGGCGTCCGGCTGGCGCACTTTCTTTTCCGTTACGCTGCCCAACATCAAATGGGCGCTCCTCTATGGCGTCGTGCTGTGCAACGCCCGTGTCATGGGCGAATTTGGCGCGGTGTCTATCGTGTCGGGCAATATTCGCGGGCAGACCAACACGCTGCCGCTGCATATCGAGCTTCTTTATCACGACTATCAGGCTGCTGGCGCTTTCGCCTCCGCCTCAATTCTCGCGGCGCTTGCCGTTATCACCATCATCGCCAAAGTCGCATTGGAGCGGCGCGGTGCAGGTCGCGGACGTAAAAAGCTGAGCGCCGCAAACGCCGTCGCCACGGAGACGATTTCATGAAAATCCGCCTGCAGAATGTCGTTAAAACCTTCGACACGTTTCGCGCCGTGCGCGATGTCTCGCTCGATATCGAAAGCGGCGAATTGCTGGCGCTTCTCGGTCCTTCCGGCTCCGGCAAGACGACGATCCTGCGTATGGTTGCAGGGCTCGAATATACGGATGGCGGCCAGATCTATTTCGGCGAGACGGATGCAACAAACATCCCCGTTCGCGACCGAGGCGTTGGCTTCGTCTTCCAGCACTATGCACTCTTCCCGCATATGACGCTGAACGAGAACATCGCTTTCGGTCTGAAAGTATCGCGCGTGAAGCGGAACCGCGCCGAAATCGACGCCCGCGTTCAGGAGTTGCTGCGGCTGGTAAGGCTTGAGGGGTTGGGCGACAGGTTTCCCGCGCAGATTTCCGGTGGGCAAAGGCAACGCGTCGCCCTGGCACGCGCACTTTCCGTCGATCCGAAGGTTCTGTTGCTCGATGAGCCCTTCGGCGCGCTCGACGCAAATGTTCGTCGCGACCTGCGTCGCTGGCTTCGTGAAATCCACGACGAGTTGGGCATCACCACGATCTTCGTCACCCACGACCAGGAAGAGGCGCTCGATCTTGCGGATCGCGTCGTCATTCTCAACCAGGGTGAGATCGTCCAGCAGGGCACGCCGAAAGAGGTCTGCCGCCAGCCGAACAGCGCCTTCGTGATGACTTTTCTCGGAGACACTAACAAGGTTTCCGGGATTGCGAAGAACGGCAAGGTGTATGTCGGAAACACCGAGGTTCAGTTTGCCTACGGTCAGGCGGACGGACCGGTCGAGATCTATGCCCGCCCTGCCGATCTGGAATGGGAGGATTTGCATGATGGGATTCCCGCGCAAGTCACCCGCGTTCTGGACAGGGCAGGAGAGCGCCGCGTGATCGCCACGACGAGAGAAGGGGATCTTCTCGAATTCGATGTACCGCCGGAATCATCGGTGGAAGCAGGAGACAACGGCCATGTGGTCATTCGCCGCGCCAAGATTTTCCCTGCAGCCGCGCGCGCTTAAGTTCGCTCCGCCTTTAGCGTATCGCGATCTTTCAGATTCGCTCGTTACGCTTTAGGCGCGACGGTGTCTAACAGAGTTTGATTAGCGGCTGGCGACCTGCTCGCCTTTGCCGTCGATGTTCAGCAGCGTGTCGATACGACGACGCTCATCCGAGAAGCGTGCGAGTGCTTGGCCGGAAAGCGACTTGCCGCCCGGAAGGCGAACCTTCATCGCATCCACTTTGGTGCCATTGACGATCAGCTCATAATGCAGGTGCGCACCCGTCGAAAGACCGGTAGAGCCGACATAGCCGATGACCTGGCCCTGCGTGACGCGCGCTCCTTCCACCACGCCCTTCGCAATGGCGCTCTGGTGGTTATAGGAGGAGACATACCCATTGGCATGGCGGATCAGAGTCTGGTTGCCGTAGCCGGATGCCCATCCCGCCTTCTCCACAACGCCGTTACCCGTGGCGATGATCGGCGTGCCGCGGGGCGCTGCCCAGTCGGTGCCGGTATGCATACGGCTGAAGCGTAGAACCGGGTGACGCCGCATGCCGAAACCGGATGTCATGCGACCGTTCGGAACCGGATTGCGGATCAGAAACTGACGGATACTTTTGCCTTCGCCATCAAAGTAATCGATGCTGCCATCGTCCGGGTTTTGGAAGCGGTAGAATCGCGTCTGATTATCGCCGAACTTGGCATTGACGTAGAGCAATTCGGATTGTTCGGTCGCCTTGCCATCCGGTCCTTCGACCGAGAAAAAGGCCTCGAGTGAATCCGAAGGTTTCAGCTGTGCCTGGAAATCGACGCTGCTCGCCAGAAGCTTGATGAGCTGCGAGACCATGCTCTGGTTCATGCCATAGGCAAGAGCGGCGCGGTAAACGCCGTCATAAACACGCGGCAGATCGCGGTTCGCCGTCATCGGCGCGTTGCCGCCGTCAAAGGCAGTCGCGACCGCATCGAGTTTTGGCGGTTCGCTCGCTGCGACGAAGGTCTTCTGGTCGTTTGCCGCCACCGTCACGACGTGGCGGTTCTTGCGGTAAAGGCTGGCGCGAACGATATCGCTCTTCTCATCGTCCTGCAAAATGCCGATGCGGAGAACGTCACCCGCCTGGAGATCCCCAGTCCCATTGACGGACGCAAGGGCTGTCGCGGTCTGCTTGGCTTGTTCCTTGGAATAGCCAGCGCCGAAAAGGGCGGCCTCCATCGTCTGACTCTGCCGCACAGGAATGACGTCGTCGGCAAATTCAGGCAATTTGACCGTCGGTGCCTGCGGCGTCGACACCGACATGTTCTGTTCGACGACGCGGGCCGCCAGTCCCGCGGTGATGTCCACGTCCTCATCGGCCTCGAACCGACGTGGATCGATATAGTAGAGCGCGGCAAGCTGTTCGTTGCCGTCCGTCAGGATAGAACCGTTGGAACGGACCGCTTCTTCCACCTCATCGAAACTCATCGCGCCGGCATAGGCAAAGGGGCTGTGCTTCGTCGGGAAAGGAACTGATTTGAGGCTGACTTCCGATTCCACCTCGGACCCGTAGATCGTCCCGGTTTTGCTCGCCCCGGCAGCTTCCGGCTCGTCGTCGGTGGCAAAGATGTTGAGCGGATCGAAAGCTGGGTAATCATCCTGCGTATTATAATTGGCCGCGAGCGAGATCTTCACATGGGCGAAGGGGACTTTGCGAACCACTTCCTTGTCGCCATCATGAATGACAGTCGAGACTTCCATGACGGAGCGGTCCGAAGGACGCGCTGCGATATTGGGCGCCACCAACCGTGTGCCACGGCGAACTGTCTCGGAAAGAGAGTGTTCCATGTCTCCGCGCGCGAAGGCTTCTGCGGGGATGGCAAGCTGCTGACGACCGTCGAGCGCTGCAAAGAGTGCGACGCCCATCAATATGGAAGAGGTGATCCCGGTGAGAAATGTCCCGCTCAGCCAGCGGATCGAGATCTCGCGCCGGTCGGGTGCTCGCCGGCCTTCCGCCAGAATAGGCGGCTCGGTCCCGAGCGTACGGATCATATCCCGATCCGTCGTCATGCCTGTCGCGACCGTTTCTGCATTTGATCTCCAGAAGTCATGTGACGAAGATGTGCAACTTTCAGACCGAGGAGTCAAACTTCTGCGCGGCTATCCCGACGCAGTCCCCAGCTTGCTGTAACTCTTCGTTAAGAAGTGCAGATAGGATTAAGTCGCGGCGAAAACGTGGCGTGTATGTGTGCGGCGCGGACTTCTCCCTGCTTTCTCGCAAAAACCGGCTAGGAAAGTCATGCAACTGATATGTTTCTGACACCTGTTTGGCAGGTTTGTCAAAATTTATCATACAAAACAGTAACTTACGAGAAATATGGATTTTGTTGAAAAACGTCTGTTGACTTGTTTGGGGTGTGTCTCTTATAAGTCCGCTCACTGACGAGGGCGGCGGCGCTGCTGGCGACGAAGTCCTTTG
>Ga0308156_1000220_pt1 | contig 164009 bp, 158 predicted proteins | sample PhyAR2_FD_201041 | JGI IMG/M metagenome (GOLD analysis project Ga0308156, IMG submission 201041) | Phyllosphere microbial communities from UC Gill Tract Community Farm, Albany, California, United States - DLSL A.R2 | ecosystem: Host-associated > Plants > Phyllosphere > Unclassified | place...
GCGCCCGGTGAACGCACCGGCGCCAGCCGGTTGCAGCCCTTGACCTCAGCCATCAGACCTTAGCCGGGAGGCCCGAAACGCGGCCCTTTGCGGTTCGGCGGAGACGGGCGGCAGCTTTATCGCCGCCTGTCGGAGTGGGGCTGACGACTGCCCGCCAGGGCAGGAGCCGGAGGGGGCCATGTCCCGGCTGTGGCTGTTGATGTTAATTCAGTAAAGGCAGCAGCCCATACTGGCCAGCACAAGCGGCACCGGCATATAAACAACAGGGTGATAACGGTCATCAGTGGGAGGCGGTGCAGAACGCGACGGGGGATGCGCGGTGCGTCAGCACCGCCTCTTCCCTGCCCCGCAGGGGCGCGGGGGTTATGCGGCGGTGCAGGCAGGGATGAACCCCGCCCGCGTTTACCGGCCCGTCAGTCAGCATCTGACAGGGAGCGCATGAAATCCATCATCGCGTTAATTCTGCGTTGCGTTTTCAGACGTTCCCCGAAGTCATTGGCGTAATAGACCGGTGTGTAACGCACGCGGCTCAACTTCAACGTCAGCGTGTTACCTGTGATGACTTCGGCGGGAATACCCAGCAGCGAAAGCTGAATAAACGCCATATCCGCCGCCACCGGATCAATATCAATACAACTGGCAAACATCTGCTCCGAGGGGTTCAGCCCCGCCTCAAGCATGCATTCGGCCACCGCAACCACCATGCCGCCCGCGCCGCAGGTCGGCTCTGACAGCGTAAAAAAGCCCTCACGCCTCACCGCATCCTCTGCGCCTGGCATGAGCATGCGCGCCATCATCGACTGCACGGAGTACGGCGTAAAATACTGGCCCTGCCTGCCGTCGCCCAGCTCCAGCTCCATGAAAATGGCCCCCAGAAAGTCATGAAACTTCGCTTCCAGCGCGCTCACCATCAGGCCGAAAAGCCGGTGAAGGTCGCTGATGTCATCCGGTCTGTAGCGCCCGCAGATTTTGCGGCAGCGCGCCATGCTCTCCGGTGCGCGGATCGTGGCAAGGTCGAGTTCACTGGCCGCCAGCGTGATAAAATCGCTGAATACGTCCCAGCGGCGCAGGTGACGGGCCGTGTGCCTGAACACGCTCACGAACTGTTTACGCGCCGTCTCGATACTCATCATGCGGTGTGCGGGTGACGGCTCGCGCGCCGCAGCCGCCAGGGGAACGGCAACCGGCACGGGCGCAGGGTCTTCAGCCTGGTTAAAAAAATCGGCAAAATCTAACTGTGACATAAACCACTCCTTAAATGGCCGCCCCGCAGGGAGGCGGCCGGATTTACATCACGCGAGGCCGAGGCCCGCGTTAACCAGGGCAATAAAGAACGGCCATTGCCTCACCTGCATAGCCGGAACGCGGGCGCGTTTCCCGTTACGGCGGGCATTTACAAACGCCTGCGCGTGTGACACGATTTGTGGGTCGAACTGCATGGTTTTACCTCCATTAAGTTTGATGAAGACCGGATGCAGACTTTTGCGGAGTACACATCCGGCGTGGACAGAGCAGGCTCAGGCCTGCTTTTTTCATTTCTGACTCAGATCAAAAACCTCCTTAACGCGCGTCATGATCTGCGCGTGGTCAAGGCTGCTGTAATCCCGCAGCCGGAAGTAACGCGCTCCGGCGCGGGCGTAAATGTCGGTCACCTGCCCGCAGTAAAACTCGGCCAGCATGAACGATTCACACTCCCCGTCTTCACTGCATGACCAGTTCAGCGGATACGCCACGCCCAGCGCATCGTGAAAGCGGTGAACGTCGATTTCCACGGGCGCTTTCAGTGCCGCTTTCTCGCGGCCCTGCCAGTAAAGCCGCTCCTCCTCGGCGGTGTCGCGCCCGCCGTCGTACAGTGAGGCGATAAACGCCGCCTCCTGGTGATTCCGGCATGTCAGCAGGTCGGCATCGAGGCCCGTCAGGACGTCACGGATAATCAGGTTCATGGAGTTCTCCCTGTCAGTGGTTGGGGGGTTACGCCGCCTGAGCGGCGCATAAAAATCACCAGATGTCGTCGCGCCAGAAGTGAAAACCCGCGTCCAGTTCCGTGCGCAGGTCGTTCAGGGCGTATTCCCATGCGCCCTGACCGATTTCACCGAACTGCGACAGGGCAATGTCACGCGCTGCCAGCCACGCCCGAACCAGCGGAAACGGCAGGCGTGGGCGACGGGCTGACCAGTCCGGCACGGCATCGCGCAGGGCTTCCGCGAGATTTAACAGCGAACCGAGCAGCAGCTCCGCACGTTCTCCCTCTTCCATGCCGTCCTCTGCCAGATAGCCCAGAAACGCCAGCGTCTGCGCGACACCGGACGGAAGGCCGTTGACGTTTGGCCCTAAAACCCGCGTTTCGGTGGTTTCGGTTGCGGCGGTTTTGACCCTGACGTTGTGTGTGTTCATGCTGCTTCTCCTCTTCTGGTTGCTGAAACCCTGTTTCGGTTGGTACGGCGCGGCGAAGGGCAAAGTGGCACCGGCAAAGGGAGGACAACCAGGGGCGAAGACAAAAAGTTTTTGCGGGGGTATGCGAAAAGTTTTTGGCTGAGTGCATTTCACCCCTGTTTGTCTGAGCTGACGGTGGTACTGTCAGCCCTCCGCGCAGAACAACCGGAACAGGACAGCCGCACGGGGATGAAATGAGCATGAACACCTGCGGCACGGCGGAACGGCGTGACGGCCTTAAAGGGCGCCCGCGCCCGGTGAACGCACCGGCGCCAGCCGGTTGCAGCCCTTGACCTCAGCCATCAGACCCTAGCCGGGAGGCCCGAAACGCGGCCCTTTGCGGTTCGGCGGAGACGGGCGGCTGCTTTTCCGCCGCCTGTCGGAGTGGGGCTGACGACTGCCCGCCAGGGCAGGAGCCGAAGGGGGCCATGTTTCACAGGGGTTTGCTTTAAGAAGAACCGGAGAGAAAAACTGAGGCGAACAGGGAGAAGATCAACACAGAAAAGAAAATGCCGGAAAAACACGCCTTCACATAACAACTGCCCAACCCCGCCCGGCTGAGCGGGGTCAGCAATCAATTGCTGTGCCTTCCGGCAACAGCCTGCCCGTCCCTGTCATTCATCGCCCGAATCACCGCCGCTGCGCCAGTACTCAATGTCTTCATCAAGCGCTTCGATGTGCTCGTCCAGCGCCTTCAGAAGCTGCTCCGTGCCCGTCTCCAGGGGCCCTGAAAGGCCGTCCCATTCCGACACCATTTCCGTTATTTTCGCGCGAATGGTGGCGAGCTTCCGGCGCTGGCTGCGGGCCGTTTTCAGTTCGGTAACGTAAATGCCTCTGCTCATGCTCCCCCCCTGACCTGCGTGAGCTTGTTCGGCACCATCCAGCGCTCCAGCACCCTCACCGCTTCGCCCGCTTCCTCTGACCGGAAACCGGCCTCGGCGGTGAGCCGCCACAGCGGTTCGCCATAAAAATACAGACGGACAAAACCGGCCATCGAGGGAAAGCGATCGGCCCAGCGGTAAAACTGACTTATGAGTTCGCTCTCGCTCACCTCTGTGTCTGACCACTTTGACGCCCAGCTGGCGACCGTGGCAGGCATCTGGAAGGCGAGTTCGATCTCAGCCTGCGCCGTCAGCGCCTGAACCGCCCGCACTTTCAGGGCCTCCCTGCGGCGAAACTGGCGGCTGTATTTTTCGGCGCGCATCTCTGCCTTTCTGTGCCGCCGCTCGCCGCACTGAAAGATGACTTCCGGAAAGAGCAGGCGGGCCGCGTCCGACGGCAGCGGGTGGGTGGCGCAGCCCCCGCTTTCGATGAGCCAGTCAACGGCCCGCAGCCAATCGCGTTTGCGTCCCCGTAACTCTTCCTCCCGCAGAACCGGATGAAAGAAGCGCAGTTCACGCAGTGTGATGCGCTTACTGCCCTTCAGGAAGCGGAAAAACGCCTGCGCATAAGGGAAGTCAGCGCGAAGCGTCTGACGTTCGCGCCTGCGCTCCACGTACTCAACAGCCTGAAGCATTGCGCGCCGCGCCCCGCACAGCGGCACCAGTGAACGGTTGTTCGGGATCATGCGTTGCCCTCCTGTACCAGGTAATCAGCCAGGCCGTTGACGCTGTACTCCAGCAGACAGGCCTGCGCCGCAGCGGCGACCAGGGCGCTTATGCGCGGCGGATCGAACGGCGTCAGCCGGAGGACGTCGCGCACGCAGCCGCCATCCGCCGACGCGATCAGGACAAGCCACTCTCCGGCGACTTCGCCGGGGCTGCACACGCACAGGCAGAATGCCTCACCGGGCGGCGCGAAGCGCAACTGCACCGGGAACAGGCCGCCGAATTCAGCACGGTACTCGCCGTTGACCGTCCAGCCCTGCGGCACGGTCAGGAGGGAAAGCACGGCGCTGGTCAGCACATGCCTTTCGCCCTCGCCCCGCTCACGCCACTCTTCAAACTCACAGGGATGCATTGACGCCAGCATACTGAGATTGTTCATTACGGTATTTTCCATGATGTTCTCCATGCGGCCCCGAAGGGCCGCGCTCCCTGTCAGGCCGCGTGAGCGGGATCGTTGTTGTCCGTGTTGATGTCCGTGTCGCTGTCAGCCTCGCTGGCAGCGGCGTCGTCAGTGGCCTTTTCCGGCTCCGGCCCCTTCATCCAGGCAGGCATCCAGCGCGTGTCGCGCATTCTGTTTTCAGCCAGTTCGGCGGCGTCGCCCTTCTTCATCTTCTCTGCATCCCGCGCCGCGCCCGTGAGTCCGGCCTCGTTCAGGGCATCAATGATTCGGGCGTGTGTCAGATCCCCGAATAAACCCGCTTTTGTCGGGTGCCACCAGTCGCGAAGGTGGAAGCCCAGCGCGGCCTCCAGTTCAATCAGGTTACTGCGCGAGGTGTGGCCGCATTCGCGGGTCTGGACGCCGTCCACCGAGCAGGCGACACAGAAGGTCATCAGGGCCATGAGCGTTTCGCCGTTCAGCGAGAAAAACGCGGTGAGGTCTTCACCCCAGCCCTTCGGTAACAGCGCTTCCAGCCTTTTGCGCTCCTCCGTGATCGCCAGAAAGGCGGCCCCGTCTTTGCCGGAAGGGGCATTCCCCGTCAGGGTGGAATGTGACTCGGTCAGGCTGATCCGGAATGGTCTGCTGCGGAAATAACCGGCAGTGAACACGCTCCGGCAGAGTTGCCAGGTCAGCAGGGCAATGGCTTTTTTCTGCTGCTGCATCAGCGCGGCCTGCACGGCAAGGGTGCGCTCGGAGGACATTTTCGTGAGCAGCGGCAGGCTGATCCCCTCAGCCTCATCGGGCGGTGACTGATACTCAAAGCGGCTGGCACCCGATGGCTCGGCGTTGCTCTCCTGCGGCTCCTGTGGCTGCTCCGTGTCGCGGCTTTCTTCCGGTTCCACCGTCTCGATATCCGACAGGCGGATCACGCCGCGCTGTACGCAGAGATCGCCGTAACCGTCAAAGCCCACCACAACGCCTGACGTTGCGCGAAACTCCGGCGTCCACGCGCGGATTTGCGCGGCTTTTTCAATGGCTTCCCACTCCCTCTCGGCATCGCTGTAGCCGTCATCGTCGCCGGCCTCCGCGCACTCGTCGCCTTTCTCATACAGCGCGGTCAGGCGCTGTTCTTCGTCACTGATGTAAACCGGCTCCGGCGCGTCCGTCAGGCGGTATTCCATACCATCCCCGTGCGGCCACAGCGATCTCATCCGGCCCATGCTCCACTTCCAGCCCTCCTGCGCCTGGATTTCCTGCGCCATCGCCTCCAGCTTCTGCACGGTCAGTTTTTCCAGCAGCATGATGTCTGCCGTTCCGTCGCCGTCCTGCTGGCTGAACAGATCTTCACGCACCACGCCGCCTGCGTTCTCGTAGGCTTCACGGCCCACGAACAGGAAACGGCGGTCAGTGACGGAAATTTCTTTATCGGTGATCTGCTTTTTCAGCATGGAGAGGGGCAGTTCAGGCCAGCCCGCTTTCACCGACTCGTAGACACTCACCTGACGTTCCTGATCGTCCTCCAGGCAGAGCACCTGACACTGTTCAACGGTCAGTTGATCGTCTGCCAGCAGCTTAAGGAGTGACGGCGCGAGGTTCGCCAGTTTGAGCATGCGCTGGACGTGGCGGGTACTGTAACCCGCCTCCGCGCCAATCTGATCGGCGGTTTTCCCCTGCGCCGCCTGCGTACCGAAGCTGGCGATCTGCTCTGCCGCATGCATGTCGCTGCGCTGGGCGTTTTCGACGTAAGAGACAAGCGCCGCCATGTCTTCAGACACACGCTTGAACGGCACCGGATGATCGGTCCTCAGAACCTGCTGAGACAGCAGCAGATTCAGGGCAGTGAGGCGTCTGCCGCCTGCGGCCACTGCCAGTTGCCCGTCAGGCAGCGCGTGGGCGACCAGATTCTGCAACAGGCCGACCGACTTAATGGTGGCCGCCAGGCTCTCCACGCTCTCAGCAGAATACGGGATGGTGCGCGCATTGAGCGGCGACAGCACGAATGCCGACAGGGGCGCAAGTTCTACCGGTGCGGCGTCCAGCGCCGTGCTGACCGCCGCCTGCTCATCAGCGGTTACTTTTTTGGCTCTGGTGTTTTTGACTGCTTTTGATTTAACATCTGCTACTGACATCGTTGATACCTCATTCGTTTAATGACTGTCACGCCCTGCGGAGTTCGTGCTCCGGCAGGGCACCTTTCACTGCTTACTGCGTCTTGCGGATGCCGTACTCACCGATATAACGGTTGAGCCAGTAACCCGCCTTTGCCTCAAAATTCCACGCGCGCCAGACCACCTGACCGTCTTTACGCACGACCAGGCGGAAGTGCGTTACCTGATCGTCTTCAATGGCGACGTTGGTGTACTGCGCGGCGACTGCGTTGGCTTCCTCACGCGTAAAGGTGTCGTCCGGTAAGCGCACCCCTGCTGACTGTTCCACTGAAATCTCCTCTTTTTTGCCCTTAAAAACCGTCACCCGTTGAGTTGCCGGGGCCGCGGTCCTGACGTTTTGCGGGGAACTGCTGCTTTGTCCCCAGGTTGTATCCTTCACCCGTTTGAGAGCCGTTCGCCGCAAAGGGCGTAACGAGCACGGGCCGGTGCAGGTGTCCGGGCGCGAGCGGAAAAATTTTTAGCCACATCAAAAAATTTTCCGGCGAGAGGCTTCAGCCGTCCCTGGACAGCCAGGCGGTTTGTGCTTGTCTCAGCCCCGGCGAAAGGACTCAGACGGGCGAACACAACCCCTGAGGAAAGCAGGAACCCGCCGCAATGGCGTTGAGCGCGGTTGCGAAACGGCGTTGCCCCTTACATCCCGCCGTGTGTTGTGGCGGGATGCACGGAGCGACGTATACGGCGCGACTGAGCGGCGCAGCCGGAACGGCTGCTGCAAGCGAGAGGTGTTGCGTCAGGATGGAAACCCGCTGCCCCGGAACGGGGCCGGGCAGAGACGGCTCGCCGGCTCTGTGCGGAGCATGACAGCCGACAGGACGCCCAGAAGGAAATTCTGATAATGGCCGGGTTTATACTCACAGTACTGGCATTGAAGTGATTGCTTTGCATAATAATCGTACAGAAAAAAACCGCAGGTGCAGCCATGAGCCAGAAACCTTTTTCCGTTTTTTATTTCGCTACTGTCGATCGACCTATTATCACTGAACCTCACCATTTCTTTGTGAGTGAGGCAAAAAAGCGGCTTCTCTCACAGTTCAGTGACATGGAAGGTGACGCAAAAAAACATTACGACGATGTACTTGAAAAGGCTGGCCAGCATTTTGATCCGGATGCCTCTTATCCTGACGAAGCTCATTCCTACGCTTATGACGACATGGTTTCTCACTGGCTTTCACTAAATGACATGAAAAACACGGTCACCCTGGCGCTGACGGCTGCGATGTTCCATCAGTTCGATAAAGCCCTGCGTGACAAATGTGTGCTGGAATTCAGTCACTGGCTGGATCATACCGTTATCAATTCTCTGCTGTGGAATGTTGGTTTTCCGCGCCTCATTGAGTTGCTGGAATGGATTGGCATGAGCATTACGGACAAAGCGTTTTACCGACAAATCAACGCCTGCCGTCTGGTCGTAAATGTTTATAAACACGGCGACGGTGATGCACACACTGAACTCTCCACCCATTATCCAGAGTATTATCCGCAAGCGGATTCAGTCAGACGGCGGTTTGGTCCACGCCATGAACAGCTGGAAGTCAGCGAAGACCAGTTCACTGCGTTTGCTGACGCGATCACGGCCTTCTGGGAGAACATACCTGTTCACTGTATGGATACTGGTGTCGGAGAAACACCTGAGTGGCTTGAGAAAGAATTCAGTAAACATGAGAAAAAAGTAAACAAACACAAGACCGAAAATCCCTGACGGCCGCGCCGCAGGCGCGACTTCAGGGATGCAGGCAGAATGCCTGCAAAGGTTTTACGCCGGACTGACAGGCGGCCGCAACCGCCTGAACATTGCTGATTAGCCTTTGCCGCCCTGCAAAATAAAGTGGCCACCGATATATACGGCACACTGACAGGTCATGTAATGGCAGATCTCATCCACGATCTCTTCAGTCCTGAGCTCTCTCTGGCCACTGATTCGACGCCGCTCGTTTATCAGGGCTTTGTACTGGCGAAGGATGTCGCGGGTTTGCGGTGACAGTTTCATTTTTTTCTCCTTTACGGCAGGGCCAGCCCTGCCGGCATCATCAGTTACTGAACACAAAGCCGTCATGCAGCACCAGACCACTGCTGAACAGGTCACGCGCGTACGCTTCGTAGTCGAAATAAGAGCGCAGCGGCTCCGGCACGTCATTCAGCAGGCCGTGTTCTTCGACATACTCGTAAGCATAATCTTCCTCGGTTTTCGCCTCTCCCCGGTACGCGTCGTCAAACGCGTCAAAATCACACTCGCCCGAATAGTCCGCCCAGGCAACAAATGCGGCTTCTCTGCCTTCTTCTTTCGCCTGCTTCCAGGCAGCGATAAAGTCCCAGTCAATATGCGATTCCGACACGAACCGTGACGGGATACCCTCCCAGTCCTGAAACATGAATTCAGGGTCGTCCTCTGAGGCATGAAGATCGCGGCAGGCTTCATGAAACTCGTCTTTCTCCTCAAAGTCCGTAAGATCGAACCACTTCCCGAAAATGCTGCCGCAGTTGTATTTGTGATAAGTGCCGACGTATACCGCTGGCCCGTTAAAAGTCATAAGCAATCCTCCACAGTCAAAGTTGTCTCAGTTCCGGCCTGTGCCGTGCCTGAATGACAGCCCGACGAAGAGACGCAGTGGTCAAGCGGGACGAGGAGGCCGCAGCGCAAGCGAGCGGAGACGTGATTACGCACGGCGCTGACGCGAAAACTGAGCGGAAGCGCGACGGAAGTAAGCACGGCGGAGGGAGTGCGAACGGGCGAAGGAGACGCGCTTTACCACAAGGCGATCGGGCTACAGTGAAGGCACGGCACTGGCCGCAGACCGCACGGGCCGGGTTTTCTGCCTTCCCCCGCCTACTGGCGGATAAAAGCGGCGCGCAGCAACCTCGTATTGTTCTGTTTTGCCGCGCAGCTGCCAGCGGTAAACAGGCGGGAGCTTATCCCGCCTTTCTGGCCAGATTATTTGTTCAGGACATCTTTAGCCTGCGCGACAGCCTTCCAGATGGGGCTGGGATCTTCATCCCCGCCTGTTTCGGCAAGACGTCCGGCAGCGTCAGCGAGCGTGGCCAGTGTCGCCTCACTTACCGTGACCGTCCTGCGCTGTGCTTTTTCCTGCTGTAGATTGCGGAGCAATTCCCGCAGTGTGTCTTCACCCACACCGTACTCATGAAGGCCGTCGAGGCCGTCAATCTGGCTCACGATGTCGGCGGCATCTTCTTCAGTCAGGCTTTCTTCGCCCAGAAACGAGAGCACATCGTCCTCAGTCCAGATAATCAGCGTCACCCGCTGATCGGGCCAGTACTGATCAAGCAGGCGCGAGCAAAGGTCTTTAACCGTTCCGTACATGCATTTTCCTTACGGGGCGGTTGCGCGCCCCGTTCTGTATCAGTCCAGTGCGCGGAACACCGCGCCGCCTTCCGTATGCGTATCCGCATACACCATCAGCTGCTCGTAGCGCTCACAAAAATGCGCACAGAGTTCTTCCTGATCGTGGTGGCTGTACATCCAGCTGCGGTGATTAAGCACCAGTGCAGTGAGAATGATGCCTGCGGCCTCTGCTGACACGATCATGTCCGTCCAGTTTTCGGGATTCTGAAAACGGTACTCTTTGCCTGGAGGCTGCATGAACTCGCCGCCATTGGGTAACTGGACAAACTCCCAGAATCCGCCTTTATAGCCTTCCAGAAAACGTTCGGCATAGTGGTAAACATTGACTTCCGAGCGCAGAAAATCGCTGGAAAACAGCATGGGTAAAAAGTTCATACGTGCGTCCCCTTCGGCGAAACGGGCTTGATTCATTTCCTGCATACAGACTCCTTGCTTAAGTGGATGACAGATACGGCCTGTGCCGTGCCTGAATGACAGCCCGACGAAGAGACGCAGTGGTCAAGCGCGACGAGGAGGCCGCAGCGCAAGCGAGCGGAGACGTGATTACGCACGGCGCTGACGCGAAAACTGAGCGGAAGCGCGACGGAAGTAAGCGCGGCGGAGGGAGTGCGAACGGGCGAAGGAGGCGCGCTTTACCACAAGGCGATCGGGCTACAGTGAAGGCACGGCACCGGCCGCAGACCGCACGGACCGGGTTTTCTGCCCTCCCCCGCCGCAAGGCGGCATAAAGCGGCGCGCAGCAACATCCGCATTCCTCGTTGTCCACAACCGGCGTGCATATCCCGGCCGGAACCCTGTGGATAACGTCATGCCGGCAGGGAAAGCCACCACACGGGAGAGAGTGGTCAATAAACGACCACCTGTATTTTCACTTCTGTCACGATGCCGCCTGTCCGGGCGGCATCCGGAGGCCATGTCAGGGCCGGTAATCTTCCCACCGGCAGTCGCTACGGTCACAGATGACGGGCGCATCCGGCGTGCCACTCACCCCCCACTCATCAAGGAACCGCAGGCCGGTCAGGGTGTCGTCCTCCCTTTCATCAAGCAGGACGATGCTTTTGAACCAGACGCTTCCCCGATCAAACTGCCAGTAGCAACCCTGCGAGCAGACGGGCCGCTCCGGTGGCCACCAGTTTTCCCCCATCCGCTCGCACGCCGCCTCCGCCAGCCGGAAGTCGCTTCCCCTGAGCAGCATGTGATACTCGTGCGAGGTGCTGCCCACCTCTTCCTGCCAGCTGACAAGCCAGGTATTCATACGTCACCGCCCTGTTTCATTTCGCTGATGGCCCATTCCAGATGCCCCCAGTTGAACCCCTCGCTGGCGTCATGGTTGTCTTCGGCAATCTCCATTGCCGACGCGATTTCTTCTCGTGTCAGCGCCGGGTCAATGCTGAGGAAGTCATCTGCCAGCCAGAAAGTGCCGCAGCACAACTCGTCATCCCCGATGGCATCGAGGCGCGCCTTAAATTCAGCTACCGTCATTTCTCTCATGTCGTTGTCCGGCGGGGCTTCCCCCGCCGCCTCCTGTCAGCCGCCGTAGTGCCCGACGTTGTTGATAATCCAGTCCGGGCCGGTCACACGCAGCCTGTTTGCACACCAGTTCGGCATGATTTGCTCCTCAGTCAGTGGTTGCACGGCCTCACCTGAGCCGTGCCGCCACAACAGCCGGGCAAAAAGCGGAGCAGTCACGGGTGGACGCGCAAGCCGCACGCGCCGCCGGAGCGGACTGAATGTCCCGCGCACGGCGGGGAACGGGTGAGCACGACGCCCTTGACGGCGACGCGGCCCGGCTAACGTGAAGGCACGGTGCATTCCTGAAAAATGAGGGGAAAAAGCGTCAGAGGGAGGGAACAGATCCGGCGTCAGGCGAAGCCGCCGCGCCGGTCAGAAGCGGAGCGCAGCGACGTCCGCAAAAAACGGTGATTAACGGCCGTTAACTGATAAGAAACATTTGCCAATAAAGACCTAGAACAAGTGATACCGCATGCCGATAGTAACCTTTGGTTAACAAACAAAAACACAGCAGAAAACTTAAAAAAGAGAACGTTTATGAAAATTTCCACACGCCTTGTCGCAGGTTTTGGCCTGCTCATTATCCTGCTCACGCTGTGTACCGGCACGGCACTGCGGGCGCTTCATCATGCCCGTGAGGGCATGGACGACACCGTTAACATTAAAATGAAGAAATACCAGCTCGCTCAGGAGATGTTCGGGGAGATCAGAGATATCGGGATTGCGGTCAGGAACGTTACCCTGTTCAGTGACCCGGCGCTGATGAAGCCTGAAGTTGAGCGCATCAGCAAACAAAAGACCCTGTTTATTGCCAACCGCCAGGCCCTGGCCGACATCATGAAGACCGACTCAACCCCGGCCGGACGTGAAGTCTTCAGACGCATCACCGACGCGGAGGGCCCGACCTTTGCAGTCCTGGATAAATCCCTCCAGCTCGGACTGGCCAACCTTGACCAGCAGGCAACGGATTATCTTGTTAAAGAGGTACGCCCGGTTCAGGGTAAGCTCCTCGCAGCCCTGAAAGATATGACCGAGGTACAGAAGTACAACAGCGAGGCCGCAGTGGAGCAGAACAGCACCGCAACCGCGCGCGCCTCGCTAATCCTGATGCTACTGACGGGCGCCTCCGTCCTTGTGGCGGCGGGAGCCTGCTTTGTGGTCATCCGGATACTGATGCGCCAGCTGGGCGGCGAACCCGCACAGGCACAGGCGCTGGCCGCCACCATCGCAGCCGGTGACCTGACCACGCCGGTCACGCTCCGCAAAAACGACACAACCAGCCTGCTGGCCTCCCTCGGTACCATGCAGGCCAGCCTGCGCGGCCTGGTGACGCAGATTAAAGAGACCGCCGCCTCGGTCGCGCTGGCCGCCGACGAAATTGCGCAGGGCAACACCGAGCTCTCGTCGCGGACCGAAGAGCAGGCCGCCGCGCTGCAGGAGACGGCCGCCAGCATGGAGCAGCTGACCGCCACGGTGAAGAGCAACACCGCCGGAGCACAGCAGACCGCGGAGTCTGCCCGCGAGACGGCGCGCACGGTCGATGCCGACAAGGAAAAGGTCAGCCACATGGCCGAGACCATGCATACCATTCAGGAAAGTGCCCTGAAGGTCCGGGACATCACGTCGGTGATTGAAGGCATCGCATTCCAGACCAACATTCTGGCGCTCAACGCCGCGGTGGAGGCAGCACGTGCCGGTGAAGAGGGCCGCGGCTTTGCCGTGGTAGCCGGCGAGGTCCGTACGCTGGCGCAGCGCAGCGCCACGGCCGCGAAGGACATTAAGGCGCTGATTGAACAGGCCGTCGCTCAGGTGGAAAGCGGCGTGGAGGTCGCGTCGGGGACCGGACAGAGCATCCTGAAGATTGTCGGCATGGTCGGCGAACTGGCCGACTCCATGGACACCATTGCGCTGGCCTCGTCGGAGCAGATGCAGGGCATTTCGCAGGTCAGCGTGGCGGTTGGCCAGATGGACGGCGTGACGCAGAACAACGCGGCGCTGGTCGAGGAGTCGTCCTCCGCTTCGCAGTCACTGTCTGAGCAGGCGCATGCGCTGAGAGGTATGGTGGAGGCATTCCGTGTCTGATAATGACCAGCCACATCCTGATGAGAAACTGATGAAGGCCGTCAGGTCGATGAAAGCGGATCTGGACGCGATTTACACGCAGCTGAGGGACGGAACCTATTCTGACCCGGACACCTTCGTCAACAACTGGGCGCATCTGATAGACCGGGTAAAACAAATGAAGCCGGTACTCAGTGAGCCCGGCGTCATTGAGGCGCTGCTGCGTGCGGACGTGACGACTGCGGCAGAACTGCTGGCCATGACGCATGCCGTAGGCATCGTTGAGAACTTTATGCGGTGCCTGGAGCGTCAGGCTACAGAGAGAGGCCTTAAACCGCTATAAAATCTGACCTCACCTGACAATTGCATGTCACAAAGTCCGGGTTTACTGTACAGCGACTGTGTTGCATTCGTTGTCATAAATTTGCTCAGCGCCTGATGGCGCGCCCGCCGTGACCATACCGGCGGGCTTTTTTTGCCAGAATACCACCCGTGTCCGGGATGAGTAGCCAGAAAACTGTTCATCAGCCCCGGAAAATCACAACAGGGCCGGTTTTTTTTCCGCACAGCCCCCTTTTTTACCCCGGCTAAAAGATATCCACCGGTTCATCTGGCGCGGGTACATACCCGTCCGTAAGGCCCGTCTTTATCTTTGATTTTCACCCATATCAGCGCTCCAGAAAAACACAAAGTTTCTGGTTGAGCCTGTCGTTGAATGTTAAATTTCTCGGATCGAACCGGGTTAAGACAGGGAACTGACGATGTTAAAGGCGCTTGTGACAGGAAAACTGAGTCTGGCGAAGACATTCTGGGGATGGGGATTTGGCGGAACCGCGCTGATTGTGGCCATCAGCAAGGCAGGTGCATATGCAGGCCATTACTGGGTGATCCCGGTGAGTCATGTACTGCAGGCCCTGCTTTCACTGGCAGTGCTGTCCGGACTGACGTTCATCCTGAAAGAGAAACACTCATTTTTGGGTGTGTTACTCGGCGGCATCGCTTTTGCCATTTTTCTGGCGCACTTCATCCTGAGCGCAATATTTGCCGTGCGCTTTTCGTCAGTGATTTTTTTCTGATTACCGGCAGGCTTTAAAATGAGATGGAATGCTTCAGCTAAAAAACCTGCACAGTGTATCTGTGCCAGATGACATTCAGGACCGGCGTCTTACCCCGGTCCTCTCAGGAGGGGGCTGCAGGTGAAGCCGGTAACGCCCTCTTACAGACTGACAAATTTTTTGAGTACCACTGCACGGTACGTTGTTTATCATGAATGTGCTGTGAGTTTCCAGAAGCCTCATAAGAGTAGTCACTTGTCCTTTTTGCCCGGTTATCCGGGCTTTTTTAACTCCCCTGACTGAGCTTCCTGAGTTCCGACATCGCCTGACGGACCATCCAGAAGCCGGGCGAGTAAAACACGCGGCCCAGCTTCTCCGCCACGGCAGGCGTGACGGTCAGTATGTCCCGCAGAATAAGCCTGACCTCATGCTCCTGCAGCCTGGAACGCCGGCAAAACTTGTCCACGCTCATGTCATACTCGGCCAGCAGAGACGCCAGAAAACGGCCCACTGATTCATGCTCATCCATAAAAGCTCCCTTCATCAGTGATTTTCACCCGAGCATAAAACATGCACCTGCCCTGTTCAACGTTCACACAGCCAGATAATACCGCCCTTAAAACGTGAGCCGGCAACGCTCGCCGCAGAACACGGCTGAGGCGTACCGCAGCGCAGCGAGGAACGAACAGCCGTGTCGAGGAAGCGTCATTTCACTGATGCCCGCAACGACTGCTTACGCGCTCCCCTGACTGAAACTGCCTGAGAAAAAAATTATTAGCCTGCTCAGTAAGATAAGCGTCCCATGAATTACCTGAAGTCCGGTTCCCCTTGCCATGCAACTCCGGCTCAATAATACTGTTTTTATATACAGTATTATTTAAGGGGGAATTTATCATGTCAGAATCATTCGCTGCCGCACCGGCATCAGGCCATTCAGTCCGGAGAACGGCGCCATGAAAGCAACATCCTCCCGGGGCGGACTGACGGTATTCAGGCCTGCCGACATCCGCCCTGTCATGCGCATCCCGCTGTTTGTAGAGCGCTGCGCGGCCGGCTTCCCCTCCCCTGCCACCGACTACGTCGAGGCCGAACTGGACCTCAACGAGCTCTGCATCACCCACAGGGCCGCCACGTTTTTCGTGCGCGCCAGCGGCAGCAGCATGGAAGACCTGGGGCTGTACGACGGCGACGTGATGGTCGTCGATCGCGCGAAGGAAGCCACGCACGGTGACATCGTCATCGCGGAGGTCGGCGGGGAGTTCACCGTCAAGCGCCTGCAGCTGCAGCCACGGATCGCGCTGCGCCCGATGAACCCGGCCTATCCGGTAATATACCCCGAGGAGCTGCACCTGCTGGGCGTGGTCACCTGGTTTTTCCACAACACCGAGGCGCGCCGGAGGTAACCATGCCGATGTTTGGTCTGGCTGACGTCAACAGCTTCTATGCCTCCTGTGAGGCCCTGTTCAGGCCTGATTTGCGGGGGAAACCCGTCGTCGTCCTTTCGAACAACGACGGCTGCGTGATCGCAAGAAGTAAAGCGGCCAAAGCCCTGGGCATAAAAATGGGGGCGCCGTGGTTCCAGATTAAGACACTGGATTTCCCGGAAAAAGTGTATGTCTTCAGCTCAAATTATGCGCTATATCATAGTCTTAGCCAGCGCGTCATGTCTGCTCTGGAGGATATGACGCCAAAAGTCGAGCAGTATTCTATCGATGAAATGTTCCTCGATCTGACCGGCATCGATGGCTGTGAAGACTTTGAGCACTTCGGGCACCGGCTGCGTGCCCATGTTCTGGCCAGAACCGGACTGACGATTGGCGCCGGCATCGGGCCGACCAAAACGCTGGCCAAATCAGCACAGTGGGCATCCAAAGAGTGGCCACAGTTTAAGGGCGTGCTGGCTCTGACGCCCGGAAACCCGAAGCGGACCGAGGCGCTGTTGATGCGCCAGCCGGTCGAGGAAATCTGGGGCGTTGGCAGGCGTATCGGCAAAAAACTGAACCTGCTCGGCATCACCAACGCGCTGGAGCTGGCGCGCACGCACCCCGCCTTCATCCGGAAGAACTTTTCGGTGGTGCTGGAAAGGACGGTGCGGGAGCTGAACGGCGAGGCGTGCATTCCCCTGGAAGAGATGCCGCCGGCAAAGCAGCAGATTGTCTGCAGCCGCAGTTTCGGTTCACGCATTACTACCAAAGTGGCCATGCAGCAGGCTCTCTGCCAGTACGCCACGCGCGCCGCCGAGAAGCTCCGGGGAGAACGCCAGTACTGCAGGCACATCAGCGTGTTTGTCCGTACCTCGCCGCATGCTGTAGGCGAGACGTTTTACGGCAATACGGCCGGGGAAAAACTCACCCTGCCCACCCAGGACACGCGGGACATCATCGGCGTGGCCATGCGCGCGCTGGACCGCATCTGGATAGAGGGCCACCGGTACATGAAGGCCGGCGTCATGCTTGATGACTTCACGCCTCACGGCGTCAGCCAGCTGAACCTGTTCGACGACAACCGGCCGCGGGCCAACAGCGCGCAGCTGATGCAGGTGCTGGACGGCATTAACCAGTCAGGTCTTGGACGGGTGTGGTTTGCGGGTCAGGGAATTGATACCGAGTGGAAGATGAAGCGGGACATGCTGTCACCGGCATGGACCACGCGCTGGAGCGATATACCGGTCGCCCGGGTAACCTGAGCCAGCGCGCTGCTCTTTAAACAGACTGGCTGTTTCAGCGCTGCTGCTTGTTCTTTTTCCAGGTATCATTGGCAAGAAAAGCTGATCGGGTGATAAAAACGCCCCAAAACAGCTGGAGTACCACTTTGGCTATCACACTTTCGATAACTCCTAACAGAAGTGGAGCTATACACGCCATTCCGAGTAAAAAGCCCCATTCAGCCGCGCTTTTTCTGTCTTTGCCGGTGAGTTTTATAAATCCGATATATCCGGATACCAGCAATACCAATCTGTTCATAATGACCTCGTTAAATTAGCCTCCGCCAAACATGCCTCTGGCATTACTGCGGGTTTCATCGACAGTGGCATTCGGGGATGCTTCAGCCGGCTCTGGAACGTTTTCAGCCTGAGGCGGAGTCTGCGCTGTGGCGCTTTTAGGGCTGACAGCCCGTATCACCTGCAGCACTTCTTCTGCAGTCGTGTTTTCGCTCAGCAGTTCCGACAGCAGGAACGGCAGACGCGGATCAATACGCTCAAGTGCAAACCCGCTGAGCATGGCCGCCTTCCAGAGGCGGCCGCGCTCACCCTGCGGTGTTTCATCGGTGTGACTGTCTGCATAGGCCTCACCGAGGCTGCTTTTAGGATTAATGTAAAACTGGATCTTTCTGCGCGTATCCATGACGTTATCCGATAGCAATCATCCCCCTGACCAAATCAAACTGGGATGAGTCGGTTTTATAAAAGCGCTCTGCCCTCACACCGCAGTGCGTGCGAACGGCCTCGGCAATAATTTCAGCCCCCCCGCCAATGACCATGACATGGGTATAGCCTTCAAACGCCTTCATGGCGCTGAGAACACGCTGCGTGAGACGTTCAAGTGATTCGTTAATGGTACTTTTCACCAGGCTCACGCGGGAGAGATCGTTAATCCGGCGTTCCAGGTATGCATCATCATTACGATGCACAATAATATCATCGGCAAGATAACTGCTGCCCCGCGTTCCTGCAACACGCAGCGCGTCCGCGACCGCGGTCGTTACCAGTGACACACCAATGGTTGCGTCACCATGAATGCGCGTAATACCGCTCATGCGCCCACGGACCTGTGAAATATCGAGCGTCGTTCCCCCGAGATCAACAATGAGAAGTGAATCGAGCGGGTCCAGATCACTCAGCAACTCAAAGCCGGCAGGGATGGATTCGGGCATGACCGAGACGCTGCGGATTTTGAAGCCCTCCCCCCCGTTCAGTGAAACCGGACGCAGCAGGCTCGCCTTTTTCTTTTCGATGTTTGCTGCAGCGGGCTGGTTATTGTGATCATAAAACTCTGTCAGCGGCAGCGTGACCGTAATGTCCACCTCACAGGGTTTGAGGCCGATCTGCAGGAGTGCATGGTGCACAGCAACCACGTTCACGTCGCTGTACTGCCATGCAATGTTCGTGGTTTTCACCGCTTCCGGAGCAATCGGATCATATGAGTACTGCTCGCCGTTCATGGTGTAATTAAAAACCGGTTTGTCACCAAATGCCACTGACCATTCGCGCTTGAAGCTGTTCGGGCTCAGGTGCGTTCTGACACTGCCGTTGTCTTTCCAGGCCAGCTTTACGTTTGTAGAACCATCATCGATGAAAACTTTCATAACCCAGACCATCCATTATGTGAGAACTATATGAGATAAATATAACAGAAGCTGGGATTACCTCCTATAAATGATGGCCAAAATCGCCAAAAAAACCTCAAAAAAGTCTCAAATACTGCTCAAATTAATTTCACAGAATAAACGGCGGGAGAAAACTGAAATTCTTTCAGTTATCGGGGCCGCCGTTGAAGAAAACAGGCAAAAGGATAACAAATGTAATACATATGTATTTCACAGGTAATACATAAGGGGGGGGGTTACTTGACATGACTGGATGGATGGAAAAACTTGCCTACCGCATACCTTTGCATTACAGATGTAATACAAAGGTAATCAGGCAATAAAAAACCCGCCGCAGCGGGTCATGAAATCAGCCGATTCGTCGCAGTCTCGGTGAACCTGCCAGCATTCCGGCCTGCCGCTCGAAAGCAGCCTGTGGTTTCCAGTCGCGGTGATCGCGACGCTGACGTCCCGGGCCGGTCACCATTTCCCTGAGTCGTTCTACAGGGGTACGCTGCTGCTGGCCGACATAGACGACCCGCATGAGCGCCTGCGTCATCACATTGTTCACGCTGTCAGTCCCCGTCAGGCCGTAACGGCCCAGGCGTGAGCCAACCAGTTCATCAAGAACGGCGCGGTACTCACCGGTGAAGTCACCGTAGGTCAGTGAGGCAGGAACAGAACCTGCGCTGCTTACAGCAGGCGCTGCAGTTCCGGCGTTACGCTCACTGGCAGTGTTCAGTTTCAGTATGGCCATATTCCCCCCTCAGTTATCATTATTTTAGCACAGAAGGCGCTCACAAAACACTCAGCCATCCATCCGTTTGACAAGCACCTTCGCCCGGATCTTGCAGCCACGCTTTTCTCTGCTCTCGTCAGCCGCACTGAGCTTATAACCCTGAGACCGGTAGAGCGGCACGAGCGCTCTGTCAGGCTGGCTGACCATCACCGTCCGGGCTCCGTATGCCTCAGCAAAGCTTTCCGCGACGATCATCCCCAGCGGTAAAAGATAACCGCTGAGCGGATTCGGGAACGGGTTAGATTCGAGATAACGCAAGGTGACGTTGATACGGCGACGGGACACACGGGCAAAAAGAAGACCGCACAGTTCATCACCACACCAGATACCGACGTCAATTTTGTCCCGATTCTGAACACGCCTGGCCAGCCAGTTAAAGTCTATGCCCAGCAGTGCCCGGTCTGGATGCTGACGCCATGCAGGATGCACAACAGCCCAGTCATCAGGAACAATCTTTTCGAGGCGGATCGCATGCACCGGCAACACATCGCCAAAGTTGTCGTCAATGGTCAGGATGGCCAGTGCCAGTGCCTGCACCCTCTTCTGCCTGTGTTCCTGTAGTGTCGCCATGAAATCCTCAGACGGAAATATAAAATACAATTGTATTACATGTGTAGTTTTCAAGAAATACAAATATCATACAGTTACTATCATTTTCGCACGGTGAAAGCCGCTTCGAGCCTCTCAACGATATGTGAAATGTCCGGAGCAGCATGACAGAATTTTTTTACAACTGACTCAAGGACAAGGCAGGCTTCTTCAAGGTCCTTCCGAGTGATTTCATTCCCGTGACTGCCTGCGTTCCCGACAGCTTTGAGCGCATGAATTGCTGCAGCGTCATCCCCGAATTTATTCAGCGCCTGGTGAATACGGCGATGCAGATTCTTTGCTTCCGGGGCGCCCATGACATCCATCAGTATCTCAAGAAGGCATCTGATGGCATTCGCCGCTGCGGCCCCGTCTAGCGTCAGGAGTGAAGAGATGACGGTAAGCTGCCTGGAAATCTTTTCAGGACAGCCGACAGGGAGCAGAAAAAGAGGGAGAGGGGGTGTAAAAGAGCGAGCACGAAACAGCTGATAAGTGTAAAGACCATCTGGTCGAAAGGGGAAATGGATCTCCGTCCATCCCTCACCGGAGACTGCGACAGTTCCAGAGCATCCCTCCCTGATACACTCCAGCAGACAGGAAAATACGTATGACTCATCCACTTCGGGCAATTGAATTTGTCGCCGTCGGCTTTCCTGAAGTGAACGTACGCCGTAATGAAAGCTTCCCTGTTTAATACGGAGCGTCTGATTAGTACAAATCGGGCAGAGCCAGTCCGGACAGCGCGACTCCGTAAACGGGGTAAACGGCGAAGGAACACTTTTCATCTGAATCCCTTAATTAAGAACACAGCAATCATGTGCTTTGATGGATTAAAGTGAATTTCATTTGTAATACATATGAAATACAAACGTCATTCATTTCCGCGTAAGCATGCCCGCATAATCCTGCGCATCGAGGCTGAACCGGATACCCAGCTGCGGTGCCACGTCCAGCGCAAAGACCTTCAGATACACCTCGGTGCTATCCGGCCGTTCATACCCGAGATAGGTCTGCACCACCTTCTTCGGTACGTGATTGAAGAACAGGTGCATGGCAAAACTGTGACGCAGCGTTTTGGGACTGACGGGATTCACGGCAAAGCTTATCCCTGCCGCCTCCGCCCGGTTAAGCGCCTGCGTCAGCCAGCTCCATGCCGTCTTGCGGGTGATCGGAAACAGCGCGGATCGCCTGGCGGGCCGGAACGTGGCCAGATACCGGCGCAGATCCCGGACGAAACTGTCGTCCATTAAGGGCAGCACGCGGGCTATCTTTTCGTCTTTGGCCGGACGGCCGCGGCCACGGCTGCGCTGCTTCAGCGTTCTGAGGCGGACAAACGGCCGGGGGCCGTCGAGCTCCAGATCCTCCGGCGTGACCAGCAGGGCCTCGGTGATGCGCGCACCGGTATTCCATAAAAAGGAAAAGACCATGCGCTGGCGCTCATCCTCAAAGAAGCTGAGCAGTACGGCCACCTCGGGTGCCAGCAGGTACTTGGGCAGACTGTGCTGAAGCAGCGCCATATTGCGCAGCGCAATCGACGTCTCCCATCCCGGCGTGGAAACCGCCTGGCCACCTGTTGTCATCAGCATGGCTGACTCCTGTATGACAGTTGAAATACAAAGGTAATACATCTGTACGTGTGCCGGTATGACTCATGCGTTCAGTACACCGGAATCCTTTCTGACACGCGGCCCGTTCACTGACGCGCATCATTCCCCTCTCCACCGTCAGGGCAGGGGGCCTGAGTCCGTCTTTCCTGTCAGAATCCCGTCACCTGTGGCGGCCAGAGTGTTAATACCAGAGCACCGCAGGACGACGAAAGGCAGAGCCTGACGTGAAATGTAATACACACGTAATACACCTGTGCGCTGCGCGAAAGTTTTTACTCTGCGGCAGCTCAGGGTCGCCAGAATTCAAAATCCGGCGTCGGGAACGTTAAGGACTATTTTGACGCCCCAAAGGCGCCGGCGCTACCGGAATAAATCGCCGGTGTCATCAGAGCAGGGTAACAAAACCCTGATTAAAACGGTATCGGTTACCCCCCAGAAATACCGTTTTACCGCTTCAGCCGCACGATAAAAGGACAGAAACCGTCGCCGGGCCGCGCCGGTGCTGGCGTGAGGCGGGAAACAGGCCGGAAGGGGAGGGCGGTAACACTCTACCTGTTTTGTTACCCGGTGCATGGCTGAAGAGAAATGGCAGTGCATGAGCATCGCCCGGACTTCATTGCTCTGAGATGAAGTTGCGAACGGGAGTTGCTAGAGTGAAGTGACACAAATTCTCGGACACCAGGAAAGGATGTTTCTATGCTTGTTAAACTGCTCAGGAAGGATGGACTGGCTGTTGCCGTTGGAACGATGCTGCTATATACCGCAGCGTATTTTTTTGAGAGAGGATATTGCTCATGGTTAAATATACCTTTCGATTACATTGAAATAACTATACCCACAATCGCCAATGTTATTTTAAATTCAATAATATTAGTCATGCCCATTGCCCTCATATCGCTGGCAATTATGCAGACCGGCAAAAAGCATGAATTCAGGGGAATGTATGCTTTATCACCACTATACTGTGGTTTTTTATACACCGGCGTACTGTTTTTTGTTATGGAGCATACATGGAGTAACTTTTTAGTCAGCGCTTTTCTCGGTGGGCTATTTTTTTTACAGTTGATATCATCACGATATAAACAGAACGATAAAGACAATTCGATGGCGATTTACTTTAAAACACTGGATTACATCGGCGCTGTTTTTCTGGTCAGTATGACTTTCACAATTTACGGACATTTTTATGCTGCCGATACGAAATTTGATAAGTACGTTCAAAATGGTCACGTTTATGAATTGCTGAAAATATATGGTGAAAATGTATTTATGAGAGAGTTAAAAGACGGAAAGATGATAAATGAAATTACCTACTTTAATGCCCAAAACATGACAGGAATGAGGCTGATGATAAATCCAGATCATTAGGACATAGTCATGCTGTAATTGACGGATTACAGCATGAGACTTCTGGGCCCAGAGTACAGGACAGCACCAACCCGCTGTTGCAGTATCCCTGTCAGAGATACTCTTTAATCATTTTGACCAGTTTTTCAGGCCCGGCCTGATTGGCCAGATAGAGTGCAGCACGGAGTATTGTCGAATCAGTGATGGTCTTACTGGGGGCAAGATCCTGAACAGCGCCTGTAAGTTTTGAACACATAAGCTTCTCATCTGCCGTCAGGCGGACTGTTTTAGGCGTTTCGCTTGTCGTTCTGTTCCGCTTTGTCCGGACATTGGTCAGACGATTATCCTGTTCAGGCTTTGCCATTACCGGCCTTTGTACCTGTGGGCGTTCAAGTTTTCCGGCCATCAGTGTGCACCTTCTTTGAGAGAAATGAGTTCTTTTGCCATTGCACGGTAATCATTCAGCACCAGAGCACCACGTTTATAAAAATAAAGTGGCTTACAGACCACCTGGGCCTGTGCAATGTTTTCATCAGCCCGGATACGGGTGGTCAGGACGTTATCTTTAAACCTGACATTCCCTTCCAGCTCATCCTGAAGAAAAGTATTCATCTTCTTCTTCGAGCTGTTGAACTCATTACGAAACAGACTGTAATGCGTGAAGTGTTCTTCTTTTATTTCATCAAGATAGTCGAGAACGGTTTCGGCTCCCGTCAGAGAAAAAGAACCGCCATCTACAGGAATGATAACGTGGTCTGCTATGTATGCCGCATTGGTAGAAGACAGGTTGAGCGCCGGAGAACAGTCAATCAGTATGAAATCAAAGTCACTCATTACGGACTTTAAATGACGCAGGAGAATCTTTTCCCTGTGAGGCCTTGCCATGCTGTTTTCCATCACGCGCTCAAAGGAAGGATCTGAAGGGATCAGGAACAGACCGGGGATATCCTCCTCACCATTCCTGGCAGGAATAATGACATCTTGAACATCGAATTTTTGATTGTTATACAGGTCACAAATGGTTGCCCCATACTGCGCATAGAATTTTTTGCCATGTGTCAGCACCTCTGTTGCATTTGCCTGTTGATCTGCATCAACAACCAGCACGCGTTTTCCCATCAGCGCTAATGCCACGGCCACATTAGTAGTAGAAGATGTTTTTCCCGGTCCACCTTTATTACTCATTGCAGCAATGACAAAAGCATGCGCCTGCGCTGTAATTTCAGCCATCATTTAGCCTCATATGTATGTCATATGTAGTACATTTGTAGTTAAAATATCCTTTTTAACATCAGAACGTCAAGCTGTTTAATGAACAAATGTATTACACATGAAATACAACTAATTTCATCAGACATGCCATCCCCTTGAGCCTGATCCTATCGTCTTAGCCGCCCAACAACTTGGCCTGCACCTGCGTTAACAACTCCTCTGGCTTTGTATCCGGTTTATACCTGTGTAATCCCGGAAAGGTTCTGAGGTGGGATGCGATGACTTCTGTTTCAGAAATTCTAAAACCCCCATGTGTGCAGGTAGCGACCGCTGTGAGCAATCTTCGGACATTCTTAACACCTTTGTTTATAAATATATGGGGTTCAGGTCAGTACCACCCAGTAAAACTGTAGAATATTTAATCATTTACGACACTTAAACTACTGACTACCTGACCGATAACATTACTGCCTTGTAATTTTGACAACCACCGGAAGCAGTTATGTTAAAAAAATTATTCAAAAAACCTCAGCCCGACCCGGAGTTCATTCAGCCATCGCAGCCCGCAGAGTCTGTTGAAGCTGAGAGGCCCCTCAGTAAGTTACCGGACCGTCTGGACAGTTTTTTATCCCTGCTGCCAGAGTCAGTGTGGGTATGCGAGGGCAAAGAAATCACGGACAGCACGCCGTTATGGATTTCCCCTGCTTCTCCATTTGATATACAAGGCGGAAGCAGCGATACCGCGACTCTCGGCGCGCTCTGCTCGCTTGTCCATGATGAAGATAAAGCTCACTTCAGGCATCTTCTGCGAAGTGTTCAGGCTCATAGCGCGTCTGGCGAAAAACTCAAGTGTCGTATCATCACGTCGGACGGCCGTTATGGGTGGTTTGAGGTGGCTTTACGGCGTGAGCGCAGCTCTGATGGTCAGATTCAAAGGCTGACGGGGATAATGCTGAACGTCAGCGACGATGTTGCGCGCGAAAGCGAATATGACATTGTCATGACCCGTTTTAACCTGTCGCGTGAAATGCTGAATGACGGGCTCTGGGACCTTCAGATAATCAATGGCGACCCATTACACCCGAATAACGTGTTCTGGTGGTCCCCGCAGTTCAGAAAGCTGCTGGGCTTTGAAACCGTTGAAGAGTTTCCGGATGTTATCGACAGCTGGGCTTCGCGTCTTCATCCCGACGACAGTCAGCATACGCTGGATGCCTTTATAAAACACCTTAACGACCATTCAGGCGCGACAGGCTATGACGTTGAATACCGCGTTAAGCTCAAAAACGGTAATTACCGCTGGTTCCGCGCCCGCGGTCAGACACGCCGGGACAAAGACGGTGTACCTCTGCGGGCCGTCGGGGCGCTGATTGATATACAGACGCTCAAGGACCAGGATGTTCAGGCTGAGCATGAACGCCAGCGGAGAGATGAAGCCGCGGCCTCTGTCAGTGAAATTGCTGACCTGGTATCTGAGAATGCCAATATCGCCGCTCAGATAAAACTCATCTCACTTAATGCCAGCATTGAGGCCGCAAGAGCGGGCGTACAGGGACGGGGATTTTCAGTCATAGCCAGCGAAATTCGCGAACTGGCTGACAGAACCGCTGAGATAACCGAAAACATAAGTCGCCTGCAGGTCCGACTGGATGCGTCCTCACGTCTTTAATCATATTTAATGCGCTTTCTGGACTAGTGAACACACGTCCTGTTTTGCTCACAGGATGTGTGCTCTCTCATTAGCAAACAATGAAATTTTGATGCACTCCCTTTGAATCATTTATCGCATCAGTTGCAACGTCCGCTTTTCGCTGTGAGTTCAATGGGTCGATGCAGCGCTATCCTCAATCAAGGGGGGCGTTGCTATGAAACGAAGAACTCGGATTAACTACACGCCAGAACAGAAGGCAATTATCTGGGACAGACCCAGCCGCCTGTAAAATTCGCCACCATCTGGGCAGATGATGACGGCGCTACACACATCGGACACTGTCGTTTTGAAGGCCTGAAGTTCAAAAGCTACGCCCCCCTTCAGCGCCTCAGTGGATTGGCGTTTCGCCTGACGAGGTGGAGACCATTGCCTATGCTGTACTCCCCCCGGGCTACGTTGGCAACTGGTATCATGCACCGGGTCCTCAGTGGGTTATCACCCTGTCCGGTAGATGGTCTGTGGAAACCACGGACGGCACCACGCTGGTCCAGGGACCTGGAGAGGTACAGTTTAATGCGGACAGCAATTCACGGCCCCACAGCGGGGATAAAAGAGTCGGGCACGTGTCACGAACGGTCGGAAGCGAGCCAAACGTGCAACTGATTATTAAACTTAAGCCGGGTGTGCGAACCACAGGTGTCTGCGCAAACGGAGGGGAAAAAGATGTGTATCCACTTTAAGAAGTCCTCTTTTATGCTGGCGCTAATGATGATCGGTTCCTCTTCCATCGCTGCAGATATACCAGGCGTGCAAATTGTTCCGGAGAACGTCACTTTCAACGAACTGATAGACAGCAATGTCCGTCCCGAACTCATTACAGACAGAGCTTTGTGGGCCGAAGGCCCGGTGTGTAATCCGAAAGGGCTTTTTATCTTCAGCGACGTAAAGCAGAACAGGGTCATGAGCTGGTCAGAAAAGCAGGGCCTGAAGGTCTGGCTCGCCCCTTCAGACTATCAGAACGGTCACACTGTTGATGATGAGGGACGCATTATTGCAGCATCTCACGGCAGACGTGCCGTTCTGCGCCAGGAGCATGACGGTACGTGGGTAACCCTGGTTGATTCCTGGGAAGGTAAGCGGCTTAACAGCCCCAATGACGTTACGGTGGCACCTGACGGGGCGATATGGTTTACCGACCCGACGTTTGGCGTGCTGAGTAAAGACGAAAGTTACGGCGGGAAGCCCGAGCAGGACGGTGAATATGTTTATCGCTATGAGCCCTCATCACACAGGCTCTCACGGGTTAACACGCCCGAAGTGCATTCCCCGAACGGACTGGCTTTTTCGCCTGACGGAAAAAGGCTCTACGTATCTGATACACAGCTGGCTCACGATTTCGGGAATAATAAACTTGCCCACAGGATGCTGGCCTACCGGGTGTCCGGGGCGAACCTGAGCGGGGTGCGTGTCTTTGCTGAGGTATCGCCCGGCATACCCGACGGCATCACGACGGATGAGAAAGGCAACGTCTGGAGCAGCAGCAAAGAGGGCATTCAGGTCTTTTCTGAGCAGGGTGTACTTCTGGGGAAAATACGGGTGCCGTCAGAGAACACCGGCAACCTGGCCCTTTGTAAAGGGACAGGCAGCAGAAAGTGGCTGTATGTCACCGCGGCTAATCTGGTGATGCGCCTGCCGGTTAAGGTCAGCGAAGCCGGTAAAGGGCTGTCCGGAGGGACAGGCAGATAAGGGCTGTCCGGCACGTATACCCCTGGGGTATACGTGCCTCCGACGAATATGCACACGCCAGACTATGCGTTCGTAAATTCCGCGTCAGGCCTTCCCGTCAGGCGATTGCGGATATCGCGCCTGAATATCTCAATTGTCCACATCCAGAGAATATGCCCGAGCGTCTCCGAGAAAATCTCGGCAGGCGGCAGCTTCCACACCGGCGGAGCCCAGCCCCCCAGCGGAAGTAAAACACCATGAAAACATGCCGTAACGACAAGGGCAAATGCCACTCCCTGCCAGAGTTTTATGCCTGGCAAATATTCCGCAACAAGGCAGTAAAACAAGGCGAAAATCACAGAAAACAGATGATGTACACCAGCAACGCCCCAGTTGATGACATGACCGGAATATTCATAAGTCAGACGGCTGACAGTGATCCCCATATCCTGCAACATTTCTGCCGGTGGAATGGCACGATCAGGTGTACGGGGAGGTAACGGTATCTCGGTACCCCACTTAACGAAGCTTGCAATATTTCCACCCAGGAAGCCAGCCCAGAGCGCAACGCCGGGCCGGCGGTTTACTGCTTGTGTGGTTTCTAAAAGATACATAATTTCCCTTGCTATTATTTCGTATCAAACTGGCTCTGTGTCAGCAGCCATTAAAATTTCGATTTGGTTTAAAGCGCGAAAAGCTTTTCCTGCCACTCAGTTGAAGCTGAAGCAGTATTTGCTTTTCGATGGCACAACATCCCTGGTTTCATTTCACACGCAATGTTCAGATTAAGCATGGCGCTGATGAGATAACTCGTTGCCTGCATGTCACGGGCATGTTCTTACAGAAGCGTGGCCACGTGAGAGCTCCGGCAGCCAGCGGCCTGAATGTCAGGCTTAACTGTAATGTGCACGGTGTATGTCATGAATATAACAAGCACCTGGCCTGCAAAGTAACCCGGGCAGGCACTCATGAAGTCTGCCTGTCTGAATTATCGCTTAATGCAACGGACCGACGTCACAAATCTGTCGCGGCCCGCCACATTGTTTACTTTATATTTACTTTTACAATGGTCTCTTTCCAGGAGCTCTTGTTAAAAACCTGTCCGTTTATCAGATTCAGTTCGCCTTTACCGGGTTTCTGTGCGATGAAAGTGAACGTCTCTTTACCTGAACATCCCACAGCCCCTTTTTTACAGTCTGCAGACTGCTCATAACTCCTGGACACAAGCATCAATTGTTCCGGTAGCCTCTTAATCATCCAGCTGTAACCTGTGGTCGGATTACTTTCAACAGAGAAACTGACTTCTTTACCCTGTTTTCCCTCAATCTCTGTGACCTTTTCTGATGCTACAGACGAAACAGCCACAACCATCATCATGCTCGCCATCACCATTTTTGCTGTTGACATAAATCTTCCCTCTTTGTTTGATTATAAAGCTTTAACCGGCGGAACTGACTTGCCTCTGCCCTCTTTACAGAACCTGTAAAGCAGTATCATTTTTGTTTCCTTTAACATTAAACCATAGGGCAGCCCGTAGGTATAACGGGCGCTCAGCCAGTGTAATTACATTCGGGGCTGCTCCTGCGAAACTTTCAAATTCAGCGTATACTGAGCAGAGCATCAAACAGGCTGCTGGCGGTTTTCAGAACCTGCGCGTTTGCCATGTAATACTGCTGGTATCGTGTCAGGTTTGCGTACTCCTCGTCGAGATTCACACCGGATACAGACTGCTGACGGCTTATAAGCTGAGACAGTACGTTTTTTTCAGTCTTGGCAGACGTTTCAAGTGACTTGGTTTTATTACCTGTTTCACTCACCATGCCAGCATAAGCCTGAGAAAGAGTGGAATTTCCGTTAACTAAGCGGGCATCCTGAATTGCCAGTAATTTTTGGGCATTCCGGTTGTCGCTTTCCCCCCCTTTTGCTCCCGCCGCTGCTATCTGCGATTCATTTGTGATCGCCACCGACATCCTGCTCGCTACATTCTGTAAGGGTTTAACAAGAAAGCTGTCTCTGGCATCAGGCTTGCCGCTAACGGTCAGGGTCAACCCGTCCAGATTAAATGTAGTCTTGCCACCTGACGTAACGGGGACCAGTCTTATCTTCGCATTATCCGAGGCACGAATTGCGGTCCATTTATTGCCATCATAGCTGACCGTGTAATTCGATGCTTTCAGTGCGCCTGAGTCGTTCCAGGTGGCGGTCAGCGTCGCTGAAGAAGTATTTTTGGTGTTGCCCTGAGTGGTCGGGTTACCGATTATGAAGAAATCACTGCCGGGGTTTCCCTTACTGTCAAAGCCCTGTTTATGGACGGTGTTAAAACGGGAGGTAAAGGCCACGGCCAGCTGACCCAGCTTGTTCTGCGCGAGGTCAAGATCCTGATTCCGGAAATTCAGAAGCCCTCCTAAGGAGCCCGTACCTAACTGAGACTCAGGAATCAGAACCTTTCCGGCCTGTTTATCGACATAACCCACTGAGATACGGCTGGGATCGCTTTCTGATGGCATAGCCACCAGGGAAGTAACACTGTTACCGTTAATCAGGGAAAGGCCGCTGACCGTAGACACATTATACTTTCCGTCCTGCTGAGAAACTTTTACACCAATAAGGTTGTTGAGCGTGTTCACTAACTGGTCACGTTGATCGAGCAGATTGTTGGGTTTTGCCCCGCCTGCCGTCGAGAGTTTCGAAATCTGAACATTAAGGTTTGCAACCTGGCTGGTGAGGGTGTTGATCTGATTAACGTGAGCGGTAATATCGGCATTAACGTTGCCCTGTAATCCTGAAAGGTACTGCCCTGTGACCTGAAACTGGTTCACCAGACTGTGAGCATTACTCATCAGGGACTGACGCGCAGCCGGATCACCAGCATTGCTTACCACATTCTGCACATTTGCGAAAAAACTCTGTAAAGAAGAGGAGAGATTTCCAGCTGTACGGGAGAGTAAATCGTCTATACGGGAAAACTGAGAGTGCTGAGTGTTAGCAGCATTGTAGGCGGCAGATGTATCCCGGAGCTGTGACATGATGAAGGCATCATATTCCCGCTGTACTCCTGTGATGGTGACACCGTTACCGTAATAAGCATTACCGTTGAGGGTTGTATTCGCTTCAGCTAACTGAAGTGTTCGCCTGGAATATCCCGACACCGTATAATTACTTATATTGTTACTTGTATTATTCAGCGCAGCCTGTGCGGCCAGAAGACCGCTCATGGCTGAATTTATTATTTTTGTCATTTTTTCCTGCCCGCCCCGTCAGTATTCTGATGTTTCCAACATACTGCTCCTGATAAAACCCGACAGTGCTTTACCTGCCGGCAGCCATAATCAGCAGATTTTCCGGATGTCATTCAAGTTGACGTATCCCTGCTCCCCCAAATCCAGCATCACTGTGTTGTTAACCGTGCTGACTCCTTTAACCCAGGCATAGTTAAGTGGTCTGGCTGCAACAGCTGTGGTTCCTTTGGCAGCAGAGACGGAAAAAGAATATTTACCGTCGGGTGCAGGTTTGCCATCCTGCAGAGTCCCATCCCAGGTGAATGTATGAATGCCTTCTTTCAGGGAGCCGGCATCAATGGTACGGACAATCTGTCCACGTGAATCTTTGATGGTAAACTGGGTTGAGTTCGATGCACCTGACAGATCAACACCGAACGGAGTGGTCACTTTCTTACCCGCCAGGATTTGAGAGCCATTAACCATAACGCCATGACCTACCAGCATCGAACTCTGGAGTGACTGAGAACTGCTTATCTGGCGTGAGATCGAACCCAGGGTGGAGTTGAGTTTCTCGATTCCGCTCAGCGTGCTGATCTGTGCCAGTTGAGTCGTGAGCTGGCTGTTCTGCATGGGATTGGTGGGATCCTGGTTCTTGAGTTGGGTAACCAGCATGGTCAGGAAATTGTTCTGCAGCGACTGCGCATCATTCCCTTTGACTGAGTTTCCCTTAGTCGTGAGTACCGAGGGTTTGAGATTCTCATTAATTCCTACAGCAATACTCATCATTATTCTCCATTAAGGGGGCTGACCGGAGACGGTATAAAGCCCGAATCATTGACCGATGAAAACACCCCAACGCGCACGTTTTTGTGAATACTTACATTTGGATGGAGACACTGCACAACTTTGTTTCTCACATTTTTGCAAACTGGCTGGAGAGATAAACCGAGGTATTATTCATGGCAGATACAAGGCTGCTCAGTTTGGTAAACTGCGCTTTGTAGCGTGCCAGGTTCGAAGCAATACTCAAATTGACTGCACTGGCCTGCTTATCGAGCTGGCGCAAAGACGAATTTATGCCGTCCTGAGCTGTATTCAGTGGTCCTTTGGTATCAAGGACTTTGGTGAGGAAATCATTCATCTGCGTTGCGAAGCCGGTTTTTTTGCCGTCCCCTGACAGCAGTTTAGTGACGCTCTCCGGTTTATCATTTAACGCCTGCTCAAGCTTTTTACTGTCAACAGTGAGTTTACCGTTGACGTCCTGCGTGATCCCGATTTGAGAGAGCAGAGACAATCCCCCACCGGTCTGTGGAACAGACAAAAGGCTTCGGATGCGCGTATGGATATTACGTAAAGCGTTGTCGCCTACCAGTGCGCCGTTATCGCTGTTTTGTTGTGAGCTCCCCGCTTTGGCCACAGTAAATTTTGTCTGCGAAGCGACAGTAGTCTGAAAGGAGTTATAGGCGTCCACAAAGTCCTGAACAGCTTTCACCATCTGACTGTTATCCTTCTCAATTTTAAGAAGTTCAGGTTTAGACGTGACGGAATTAAGCTTAAGGACTACGCCTTCAGGTGCATCGGTGATGGTGTTACTACTGCGGGTAATTTTGACACCATTCACGGTGATAACTGCGTCCGTTGGAGCAACTTTCTGACTCATTGCATTGGAGGAGTTTGAGGCATTACCATCGTAGCCAAGATAGCCTTCAAGTTTTTTGTCATTACTGGAAACAGTCATTGCGCTGCTTGTTCCCGTATCACGTGAGGTCAGAGAAAGATAATATGTGCCGTTATCGGCTTTAATAAGGCTCGCGCTTACCCCCCCCTGAGCCTTATTGATAGCATCTCTGATATCTGAAAGGCTTGTCTGGTTTTTATTTAGCGTAACTTCCAGCTTTTTGTCGGTACCCTTCTGGGTAATGGTAATTGTTCTGCTTTGCTGAGAACTGTCGCCCAACTGTGCTGTTTTGCTGTCAGCCGCTTTCGAAAGTAACATCTGTGACTTTGCAAGCTGAGAGACGTCAATTTCATAGCTACCGGAACTGGTATTGTTCGAGAGCGTTGGAGTAAAAGCAGTGTTTGAGGTGGTTACTTTTCCGGAAGCAAGTGACGACGAGTTTTCCAGTGCTTTCGTTGCTGTCTGTAACTTCTGAAATGAGGTCTGAAGTATTGCCCATGAAGTCAGTTTAGCTTTATACGAAACCTGATTTTTTATTATAGGGCTCAGGCGTTGCTGCTCAGCTTTTTCAAGCTTTTCGTAAAGGCCATTTAAATCAAGATTGGTTCCGGCACCGAGCGAACTTATACTAGGCATACAAACCTCGTTAGTTTAGCACCGGAGACGGCGCTTTAAATTAAAAGTGAGTAAGTGGATTTCTTAAATGATAATTAAATGGCTTCTGAATCATCTTCTGACTTTTATACTTACTGTATTTGTGGAAATACAAATCATCCATGACATCAACGAGACCTGGTCTTCTGGCATGAGATCAACATATTCAGGAATCACGTTCTCATTGGGGCTGTCGTAATCCTCATTTTTATCTCCCTCACTACAAAAGCTAAATTTAATTACATCAGCCTCGATATAATCCAAAACCTCATCACAAGGATTTTCACATAAATTTATTTCACCATAAGGACTACTGATGTAGGCGCAAGGGTTTGACGCAGATTCAATTAAGTCAGGAGAAAAATCATCTGTTTTAGGAGAACTGAAAAGGTAAAGTCTTCCCTCTTTCTTTACTGAATGATCAGCTTTTAGTTTATCCTGAAGAGAGGATATCAGCGCCAGAAAAGCGGATGCATCTTCATCATCATTTGATGTCGAGTCGGAAGATTGGTTAGTCGCTCTCCTCAAATCAAAAGGAACAATCATCAAACTTCTCCTCGTATTTAGGGGTACAGCTTTCAGTTTTTTTGAATGAAAATGAATGTAGCACATTTTGTTAAAACGCATACATGGTAGCACTGAGCATCAAAAACAGATCATTATTTTTTAAAAATAACAATAAATAGCATGAACCACTGCAAATATAATTTATGCTAGTAATATAATCTATTTTAATATCTAAACATCTGTTTAAATCAGATTCCTGTGCTAATACATCTTATTTTTTAAAGCTTCGATTTTTGATGCATAGAGCCTTTGACTAACTTAAGTCAAATTTAATGGTTCACAGTTAAAACATTAAAATTACCAAGAATATTAATTCAAAACCAGTAAAAACAGACAGGCCTATACGATTGCTGCAAATCAAATATCATAAAATCCGCAAACATATGAAGAGAAAAACTTAAACTCACCACTGAAAAATTAAAAAAATGTGAGTGTCAGACTTTTTATACAAAACTCACCTCATGTCTTAATGTTATTTACCGATAAAGGAAAGGAACTATAAACTTGGGGGGAGGGTAATGAAACCATCTACTCAACTTTCAGTTGGCTTTTGTTTTCAACGTCCCTTTTTTTAATAACTTCCGGGGGCGGCTAAATTACCTTTTTGAAGCCCGCAATAGTATCAATGAGCTCGTCGGCATTAACCTGAAAATCATGCTAGACAATGATGCAGGGACTGCCTTGAGAAATATGCTGGTTAAAATCTGTGGCAACACCGATCTGTCATCACGGGCCGAAGAACAGACCTCCACGGTGATAAGCAACACGATAGGAGCGCAGCAGACTGCAGATTCCGCTCGCGCTGCGGTACAGCTTGCCCGCGATAGAGGCTCTGTGTCCGCAACTATTCAGGCAATCTCTGAGAACACAGAGAAGTCAGTGACATCACATCCGTGACTGAAAGTATTGCATGCCAGACCAACATTCTTGCATTGAATGCTGCTGTGGAAGGGATGAGTCATTCGATCTGATCTTTCATCCCATATCTAATCTGTATATACCAGATGCACGCAAAGTATGGGCCGAATGCTTCCGTGTCCTCCGTAAAGGAGGGAAACTACTGAGTAGTTTTTATAATCCGGTTGTCTTTGTTTTTGACCGTTCGCCCGAGCTGGCCCGTAGAGGTTTGATGAGGCCAGCTTTCACTTTACCGTATGCCGATATAACGGATTTGGAGGCAGAAGAAATTGATAAAAAGTTAGCCAGAAATGAGGCTTTTGTTTTTGGCCATTCGTTAGCGGAACAAATAAGCGGCCAGCTGGAAGCCGGTTTAATGCTGACGGGTTTCGATGAGGCTTTTCAGCCTGCGCCACGGTTTCTTATTGATAAATTCATGCCAACCTTCATATCAACATGTTCAGTTAAACCAGTCTAGCTCAGATATGGCTATGCTCAGCCAGCGGAGCCACTGTTGGCTGAGCAAATCTCATTCGTTAAGAAAAATTAAAAACTCAGCATGTTAAAATTGCTCACTTATAATCGGCAATGTCCGCTTCTGGCACAGAGCTGCTCTTGCAGGTCTCACAAATGAGACTTCAATCGCCCCTGGCATCCTCAGGACATCAACTCCGCTATGCCAGAAAAACTCTTGTAAGCTGCCAGCGCTTTATAGGTTTCTACCGCAAATCATCCACAATTTATTCCGATTTCTGAAGGCATTAATATTTTCGCTCTGAATTATATTTCAATATAATCATGCAGTTGAAATTTACATATTGCCCAGTGATGATGATTAAGCGAACCGGCTGGCCGGTAAGCGAACCTCTATAATCAAAAGCAAGTAATGGTGTCTTTGGGGCTCACGTCCGGCCCCGTTTTTTTCCTGATACAGGTCTCGCTGTGGGGACTGCGCTGCGTTAAAAATTTCCCGGGGCTTTGTACCGGCTTATACATGTGTAGTTGCGGGAAGGTTCTGAGGCGGATGTAGCAATTTTTGTTCCGGTAAAAGTAAAAAAACCGCCAGCCGGCGGTTTCACAGTTTCAGATATCAGTGCTTTAAAATTGACGAGTAAGGAGCCTGACCATGGCTCTCTGTACTTCCGCCAGTAATATTGTGATTCGCTGAAAGAGCGCTGATCAGACTCAACGCGTTGACCAGCGTTTCACACCTGCCAGACTCCCTTTCGAACCTGAGAAACTGCTGTAGCCGGTCTTTCAGGGTTTCAGTGCTGACGCAGGCATCCTCTCTCAGCAGCGACATCAGCGCCTCTCCGGTTATAATGGTTGTCAGGCGATTAAGCTCATCACTGTAAATGCCTTCGGCTGCTCCTGATGAACGAGGCAATGAAATTTCGTCAGACATGAAATACCTCCACCATACTGCGCAGTGCGCGCGCCTGCTCAGACAACGAATGAGAGGCTGAAGAAGACTCTTCTACAAGTGCGGCGTTGTTCTGCGTCACGCCGTCCATTTGGCTCACGGCCACGCTGACCTGCGAAATACCCTGCATCTGCTCCGACGAGGCCAGCGCGAGAATGTCCATGGACTCAGCCATTTCGCCGACCATGCCCATTATCTTCAGGATGCTCTGGCCGGTTCCCGTAGCGACCTCCACGCCGCTTTCCACCTGGGCGACGGCCTGCTCAATCAGGGCCTTGATGTCCTTCGCGGCGGCGGCGCTGCGCTGCGCCAGCGAGCGGACCTCACCGGCCACCACGGCAAAGCCCCGGCCTTCCTCACCCGCCCGCGCCGCCTCGACCGCGGCGTTGAGCGCGAGGATGTTGGTCTGGAACGCAATGCTCTCAATCACCGACGTGATGTCCCGGACCTTCAGGGCGCTTTCCTGAATGCTGTGCATGGTTTCCGTCATGAGTTGAACCTTGTCCTTGTCGCCGTCGACCGTTCGCGCCGTCTTGCGGGCGGATTCTGCGGTTTGCTGCGCACCGGCGGTGTTGCTCTTCACCGTGGCGGTGAGCTGCTCCATGCTGGCGGCGGTCTCCTGCAGGGCGGCGGCCTGTTCTTCGGTGCGGGACGACAGTTCGGTGTTGCCCTGTGCAATTTCGTCTGCGGCCAGCGCCACGGAGGACGCCGTGTCCTTTATCTGCGATACCAGGCTGCGCAGGTTTGCCTGCATGCCGTCAAGGGAGGCCAGCAGGCTGGTCGTGTCGTTGCGGCGAAGCGTGACCGGGGTGGTCAGGTTACCGGCGGCGATGGTGGCGGCCAGCGCCTGAACCTGCGCGGGCTCACCGCCCAGCTGGCGCGTCACCGAAAAGAAAATAAGCATACTCAGGACACAACCGGCACAGAACACGGTGCCGGTCAGCACTGCGAGTATCAGCGCGGTCATGTTAACGAGATGAGCGCTCTCATACATAGAGTCCCTGACCGAGGCATTATATTGTTTTACGAGTTCCCGCAGCGGGTTTCTTACGGAAGACTGAAGCCTGTCGGTATTTTGCGCAATTTCCTGGAGGGCTTCGTTAATTTTATTCTCATCACACAGTGTGTATACCCGCTGCATGGAGGCTTTGTAGGCTGGCCAGTTGGTCATGACCTGCTGAACCTGTGCTTTGTATTCCCCGTCATGCGTACTTTGCAGATAATCCACTGCCTTCTGAATCACCATCTCAGATTTTTGGTTAAGAGTCCGTGTATTCTGACGGGATTCAGCCTCTGTGATTGAACCTGAGGGATGAATATAGGAATACGCACGCCTGAAGTGTTGTCCCATTTCAATTGCGGCATCGTTAAGAACCTGTACTGGCACCAGCCGGGATTCATATGTGTTCCATTCGTCGTTCGCGGTTTTTTTCATAAAGAAAACGCTGATGACAGAAACAAGTAAAATGAAGAAAAGAAAAAAACCTGCCATTATTATCAAACGATGAGAAAGTTTAGTTTTCTGAAAAAAATCCATGCTTGCGCTCCTTGTTATAAGATTACAGCCTGCCTGTCATTTGCGGTCCCACTGTCAAAATGGATGACGCATTCATACATGAAGTGATACCTCATAACCCCTAACGGCTCGTGTGATTTTATCTTTAGATGCGTAAAACGAAACAATGAAGAATCTCTTGTTAATTGTGTACAGGTTAAAACGTTCAGGCCGGTCAACAAGTCATTTTGATATTACGGGCGTGCTAATAAAGACCGGAAAGAAAGAGTAAAAAGCCGTATACCTGAACTGCTCTTACCTTTTATCTTGATGTTATTAACCCCGATTAACACCTTCAATAAAACAGCCATTTTTTAAGGGTGGCGAGCAGAGCGAAAATTGTAAATACATCAAAAAGATTAATGATAATTCCTGATATTTCTTTGCACCCCAATTCAGGATAAATAAACGAAACTTTTCTCTGTTGATTTTTGTATTACCTTTAATATTTTCCTGACAGGCATTGGTTAATGCGAAATTAACACTCTGAGTTAGCTCACTACCATAAAGAAACGTCCTGTCATGACATAAAGCGGACTGACGGCAAGCCAGGGTCCGCTATGAGCTGTGAGTGCAATGGGTCGATGCAACGCTATCCTTAATCAAGGGGGAACGTTGCTATGAAACGAAGAACTCGGATTAACTACACGCCAGAACAGAAGGCAATTATCTGAGACAGATATAAGTAAGGTGATTCTCTTCATGATATCGCCAGAATTTTCGACAGATATCATTCTTCCATTATGCCCTCTATCCACCAGACAGGTAGCTACCGTTCTCCCGAGCGAAAGCTGCACCGGTTAGCGCTTTCGCTTGATGAAAGAGAGGAGATATCCAGAGGACTGGTAGCAAAACTCAGTATCAGAGACATCTCCGCCAAATTATCAAGAGCGCCCTCAACGATTAGCCGCGAGGTCAGGAGGCACGGTGGTCCAAAACAATACCGTGCAGCAAAAGCCGATGCTACTGCGTGGGAAAATGCGCTGAGACCAAAACCTTGCAAGCTTATTGAAAGCCCCGCATTGTGTAAAATTATTGCAGAAAAGATGCATCAGGACGGGTCGCCGGAACAGATCGCCGGTTGGCTGAAACGCTGTTATCCGGATAATCAGGAAATACATGTGTCACACGAAACAATTTATAAAACGCTTTTTATACAAACCCGGGGAGCATTAAAAAAAGAGCTGCAGCAATGCCTCAGAAGCGGAAGAGTCGTGCGTAGATCCAGAACGTCATCGCTTAAAGGAAAAGGATTAGGGTCAATCCCGAACACGATACCTGTCAGCTAAAGGCCATCAGAGGCCGCTGACAGAGCCATTCCAGGTCACTGGGAAGGTGACCTGATTCAGGGCTCAAAAACCTCCTTTATCATCACCCTCGTAGAACGTCATTCCCGCTTTGTTATGCTGGCAAAGATCAGAGACAACAGGACCATAACGGTTATATCTACACTCATCAGACAAGCCCGGGAATTACCTGCTGAGCTTTATAAAACATTAACATAGGACCGGGGCGCTGAAATGACCAGCCATACCCGATTTACTGTAGCCACAGATATTCAGGTTTACTTCTGCGATCCTCAATCTCACTGGCAACGCGGCTCCAATGAAAATACGAACAGATTGCTCAGGCAGTATTTCCCAAAAGGAACTGACTTATCGGTTCACAGCCAGCAAAGACTAAACAGTGTTGCTAGGCAGCTCAACGAGAGGCCAAGAAAAACGCCAGACTATGAATCACCCGCAGAGCGATTCAATCAGTGTGTTGCATCCATCGGTTGAACTCACAGCGAGAAGCAGGCATTCGCAGTTATCCGATAGTGGAGAAATAGTTTGCTAATGAGGCCGTATATTCATTTGCAAGAAGCAGGTCAGGAACACTACTCGCAGAGTCTGCTGAACGAAAAAAGGCGGGGTGGTGAACCCCGCCTTTATTCAAGTTCCTTCAGCCCTTATGAGCGTCCGGTCAGTTGCTTGATTACAACGATAATGCTTAAACTAACATGCACTATCTGCAATGCCAGCAGGACAGTACCTAGCGTTATCACTTAGCAGCCTCCTTTACAGGAGGGCGCTACCCACCGCTTATGCCCTTGAACTTCCCTCGCGGTGTGTATCAATTACGAGTCGATACATGCAGCACCCATTGAGTGGGGGCAAACCGGACGGCTCCACCCGTTGCCGGTTGGGAGAATCCTTTAAGATTCACCCAGAGGTACTGCATCAACACGTACAGACATTATAAAAGCATTATAAGGCTGACGCTATGTTGACGTGACCGTCAGTAGTGCTAAAATTGCACTACGAGTCGATACATGCAGTACCCAGTTCACTGGTATGGCTTCCAACCATACACCGAACTGAAAAAACCTGGTCTCCAAGCCAGGTTTTTTTTCGCCTGAACTACTCAGAAAGAAAAATCATAACGCCGCTATTATAACACGCCCCACACTCCTACGTAGTCGCAGAAATGTAAGCTTAAAGCCCATAATCAGTTCATCCCTTTTGCCAGTAAAAGTCACAGCGGAAAAATAATTTTGCAAATCTCACTTCTCACTCAGTTTCGGGGAACGACAACAGGAAACGGCTAAAGCTCAAATCAGACGTGATGTTTTATTAATGCCAAATTAAATTTTTAGCTATAAAATATCAAGCCATTAAATAGCTCACTACCAATAAGGTTATATTAGTTCCTGACGGTTAAATTTACAGTTAAAAAAAACCATAGGTTATTATCAGATGGCACATAAAATTAAGGCATAATGTTATCAAGATAATAATATACCAATGAAATTAATTGATTTCTATGGATGCTTCGAAAGGACGCTTTCAGCCAATTTAGATAGCCAATAAATAGCTAGCCAATTTAAATCGCAAACTGATATTATTGACCTGTAAAAACAAACAGGCCAAATTGAGTATACCCGCCGTCATTCCTTCCTCAGCATCGCCACGGCTTCATTACCCGGCATCGAAAACTGCACCCTGTGACGTGCCGCCACGTCCAGCGCAAACACCTTCGTATAGACCTCCGTTGACTTGAGGCTCTTGTGGCCCATCAGGCTCTGCAGCGCCTTGAGCGGGATCCCCGCGTAAAGCATGTGCATAGCATAGCTGTGCCGGAAAGTGTGTGGTGTCACCGGAACAGAAAACGAGACGCCATCTGCCGCTGCGGCCGCCACGGCTTCGTTGATCCACGTCCTGACGGTGCGGTCCGTAACCGTCCAGAGGCGAACCTTTTCCGTCCGGCCGGTGTCCGGGTTACGACGTTCAACCGGAATGCGCAGTGTGGCGACCATCATATCCAGCTGGGCGATGAACTGAGGATCGGACAGCGGAACCAGCCGGTGCGGCACCACGCCGGACGGTGCGCGCCCGGGGCCGCGGGCAGCCTTCTCACCACGTTGTTTCAGGGTGGCCAGCTGCACAAAGGGATGGGGCGGCGTCAGGGTGAAGTCGGCCCGGGTCAGGGCCAGCGCCTCGTTGATACGTGCCCCGGTATTCCACATCGTTGTCAGCAGCATCTTCCGGTGCAGGTCTGGCACATAGTGCAGAAGGGCGCTGACCTCCGGCGCCAGCAGGTATCTGGGTAAGTCGTCAATCAGCGCCGCCATCTGTCGCAGCGCCAGCGCGGCGGGATAGTCGATGGCCACCGGCAGCTGCGCCGGTGGGTGTGGCTGGCCGTAAGGTATCAGGCTGGTCATAAATGTGTTTCGCCTCTGCCATGGTTTACCTGAAGCACGGGATCCTGCCACTCACGTATTCTTATGGCTTCCGCCGCCCGCCATTTTCGCTCCCGGCGCCAGACACTGCGCATCAGCGGAACGGCAGACCACGCATGATCCGCAAGACGGGTAACGGGTAAGGCGGCCTCCCTACGCAAACGCACTGCCAGAATGACAGACCTGAGCCCCATACGCGCATACTGATACTGCCGCTCCTTAAAGTAAGGTGTATGATAAGGGGGATCGAAATTTTCCCATTCAGCTTCAATTGCTCTGTCGGCCTCGTCCTGCAGCACCGGCAACTCACGGATGCGGAACATGTGAAGTGGCTCAAGGACGCGCCAGTCGCCGGTGATGGCTGACAGATTAAGCTCGGGCAAAGCGGTGACCGGCTCATACTCTTGCTGACGTTCCCGGTTGGGTTTTCCGTCATCAGTCGCCACCCGTGCACACTGCTCCGCATACCGCTCAAGCATGAAAATCAACTCTGTTGCAATGAAATGAAGCTCCTGCTGGCGTTTATCCTGAGCCGCCTGCTTTTCGCGCTTCAGAGTATACCGGTGCGTCAGCATCACCGCCGCAATCGCCGCCCCGGCGGCGATCAGCCCGGTGGCCACATTACCCCAGATGCCCGGCCCCTGATTAATGACCTGAACCGTAACCGGGTGCGTCAGGTCGTTTATTATCTCTTCTGTCAGCACGTCTGCTCCTGCTCATAAGTTTATCCCTCGCGCATCCCGCTCCGTCAGTCCTGTTCTGTCATGTAACGGGCCGGCTCAAACGGCCAGCGTTTCTCCCCCTGCGAGTACACCTCAATCCACGCCAGTGTCCCCCGCTCAAAATACAGGTGATAGCCGTCGCCGGCGCTCAGGGTTAACACCCCGTCAAACTCCGTGTCCTTCAGTCCGCCCTTATTCTGCCAGCGCAGCAGACGACCGGCCGGTGAGATCTCGTAAAATTCACCTTCGCTCTCCAGGTCCTTGGTCTGAAAATCCGTTCCAGTTACCCCGTCCGGCATCCGGTAGCGGAACGTCACCGTATCAAACATCCCCATGCTCACTCCTTACCGTGATGAAACCGTCACTGTTAACTAATTTCACTGACGGCATTATCACCGCGCTGGCTGTCACTCAGGGTGACGTTGAGGTTTCTTAATATCACTCTGTAAAACATCACCCTGTTTAACATCACACAGGAATCTGTAAGCCTGCTTATATTCCCGCACCGCAATTGCCGGACGCCTTTGGTTGACGGATCCGACTTTTTCCGTATTGGGCAGTAACCGGAAGGGTAGCACGGCGGCGGGGCGGGCGGAAGCGGGGTTTTAAGGTGGCCTTTCGCCTGACGCATCCCCTATGTTGTGTCAGGTGCAGCTGGGTGAGCCACTACATGTGGTGCGCTGCGCAGAAAACCGCCGGTGGCGGGGCAAAGATCCGGTTCCACCTTTTTTCGGATCTGCCAGAGGTGACAGAAGCGGTGTGTGCAGCATGCAGTGAATCAGGCGGTAAATACTCAGAAGACAGCAGAAAAGTCTTAAAGGCAGCTTTAAGTATTAAAAGGCAGAATCCTGCATACCGGAAGCATTGAGCACCGCATGCAGGATTTATGTCAGGAGGGGCTACCCGGTCATAACTGCTGTACAGATGATGCCCGGTGAGCCTGTACACCACTCCGCTACATTGCAGGATCTCTATCGTGACGTCCTGTTGAGATCGCAGCCCGGCCGGCGGGAGAAGAGGTAACCAGGGCCGGGAGAATATGCATCCCGGCGGGGTGGTTAATGATGGGGAAGAGAAAGCCATGAAGCCTTAAGACGGATTTAAAAAAGGGCAGGTACAGAGCGTTAACCCGGTAAAGTATCCGGACGTTAAATTAATCTTTTTCAGGTGATTTTTTTACTTTTTCAGTTTCAATTTCCTGTGCAAAATTCTCTATATATTCATTACTGCCCCTGTCTGCTTTTGAAACAGTGAGTACCTTTACGTCATCTAAGACATCCTTCCTTTTTTTTAAGGCCAGAGCATAGGTCAGTCCGCCTTCACTGTTTTCCTCCAGACCGTCAGTGAACCCATACCGGTTTACTGACGCGAGCCGCGTTTGAAGCAGGCTTTCCAGAAGGGTGATACCATTTTTTTCTTCCTTGCCGAGAGGTTTATCACCTTTGGTGCGGTTGCACTTTCTGCAGACAGGGAGCAGGTTTAGCGGTAAATTTGTTGACGCATTCAATATTGAACTTATATTGACCTTAAAATACTGATCGTCATCAGAGACTTTTAATGCAGGGTTTATGTGGTCAATATCAAAGGCACTTGCGCTATACACACCGAGACAATAAAAACATAAAAAACCTGAGTATGCAGGTCTATCCTGTATCATAATTTCGTTTAATAACACATCCCTTAATGCCTTTTTTTCAATCTTGTTTTGAGCAGGAATTTTAGGCGTATCTTCAGGTATGACCCCATCACCTATTGCGTTCTCATTAACGGCCGCGTTCTCATTAACGGCCGCATTCTCATTAACGGCCGCATTCTCATCTGTTGCGTCCTCATCATCTGTCACGCCATCATTATCAGTTGCCACCTCATTGAAATTTCTCTTAACTCCCTCACCGCCCGGGATCAAGCCATTTTCGCCTTTTGAAACATCAGTTTCCTCTTCCATCCCGTCAACACTGACTTTCAGAATAAAAGGCTCTCTTTTATTGTCATTTATATCATCAACATAACTTAAAAAACTTTCATTAAAGATTATTTTTCTTACTGCAGACCCAAATATAATTTTTGATGGGGGACTTTTTTTTAGGTTCATCGTACTAATTGCTTTTTTAAGACTGACTATGTGAATGCAGGGTTTTTTTCGCCTGATAATGTGTAGTTTTATCTTTTCAGGCAGAGCCATCATTGCCTTATAGACCCCCTGAATTCTATCAAGCTTATCTCTAACCTCCTTACTGATTTTATCATTATTGAGCCCTCTCCGGATGTATTCTTCTGTTTTGTCCAGACTGTCTGACTTGGCACTGTTACAGTCTGTACAACATGCAATCAAATTTTCTCGATTATTCGCCGCTCTTTTCCTCAAAATTGCCATACCGCGTTCTGAGAACAGATCTTTGTTTTCATTCAAGTAACGAAGATAATCTTTTTCTTTGGTACCCATCCAGTTTCTGTCATTTAAAAAATTATAAGCATTGTAGAACATCTCCTGCCAGCAGATACCATTCTCCTCATACTTATATTTATACTCCGGTTCGTCTCCGTACTCCCGCTCACCAGAATCATTCGCAGGAGCTATTTCTTCCCGAATTTTTCTAAAATAAAATTGCATTTTTTCTTTTTCAAGCTTTCCTTTTCTTTCAGATGCCAGATAGGCCTTGTACTTAGTGTAAACTTTAATGGGTATAATATGATCTATGCAGATCTCAACAGGACTGACATCCTTAGCACAGTACGGACAGCAGTATAGTTTTATATCGCCCTCAACATTAAGATGCGGCAGTCTGGATATATACCAGTATCTTACTTCCTTATCGAACCCTTTTATCTTAAGCAGGGGCATAAGATTTTTTGCTAACATAACCGGCATCGCATAATTTTCAAGTGTTGCAGGATTATCGTTTCTGACCTCGCGTTCGGTGGTGGTTTCCACACCCTTTAGCTTCCTTTTTTTTGTGAACTTTATCGACACTGGATCTGTAATGTCTTTGATAACCCTGACTGTATCCGGTGGTTTACTCATATTATGATTTCCTGACAACGCCAGGCGAGGCTGGCGCTAACGTTAATGTTGTGTGTCAGCTTTAATTTTCTGGCTGGTATTGGCAGTATAGCTTCATTAAAACTAACACCTGTATGACAACACAATCATTTACCTGCCCTGAAAATGTCAGTTGCACCTTCACTGTTTAAGGTGCAATCCTTCAGTGCTTTACGTTTTAACCTTTTTTTTCAGAATTCTGGGGGTGATTTTCTGCCCTCTGGGATCAAATGCAATCCCAACCGCAATGATCTGTTCATCAGCGCTGGCAACCGTGGGAGACAGAGATATATCCAGTTTATTGGATTGCAGAAATAAGTCTCCCTTTGGCGCAATATTTTCCCGGAAACTGCACCAGACACCGTCTTTTTCTGCACGGTACATGAGCCTTAACATCCTTACTGAATCTGTCATGTTACTGCAGTCGAGCCTTATACTGTAGGCACCTGCCGCAGGTAAGTAGAGCAGCGAAGGGCTGACATACACTCTACGCTCTTCTTTATAGAGCGGGGTCAGGGGCTTTTCCATTATTGCAGACGGTGGACTGACATCATGAGTATTTCTGGCTTTGTCATGGCATGAAATTTTGAGTCTCAGAACATACTCACGTGGATAATCTGACTTCTTCTGGATAAAAAATTCCAGCCCAGCCAGGCTGCCATTGATGACCAGCTCCGTTTCATCAATATGATGAATTTCACACACTTCAGTTTTGTCACGCTCAGAAACCGCTTCATAATCCTTCATGTCATCAGCCTGAACGGCTGTGTTCTTTATGATCCATTTCTGTGGGCGGCTCGCGTTTTCCTTACTCAGTTCCAGTGCGCAGCCCCGCGCACCGGCATCACCTTTTTCCCAGTCGTGGCAGGTCAGAAAGTCATCTTTGAATGCCCCGGTTCTGGGTGAGAGTGTGCCGTCCACGCCGGCATCCCATTTCTGCGCCAGCTCAGGCGCTGAGGGACTTGCCATAACGCGTCCGGACTTGTCATCCACCGAAAGGAGCAGTTCGTTCGCGCTATTCACGGCGTTCACGCCGAGTGCAGAAATGAATCGGCCGGACTCATCCCTGCGCCAGTACTGATGCCGCCCGCCGATGTCAGGCTGAACAGCAACTTCAAAAACGTTCTCTCCCGCCTGCCGGTTGCGGGGTTCTTCTTCCAGGGAGGCAGAGAGTACGCCCCCGTTGGTGCCTGAAACCAGCTGAACCCATACCTCTTTCGAACCGTCTACAGGCGTTCTGTAGAGAGATGATTCCGCACTTTCAGAACACTCGGCCAGATACCACAGATGGCTGAGACGACCGGCGTTGCTGCGTTTTTTCAGTATCAGACTTCTGGCTGACGGGGCATCCAGGACATAATCACTGCCCAGGGCGCGGCAGATCAGTTCCCCCGACCCCGGGTAGTCCCACATCTGGGTACTGTCTTTGCTGAGCTGGCTGAGGCTGACCGGGTATTCGTCCTGCGGAGGGGCATCTGCCGCCCCCGGAAGCTCGGCCGTCAGTGCATAAAAGATTTCACTGCTGTTACCGTGCAGGGTTTTCTGGCCGGCGGCACGCAGCACGAGCTGTCCGTTCTCGGTCAGTCGCCACAGTTGCGTGGGAACGGTTTCGGGGCGGGTCAGAATGGCCTTTTCACCCTGACTGGGCGGGTCGGTTTTTACCGTTACCGCCGCATCGTAAGCGTTGTTGATGATGCTGAAATAGACCTCACGGGCCTTGCTGCCGGCTTTGTCACCGTATTTGCCGTAAAAAAGGAAGTAGGCTTTGTCTTCGTGCAGTAATGCCTGCTTCGTCCGGGCGAGGCTGTACTTTTCAAGCACACTCCAGCAGCGCGTGGAAAGGTCGTCAGGAAGCAGATCCAGCGTCGGGATAAGGTTCTCGCGCTGCACATTTGCCCAGCGGCGGTAGTCGTAGAGTGATTCGGCCCATGCGGCGGCGTCCTGCACGACCGTCCCTTCTCCGCCAACGGCGTTGAAGGTCATGTTCTGCGCTTCGCTGGAATTTTTCTGTTTCATCGCCTCCTGCTTGCTCTTTTCATGGCTGGCGTCTGCTTCGGCATCCACGTAAACAGTGCTGAGACTGGCCTTGATTTTGCCGCCAAAACGGTCGGTGAAGTCTGTGGCTCTCTCATTACCTTCAAACCTTTTCTTTTCTGTCGCGAAAAGCCGTCCGCCGACCAGCGTCTGCAGCGGAATGAAGTGGCCGAATCCGTCAAGAACCTTTTTCAGCCTGTGGAACGCGGGCTCGAAAGTATCATGCTTTTCAGGGTCGAAGCTGCCGGTGGCAGACTTACATGCGTCATAAAAGGCCCTGCTCGCACAGGCCTTTGTGTCATCGAAGGAAAGTTCTATTTTGGGCAGGAAGAAGTTAGCCGTCGTAAAAACGGTTTTACCGACGAATCCGGCACTTTCTTCCTGTTTACTGTAGCTACTGTATGCCAGCCCCAGAGAGGCGCTGTTACGCAGTCCCCCCACGGCAATACCCAGTGAAAACGTGAGATTCGTCACGCCATTTTTCTGCGTCTGGAACACGGTTTCTGAGGTGGTGTAATTGTTTTCGAAATAGCCGGAAAAATTGGGTTTGCGGTAAAAAAGCTGCGCGGGATGGAGCGTTGGGGGGGCTTTACCCTCTTTACCCTCTTTACCCTCTTTATCCTCTTTATCCTCTTTATCCTCTTTATCCTCTTCAGGACTGGGTTGCGGATCATCCGGCTTCATCAGGACGTCCCGGAAACCCACCTCAACCGGATTACTCAGGGAATGATCGATAACCACACCGCGGTAAAAGCCCACGCGGTCAAGAAGATCTGCGCGCTGCGCGATGCCCAGGTCAAAAAAGTCAGGCTCATCCTTGAAGCGCGCCTTGTGGGCTTTCAGCAGGTCAACCACTTCACGCGGGGCAAACTCATGATTCTCATACACGAGGGCGCTGAGTTTTTCAAACAGTGGCGCAGCAAGGTCGGGGGCTTCAACCTTGACGGCCTTCAGCAGCTTTGTCCGGTGATCGGCCAGTTCAGCGCGCTGCCTTTTCTTCTGCTGCTCGGTCTCTTCTTCAGCCTGTGTGACGGCCATCCGTTCCTGCTCTTCCATCACCTTATTGACACGTTCGCTGATGCTGGGCTCATCCTGCCCGGGTGAAACAGTTGACATGGTATTCTCCTGTTGGGAAAACTGCTGGTTTGCATATGACACAGGACTGCACTCTGCAGCCACATTCCTTTTTGCCAGGCGCTGATATGTACCGCCCGGCAGGTCTTGAATCCGTCAGTGCTGTAATCAGAAACCGATGTTCACCCGCAGCATCACCATCTGCTCGCGCGTGCGCTGTGCATCCAGCCCCAGCGTTCCCTGGTAGGCAATGCCCGGCGTGATGCTGTGCGGCAGCAGAAAATCCATGCCGGCCCCCACCGTCACCGTCTGCCGGCTGGGCTCCGTGAGCGGCACGCGCCAGGTGTCGCTGGCCGTATCGGCATAGCCGACGCGGGCGGAGCCGCTGTCGCTGAGCGCCTGCGCATACTCAACGCGGCCCTGCAGGCGCAGGTCGCCCCAGCGCGCCGGGATGCGGCGTTCACCGCGCAGCCCCGCGCCGGCAGTCAACTGCGAAACCGTCTGGGGGGCAAAGGCCAGACTGTAGGCGCCCGCGCCGGTCTCGCTGTAGCCGTCAAGCCAGGTGCGGGTGTACTGCAGGCGGGCGTAGGGTGAAAGCAGGCTGTCGGACGTGCGGAAGTCATAACCGGACGTCAGCGAGGAAAAGACCTGCCGCCCCGACCGGCTGCCCCGGGCTTCATCACCGGTTCCGGTAACAGCGCGGTTGCTGTCAAAGTCCATCAGCCCGTGCCCGACAAGGCCGTCCACGAAAAACGAGCCCGGATGATAGCTGCCGTAAAGCCCTGAGCTGAACGCACGCCCGTTCGTGCGTGACCCGCTGTCGCCGATGTCGCTGACGTCACGGCCGAAACCGATGCCCATGCCGGCGGTGAAGGCCCGGGTGAACCGGTAGTCGGCCCCCGTGGTCACGCCCACGGTGGTGTGGCTGAAGCGGACCCCGCCGGCCCTGTCGCCACCAAAGTCCACATAGCCGCCGGTCCAGTAGGAAAGCCGCTGCGCCTGCTGTTCAGAGGAAAACGGCAGTGAGGGGATGCGTGGCTGTGCCGGCATGTCGTTCATGAAGGCTTTCTGCTGCTGCCACGCGGTGGCCCACATTTTCTGGTCCGCGTCGTGCTCCGGCCGGGCTGAAGGCATCGAAAAGCGGATGCCGGTCATGTCAGAGGCGATACTGTTCCCGCTGTGCAGCTGCTCGAGGCGGTCGCCGAAGTTGCGCAGCTGCGCGCGGGCAAAGTTCTGCGCGGCCTGAAACTGTGCGCTCACCAGGCCAATGACGTCAGCATCCTGTGCAGGGCTGGGGCGGGCCGTGATGGTCAGCAGGACCTGCGCGGGGGCGGTCGTGCCCGCCGGGCCGGTCAGCACGTATTTGAGTGCAACGGTACCGCTGGCCTGTGCGGCGGCGGTAAAGAACAGCTGAAAGTCACTGCCTGCGGCGCGCACTGCGGCAGTGCCCACGCTGCTGTCCGGCTGCTCAAGCAGCTGAGCGCCGGTAAACGGCCCGCCCGTTGCGCCGCCGGTCAGGCTCACGGTCACCGACTGGCCGGCCACGAGCGTGGCGCTGTGGTCTGTGGCCTGCGGCCCGGCGGCTCCGACAGACAGGGTGTAGCCCGCCTGAACGGTGTTTCCGCCGGCATCCGTGACCAGAACGGTGAACGCGCCGTTACCGGCAGCCTGCGGGATGCCGCTCAGCTGGCCGTCAGCGAACGACAGGCCGGCAGGCGGGGGGCCGCTGAGCTGCCAGCGGTATGGGGCGGTGCCGCCCGTGACGCTGAAGGTCTGTGCATACATTTTTCCGGCCGTGGCCGGAGGCAGGGGGCCGCCGCCCGGCTGCAGCCGGAGAGACTGCGCAGCGGCACTGACCGCAAGCGTGTAGCTGGCGGTACCGCTGGCGCCCAGGCTGTCCGAGGCCGTGACCTGAAAACTGTAGTTCCCCGAGGCGGCAGGCGTCCCTGAGAGTTCGCCGGTCGCGCCGTTGACCGTGAGCCCAGCCGGCAGGTTAACGGCGGTGTAGCCGTAAGGCGCCGTTCCGCCGCCCGCGGTCACGGTCTGCGTCCAGCGGCTTCCGGCCGTTGCAGGCGGCAGCGCGCCGCCCGGCGGGGAAAGCGTCAGCACTGACGCAGACACGCTGACTGAAATCCGTGCGCCGGCTGACGTCCCGCTGCTGTTGCTGGCGGTGTAGGTGAGGCTGTCGCTGCCGGAATAACCGGCGGCGGGCGTGTAGGTTATCCCGGTGCCGGAGACTGTGGCGCTGCCGTGCGAAGGCGGCGTCACAATGCTGAGAGAAGTGGCCGCACCGCCGGAAAGGCTGAGGGGGAGCGCATTGCCGCTGCTGTTGGCCGCCACCGTGGCGGCGCTGTCGCTGGCCACCGGCGCGGCGGCGCTCACGCTCAGCGTGTAGCTGGCGCTGCCGGTGGCGCCCCGGGCGTCCGTCGCGGTGGCCTGAAAGCTGTAACTGCCCGACGCAGAGGGCGTTCCTGACAGCGTACCCGATGATGCACTCAGCGTGATGCCCGGCGGGAGTGCCGTGCTGCTCCAGGTGTAAGGGGCCGTGCCGCCTGACGCGGTCAGCGTCTGCGACCAGGCCGTGCCGGCTGTGGCAGAGGGCAGCGAACCGGACGCGGGAGAAAGGGCAAGCGTGGGGGCACTGACGGTCAGGGACACCGTGGCGTCCGCTGACGTCCCGCCGCTGTTTGCCGCGTGCCAGACAAAACTGTCGCTGCCGGAATAACCGGCCACCGGCGTGTAGGTGACCGTGGTACCTGAAACGGTGGCGCTGCCGTGCGCAGGTGACGTCACAAGGGTCACCGAGGTGGGCGTGCCGCCACTCAGGGCCAGCGGGATGGTGTTATTCGCGCTGTTCGCCGCCACGGTTGCGCTGCTGTCTGCCGACACCGGCGGGGCCTCCCCGCGGGTAACGGTGATGCTGTATGAGCGCGTGGTGCCGTCCTGTGCCGTCACCACCACGGAAATACTGTTGCTTCCGGTGGCCAGGCTGATGCTCTGAGACGCCGAGCCCGAAGCCACGGCCGTGCCGTTAACCGTTACCGTGGCATGGCTTTCACTGACCACCGGCGTGACGGTGACTGACGTGACGCTGTTTGCGACAGAAGCGCTGTAGCTGCTGGTCCCGGAACTGAACGACGGCGAGAGGGTACCGGCTGAAAGCGACAGGCCTGACAGGGTGGCATCACCGGAAGAAGAGGCGGCGCCCGTACAGTTAAACACCAGGTCACTTATCTGGCCGTGCGACGTGGTGGCGCGGACGGCAAGGCCGTTGGCTTCCAGGCTGCCGGCCGGGACGGTAATGGAGACTGTATGCGGGGAGGTGCTGGTTGAGTTGGTGGCGTTGTAGGTCTGGGCTTTACTCAGGTCATTACGGGCAAGGCTGACGCTGTCGGTGTTCATCGGGGGAGAGCCCTTGCCTGCGCCGCTGTCGGTAAAGCTCAGCGTCAGCGCGTCACCCGGCGAGAAATCCGACGCCGGATACCTGTTGGCGCTGTAGGACAGTGATGTCGAGCCGGACAGGTTATTCACGGCTGTACAGCCGTTTGAGAGCGCGAATGCTGCGGGTGTTAGACACATGAGCACCACGGCAGAAGCCACACAGGCGCGCAGGCGCCTGAAAGAAACGAAAAACCCCATATGTCACCCGGAAACAGTTAAACGGTTATGATTATTTTTTAGGATTACTCCCATTGATACAAACTATCACAGGATTTTACTCGCTGAAATAAGCCCCCCCGTAATTTAAGTGATGGCCACCACCGGGCTGTTGCTGAAGCGACGGTGCGCACCGTAGTGGTCATTTTAAAACATCCTGTTTTCAGGCGTTGCAGGCTGACAGAAAGGATGAATGCCGGAAGACGGAACAGAAAATATCAGGAAGGCTTATGCGCTTGTTGTTCCAGTTTAATTATGGCTATTTTGGGTATACTCAAACTGACCGTAACAAGACCTTAATAAAAAAGGGGTTATGCATGCCAGTGACTAAAACAAAAACTTTTTCGGGAAGGGTGGAGAGCGTTCTACATGTGGCAACTGTCAATGACGTCAACCTGATGCTCTACGGGATTCTGCTTAAATGAGAGTCGGAATAGTTGCGCATCTGCACGACTGACATTAAACACGCTGAGAAAATCGCGTTTCTCAGCCCGGATGCTCCCGTTGAAATCAGGCTACGGGACGACATAGATATTCATGGGACGACGTACAGGGAATTTCACTCCCTCAGTTAACATCGTTTGCCCGCACTGAAAACATTCCCGGAGGTCGCAGTGAACCCCTTCAGCCTTTTAGTTAACCATACACTGGATGAAACTTATCTCAGTCCCCCTGGCGACTTCTGTGCGGAGGGTGAATTGCCCGAAGAGGAGACTGAGGTGCGTCAGGCGCTTACAGCCATGTATGTTTTGACAAACCGCCAGATGAACATCAATTCATGGGACCGTCTTTTGAGAACCCGTAAATACTCGTCAGCCAGCCGTTCGGCGACAGAGGCACAGCGGACGCTTATGGTGCTCGTGAACAGTACGCCCTCACACAAAGCTGCGCTGAGACGCATTGTCAGCGTCATGCCTCAAGACAACGGCGGCCGCGAGGCGCTAATGGATTATTTACGTTAAGAGGGCGGGACCGCTAAACCTATGCAGATTGCACGTATTTATCTTCGGGTCAGTACGGATGAACAGGAACTGACACGACAGAACAGCATTATTGAGGATGCAAGGGGCAGGGGTTTTTATGTCGCCGGCGTCTATAAAGAGAAGGCTTCCGGTGCCAGGGCTGACCGCCCTGAACTCCAGCGCATGATTGCCGACCTGCAGCCCGGTGAGGTGGTTGTGGCCGAAAAGATTGACCGCATCAGCCGTCTTCCACTTACGGAGGCCGAGAGGCTGATCGGCTCGATAAAGGCTAAGGGAGCAAAGCTGGCCATCCCCGGCATAGTGGATCTGTCAGAACTGGCCGTGAGCCAGGACGGCGTGGCCAGAATCGTGCTCGAATCTGTGCAGGACATGCTGCTTAAGGTGGCACTACAAACAGCACGGGACGACTACGAAACCCGACGTGAAAGGCAAAGGCAGGGTGTGGAGCTGGCAAAGGCTTCGGGAAAGTATAAAGGGCGCAGACCTGAACCCAAAACACATGAACGTATCATTGCCCTTCGTGAATCTGGCATGACGATTGCGCGCACAGCGACTCTTGCAGGGTGCAGCATAAGTCAGGTCAAACGGATATGGGCCATTCATAAAGAAAATTCTGCAGAATCCAAAGGAACTGAGAATAAATGACACCAGAAATCAGACGCAGTATTCATGCTTTCCGCAACGCACTGGTACTTGCCGCCGACACCCGATCGCACGAATGTTTCAGCATGCCGCGATGGGGGTCAGGCATGAATAATTTCCCGCACGGATGCTGTGATTTGTCCAGTAACTTCCTGGCGCAGTACCTTAAGGACAGCTACCCGACACTGACGCCAGTAATTGTCCATATGCAAACGACAGCTGAATTCAGGGAAAAACACCAGTCATCAATAAAATCCCACGTCATCACGAAGCTGGACAAATGGTATATCGATCTTACCCTCAACCAGTTTGCGGAGTACCGGGCCAGGGTGGTTATTGATGATGATACAGGAACGCTGGGAACCCTTCTGAGAAATATCAGAAATTGTGACGGGGATATAGTGAAGCGCAATATCCAGCTGAACACCTTCTCAGAAAACGGACAAAAACTTTACGCCTGGCTTCGCTCAACTGCAGATAAACTGCTGAAGGATATGTAAGCAGAAAACTCAACATGCTGAGAAGTGAGACGGCGCTTACGACAAGGGGTTTTTACCGATCTTAACACTATGCATGGGAACAGTATCAAACGATAAGGCCCTATCACGATTGGGCCCGCTTAAATCAGGTTGTATGGCTGAGAGGATACAAACATGATCATTTTACTGGGCAGTGCGTTTGTGGCCATGTTGCTGCTGTGCATTTATATGATGCGGAAAATCAGGCAACAGTCTTTCAGGATAAACCAGCTGGAGTCCGCGATTAGGGGGGGAAGTACCGGGAAAAAGATACCTTATGAATCGTTATCGCTTCTGGACAGTCTGAGAAGACAGGCAAAGCAGTGGAACAGTTCAGAAGACAATCCCGAACTGTTAACAGTACGTCCTGCCTTTATCGAATGCCTTGATGATTACCTTTCCGGCATTTTCAGCGAAGTACCTGAACTGAACGGCCGTAATGCGATAGCGCCTGTAATTGAGTCCCGTCCACTTTATACCTCACTGAATACGACTCATTCTGTGATGGTATGGTTTGAACCACATCCCGTCAGCTTCTCCGTTGCCAGTCGTGAACAGGCAGAGCGTATGGCAGCTGCCCTTAATGCTAAAGGAATTGAGTCAAGATGGACAACCAGAGAAGCACGTCCTTTGTCTTGTTCCATAGTGGCTTAAAACAGAGAAACATCATTCAGAAACAGCCATAACTGCATAAGGATATAAAATGAAACTGTATCATTTTACAGGCGTTGTAATGCTGCACGGAATATTGGCATCGGAAGGAATAAACAGAGGTTATTTTTGCCTGCAAGATGGAAAGATGCTTTATGGTCATAGCTGGTACACTTCATCCCCATTACCCTATGGGCACGGTTTAGCAGACGGTACATTCAACGAAAAAGATAAAGATTTTTTGAAAAAAAACGCCGGTCCTTATGCAAATGGTCCCGTTAGAGGAACTCATGATAAGAGACTTGTTCGTCTTACAGTAGATTCAGCCTGGCTCAAGCAGCAAGAAACGCTTTACCCATTTAAAAAGCTTTTACGCAAATATGAGCAGCCTTCAGTGTGGGGTATTTTCCTCGGAATAAAAGGTTGGGTTGATCCTGATAAACTTTCTGACAGTGAAGTGAAGAGGTGGGCAAAGAGTCCCAAGCTGAAGCATGACACCTGGTATATTCACACAGAAACCCTGCCCATTGAGCGTATTCTCTCCATTGAGTTCATGGAGAAACCAGATGTATACGTACCTTACGACTTCGAATTGCACGGGCGTTCAGAGCTTGAAAAATCAGGTATATACTCCATCACTTCCGAGCAGTTTAAAGAACTGAACGGAGTTTTAAAGGACGGAGATTTTACTGGGGGAGAAGTCTTTATTATATGCCCTAAACCTGACGCTGAACCGGCCATTGTTTTCAGAAAACGGAACAGTGCGCATGTTTTTGCTATTCATGATGGCAGACTCATGGGGAGCCAGGGTACGAGATTCAGTCCGGATTCCCTGAAAACAGTCTCAGACTGGGTTATGAAAAATTCTGGTCAGTTAATGGGCTTATGGAATAAGAGTCTTGAAAATCTACTGAAATACGATTCCTGATACTCCTCTCCGGCCTTTTCGCTGCTGGAAGTACAGATTGCGGTATATTCTCAGGGGTTGAGAACTACCCAGGTGATGCCGGCATATCGAAACGGCGCTACAGACCAGACAACGATGCGACCGTTCTGTAAAGTTGCTCTTTGTCTGATCTTATATACATACCCGCAGCGAGGCTCACCGGGGAGGAAGTGCGGGCATTTCAGAATGCTCAGTAGCGTTCCAGTACCACCAGTTTCCCTGACCGTATTCCGCATCGTAATAGGCCGTTTTCACCTGCTTACGCTGCAGGTACTCAGGCGTGTTCATGCCGAAGACTTCCACCGGCAGCGCATCCACGCCGGGTACGTCCTGCAGCACGAAATCCGGGAATACATCATCCTCGCCGTCGTAGCGCAGCGGCTTAATGAAGGCACGTTTTTCCTGCCACAGCCGGTCTTCAACCATTCCTTCATAGCCTGAATCCAGCGGAATAAACCGGGGGCTGACCGTCATCAGCGCCACGTCGATGACGGTACTGCAGCTGGACGGCCGGTTACGACCGTCTGTGTGCCTGAACGTCGTTTCTGGCGGCTCCGTTTCCACGATGACCACGACCTTCATGCCCCGGCGCCAGTCGCCCAGCTCACGGCCAAAGCTCCGCTCAAGGCGCAGTCGCACGTCCTCCGGCAGAACCAGGTCAGGGAAACCGAAAAACAGCCCCAGCGGCAGTGTGGTCTGCAGCCGTACTTCAGCAGACTCATTCCAGCTGGCCAGCACAGAAACCACAATGAGCCGCCGTTTGTTCTTTTCGGCCGCTCTCAGGTGTTCCCGGTTTGAAATAACCTGCGGCGTTCCCTTCATGGCCATGAGCAGCAGCGATTCCTCCAGCGGCACGCGGCCGACGCGTATCCGGCCTGCAGTCTGCTGCAGGTGCCAGCTCACCCAGCCGGGCGTGCGTTTCTTTTTATCGAAAGCGGGATGCCAGACGTTGATGCCGGACTGTTCCCACAGCAGGTGAAGCAGCCCCAGCAGACGCATCGAGGGCCGGCGCTTACGCTTAACCGGTTCATCACCGGACACGTCTTCAGCCGGTTTTGATTCTGACGGTGCCTTTTTCTGCAGGCCGGTAGGCAGCCTGACCACAATGGTGCCGTCCGCAGCGGTGCGGACCGCATCCCCCTGATAAATCTCCGCCTGCCGTTCGTCTGACCACACCGAATAAAACCGGCAGTCCGGCTTGTGTTCGTTACCTGTAAAGGCGTAGGAGGAGAGCCAGCAGCGTTCAGTCTCCTGAGAATAATGCACCTTCAGGCGGCGTTTTACGGGATCGGTCTCTGCCGGCAGGCAGCTGCAGGTGACCACCGTGGTCTTTTTGTTGTCGCGGGCATGCTTCAGCCAGCGCTGCCAGACAGGCGTTTCGTTCTGCTGGAAATCTTCTGACGCCTCGTGCCGGCCACGCTGACCGGTGAAGTAAACCGGATACACTTTTTTCCTGGTCATATACAGCCCACCTTACCGGAAATATTCATTATATTTTTATTAACGTCTGCACTGTACAGGCGATGATTCCGCCCAGAGCCGGTTAAATTCATCCTGATACTGCTTACTCACTGGCAAACTGTCTCTGATAACCAGCGCATTTTCGGCATTACGCTTTTCCGCCGACGAGGTGTAATTAAAAGAGCCAGTCTGCACGCCGTTATTTCCTGTCACGATAAATTTATTATGCATAATACTGTACTGCGCATCTGTTCTGACGTGGATACCTGAACAGGCCAGCGCATTAACCAGTGACCAGCGGTCGTGACTTTTCTTTTCGTCGGCCACTAATCTTACAGGGACACCGCGGCGCGAGAGCTGCACAAGCGCGTCTGCCACAGGCTCACTGGTAAATTCGTAAGCAGCCACGTCAGCAGAACCCGTAGCTGAACGTATGAAGCTGATGATGAGTTCCTGAGCAGTACCGCCCGGTGAAAAACCCGCCTGAAGGTCTGTTCCGGAACAGGAAAAAATGGGCAGTGTAAAAAGAAGCAGACAGAAAAAACTAGTTTTTGTCATTATTTACTCATCCTGTTTAATTAGAATTTAATAATACATCTGACGCGATCAAAAAATAAACAAATTATTTTCACAGCTAAAGATTTTTAATAACTTATAACAATTATCGACTGAAGTAATGAATCCTCGTCCCGATAATCTGAACAACAGATACGGAGAGGATAATATGAACCAGTTTCATGAAATTAACTTACTGACATCACGTGGTGATATTAATGGTGCGCTGTCACTGATAAATGGCTGGAGCGAAAGTGTTGCGCGCAAAATCATGAAAAAGGCCGGATATCCCGTGCCCTCAGATAAAGGACGTGCTTTCTGGTTGTGGGTCCAGCAGACGCTGATGCAGGCCGCACGAAATAAACGCTGTGGCTACCAGCACCGGTTCTCACTTTCGTTCAGCCGTGTAAGGTCAGAAACTCACTACGAAGATTATGCGAGAATGATGGCTGAAATGAACGGGAAAAATGAACCAGAATCCCCCTCAGAAAGTCAGCTTCCCGCGAAGAGAAGTGTAGTACCCGTCGATACAGCTCCGGAAACAGGCATCCGGATCTCTGGCCCTGCAGAAGGTGTGGTAAACTCTGACCGGAACGCCCAGCCAGCGGCGACTGCTTCCGCTAATGTACTCCAGTTCGGGAAGGCCACTGGTTGCATCGTAACGCACAAGACTGAAAATCGAAGAATCAACAGTATGCGGTTTCATGTTATGGCGAATTTCCTCCTGTTATTTTCGGGGTCAGACAAGCGTTTACAGAACTGCAAAACACATGCCTGTTCTCGTTTTTCTACGTTAGAAATCATTTTAAACTTTGCAGTCATTCCACTCAGCAAAATCTTTTGGTTCATGGCCCATCCCTTGCCATGAGAGACCATTTATTTAAGGCAATGTATGACAAAAACAGACTGGTTGATGAAATTCAGGCGTTGTCGTTCGATGGACACGCTGGAGACCGTGTACGAACACCTGAAGTACGAAGGCGATCCAAAAGAAGACTATGCGATGACCTCAGCATACGATCACCGTAAAGCCGAACTGACAGTGGGAAAGCTATTTGACCGCGTACCGGTTCATGTCTGGAAGTTAGTAAACTGATCAAACTGTATTGTTCTGATCAAGCCCTTATCGATAACGGGAATCGCATTCGCAAATTTTTTGCGTGTGCGGTTCTCGTTGAACAAGCCGATAGGCGCGTTAGTAAAGATAATTGTTTATCCACATGTGCACAGGCTAGATCCAATAAATATTCCATTAAGATCCTTATAACTCCCAATAGATCCCGCTATCTCTCAGGCCTTGTGGTGACTGGCTTTAGGCCAGTTACAGATGTGTGCTGGCGGGATAATCGTGTGTGCTGGTGGGATAAACATGTGTGCTGGTAGGCTGGTAATGTGTGCTGTTGGGATGTAATGTGTGTGCTGGTGGGATAAAGGCGATCTTTACTCACAGTAAGATCCTGTGACTAATAAGTGAGATAATTGTATGAAAGATGAGTCATTTATTGGCGACGCACTCTACAGTGACATGATAAGCAGGGACAAACAACTCACAGTAAATTCCAATAATACCGTACAGCCCGTAGCGCTTATGCGCCTTGGCGTTTTTGTTCCCAAGCCCACAAAATCTCAGGGCGAAAATAATGTAGTGGATGCATCTGAATTATTCTCACAGTTAGAGATAGCCAGGGCTGAAGGCTATGATCACATCAACATTTCTGGGCCAAGACTCAATATGGACAGTGATTTCAAGGTCTGGATTGGAGTAATTTATGCCTTCAGCAAGTATGGTCTGGCATCAAACAAAATCGAACTGAAGTTCACTGAGTTTGCCAAAGGGTGTGGATTTTCTGCTAAACGAATTGACGCCCGACTCCGGCTTACCATTCATGAGTCTTTGGGCAAACTACGTAATAAATCAATCTCTTTCAAGCGCGGGAGTGATGCGAGAGGAAGTTATCAGACCGGCCTTCTCAAGACGGGTTATTTTGATGCTGAGCGAGATATTGTTCAGCTGGAGGCTGATGAAAAACTGTGGGAGCTTTTCCAGTTAGATTACAGAGTCCTTTTGCAGCACCACGCCATTAAAGCTCTTCCAAAGAAGGAAGCCGCCCAGGCGATTTATACTTTCATAGAAAGTCTTCCTGCCAATCCGATTCCAGTCAGCTTCTCAAGACTGCGCGAGCGCCTTTCTCTCAGCAGTTCTGTCAGTGAACAAAACCGTACGATCAAAAAGGCGCTTGAGCAGTTACAGAACATCGGTTATCTGGAATTTTCGCTCGTCCGTAAAGCCCGCGAAAACTTTGTTATCATTCATAAACGTAACCCCAAGCTGAAACCTTCCGACATTTAAGTGTGTGCTGTTGGGATAAATACGTGTTCGTCACGGCAATGCCCGGCTCTGAAGCAACATCCCTGCCGATGAACCCGCCAGCACACATAATCAGCGTTTTTTGTGCAGATGCGCCTGTCACCACACATATTCATTTCTCAACGGTGAGTTAGCACCCGCCAGCACACATGTTCGATCATTCAGGTAGGATTTTACCCGTCAGCACACATTTTGAGCCTTATACACAGAATTGTTACCCGTCAGCACACACACCAGTACCAGTCGCTTCACAGTTATCTTTCACTGGGACAATTTGCAGGTATTTTCATCCCGCCAGCACACATATATTCCTGTTTATAATGCATGTGAGGTACCCGCCAGCACACATAATTGCAACTCAGGACGTTACTTACACCCTCCAGCACACATTGAGCATTGGATTAATTCGCCTGTCCCCCGTCAGCGCACATATTTTCAGGTTCTTATCCGTTGAAACTGCAGCCGTGTATTTCAGCGCAGAGAGCGGAGCCATCCCGCCAACACACATATCCAGCTGGTTGGTTAAGACATAGTTTGCCCAGCCACGTAGCTGTTGTGTTGGCCTGGTAATGTCTGCTGTAACGATGCCCATAAAAGTAAGGATGCTGTTCATTCAGCCTGCTCATGTATAGAAAAGGGGTTCCCCATCAGTACACACATTCGTTTATTACATATCCATTTACCCTCTGGCGCACATGTTTCCGGAGGAGAATAAAATATCCTTTCAGCACACATCTTTATCTGGGAGATTAACCAAAGCAGTCAATAAGCATTAGAAGACTCTTCAGGTTTTAAAGCATATTTACGGCCGTATCGTATATCCTGAACAAATTCATCAGACCTGAGCCGTGTGGTCACCGACAGATGTATCTGAGACAACAATTTGGCGTTTATTCCAGGTGGTCTAATGAACGTGACTTCAATCCTGTGAATCCAGACCTGATAAGTGAGTTAGCATACCGTTTCCCTGAGCTTTGCAGACAATACACATGGGAATTTCAATCTGAAATATAGATATAATTATCAATAAAATCATCATTTTAAACCGCAAAAAAACAAGGGTAGGTGATTGTCAGTTTGCATTTTACTGATGAAGGCTGTTTTAAACTTTCTATCTTACCTGGATGACTTTTGAATGACAGACTGAACAAAACTGTCAGTTGGCATATTCTCCGCTTGTACAACATTTTTATGTTTTGACGAAATAAGTTGATCTGACGTTTTTCAGATGTACAATCAGTTTCAAAATTGACAACGGAACGGTTAAATGAAAAGTCATTACGGTGGCGTGGACGAGACGGCCCGCAGAGCGAGCGCGATGCTGCGCAGCATGAGCGACGATATTTCAGTCAGAAGAAATGAGTTTGGTCTCGATCAGTACTATCAGACATTCACGCGCAATTCCGTGGCTAACCTTCCGAAACTCAGCCGCCGTGCCGTTGAGCAGGCCATTGAAGAAATGGAATCGCAGGGACATGTTTTTGGTAAAAAAGATGCCGGTAACACCCGGCATTACGCCCTGACCATCCAGGACGTTGTCGATATCTATGCTCACCGTAAAGTGCCAAAATATCGTGATGTGCACGCGGGGGATGGGCCTTTTGTTATTTTTGTTGTGAACCTGAAAGGCGGGGTATCGAAAACCGTCAGTACGGTGACTCTGGCGCACGGCCTGCGGGTTCATCAGGATCTTCTTCAGCACGATCTTCGTATTCTGGTTGTTGATCTCGATCCCCAGGCCTCGAGTACCATGTTTCTCAGCCAGGAAAACAGCATTGGTTCCATAATGGAAACTGCTGCACAGGCAATGCTTAACGATCTGGATGCTGCCCAGCTCAGAGAGGACATCATTAAACCCACCATTATCCCCGGTGTCGATGTAATTCCTGCTTCTATTGATGATGGTTTTATCGCAAGTCAGTGGAATGATCTCGTCAGGGAGCATTTGCCTGACAGGCTTCCCTCAGAAGTGTTACGCCGGACGATTATTGATCGTGTCGGTTCTGATTACGATTTTATCTTTATTGATACTGGTCCTCATCTCGATGCCTTTATGTTGAATGCACTCGCCGCGAGTGACCTGCTGCTCACGCCCACACCGCCCGCACAGGTCGATTTTCACTCTACCCTTAAGTACCTTACGCGGCTGCCTGAGATGATTGAGCAGCTTGAAGAAGAGGGCATCACGCCGCAGATAAAGGGAAATATTGGCTTCATGTCGAAAATGACCTCAAAGCGGGATCATGAAATGACACACGGACTCGCCCGTGATGTTTTTACCTCTTACATTCTTGACGCGACATTGCCCAGACTTGACGGGTTTGAGCGCTGCGGCGAAAGCTTCGACACTATTGTGAGTGCCGATCCCAGTTCCTATCCGGGAAGCGCCGAGGCGCTCAAGAAAGCGAAGCGTGAGGCGGAGCGTTTCACTCAGGCCGTGTTTAAAAGGATTGAATTCATCAGAGGTGTGAAATGAAAAAGGAAATGGTCAAACTGGGCCGGCAACTGGGTAATTCCAGTTTTTCAAAAATGATGAACGAGTCAGACAGTGAGCGGGTGTTTACCCTCAAGTCCGGTGCTCAGGCCCGGTTTGTCCTGACCAAGGTACTGCATGACGACATCGAAACGCAGACGTTTGTTGATGCCACGGTAAACGGCCGTGATCAGGCATTTCTGACGCGTGAATCGGTCAGTGATATTTCCCGGACCATCCGGCTCCAGCAGTTCTTTCCTGCCATCGGACGTGAGGTTAATGGTCGAACTGAGATACTGGATGGTTCACGACGTCGTGCCGCCTGCATTTACAACGGAACCGCATTTGAGGTGCTGGTGACGCGTGATGCCTTGTCTCTCTCTGATGCCAGACAACTGGCTGTGGACATTCAGACAGCAAAAGAGCATACGCTGCGTGAACTCGGAAAACGCCTCAGACTCATGTATCCGGAAGACATGAATCAGTCAGAGATAGCTGCCGCAGAAGGGCTGTCTGCCGCCAAGGTAACCCGGGCTTTTCAGGCTGCCGCTGTGCCAGATGAAATCATCGCGGTTTTCCCCTCTGTCAGCGAGTTTTCTATCAGTGATTACCGGGCCCTGCTGGAGGTGACGGATAAAGCACGGGCAAGACAAATCACCACTGACGCCTTAGTCGGTTGCGTTCGCAGCCGGATGGAAGAGGATGCATCTCATGATATTACCGAGCCCGCTTATAAGAACCGGATAATCAGCTATTTTCGTGCTGAAAGCGAAGGGCCCCGCAAAGCGGCGGGCACCAAAAAAGTCGTGACAGAGAAGCTGGCGGAGTTTACTGATAAAAAGCAGTTCGCCCGAAAAAAAACCGATGCTGATAAACGTCTTGTCACTTACGAATTCTCCCGTCTTTCTGCGACCTGTCAGGCTGAGCTTGATGCCGCCGTCCGGAGCGTCATTGATCGCATGATGATTAAGTCTGTGAGCGACCAGTGATCAGACCCTGCTGTCGATGCCTCTGTGAGAAAATATCAGGAATTCATCATAATATTTTACCCAAAGCGATATTTTTCTAAATAGCTGATTTAATTGAATAAGTTAAAATTATTTCAGCTTGAAATTCCCACCTGTTTTTTATCTGATAATGCCGATATTAAGTCGGCTTTTTGTCAGTGGCCAGAGAGCCGTGAATATCATCAGGCATAAGTTCATCAGGATGTGGATACTATTCCAGCTCGCCTGAGTTGCTCAAGAAGCGGGTATTCTCACTGATTTAAGGCATACAGGCTGGATCACCCGGTTCTGGGCGTCTCTCCCTCAGACCAGAATCCAAGCCCGCATCTCATTAATTCCTTTATTTCTTCCGCTTTTTACAGTTGCTATTAAATCTGGCTGAGCATCGCATTACTGCAATCAGGTGTATCAAGAAAGACGATATGAATTGAACCCGGTAGATCTTCATCCCGAATGCACAGTAAAAGCCCCAGCGATGACATCAAGGAACAGAAGCGATCGGGCCTGATTCACTATCGGCTGAGTACGGATGGTCTGAGGATTGCTGACAATAACGTTCTGACTGGATTGCAGGAGAAAGGATACCCGTGATCACTCATCTTATGCTAAGGAACTTCAGGAAATTTCACTCTCTCCAGCTGAATTTCCAGCGTGGAAAAAGCGTGCTGATTGGTGACAATGAGTCGGGTAAAAGCGCGGTTCTGCTTGCGCTGGATGTTGCCTAAAGTGGAAGCTGACACCGGATAGAATCACTGATTTCCCGTAATGCGGTACTGGAGTTTCAGGCCGGTGTGCGTCGCGCCGATTTTCAGTCCGGACTCATCGCAGACGTTTTACTCAGCGATAAAGGTAATTCTGATCGAATCTTATGCAGAGAGATGAAGACAGACTGAGAATGCATATTGCGCCAATGCTGGATATGTATGGTCAGGATATAATGCACATTCTGGAAGAGGATACGACAAATTTCCCGTTTGAATATTATGCTGTGAAATACATGACATTCCTTGGTCGTCCCTATGCCGGGTTCTGCCGGTATGCTCATCATATGCATCTGGACAGCGCCCGAATTGACAGCGACCATGCCGCGCAGGAGTACACCCGCACGCTCTTCAGCATTAACGTTCCGTTGGCTGAAAGATACAGGCCGGAGGATACCTGGCGTCAACAGAAAACCTTTTTCATGAAGAGCATCTGTCCGGCGTTAATGAGGGTCACGAAACCTTCCGGTTCGGGATCCGATCGGGCCCGCATGCGCGTCCCGAAGCCAGTCTTGAGATTACGGAAGACGGTATTTCTGTTCGCAATCGCTGCGAAGGCAGGCATGCTTCATTTAAACGAAGTTCGCCCTGCGCCTGCGTGAACAGTACAGAGAGCCAGATGCCCTTTGTCAGAGGAACTGGAGAATCGACTCAGTCATGTGAACATGAAAAAGCTTTTGAACACGCTGGCAACTTAACGGCAGTTACAGTTTTTTGTGGCCACGAGCAACTATATTTCGTCGCCCCCATCTTTGAAGAGCCATTGTGCTGGGCAACTCGCACTCGCCCTTTATCACCCGCAGTCGTCAGAGTGACCTGCCGCCGTCAACGCGAAACAAGCTGTATGTCGCCGGCCCGCGCGCCTGTGGCAATATCTGGTTTGCACCGGAAAAGCGTCTCCGGTCATTCAGACAGCAGGAATCGACCGCCACTGATCATAACCGCATTAACAGCCGGCCGGCCTCATCGGCATCCATGGTGAACCGCACGCCGAGCTGGCGCGTTACGTCCAGCGCAAATACCCGCGTATACCATTCGGTCGACTTCGCGTCTTTATGGCCCATCAGGGGCTGAATGACCTTCTGCGGCACCTGGTGCTGAACCAGATGCATCGCAAACGAATCCCGGAACGTCCTGGGCGGGGCCGACCGGATCGAGAAAGTGACACCGTCATGCTTTGCGTCCTTTACAGCGTGACTTATCCAGCTGCGGGCGGTGGCTTCGCTCCGGATATCCCAGAGCCTTGCGCCGGCGGTGAGTTACACGTTCGCAAACCATTCCCTCAGCCGCTGGACGGAGGCCGGATCGGTGAGCGGCACGGCCCACGGCGGGTTATCGCGTATCTCCGCCTGCGCTTCCAGCTCAGCCTGCTGCTCTTCTTTTGTCGGGCACCCGCGGCGACGGGACCGGCTGCCGGCAGATTCTTCCAGCCTGCGCTGCTTGAGCGTGCGCAGCATCACAAACGACGAGGTGAGGGGTGTACCCGTGATCGGATCGTCCAGCACAAAGTCTCCCCGGGTGAGGGGCAGGATCTCATTGAGGCGCCCGCCGGTGTTCCACATGGCATCAATGAACAGGCGTTTGCGGAGATCGGTCACCTTTGAGAGCAACACGTCCACTTCCGGTGCCAGCAGGTAGCGCGGCATGTCCGTGCCATAAGGCTGTCGCCAGATTGCGTAGCGCGACCGCACTTTCGTAGTCAAAATAGCGTGCGGTGCCCGGACTGGTCAGATTATGACCACTGGCGTCGCTGTGTGAAATCTGCGGAATTTCGCGGGGCAAAGTACCCAAACTTTTACTCTACGTTGTCTGCGTGTGTGGAACGTATTTTCGCGCATCTGTAAAGGGTCTTCGATGAGAATAAATCGATCCAGACAGGATCATCCCCGGATCGGTTTTCCGGCTTTTCTCCCGTATACGGAGAATAACCTGGTAATCCGGAAATAAAAAGCAGGCCCCGGCGGAGTTTCGCGCACCGTTAGCGATGCTAACCCTCTGGTGATAAACAAGAAAATGAAAAAATGCGGGCAGGGCGGGGTCGTCCAGGCACTCTACGCTCAGTGCCTGGCACGGCCAGAAAAAGCAAGGTCAGGCTTGAAGAGGATGAAGGGCGTCATCAAGGCGCGTGAAGGTCTTATCGGTTGCGGATGAGATCTCTCGCACTGGCTGCTGGTCTACGACGAAGGGTTGTCCCAGCGTTATTAAAGATTACATCTGTATTCCTTAACGTCGTAATTTTTGTGCTCGGATGATTTACTTATACTGCCAGCCAGACCATGTAAGTACTAAATCATTCCGCTACTTAGAAAAAAATGATTTCTTGTAATTGTTTTCCTTGCACAAGAAATCACAAAGCTCTTCAATTAAACATTCAATGAATGTGAAAACAACAACCCTGTTTTTTTCCATTTCAACTTCTGATTCATTATCTGAATGAATCTCCCATGAATCACCTGGGCTCTCTCCATCATCATAGAAAGAACCCTGATATTCATTGAATATGTTTTTTTTAATTTCTGACTCATTCATAATTAATGAGCTTAAATGTTCATCAATTTTTTCCTGTGTTATATAAATTAAAGACTCTTTGACATCGTCATAACTTTTTTCATCTTCATCTTCACGACCTGAGTGTAGAGGCATTATGTTATGCAAATTAATTTCAATTTGAAAATTGATGAATTTTTCAGCGGCACCTTCTTCAGTGAAGAAATTAAAAACTGTTTCTGCATCCTGGTAATAAAAATAACTTTCTGATAAAATATGGAATTCGTGCCTGAAAAAACTAATAAACCCTTCATTTAAATAACTATTTATAGATAATCGTATCAAACTGTTAGTGTTGCCGATATTGTCTCTTAAGGCTTTCATTTTTTTAGCAATTTCTTTATCGTCTGCAATCAGGTTTGTAACTTTTCTTAGCGGTAATATCTTTTCGTAGAGGAGTTTCTGATAATTTTTACCAGTCATCGTAAATTTTACAGCACCTTCAGTTTCCCCGATTTTCTTTAATATTTCACCTGCCAGATGCTTGCCGCCACTACCGAAGTGAAGTATAAGTTCGTGATTAAAAAAACTATCATCACCAGACTTATTGTATTCTGCTACTGAGTCAGCAGTACTACTAAAGTTCATTGAACCTGTATAAAAATGATCGTCAACCTGAAGGCCTTTTATATGAACACTATTGCTGGCAATAACATTTAAGGTTAAATGAGGGTTAGTTTCAAATATACCTTTAAATGCGAGGATAAGGTCATCTATTTTTGCCTTTTTTAATCCGATCCTGACTTCGTCCTTATACTCAAATTCTTTGTTTACAGAGTAGTTGAAAGCCAAATTAACACAATTGTCAGAAGACATTCTTTTTATTATGTTAATAACATCAGATGAAAATTTACGCCCCGGCCTGTATGTTATTATGGATATTTCTTCTGGGGATGCTAAATGTTTGTTTTTTTCGCCTACCCCAATTGTCTCCATTAAGCTTAGACATTTGTGTCTGAAGAATATATTTTTTAATTTTATGTCTTCAGTAATTTCTATTTTCTCATAAAATGGATATCTTCCTTGGTGTTTAAAGAAATCATCCATTCCTCCAAGATACAGTAAATCTCCGTAGGACATTATATAACCTCCTGAAATTTAATAAAATTATAAGTTATTGCGAATTTTTAGCATTATCCGATAATTTCTTTTTAAGAACAAGATTTTATCAGTTATCCTTTCAACCGCTGGTCATCATATATCTCAGGTTTTTTGTGACGACATGAGCTTCTTTGCCGGTTGGTAAATGGCTTCCATAAATCACCAACGAGAACCAATAGGCAGCATTTTGACACGCGGACGACGAACCACTTATGAGGCGTCAGTCATCTTTATAAGTTCACCGAGGCAGTCGCGTCGGGCTTAAATATGGAGCGGATGGCGTGCGTGTGGGAGACCCAGAACCCGTCGGCAGTCATCCAGAGTCTCAGTGGAAATCTTGATCACGTGGTGCTCGGGCACTTTTTCTGCGGCAAGTTTGGGCCCTAATCCTATGTGATTTTCGCGTAGCAGCGCCAGTACGCTGCCGCTAAGAGTCTCGTCAATGCTATGCTTACAGGCTCACCGCCTCGTGCGTTGATAAGAACGGCTGCACCCATACTCGAAGTAGCATTTCATCAGCCGCTTGACCTGGCGTTCAGTAGGGGATCAGTTTGGATATCGAAAATTATTGTACGTTAAGGCTGTTTTTTAATCAGCCACCACCTTTTTTATCCAACGTATCATCTTGTAGCAAACGAGACTGAGGGTAGTTCACTTTTTAATCAATAGAGGGGGGGTTTCAATCGTTCCTGAAGATACTTCTCCGGTATCAATGATTTTAAAAACTGCATCCAGCATTGCCGGTACATCCTGACGAATCATAGAGATATTATGCCCAAGCAGTGATACAAACGGATCCCAGTAAAAACAGCCCAATGGCGGTTGTTTTTTGTTAGTCAGCCCACGCTGCGCCAGCCAACCTACAACGCCTTCAAGAGAGATAGTTGAATTAACAAAGATACCCGGTAGATGAATTTCACAATTACCAAAAGCGTCTTCCAGGGTCAGGGTAATGTTACCGAGAGAATAGCCTCTTACCAGCAGGTTTTCTTCCGGCACGCGGAGCCCCTGAGCTGCATGTGCATCAATAAACCCTCTGAGGCGCTCAGCTTCAGCAGAGCTCTCCCAGAAAAAGTGGTGAAAATTTCGTATCCTGGTGACATTGTGAACTGGATAAAAAGTGCTATTATCAAATTGCTTAACAGGCGTTGGTGCACATAATGATATTTATGTTAAATGCAATATCCGGCTCATTCATGAAACGCCCACCTCTCCCGTCGCGGTACGATTTATCGTGCTTTATAACTTGGTCAGATATTCGATTTAGCCTCTCTGACATTAAGGTCAATCATAATAATATCTATGGCCGCAACGCTTGGATAATCACTGGCAATGGAATTCCAGTACGACTTAAGTGCGCCAACTACGCCAGACACCGGGACGTTATGACTATCAATCTGCCAGTGAGCCTGAGAGGATTTTCCCGTCCAGACCAGCAGCATGATCCCACAACCTGCCGCTTCCTCTCGTAAATAATCCCCCGCAAGCTGATTGCGAAGTCGTTCACAGAGCTCGGGACCGGACCAGTTATCAAGCAACTTAAGTTCAACAGGCACAGGCGAGGGAATGAGTGGGTGAAGAGTCCAGATGTCTGGTCGTTGTCTGTTCGAAAGTTCGTTTTCCTGGGCACAACTATAACGACCCGACGCGTTTTGATTTAACCAGCCCGTAACAAGGTTCCGCATCTCTGTCTCACCTTCAACGCGTTGCCATGTCCTGTAGGGACTGTCATTTCCCCCTTCAATCCAGGACTTAAGGTCAATTAACCGGTTGACGGTCAGATCATACAATTGCCGGTGTGTTGCAGGCGTGCTCATCTGGTCTTTCGCATAGTCCCGCATTTGTTGCGCCGACCATGCTTCTAAATTTGCATCCTCTTCCGCACGTTTATACGCAAGCTCTCTCATCCATGACCGGGAGGCAATAACGGGGTGTTCGTCCGACAGTTCAGTAAGGGCAACATAGGCCTCTTTTCCTGAAATCGCAGACAACCGGTTAAACAACGCATTACGGCCATCCTGCGCATCATCCCTTAGCTCCGGTGAATACACCCCCTTATTGGCGCGCTCAATATCATCCTGAACCTGTATGTAGTGCAGCATGAGAAGATATAACGTTTTGAGTTGTTTGACGCTAAAACGTTCACCATTGCTGTAAGATAGAACTTTAGTATATCGGGACCCCATTAGCTTTGTGATAAACAACTGCGCTTCTGTTGCAGCCTTTTCAAACTCTATGCCTGCTAACCAATCCTTAAGCGCAGGTATTGCGTCCTCCGCATCAAGATCGACCCAAAGTGCATACCAGGTTGCCAGCTGTTCTTTGACAACACCCTGTGAAATCTTGGATTTAACCAGTCCGATTAATGTATCAGAATGAACACTCCCACACCGTAAAATCAACAGGCTGTAGCGAAGTAGTTCAGCGTTAAGGATCTCGTTTTTCTCCATCCAGTCCAGCAATGCGGGTGCCAGATGCGGGTGTGCCCATGGCGCAAGCATGGCAATTTTTTGCAAAAGATAATAGGCGGGTCCGTCCGCGGGTGTATGCAGTAATTCCCAGAATAACTCTTTAAGGAAGGCGTCTTGAACCCGCGCAGGGAACGTCAGATATAATTTTTCAAGCCATTTAGGCAGCCCGTTAAGCTCCCATATCATGTAACGTAGTGCCTGGTGTACCTCTCCGTCAGTAAGGCATGATGGGAAACCTTCGTTCTCCTTTGCCTCAATGTCCAGACCCGCCATAGCGAACAGTAACTCATAGGGAACAGTGTTGGTGTCACCGCCCTCCGACTTCAGTGCCGGGACGTAGTACCGCCAGTGTGCTGTCGCAGCATCCCGATAGGCTCTCGCGACGTTATCACCAAATTCAGGGATAAGCGCTGCCCAGTTTGCACCAGTTGACGAATTTCGCCGCCCATAAATTTCGCGAAATAAGTGGAACTGATCATTTGAAAATTCGCCGGATTTTAATCCTGATGGGGTGCGAACATTGTCCGGGTTGGCTTTTAAGCGCGCGACCCATTCCTGACGATCACCATCACGTACTTCTTTCTCTTTTGTCCACTTGGCCTTGCGTCGTGCATCCTCTTCCTCCCATTCGATTAATGCTTGCGGTTTCTGTGGGTTCAGAAAATTATCAAGATACGCTCTGACCTCCGCATTATCTTCTGTCGCATGCCTGAGTTTGGATAGGCTGCTTTCAGGTTTGCCCGCCTCATTGTAAATCCTCAAGGCAACAGAAATCGCCACAAACTTGTCATCCAGAAAATCACGTGTCGAAATAAAATCAAGTACATCCCCTAATCGCTCAGCCCCAAACTTCCAGAAGTGACCTAGCCATTCCACCGCTAAGTCATTGGTTATCCGCCCGGATGTCTTGTTCTCAGCAACATCGCGAGCCGCTTCAATGCTTTTCCAGAAAAGAGCATCGTTGAGTTCCTTCCAGGCGGGAACGATGTCATGGAGCCGAGTTTTATACTCTTCAAAATCTTCGCTTCGCCAGAATCGCACCGCCGGAACTTTCAGCATAATCGCCAGTGCATCCAGCGAAAGTGCAGCGTCAGAATGTGCAGAAACCAGTCTTTCAGCGGCTTGCGTGGCTGCTCCCAGAAGCCATACAAAAGCTTTCGAAACATGACACTCTCTTCCTTCGATGAATGGTTCTCGTTCAAGATAACCATTCAGGCCACAAACAAGAGTTTCCAGAGCTGCCAATGCCGGCGCATCATCCTTAAAACGCGCGATGAACAGATGCAACGCCTCGTTTAATCCGGATGATTCAAATCGATCATAAGCGTCAAGTTTTGCAAGTGATGCCAGCAAGAAGTCAACAGAAGCTGCATCTGCACTGGCATTATCCAGTACTTCAGCCAGTAATTTGCGTGGAAAAACGGAAGGCGCACAAATCAACTCATTCCAGAGATGGGCTATCTGATTTTCATCTCCACACGTCATCACGGCGCGCGTAGCAGCAATCCGGGCATAGACATCTCGTTCAGGGGCGATGGCGATGTCTGACAGAATCGGTACACACTCCCCCATCCTACCCTGCCAGACTAGCCTTCCAAGGAAGAAAATCGCATCATCATTCATACGATACGCATCAGTCAGCCTTAACGTGTCATTCAGTAAATCTGGATGGGCAATGCGGGCAATAGCGTCGTTATCTCTTGAAGAATGATAATCACTGCCTTGCGCAATACGACTTACAACAGCTGATAGTATCCTCTGTCGTTCAGGTAGCGGTAGGCGAGCCACATCCCCTCCTTCAAACACAATTTCAGGCGATATTTTTAATACTTGCTGACGTAACTCACCATCGAACAGGATTAACCAAGGCAATACCGGCCGTAAACGCGGAGTGATAACCATCTGGCCATATTGTTCACGAATAAACAAAGACTCTGTTGCCCGACGAGAATGCCCCCTATCAAGCTGATAACGAAACCACTCTGCGGCTAGTAGCTCCCGCACTTCCCGGTGCCGGAATCGTACCATACCGTAAATGACATCATTGAAGATTCCCCTTTCAAGCAACGCTCTGACCTCGGATGGGGTCCAGTCATCGCCCAAAATCACTTCCGCATCAATACCTGCATAAGGAAGCGTCGCGTCTGGGATTCGAATTCCAGGCTCGCCCGTCATCACTACCGCAGCAGCAAGTAAACGCGCACCTGATAATGCCTTCTCACGGTTAAGTGGTTGCCGTTGAGAACGGTCCGGTTCAATTTCATTTAAACGAAGCGCTATATTGTGCTGCAGCAACTCAAGCCGCCCCCCCAGTTTTTGGTCCGCTTTCCACTTTGCAAGAATGCTCTCCAGATCAAAGGGACGGGACGCCATAGCGATAAGATTCGCGCGGCGCAGCTCAGTCAGCAGATTATCCACCTGAGGTGTGTCTCGATATTCGGCATACAGTCGAATGCCACTCTCATCAAGTGGTTCGAGTAGAAATACTTTCAACGCACTGGTGACGCCTACTGCATCATTGTTCTCAGTTTCATCAGAATCGGTTTCTGCTGGCGCCAGCATGTCAGTCAACAGAGTTTCAAAGGGTAAATGCTGCTCTAAAATTGCACGGTCAGTGCGTGAACGCCACGCGTAAGGTCGGCTGGAAATGAAAATGTGCGCACGTTTTTGTGCTGACTTTATTTTCAGTGAAAAGCACCTGATGGCTTTCTCAAAAGCGCGAGGGTTTTCAAGCCGAGCCTCATCAACTGAATCAAGAAAAAACCATGCTTCTTCCTGAAAACTGATCCAGTTCTCAAAAGATTCTGCGCATCCGACTTCAAATGCATCTTCAAAACCTTCCTCAACGTCTTCGATTCTGATGAAAAATGCAGCTCGGCCCGATTGCTGGATGTGCTCTGCGTAGGATTTCATCTCGAAAGTCTTTCCTGCACCTGCCTCTGCCAGTATCACGCAGCGATATTCTTCATGAAGTGTTTGCCAGTCACTACGTTTCTGAGCACTCCAGTAAAAAGAAAACTCATCCTTATCTGAATCAGTCTCTGACTGAGGGACTAAAGAAAAATATCGGGTTACCGGAACAGGCGGATACATCATTTAAACCCCTCAGAATTCAGTCTTCAGAAAAATCATATCCAATGCTAACGAGATTTGAATAGAAGAAAACCTTTTTTCTCCATAAGCGTCCGGTGAACTCACGTTGTGCAGCAACCTGAGGTGTGATCGTTGATTTTCAGAATGTTTATCCCGGTAGTGCGGGCACAATGGAGGGTTCTTTAGGACTAGTACCGCAGCAGATCACGTAGCTTGGGCTGCGGTCACTACAGCAGCTTTTCCAGCACGTCACGCAGGCATGCCTGTGGCTCAACCCAGTTGAGACGCGTCTGATACTTGTGTTGAAAGAGTACTTTGGTCTCTGCGTAGAAGGATGTTATAGGTTACAATAAGGGCTTTTCCCAAATTTATAAAATATTTCCTTAAGATGAATTATGAGTGATTTATTTTCAATGTTAAGAATAGCTATAATAGTCGAGTTAATTAAATGGCTATTATTAAAGTCATATTATCCGTCTCATTGCCGAAATTATTTAGCAAGGAAACTGAACGCTCTCTATGACACTCTTGTTATATTATATGTAGATGCTAGTAAAAATCATGAAGTTCCATTCATTGTATTTATATTCAGAATTCATTTTTGAATATATATTTTTTCTGTTGGAATGATTAGTTTTGTTGTTGTACCATTAAATTTTAATAATGAGTTTTTACCGGGTCCAGTGAAAAGTACGTCAACATTTTCGAACTTTAGGTACTCCTTACCCATAGCGCTAACTTCTCCCTTAGCACTTGCTTCAATAGCAAATTGTGCATAAGGATTAGATACATGAACTGTTACGTGTTCTTGTCTTATTTTCACCAATCGCATTGCTCCTGTCGACATGGTGGACATTACTTCACCAGTTAATAATGGGAAAGTTAGAAAAACTATAAGATAGATGAATTTTAATCTAACTGAGCTCTTTCTCGATACTTCAAAATTTGATTCTTCTTCTTTTAATTCCCAGTAGTAAGATATGCAGTGAGCATTAAGCCATGATAAAAAAGTAAGCACAAGTAATGATGTGACTTTTTCAAATATAGTGTCGCCTGATGAAATTTTTGTAATAATTAAAAAACCGAATATAGCAGGAACCCAGAGAATCTTCTCAGTTTTCTTTGGTATCATTGAGATTAATTCTTCTTTTTGTTTTTCGTCGCCTCTAATTATAAATATTATTTTTGCTAAGATTAATAGCACACCCCGTAATTTAAACCCAGCGCAACTGAATAGAGTTGTTAAGAATATATAAACAAGTCCAAAAGATAAGGCTACCCCAATGAAAAGTAATCCATCGCCAATGCTAAGATCGTAAGGGAAAAAATCAATTAAATAACAATAAGAAAATAGAGCTAAGCCGCCTATTATTAAGCTTATCTTAAATAAAATTTTTAAAATTTCGTTTGTTTTTTCCGCTTCTTCTTTGGTGAAATTTGTCAGCATTTTTCTTCCTATTTTAGATGGTTTATGAAGTAATATTATTTAAAGCTTGGCCAGTACGGGGTTGGAAAGTATACCATTACCTCTTTCTAACACACAATCTTACGGAACCAAACAGCTATTATTGCATGATGTTTTAAATAGTTAATCTAAGAGATAGTAACTTACATAGCTAATGGGCTGACGAAATCTATACTTAGTTTCTAAATTGGGTAGCAATGATTTGACTTAACTTAAGTGTGATTATTAACGTTGATTTATAGGATTTTTCAGGCACTAAGGACTTTCTTTTTGTCTGGAAAGTTATATAATTGATAAATTAAGCTAATGGTTCTTCATTAGTAACGCATAGTATAAGGAGTATGTCTATGTTAGTTAAGTTTTCTGGAAAAAATTACAAGGCTTTTGAATCATTTGATATTGATCTTAAACCTTTAACGGTATTACTTGGTGCTAATAGTTGCGGAAAAAGCGCAATATTAAACTCTTTTCTAATGCTCGCACAATCTGTGGAGACGGCATCACGGACTGAAACCCCATTCCGTCTGAATGGCTCAAGAATTGGGATGGGAGAGTCATTAAACATTGTTAAAGATAAAAATCCTCATAACACCCTATCTTTTTCCTTTGAAATAGATGACCAGACTTCAATCAAAGCTTTAGTGGATTCGGCAAAAAAAGAATGTATTGAGGTACATTTGGCGTACTCTAGGTTCATTTTTCAGGCATTTAGACGTGAAAGACTGTTAAATAATAAAGCTTATGGCATATTAGATGATCTTGAAGAGTTCTATTATGGAAATGATAGTTTTAACAATAAGCAGTTAAAAAAAATAGCATCTAAAATATGCTCTTTGATAAGATTTTATCGCGCAAATAAAGAAATAATTAATAGTAAGACTAAATTACAAAGTTCAAAAAGCATTCAGGATTTCGTAGAAAATGTTTCATATCAGAGAATAAATGACTGTCTGGTTGGATTGCTTACAATTCCATTATCAAAAATGGCTGCGCAGAAAATAGAGTTTACTTTTTCCTATAACAGAAAGAACGATTGTCTGAAGATATCTACTCTAGATATATTAAATAAAGTAGGCGAAAAGATAATTAGCCTTAAAGTTGAGAGGATGAATGAGGTAACGATAACTTCTGATATCATTGAAAACGATCTTCTAAAAAGATCAAAAAAAGATTTATCTCATTTTATGGACTTGACGTCGATAATATCTTTTAATAGTGATACAAGCATAAGATCTTCACCAATAATGTACTTCTCCGAGGCGATTAATCCAGTGGCGATATTTCTTTCAAAAGCACTTAGTGCCTCTATGAAAGAGTTAAAAAAATCTTTCAATGGTGTGAATATTAATCATGTAAGTCCGCTGAGAGCATTTCCCCAAAGATATTATTTACTAGATAAAGCTATTTATCACAATCAATTGAATGCCCTAGATGGTACTGAGCTAGCTGAGGTATTAAAGAACAATGAACACATCAAGAATTCAATTAACGAGCTGTTAGCGGAATTCAATTTAGCAGTCGAAGTTGAACGTGTTAATGATGTTATACATAAAATTACAGTTAATCAAAACGCTGTTAATCTAGAACTCACCGATGTTGGATTTGGTATATCTCAGGTTCTACCAATATTAGTTCAGGCCCACTTATCTCCAGCCCATTCCATAACTATAATAGAACAACCTGAGATCCACTTACATCCAAAAATGCAAGCATGGCTGACTGATGCTTTGATAAAGATTGCTTTAAGCTCTTCGAAGAAGTTCATCATTGAAACTCATAGTGACGCTTTGGTTAGAAGGATTAGATTAAGAATAGTAGATAATGAAAGTGCTTTAACTGAAAACGATTTATCAATGTATTATCTTGAAAGAGATAAATTAAATAACAGAACGACCATGCGAAAAATACACGTTTCTCCTGACGGTGATATTACATGGCCGTCAGAATTTATGGATGTCGAGATTAAAGACACTTTAGAAATTCAACAGAAGCAACTCGAACGTATGCTTAAAAATCACGAGGCTAAATAGTATGCCTAGTGCTTATTGTATCTGTCCAGGTTTTATTGCTAATCATATTTCAGATCCGCTTGTGTTTAACAATGTTTTCTTTGGTACACTTCTTCTATCTGATGATCAGGTCATTACTGATGAAAATGGTAGACTAAAGCTTGAATACGGGAAAGCCGTAGAGCATGACCAAAATGCTTTTAGTTTATATAAGATTTGGATGAACCAACTTGAAGCACGGAATGATGGAAAATGGCTCAAGACCCCTACTATACTCTCGTCTTCCGTTGAAAAAACTGTATACGAATCAATAAGTAAGGCAGTAACGACGTTCGATAAAAATATTTTAACTTCACAGAATGAAAGATATAGCCCTTTCTTGAAAGAAATGAAGAGGCAGAGAATTTCACTTTTTAACCTGCAAAATTTAACTGCTAGCACAGTTCATAGGGTTTCACGCAGAAAGATTTCTTTCGATGAACTTTCATACGATATTGGCTGGGTACTACATCGTTTAGCCAGGACTAATAGCAAAGGTTCCACAGAAGATGATTACAACGACCATTTAAGGAATTTGCTTCTTTCGAGTAAATACGAGGTTAAGGATCAGACCCGAGAAGGATATTCGTCAACTGGGCTTAGTGCTGGTGAACTCGACTTGATTGTTGAAGAGAATGGTTTCTTATTTACTATAATCGAAGCTATGATTCTTTCGTCATTAGATGCAAGTTACGTGGATAAGCATTATATAAAAGTAGTAAATAACTATAATCCGCTGCAAGCTAATAAAACTTTCTTGATAACATATTATACGGGAAGTAATTTTGAACAGTGGTGGAGCAGATATAGCACGTATATATCATCATTTGATTCTAATAAATTTGATTTAGATGGCGATGTTTCTATTTTCAGAACAGATGTAGAATCAACACTGTATCCAAATCTAAAAAAATTAACTCAGCATTTCTATGTTGATGGCGTACATAATTTTTGCGTACACTATGCAATAAAATTTTAATTGATAAAGCTCGAAGTTCATAACTTCGGGTTTTTATTCTTTAAGGAGTAAATGTTTTGACAAGTTAATTTCTACTCTAGGGTTTAATTATTTAATTCCCAACATAATACGCAATGTATTTTGATCCTTTAGTCTACACATAGCCACTGCGTGTTTTATATAATAAAACATAACTTAATAATGTTTACCTCAATCAAACTATCCCTTCTTTCTTCAATATAAACACTTCATGGTTTAACTTGATAAGGATTGTATCAGCCTATCCTTGGTTAGCACCCCTCTACTAATGGATCATTTTGTAAGCTTAGAACTTCATATAATAGGTGCTCTATGAACTTTACGCTCTTGGGTGCCCCGCTTCCTTCTGGTTGCTAACTTTCCCTGCCTAACTTCATATAATTGTGTTTATATGAAGTTAGGATCCGACAGAGGATCCATGTATCATGGGATCCGGTATGAAGATCATACCCGCCCATGAAATTTTAAGGTCCGCGTGTATAAATTATCAGGCAGCGCTACGTGAAATCTGCGGGGTTTCTCCCCTGGTTCTCTGACAGAATTCACGTAGCGTTGTCTCCCGAAAGGATAAAAATGGACGATTTCAGACCACATTTACCCGTATCTGACGGTTCCCTGCTCGGCCAGGCTGACGTGGTAGAAAAGCTTCAGGCGTTTGTTCAGGATCGTGAGGCCTTTTCTGACAATACATGGTGCCAGCTGCTCAGCGTTATGCGGATCTGCGCCGCCTGGGCAAATGAGCATGGCCGTACTTTTCTGCCCATGTCACCCGGCTGCCTGCGTGACTACCTGTTCTGGCTGCAGGCAAACGGACGTGCATCTTCAACAATTGGCACGCACCTGGCCCTAATTAGTATGTTACACCGTAACGCAGGTCTGACTCCGCCCGGTACTTCACCCGTCGCTTTTCGTGCGATGAAAAAAATTAACCGGACCGCTGTTGTGTCCGGCGAGCGCACAGGTCAGGCCGTCCCGTTCCGCCTGTCTGATCTTCTTGATCTGGATTCAGTGTGGTCCGGTTCAGCCCGTCTTCAGCAACTCCGCGACCTCGCTTTTTTACACGTGGCTTACGCAACGCTGTTACGCGTCAGCGAGCTGGGGCGGCTTCGTGTCCGTGACATCTCGCGCGCAGCAGACGGCAGAGTCGTGCTGGATGTCGGCTGGACAAAAACAGTTGTGATGACCGGGGGGCTTATCAAGGGACTGGGTACTCTTTCTTCACAACGGCTGAGTGAATGGCTGTATGCATCGGGCCTTATCCATGAGCCTGATGCTTTTATATTTTCTTCTGTTCACCGTGCCAACCGTGCGCAGATTAACATCGACAGGCCGCTTTCAACCCGCGCCCTGGAAGATATTTTTGCCCGCGCCTGGCATGAGTGTGGTCCCGGCAGAGATGTTAAGCCCAACAAAAACCGTTACAGGGCGTGGTCGGGACACAGTACGCGTGTAGGAGCAGCTATCGATATGGCTACAAAAAAATACAGTACCGCACAGATTATGCAGGAAGGAACCTGGAAAAAGGCTGAAACGGTGATGCGCTATATCCGTCACGTGGATGCGCATGCCGGTGCAATGGTTGATTTTATGGATTCGAACGTGAGCAGGTGAAAGATCGAACATAGAAGCTATTTTTAGCCCAGTGTCCTCCTGATCATCAACCACTAAAAAAGCGATCTTGGAACTCTTCATAAGTGCTAATTATGTTAAATAAGGTGTTTGCTATGCACACAGACAAACCGTTTACGCCTTTACTGCCTCACCTCTTCTTATAGTCCATCTATTACACTGCCAGCATCCCTTTAGCACAGAATAAGGGTGCTGGCACAGAGCGGTTATAAGCCTGGAGAAACACTCATTCCTTTCTGGATTGTCAGCCCCGACAATATGTCAAAGAACTGCTGGAAAGTGCCGGCAAGTAAGTACAGATGCTGGGAATCCTCATCACCTGCGATGTCATAATCCTTTTTTGCATCATCGACATGCAGGCATGACCGGTCCCAGTAATAAACACCGGATTGCCCACCTTCCGTAATCAGAACATAACCGTTATCACCCGGATCAATACCAATAATGACCGCATTCTCGATGAATGACAGCTCATCAAAGAGCTCATCATTCATAACGGAAATATCATAATTCTCGCTGCTGACGTCGTGACCGAACAGAGCATCGAACGATACGTAACCGTTATCAACCTTATCAAAAGGTAAGTCACAGTAGTCGGGAGACTCGGCTCTCAGTCCGTTGTATCTCGCCAGAAAATCTCTGTAATCATCTGGAAAAGTAAGTGCAAAGTTTTTGGCAAGCAGATCGATATCTGTCTGCCCGAGCCCTGTCCCCGTTACAATAGCCACCCACGCCTCTTAGGCTCTGTTAACAGTTAGCTTTAATATGAGACACACCATCCCTGTGTGAACCGGCGGTGTATTTTCTTTGGAACTTCCTGCATTGTGGCGCCATTTTTCTCGATGATTCCAGGTATTCACGTCATGATTCGTCATGCCTTTACTTGCCCGGGCATCCGCTTTTCCAAAGTCACCACTGGGGACTTAGTGTGGTCGCCTTTCAAATACGGAACGTCCACGCTTTGTCTTTCATAAGGGGTAAAATCCGGATAACCGTCAGGGTAACGGACGATGTTCCCTTCCTTATCTTTAATCTGCGCGCTTTATCCGCATCCGCATCCGCACGAGCGGAGCGTCATTCTCAGATATCAGCGTTGTAAGGTGACTCAATCCGCGGCAACCTGTCATGTGAGCCATAAAGTAAAAATCGAAGCAGTATTCACCTGCCTCGATTTTTGAGAGTGGCTTAATTCACGTGGTTACCGTCCCTACCGGACTGCATTATTCAGGAATAGTATTCAGGCGCTTTTTTAAATTCAGACCAGGCGTCAGGATCGTGACCGGTCACCACCAGCGCACCGGCACGTTCGGCCACGGCCCGCAGTTTTTGCACGGAGCGCACGGAATCCACCGCTGAGGCCAGAAAACCCGGCAGCGCTTTTTGTTCCCAGTGATCGCGTGTATAGGCCGCATCAATGGTAAGTAACAGCGGCTGGCTATGGGGTAAACGTACCAGAAAAGACTGATGGCCGGGCGAGTGCCCTGGCGAAAATACTGTGGTCAGCGTGCCGTCACCATAGATGTCATAAAAGTCATCATCGGTGCCGTTCAAAAACTGCCACTGCAGTCCGGGACGATCGTAATCTTTGCGGATGTAGCCGCCGGCCGCGAACCAGTCCGGGGTAAAGGCATATTCATATTCGATACGCTGGACAATATGGCGGGCATTTGGGAAGCGCCCAATCGCACCGGTGTGGTCAAGATGCAGGTGAGACTGCACCACGTATTTAACATCTTCCGGGTCGATGCCCAGTGCTTTTATCTGATCGACACAGCCCTGATCTTTACCGAGCACCGGCCAGTAAACATCACAGATGCCTCCCCAGTAGGCTCTGGGATCGGTTGCCACTTCAACGGCATTGCCACCGTCAATAATGGTATGTCCGTCAGGATGGGTGATCAGGAAAAAGGGAACAGGGATTTCATAGTCTGCTCCCGCGCCCTGATTCATCTTAATGTTATGCACCTTACACTTCAGCGTACCGGACTGGAGCATGTAGAGACGGATATCTTTCATACTGAATATTCCTCTGGTCGTTAGCGTGGTTAAAGTGATGCGTTATTTTTAATTATTGAAATCAGAATGCTTCGCGATACAGATTTAGCGCGTCGTGCTCATGAACCTCGACAGGATTGTTGGTCAGTAAACGCGTCTGCAGCATGGCATCCGCAGCCAGACGTGGCAGACTCTCTTCCGTTACCCCGACATCCCGTAACCAGCGAGGCGCGCCACTTTGCTCCATCAGATGCAGCATAAAGTCGACAAATGCGGTTGAGCGAGCTGCTGCATCACCGCTACCGGGTACGTTGAGCACATCGGCCAGTTCGGCATACAGCGGCGCGGCCGCAGTGGCATTAAAACGAAGCACTGGCCCAAGCATCAGCGCGTTAGAAAGACCATGCGCGATGTGATAATGCCCACCCAACGGGTAAGCCAGAGCATGCACGGCGGCGACCGGCGAGTTGGAAAACGCCTGCCCGGCCAGCGTAGCACCCAGTAACATCCCTTCTCGTGCGGCGCGATTGCTCCCATCGTGACAGGCGTGAATCAGATTTGCGCTCAGCAGGCGTAATGCCTCACGGGCCAGCACATCAGAAAGCGGGTTTTTCTTGTGCTTACTGGTGTAGGCTTCGATGGCGTGAACCATTGCATCAATACCGGTTGCGGCGGTGTGAATTTGCGGCAGTCCAAGCGTCAGTTCCGCATCAAGCAGCACAAAATCTGCGTAAAGCTGAGGTGATACCACGCCCATTTTGGTGGTTTCGCCAGTAGTGATAATGGCAATGTTGGTGACTTCTGAGCCGGTCCCGGCGGTGGTTGGAACCAGCACCATTGGCAGACGCGACCCGGTGACCTTGCCGATGCCATACATCTCCCCCAGCGGCTGATCGCTGTGCGCCAGCACCGCGGTGACTTTAGCAATATCAAGCGAAGATCCCCCGCCCAGCCCGATAATAATATCGGCCCTGGCCTGTTTAACGGCCTCGACACAGCGGTACACGATGGCTTCCGGCGGATCGGCCACAACCTCATCAAAAACGGTGACGCTAAAGCCCGCCTCTTCAAGATTTTTTGTGATGGGTGCAATCAGTCCCGCTTTGATTAATCCGGCATCGGTAATCAGCAATGCGTTACGCTGAGTGAACCGTGCCGTCAGATTGGCACCCAGTTGCTGTGCTCCTCCCCATTTCATTTCAATGGAAGACACCGTACGAAACTCAAATGTATTGATCGTCATATCGCCTCCTGTCAGTCACGTGTAGTTATCAGGCAATCTCTGAGCACAGATATTTAATTTCCAGATACTCATCAATGCCGTGATGCGATCCTTCCCGGCCAAGACCGGATTGTTTAACGCCGCCAAACGGGGCGACTTCGTTAGAAATCAGTCCCGTGTTATGACCTACCATGCCGTATTCCAGCGCTTCCGTAACTCGCCAGGTACGGCGCACATTTTCGGTGTAAAAATAGGCTGCCAGGCCAAATTCCGTATCGTTCGCCATCGCAATCACCTCATCTTCCGTGGTGAAGCGAAAAAGCGGTGCCACCGGGCCAAAAGTCTCTTCACGGGCGACTTTCATCTGCTGAGTGGCACCGGTCAGTATCGTTGGTTCAAAAAACGTACCGCCCAGCGCGTGGCGTTTTCCGCCCGTGACCAGCGTTGCCCCTTTTTCCAGCGCATCGGCGATATGTTCCTCCACCTTACTCACCGCACTGTCATCGATAAGCGGGCCGATCGTCACATCAGGCTGTTGTCCGTCGCCCACTTTCAGGGTCGCCACCCGTTCTGCAAATCGGCTGGCAAACGCCTCATAGATTCCAGACTGAACGTAGATACGATTGGAACAGACGCAGGTCTGTCCGGCGTTGCGGTATTTGGAGGCCAGCGCCCCCTCAACGGCGGCATTGATATCGGCATCATCAAAAACGATAAACGGGGCGTTACCGCCCAGTTCGAGTGAAAGTTTTTTAATGGTCGGCGCCGACTGCGCCATCAAAATGCGTCCGACTTCTGTTGAGCCGGTAAAGGAGAGCTTACGAACAACATGACTGCTGGTAAGTACACCGCCAATCTCGTGCGCATCGCCGGTAATCACCTGAAAGACCCCCGGCGGAATGCCCGCCTGCATCGCCAGCCAGCCAAGTGCCAGCGCGGTGAGCGGCGTCTGTTCTGCCGGTTTGACAATCATGGTGCAGCCAGCAGCCAGCGCCGGTGCTGCTTTGCGGGTGATCATCGCGGCCGGGAAATTCCAGGGTGTAATCGCTGCACACACGCCGACAGGCTGCTTGATCACCACAATGCGTTTGCTGGTTGCTGGAGCAGGAATGGTTTCGCCGTAAACACGTTTGGCTTCTTCGGCAAACCACTCAACAAAGGAGGCGGCATACAGCGCTTCTCCGCGGGCTTCCGCCAGGGGTTTGCCCTGTTCAGCCGTCATCAGCAGCGCAAGATCGTCTGCATGGGCAACTATGAGATCAAACCAGCGGCGCAAAAGTGCAGTGCGTTCTCTGGCCGCCAACTGACGCCAGCCGTTGAATGCCGTCTGTGCAGACTTAATAGCGTTGGTGGTATCCAGCGCCGACATCGCGGGCACGGAAGCAATAATGTCACCCGTGGCCGGATTATTGACTTCAATTACGCCACGATCCTGAGCCTGAACCCATTCGCCATTAATCAGACAACGTGTCTGAAGCAGGTCTGGATTTTTCAGTTGAATCATTTACACTCCCCTTTAGCTGGTTCAATATATTGAACTCATATCTTGATACTGAACTTACTGCGAGAGATTATGTCAGGGGATTCCTTAACAAAAAGCGATCAACCACACAAAAAAATTGACACAGTTCCTGCTTTGCGCCGTGCGGTTAATATCCTTGATCTGGTCGCTGCGTCAGGTGGTGTGATGTCGGCTACCGACATCACGCGCACATTGTCTCTGCCCAAAAGCACCGTCCACGGCCAACTGCATGCCCTGACAGATTTGGGTTTGCTGGTAAAGGCAGCAGAAGGTACTTACCGCCTCGGCCCTCACCTGATGCGCTGGGCTGAAGGGTTTCTTTCACAGATGGATATCGTCTCGTTGTTTCGTGATTATTTTGCTGCGGACACTTTGCTGGCAGGTTACACCATCACCCTTACGGTGCTGGACCGCAACGAAGTGGTTTATGTCGGCTGTCGTGATGCAGAGAAAGCACTCGGTCATACCTTTCGCATCGGCATGCGTCTGCCAGCGCCTTTCACCGCAACAGGTAAAATGATTCTTTCACGGCTTTCTGATGATGAGCTCAATGCACTTTTTTCCGCGCACTTCCCTGTGCCCATGACAGTGAACAGCGTGGACAGTCTTGAAGCGCTTAAGCAGGAACTGGCCGTTATACGCAAACGTGGTTTTTCAATCGATAACGGCCAGGTTCATGCCGCCATGACCTGCGTTGGCGCAGCCATATACGATCATTCAGGACGGGCTATTGCGGGTATTGCCACCAGTTTTCTGAGCAGCGAGGCGGAAGATGGCTTGCTGGAAAGTCTGGGCCAGAAGATTCGCCATGCTGCTGCAGTGCTCTCTGCACGTTGCGGTCACGCGACAGTCTGATTATCACGGCGCACAACTGAAACCGATAGGGTAAAAGATCACGTCATTAATCTGTATCTCTACTGACCTGCTCCCCGTTGATTAATACACAGCGATGTTGATGTTAGTAATGTCCGCTTCTGGCACAGGGCTACTGTTGCAGCCCTGACAACCTTAGACTTCAATCGATTCAGATATCTCTAATGCATCATCGACTTCGATGCCCAAATAACGGACTGTGCTTTCCAGTTTTTTATGGCCCAACAGAAGTTGGATCACCCGGAGATTCTTGGTTTTCTTGTATATCAGGTAAGGTTTTGTTCTTCTCATGGAATGTGTGCTGTAAAGCGAAGCTTCGAGACCAAGCTTTGCTACCCACTCATGAAAAATTCGGCTGTATTGTCGGGTTGATATGTGCCGGTTAGTTCCGATCCGAGACCGAAACAAGAAGTCTTTACTGTGCAAATTGCCAAGCTTTATCAATGCAGCAACAGCTTCTCTTGTCCCTTTGGTTATCTCAAATTGCACAGGGCTACCGGTTTTCTGTTGCAGCACCGTTGCTCTGCTTGAAACCGAGCTGCCATATGCAACATCAGATACTTTGAGATTCACCAGATCGCAGCCTCGTAGCTTACTGTCTAAGGCCATATTGAACAGAGCTAAATCACGCGTTTTACCTTCCAGTTCAAGCCGGATTCGGATCCCCCAGATATGAGATATCTGAAGTGGTCTTTTTTGGCCTATGATACGGTCTTTATTCCACGGTGACATGTTCATACTCAAATCTCCTGCAATGTTGGAGATTTGAGTATGGTTGTCCCTTATGAGCGACAAGAGGACTTAGTCAATTTTAGGGCTGTTTTTTTCGTAATAGAAAAACTGCTACTGCCGTCAAAATGCCTATCAACGGCATCGTACCAGCACCTGCTAAAAAGTTACGCTGATCTATCCGATTATCTGTACGAATGTTAGAAAGACGCGTCAGTGCGCTTTTTTTCGAGGTAGCACTAACCTCTTCAAATTGCTTTTCATAGCCCTGATTAATTAGTTTAAGAGATTGGTTTTCTTCCGAACGTTCTAACGCAACTATCTGTTTACCTTTTTGATAGAAATAGTAGTCAGGCATCTGGTCGTCCTTACAGTGAAAATTGATGAGGTGCTTCAGCTCTCAAGTTTAGCTATCTATACAAAAACCCGTTTTCTCTAAGCAGGTCAACAAAAATATTATTCGCAATGTCCGCTTATGGCACAGAGCGGACCATGCAACTTAAGTCTCATGATAATAAGCCGGGCAACGATGCCCGGCTTATTATTTGCCGTCCTACCGGAATGACACGCCGAGACTGACCAGACCGTAGTAGCCGCCTGCCTCGCCGCCGTGCAGCGACTCAGACCAGCCGCCCTGCACGCCCAGCGTCACGTTCTGACGGATACGTGCATTCACGCCTCCGTTCAGACCCACGCTGGTGCCCGACAGGTTGCTCCGGAATGAGGCTTCTGAGCCCGCTACGCCCGGCGCGGATGCCGTAAATCCACTGTGTCCGGCGTACGACTGTATCACCGACGGCGTCACCCACCATGCCAGCGTGGCCTTCGCATCCTGTGGCGTGCCCAGCTTCAGACCGGCGCGCACCGACTGCCTGCGACTGTCAGACCAGCTCAGCGAGGCTGCCTCGTCCTGGCCATCTTTCAGGCTCAGGCCCTGCACCGTGTACTGCAGCTGCGGCTCCAGCGCCAGAGCAGGACTGACGGAGAAGGCCTGCCCCACTTCTGCCGACGCCAGCCAGCCCGTGCCGTGGGTTGACAGGCGCGTGTCGTCATTTGAGGCTGCCTTCAGGTTGTGGCGGCTCGCCTGCAGCAGGCCGTCAATGTGCAGGCCGGCATGGCTGCGGCCTGACACGTAGGCGCCGCCGGTGTAGACCGTGTCGCGGTCCGTGCCGGCGTCCGCACTGCCGCCGTCACGCCACACGTCGCTGCGCATCAGGCCGGTGGCGCCAAAGATGCCCGCGCGCCAGTCGGCGTCTGCGCCGTTAAGCTGCCAAAGGTCGCCGCCCAGCTGGAAGAAGCTGTAGGCGCTGCTGCTTTCCGGTACGCTGCCGCCCGTGAGGCTGCCGCTGTCAGGATGGCGGAGCTGGCCGGCGGCCACGCGGCCCCAGACGCGACTGTCCGGCGCGTAGTGGAATCGGGTGTCGGCCGTGCCCGCCACCAGACGGTCATAGTCCATCGACAGTGACGGCATCGCCGCGTAGCTCCACATGGCATCGCGGTAGTTCACCGGACCGGTTACCACCGACGGGCCGTCATTACCCGCCGGCTGTGTTGTCGGTGTCTGCTGAATCTGTTGTGATGTCAAGTACCAGCTCTGGTCAGCGTTGCGGTACAGACTGTACGAGTAGGCACCGGCGGCCAGAGGCTGCGTCATGCTGAACGCCCCGGTGTCGGTGGTGGCCCCGTTAATGGCCTGAATAACCGCAATGCCGTTGCCGGTGGTCTGCGCACCCAGACCGCCCCGGTTGAGGATACGCAGCCCTGTACTGCCGCTGGCGCGCCCTCCGTCGATGATGACTTTATCAACCGGAGAACTGCTGTCGCCTGCTACGGTGTTGAGGGTAATGGTGCCGCCGTTGCCGGTGAGATTGGTTGCCGTCAGCGTATGCGGGGTAAATGCTCCCTGAGACGGCACAAACACGATGCTGCCGGCGTTGGTCAGGGTGTCCACCAGAGAGTCGCCGGTGATGTTCCAGGTACTGCTGCTGTCGATGTTCACGTCTGTCGGGTCGATGATACCGGTCAGCGTGGTGCTGTTAATCAGCGACAGTGTGGTGCCGGCCTGGGCGATGATGCTGGTGAGCGCCTGTAGGCCGTCCATCACCAGCGAACCGGCGTTGAGGTTGACCTGCGACTGGCTGAGCGTGCCGCCCAGCGTCAGCGTGCCGGTGCCGTTTTTGGTGAGCTGGCCGCTGCCGGTGAGGTTGGTGTTCAGCGAGGCAGTGGTGCTGGTGTCCCAGGTGGTGACGCCGTTGTTGCTGAAGCTGTTGCCGGCCAGGGTCAGGACGCCGCCGTCGGCGATGTCCAGCAGGCCGCCGGTGGCGACGGTTGTGTTGCTGGCGGTACCGCCGCTGCTGACAGACAGCAGGCCGCCGCTGTTGATGGTGGCCAGCGAGGCCAGTCCCCCGCTGAGTACAGACAGTGTGCCACCGTTGTTAACAGTTGTGGAGATGGCCTGGCCGCTACTCAGGATTTTCTGAAGCCCACCTGAATTTACCGTAGTGCCCGTAGCGGTACCAGCGACATATTCCCAGGCTCCGGAATCAAGTGTTGTGTTGAATGAAGCATCTCCGGCATGGACGGCAAACCTGGCATTATTTTCCAGCAGCATGTTTTTTGCCTGACCACCACTGATGGAAAATGCACCAAGCGCGTTAGTGCCTGCTATGGACGCACCAGTTCCACCACTAAATGATGCACCTGCTTCCAGCGTCAGGTCCGTTACTAACGATCCGTCCAGGGCGTAGATTGAGCCCCCCGAATTGACCAGCGCGCCCTTCGCCTCGCCGCCGCTGTTAATGTACATTCGTCCACCAGATGCAACACCCGTCTGACTGGCGATCCCCCCGCTCTGAACATACTGCCCACCGCCTGACGAAACAGAGACTGAACTGGCCACGCCATAAATGCTCTGTGCAGCACCTGTACCGATGATTGCGCCGATAGCCTGCGCACCAGAATACACGTACTGAACGCTGCCGGAATTCAATTGTGTGCCCGTGGCTGTTCCTGATACAAATTGTTGGGCACCCGTGCCGATAAGCACGGACGAAGTTGCTGAACCGCCAACTGAAACAAATTCTGTGCCACCAGAATTTACAGTGGTAAAAAAAGTTGAACCGCCACTACTCACAAACAGCCCGCCATCATTATCTACGAAAGCGGAAGTCGTTTTACCTAATGTATACTGCATGCCACCTGAGTTTACTGCAGTAGCGATTGCACTCCCCCCGCTGCTGACCACTTGAACGCCACCATCGTTTACGGAGGCTGAGGTGACTGAACCATTACTTAAAACAGACTGGTGTGCGCCGGAATTCACCATGGTGCCCGTTGCCGTTCCGGCAACGTTTTCCCATCCGCCACTGAGAATGGTTGTCTGGATTGACTGCCCGAACGGATTCACAATTTCTGTCCCGCCAGAACTGACAACGGTCTTTAAAGCAGAGCCCCCGCTGTTAATATTCAGCACACCACCATTCCTGACAAATGTAGATGTGGCATTTCCAAAGTCGTTGACCGTTCCGCCATTGTTTACAACGGTACCGCTGGCCGTACCGCCTGATATGATGTTCTGAGTCCCGCCTGCATTAACCGTTGTGCCTGAAGCTACCCCCATATTGAAGACCGCCTCCAGCCCGCCGGCGTTAACGGTGGTGGCGGATGTCACGCTACCACTCCAGACAGCCAGGTTCCCGCCACTATTTAATGTGGTGGAGGTGGCTGAACCACCAAAGAGTGTTACTCCTCCGCCCGAGTTAACAGTCGTACCGTAAATGCTGCCTCCACTGACGACCTTTTGTATGCCGCCATTTAGCACAGCCCCAGAAGCGGCACCACCGGAAAAGACGACCTGTTCTCCACCAGAGTTAATTCCGGCCGACTGACTGAGCCCCCCCGAGAACACGAACTCCTGTCCCGCAGAACTGACAGTAGTAAAATTAGCGATACCCCCACCGGAGACGGTCTGATTACCGTTACTGTTTATCAGGCTTGACACGGCTGTGCCCATTACCACTGCCTGGCCCCCGTTACTCATGACGGTGCTGACTGCGCTTCCCCCTGCAGAGATCATCTGTCTTCCTCCTGCAAGGGTCGTGTTCAGAGCGGTACCACCGGATGCGATAATCTGCTGACCGCCCGAATTTACCGTAGCAGACGTGGCCGTTCCCTGCAGAAGCTGTGTGCCACCAGAATTAACGGTGGTCAGATAGGACAGACCGCCGGACTGGAGAATTTCGGACCCTCCATTAACGGTAGTTGCGCTGGCCGAGCCACCATTGAGAATCTGCTGGTAAGCCCAGGCATTGACCGTGGTGGAGGTGGCACTTCCCGCGAACACCTGCTGTGCGCCTCCAGAATTCAACACCGTTGAAAGAGCTGTACCGCCATTCAGTCGGGAGTATCCGTTCGTTACCGTTGTATTACTTGCCTGGCCGCCACTGTTGATCAGTAACGTACCGCTACTGCTGACGGCTGCACTGGTTGCGCTGTCACCGCTGTTGAGCGTCAGTGGGCTACTGCTCGTCACCGATGTTCCGCTATAAGTTGCCGCTGCGGCGGCCCCCGCCACGCCCAGCAGCAGGAGCGCTCCCGCCACCTTCTTCACCGCCAGCGGCGGACGTCCGCCGCTGCCTGCCTTTTCCGACGCCACTATCCACGCCTGGCGCGCTGCACTCCAGACTATCCGGTACGCTCTGTTCATATCCCTGTCTCTCTCTTTTTATTGTTTTCCGGCACGGGCAATGCGCCGGGTATCGCTTCTGCTGTGTGGCGCCGGTTTACTCTGTGCGCAGCTGCGCGTGGAGCCGGTCAATGACGCCGCTGACCTGTTTTCCTGTGATAAGTCGTGTGCACTCAAACTGACGCTCCGTGCCTTTGTGGCGCGGGCACCAGAAAAAATCTTTGTGGTCAAAGTTCTCGTGCGTGCTGTCCCAGCAGCCGCTGCAGCCGTGGCTGCTGAACACCCGCCAGGGGGTATAAAATTCGGCGTTCGGCAGGCTGAAACCGCTGATGAGCACCACCGGTATCTTTGCCGCCCAGGCAAGCCAGGAGAGACCACTGGCCAGACCAATAAAGAAGCTGGCGTGCCTGAGCAGGTCGACCCGCGCCTGCAGCGGCAGCGCGCCGGTAAAGTCCTCGGCGCCCCGGGGAATGTGGTTCCAGACGAAGCCGTGCCCTGTGGTTGCCTCACGGTCGATGCACAGCACCCGGTAGCCCAGTGATTTGAGGTGCGCCACCACCTCTGCCCAGCCGTGGCCGTTGTTCCAGAACTTGGCCTGGCAGGTGGACTGCACGGCGATGCAGACGTAGGGTTCGGCGATGGTGCGGGGTGCGGAGAGGTCGAGGCGGGGAGCCTCTTCTCTGGGGTCTACACCGAGGATGTACCCCGCAGTGCGGTGGAACCCCACCTGGCGAAAATCGACGGGCTGATGTGTGTCGTTGCCGCCAAAAAACAGCCCCACGCGATAAGTCGCATAAGGTGCGGAATTCCGGACGGCATCGGGCGGCGAAAAGCGGATATCCGGATACTGGCTTTCCAGCAACGCGATAATATTTGACGCCATGGTGCACTCAAGCCGGCAGCCGTGAAGCTGACGGAAACGCTCCGCATAATGGAACCAGCCCAGCAGGTCACCTAGGGTACCGGTGGGAAAGGAAATCAGCACGTCACGGTTTTTAAGGGACAGGGTTTCGTCCAGCAGGGGAGTGGTCTCATTCCCGCGCCACACCTGAATACGGAAGCGGACAAAATATTTCTTGGCGGACGTTACCCAGCCTGCGCCGGTTTCGCACCGGAACAGAACGTTACCGGAATCGTCGTCCAGCAGCGCGACGCGCCAGCGCCCCTCCGGCAGCAGCACCCGTGCCCCGTCGTTGAAGTCGTAACGAATACCACATGGCCCCGTCATGGACGGTTGTTCCAGAGGGAGCACAAAAGGATAGGCAGAGGGTTCTGTTAAATCTGAATCAGAGGTAGAAAGATCATTAGCAGAGACAGTCTCAGACATACTCTTCTCCCAACAGACAATTTTAGGAAAGTTTTTTTGCAGATTTGTTTGAGTTAATTTTGTTGAGCAAGGTGAGTAAAAAAATGGTTTATCAAAATCCCAGTCAGCTGAGCCCATCCTTTAACCTCTTCCCCGGATTGTTACCTTCGGTGTTTCTTGAAGGGGATTCATCCTGCGGCGCGGCTTCAGGGAGGGAAAAACAAATGCCAGCTTGCAGAGGCCGCTGTAACGCTGACCGTAATAAGTTTTTACTGAGCGGCGGGCTTTTGCAGCAAAAGCGTGAGAGGAGTAACCAGCAAGCCAGCTGTATACGGCGGTATATTCGCAAGGGGTGAGAGCGGGCGGAGAGCTTTGAATACAATCGGCCTTGAGCCGAAAGAAAGATGTCTGGACCATTCCCGACATAATGATCAACAGTTCGCTGCAGCTTATTCTGGAGGGAAGCACAGTGACGTTACAGAGCGCAGTCTGCGCACAACCCTGAGCCGATAATGTCTGAATAAGCCAGCCTGCCGGAGCATGACTGAGAATAATGATATGTGGAGACAGACGGCTGGACTTTATCAGCATGACAATCCTGTCTGTCATGCGCATAAATTCCAGGGGGTCATGAGGCATGACAACTGTTAACCGCCATTCATCCTGTGCACGCAGCACGGGAAGCAGATGAAAATCTTCTCCTCCGGGAAGGCATGTAGCCCTTTTACCTGTCGCATTCATCAGGCTGGCAAGGCCCTGTGCCGCGAACGGGTCAGCAGCGATAACAAATTCCGGAGGAGAGCAGGGAACGATCAGACCGGTTATTTTTTTCATTCTTCACCTCTTCTTTTAATCAGCCGGTAACTCAAAAACTACGTCAAATGACGTACAGAACGCTGCCTGAGTGAAATAATGCTTCCGGGCATTCCAGTTACGGGGCGGGCCCTGTCAGGCAAAGTTAAGGCGGCTTCTGGCTCACTGAGTGCAACGGGGGGAAAGAGGTATCCCTGCAAACCCTCAACAGAATCACGCAACTGGTCTGTCTGCGCTTCTGTCTCAACGCCTTCAACAATAATTGAAGTAACGTCGCGCCTTATCTCCCTGAGAATGCCTGGCCAGAGAGTGCTCGCGACATGTTTCCAGAAAAAGGCTTTGTCGATTTTGACGGTTTCGAAAAGTCTGCTGTGAATGGCAGACATGTTGGCGTAACCGGACCCGAAGTCATCAAGCCAGAGCCCAAAATCCCGGCTAAGATTCACCAGCAGTGGATTACATATCGCATCACTCATCTCTGGAAACATTTCGGATATTTCAAGTCTTACGAAGGGCATGTTTATCAACTGTGTTTTAATACCCGGCGTGTTACAGATAAACTCAGCCAGACTCACATCTACATTTAAGCTGCAAAGAACATTGTTTCTGGAAAAGAAGTCTGTCTGCCTTTCTACAGCATCAAGCTGATATAAAAATAGCTTTTTCTTCTCATCTGATGTTGCTTTCCTGAAAAGCAAGTCAGAAGGGAATATGACAGCATCCTTCTCACCACTGACATGGAAACGGGAAAGTAACTCCATTGCCAGCAAAGTCCCTTTGGGACATTTAATGGGCTCTAAAATAAAAGACGCATCAATACTCAGGTCCATTTTCATCATAAATGCAGTCTGAAACACATGAACCTCCCATCAGGCCATCGGCCATCATCATCATCACCATCAAAAGTCTGTCAATATGTTTGGCAGTGCATCCAGACCCGCGATGTATCAACTAAGTCCTGAATTAGAGGGCATCTATTGCCCGAGATTATTATTGATCGGATACAACGATCGATCAACGAACACTGATAGATTTTATCTATGTTAAAATCTATCAAAAACCGCACACCGATCGGTATTATCTTTCTTAAATCATGAGGTTGAACAAAAACTTCATGCTGTCTTAACATTTATTTTTCACATTTTCGCGTTTCAAGTCGCTAAATGATTTTCAGGATAGTGAATAAGGTTTATCCTAAAAATCACATTTAAATGCTTATTTTTAAAGGGATGGCGCGCTACATGTAAATCAAAAAAATTGAATAAAAATCAAGTTTAAATGAGAGGGGAACGTTTAAGAAGGGTGAGAGGCAAGACACTTTGCGAAAGAACCATCAGCCACATGTATATATTAATAAAAATTTCCGTTATTGCAGCTCTATTGACAGCCCATGCCATCTTTTAATAATAATATTCGGCAGCAGAGCATTCTGCTTAAATGAACCTGCAATACAAATAGGCATAAAATAAACTTATTTTTTATTTCCGACTCACCACCAGGGTTTTTTTATAAAAAGTAATTAAGGAAGTCGCTGATGGCATCCTCTTGAACAGTGACAATGCACCTTCTTTTTGATTGCTGCCGTGGCCTTCTGAATACGGCATTACATCATGTCGCAGATGCAATCCTGAGCGACTCCGTTAATGCGTAAGCATGAAATTAAAAAAGTAACCTGGGCCATTTTGTGCAGACAAAGTGGCCCGCTGTGAATAATCACAGAATGAAGTCTGTACCTGCACACATTGCTCTTTAACCGGTTAACAGGATATACATTATGAAATACACACTCATTCCCGCTCTGCTTCTGGGGCCCGCACTGGCAGTTTTTAATGCCTCAGCGGTCTCATCAACTCCCGTTGTCGTCAATGGCGGAAGCATTCATTTTAGCGGACAGGTTGTTAACGCAGCCTGCTCTGTCAACGCATCCTCAGCCGACATGACGGTTCAGATGGGACAGGTCAGAACCGTCACTCTGGGCTCGGCGGGCGCCACCGGAAGCTCGGTACCCTTCAGCATCATTCTGGACAACTGCGATACCAGCGTGTCCACCAACGTTTCAGTGGCATTCTCCGGCACCACCGTTTCAGGCAGCCCGACCATTCTGGCACTGGGAGGCTCATCAAACAGCAGCGCCAGCAATCTCGGCGTTCAGATCCTTGACAGGACAGGCGCGGCGGTCACGTTTGACGGGGCGACCTGGAGTGCGCAGAACGTACTTCATGACGGCCGGAATTACATCCCGTTTGTTGCCCGCTATATCGGTGTCGGCTCCGGCGGCGCCGTAGCCGGCGATGCCGCCGCAGACGCTAACTTCAGCGTTCAGTATCAGTAAGACCAAGATGGGATAGCACCATGGGATACCGGATGCTGGTTGCCCTGCTGAGTCTGGCCTGTTTCCCGCTAATGGCCGGTCACAAATGGAATGTCACCTTACCCGGCGGGCGGCTGTCGTTTTCAGGAGAGGCCATTGTGGCTGCCTGCCAGGTTGACGGGGTTGAGAAAACGGTCGATATGGGCCAGGTCAGCAGCAACCGGTTCAGGTACGCCGGCGAATATTCGCCGGCAGTTCCCTTCGATATCCGTCTGGTGAACTGCAGCCCGCGCGCAAGCCACCATGTCAGCGTGGCCTTTCGCGGCCTGACCGACACCCGGATGCCTTCCGCACTGTCCGTCGGCGATGCAGAGGATACGGCCTCAGGCGTGGCCATCGCACTGGCCGATGACGAAGGTCACCCGGTCAGTGTTAATTCACCGCTGGAGCCCGTCTGGACACTGCTTAACGGCACCCTGTCACTGCATTTTATCGCACGGTACGTGTCAACGACGGCGAGTGTAAAGGGGGGGCGCGTAGATGCCACCGCGACCTTTTTGATCACCTATTTCTGAATCTTTTCTGCCTTGATTACGAATTTACTGCCCTGAATGGCCGGATGAAACTATGAAACCTGAGAAAAAACGCTTCGCGTCTGTGGTACTCGCCCTTGCTGCTTTAATGCTGTCCGTTACCTCCTGCCGCGCGGTTGCCGGGATTGCGCTGGGGGCCACACGCGTCGTTTATCCCGCAGGCCAGAAGCAGGTCTCACTGCCGGTAAGCAGCAGCGATGCTGACGGCGCCTTCCTCATTCAGTCCTGGGTGGAGAACGCACAGGATCAAAAAGACACGAAACTCATTGTCACCCCGCCACTGTTTATGATGCAGGGAAAGAAAGAAAACATTCTGCGCATCATCGATGCGTCTGCAGATTCGCTGCCCAAGGACAAAGAAACCCTGTTCTGGCTGAACGTGCGGGCGATACCGTCAACCTCCCCTTCACAGGCAAAAGGTAACGTTCTGCAGATTGCGGTGACCACACGCATCAAGTTGTTTTACCGTCCGAAGAACCTGACGGTGCCGCCTGAAAAGGCACCGGAGATGCTGCGCTTTCAGCGTGACGGCAGGACGCTCCGGGTAACGAACACGTCTCCGTATTACGTCACCGTGGCGGCACTGCGGCTTGCGGATACGCCGATCGGGAATACCATGGTGCCGCCGGACGGTTCGGTGAGCATCCCTCTGAAAAATGCCGAAGGCAGCCGCCTCAGTTATCAGACCATCAACGATTACGGTGCCCTGACGCCTGCCATCAGCGTCACGCTGTAATACACCATGAGTATCTGCATGCAGACGCATTTTTACTCCTTAAACCGCCGCGGCGTACCTACAGTATCGCTTCGTCCGGTGTCCGTCGCCGTCATTCTCGGACTGTGTGCCATTCCTGCAGCCGCCTCAACTGCCGTCTGGTTCAACCCCCGTTTTTTTTCTGACGACCCGACTGCGGTGGCGGACCTCAGCCGCTTTGCCCGGGGAGAAGAGGTACCGCCCGGAACCTATCGGGTTGACATTATTCTCAATGGCACGCTGATGAGTACCCGGGACGTGACATTCGTGGCAGGGGACACAAAAGCGGCACTGGTCCCCTGTCTCACGCCACGTATGTTGACGAGTATGGGAGTCAGGCAAAACGCGCGTCCGGACAGCCTTTCTCACCAGGGAGACTGCCGTCCGATCGCTGAACTAATCCCCGGCGCAACCACACACTATGACGTCAGCCGCCAGCGGCTTGACATTACCGTGCCTCAGGCATCCATGCAGAGCACGGCAAGGGGGTTTATTTCCCCGGATGAGTGGGACGAGGGCATCCCGGCGGGACTGCTGAATTACACCTTTACGGGCAACCGCATGTCAGGGCGCTATGAAGGTAAAAACTATTTTCTGAACCTTCAGAGCGGGCTGAACGTTGGTCCCTGGCGCCTGCGGGATAACAGCAGCTGGATGCAGAGCAGTCAGGGTATCTACACTGCCAGCCGGTGGCAGCACATAAATACCTGGGTTGAACGGGACATTATTCCGTGGCGTTCACGGCTGATTATGGGTGATGCATCCACGCCGGCCGATGTGTTCGACAGTGTCAGTCTGCGCGGCATTCAGCTGCTTTCCGATGAGGCGATGCTGCCCGACAGCCAGCGCGGATTCGCTCCTGTAATCCATGGTATTGCACAGGCCACGTCAACGCTTACGGTCAAACAGAACGGCTACCAGATTTACCAGACCACCGTACCGCCGGGCCCCTTTAACATTACTGACCTTTACCCGGCGGGCAACAGCGGTGACCTTCAGGTGACGCTGAGCGGGCCCGCAGGAAGCCGTAGCTGGACGGTTCCCTGGTCAACCGTGCCTGGTCTTCAGCGGGAAGGGTTCACCAAATATGCGCTCAGCGCGGGTGAGTACCGGAGCGGCCTGGCGCAGCAGGACAATCCTGCTTTCGTTCAGGGGACGGTTCTCCGGGGACTGCCATACGGGTGGACTGCATACGGTGGAGCACAGCTGTCGGCGAACTACCATGCCTATAACCTGGGCCTCGGGAAAAACATGGGGCGTGCGGGCGCACTTTCCGTTGACGTCACCCACGCGACGGCTGTTCTGCCTGACGGCTCACAGCATCAGGGGCAGTCGCTGCATCTGCTTTACAATAAATCCCTGACTGACTGGGGAACGAGTATTCAGCTGGCCGGCTACCGGTATTCAACGCAGGGCTTTTTCACGCTGGCTGATACTGCTTACGGCAGAATGAGCGGCTACAGCATCACCGGTCAGGACGGCCCCTTTCTGGTTCAGCCACGTTACACGGACTACTACGACCTGCGCCACAGCCCGCGTGGCCGTGCCCAGCTCAGTATCTCCCAGCAGACCGGGAGCAGCGGGTCACTCTACCTTTCCGGCAGTACGCAGTCCTGGTGGGGCACCAGTCAGACAGACCGGCAACTTCAGGCTGGCTTCAGCGCCACCACCGGCGATGTGACCTGGAACCTGAGCTACAGCCTTATTCGCAGTGCCTGGATGGAGGGCACCGACCGGCAACTGGCCGTGAGCCTTTCAGTGCCGCTGAGTCACTGGTTAAGACCGTCCGGCAGCAACCCGTTCCGCAATGCGCGGGCCGGCCTCGCCGTTACGACAGGAAAAGACAGTCCTGCCACGACGCTTGCCAGTCTGTCCGGCACGCTTCTGCAGGATGACAGCCTGAGCTACAGCCTGCAGCAGGGGGCGTCCGGTCAGGGTACAGGTTACTCGGGCAACGCCAGCCTGAGCTGGCGGACACCGTGGGCTACGCCTTCCCTCGGTTACAGTCAGGCCAGTGACCAGCGTCAGCTTTATTACACGCTGAGCGGCGGCATGGTCGCACACTCTGGCGGCCTTACCCTGAGCCAGCCGCTCGGGGACACGCTGATTCTGGTAAATACCAGCGGTGCAGGCGGCATTCCCGTTGGCAGCCTGCCGGGCATCCGCACTGACTACCGGGGATATGCCGTTATTCCTTATGCCTCAGACTACCGTGAAAACCGTGTTGCACTTGACGTAAATGCGCTGCCGGCAAACACGGACGTGGATGACCCGGTAAGCATTGTGGTGCCGACCCATGGTGCACTGGTACGGGCGGACTTCCGCGCGCGCGTCGGGCTGAGAGCGCTGATGACCCTGACATACAACGGGAAACCGGTACCGTTCGGTGCCACCGTCCACTCAGAGGACGCCGGCGATGCCGGCATTGTGGGCGACAGTGGTGAAGTTTACCTGAGCGGGTTACCGCCGGAAGGCACGATCCATGCGCAGTGGGGCAAAGCACAGAACGAACAGTGTAGTGCCCGTTATCGCCTTAATGATTCCGGCGTTCAGCCCCTTGTCACCAGTCTGGCCGTCTGCCGCTGAGGAGTTTACCGTGCTAAGAACAGAACCGTTACTGGCAGCTCTGCTGCTGCTCACCCTGACAGCAGTTCGGGCCGCCGATACCACCATCACCGTGACCGGAGTGGTGCATGACAATACGTGCGCCGTACAAGCCGGCTCGGCGAACTTGTCCGTAAATCTGCTTCAGACCGCATCAAAGCAGCTTTCAACGCCCGGCGCATCCTCACCACCCGTCCCCTTCTCCATCAGCTTTTCCCGCTGTGGGTCAGCGGCAACTGCGGTGCGTATCGGGTTTACAGGCAGTGCCGATCCGGATAACAGCCAGTTACTGAAAACGGATACTGGTACCGGCACGGCACAGGGTGTGGCCATCCAGCTCCTTAGCGGCTCGCAGGTGCCGGTGGCTATCAATGCGACTCAGTCTGACCTGCCCTGGCTGAACCTGACAGGAGGACAGCCCGCCACCCTGCAGTTCTGGGCAAGAATGATGGCCGTCCGTAGCCCCGTTGTCGCCGGCACCGTAAGCGCAACCGCCGGGTTTACGCTTGAGTTTCAGTAGAGAGGAACGGGTACAAATGGCAGTGAAAGCGCTTATAAGAGCAGGGGTTACCAGCGTGATGATCTGGTCGTGTTTTCAACATGCAGCCGGCGTAACGAAAAGTGCCACTATATATGTTAACGGTTCAGTGACCGCGCAGCCGTGCACCATTTCCCGGACCCAGATGACGGTCAACCTGGGGGATATTTACACATCCACGCTTGTCGGTGCCGGAGCATCTACACCTTGGGTGCCCTTTACCCTGAACCTGACCGCTTGTCCTGACGGTACAAACGCTGTTACCGCAGTTTTCAGTGGTGTCACGGACAGCAACGGCAACTTCAGCAATCAGGGCACGGCCGGCGACATGGCTGTGCAGTTACAGACTCTTTCGGGGCAGCAATTGTCATCCGGAAGCAGTCTGCAGACAGCTGTAGATCAGTCTCAGAATGCTTCCTTCAGTCTTCAGGCACGGGCAATAACGCCTGGCGGTAACCCCACTTCCGGTACGCTTCAGTCAGCTATCAATATCACTTATACGTGGCAGTAACACAGTCTGCGCTGATATTCCGAAAAGATAATACGAAATGGTAAAAGTTACGGAGAAAATATGACCCCCCTCTACAGACCGGTGAACCTTATTCCAGGCCTTTTTCTGGGAATACTAGTATTAATTTTCCCGCTACTGACATGGGCAGGACATGCCCGCATTTCATGTACGCCACCGCCTGCATATGATGCAGGAAGGAACTGGATTGATATTTCAACAGCAATTCCAGTTACATTGCCAGATACTATGGAAACTTACCAGGACTTGACGATTAACCCATCGCAGTTAGTACGGTGCATGATTATCACGTCTAATTCCATTCAAAGAGTAGACAACCTCAATACCGCAGAGCCATCTTTAGTAACACCATTTCTTAGCGCTATATTTCCATCACAATACATGATCTTCCGAACACAGTATATAAATCAGCAGATTCAGATATTCACACCCTATCCGAATAAGTATCAATCATTACTTTATAGAACAACTCAAACAGGGGTGATAAATCCTGGAGATACACTTTTTACTGTGGCATATGGCAGTAAAGTACGCTTAGCAAGCACAAGCGATAGTAGCGTCAACGTTGTTATTCCTTTCGTAGCTGCTAATCGTTCCGTGATTGTTAACCGGAACTGTGATTTTAACTCGCAAAGTGTATCAGTAAATTTACCAGAATATTCGGCGGCAGGAACATCGGCATTTCAGGTGCCTCTTAGCCTCTCCTGTACATCAGCATCCAATATATATGGAACAATGAATTTAACCGGAACCACGATGCCCGATGACAATACAGTGTTCACATCTGATGGCTCTGCACAGGGAATAGGAATTCGTTTCTACTATAATTCCCAGCTAGTTACCGCCAACCAGGATTTACAGTTTGGCCCTATATCCGGAAACAACCTACCGACCAGCCTCGGTCTCTCCGTTGCTTATGCACGTACCAGTGGACGCCTTACAGCGGGAACTGTTCAGTCCCGCGTGAATATTAACTTTACTTACTACTGAAACTGTTCAAATGATGTCAATACAGCATGACTGAACCGCGCTGTATTGGCCTGGAGAGGCTTTTTGATTGACGCTTTACAAATGATGAATCCATTTTCAGGTCTGCTGGGAGAAAAATGGCTCTGTCATAAAAATGTTCAACCCAGTGACTGACAATAGCGCTCGTCTATAGCATGGGCTCTGACCTGATCCCGCCAATAAAAACAGCCTGGCTTAGCAAGATCCGCTTCTGGCACAATGCGGACAAGCTGACTGAGATGGAGGTCCGCTATGAGCGAGGAGCAGACATAGCTAACAGTATTCTGTATGAATCAACAGGGAGTAAATCACCAAAACTGTACTTCACTCGAATTATAAACCTTAACGAGTCCAGAACCTGCTAATCAACTGAAAACGAGGTTAGCAGCCACCGCAGTGAAATATTCTTGAAGATGATGCTTCAGCGGCATGAAGGGACCAACTTATGCCCGCCAGGATAAACTGGCCACATGTCGCCGATAGCTTGGCGAAGCCGGTTCCCGTTAAATATATTCTGCCAATCCCCAACCTTTGGAATGATTGTAGTCATGGGAAACATTTAAAATATTAATTGATACTTGGACTTATTTTTATTGCGTTGGGTTATATACTGTTTTAATACGTTAGAATATAATCGGGTTAGAATTGACAAACTCAATCAAGGGCGTGCAGGATGGAAAAGACAGGAATTATAAAACTCACACTTAAAAAAGCCATTTTCGCTCCAAAAAAGTCAGTGTTGTTATCCGTATTATATTTTTTGTCAGTGTTGTATTTTGAATTTACCAGGTATGCTAACTTCAACGCTTACAGTTTCACTGTGTTTCAAATAGCGTCGCTTTTGTTATTGACATGTTTTATATGGTTTTTAATACTGTTACGATGGATGGATGCTGTGGTAATTGCTCTGGCAGTATTCACGGTTGGTAAATTTTTCCATAGTGATATAAGCACTCTTGTGGTTCGCACAGGATTCGTTTTCTTTCAAAAAGAATTAATAAAAAATCCATCTGTATGCACCCCCGAAAAATATAATAATGGTAAGGATTTACTTTCATACTGTTTCAGGACCTATTCAGAAAAGCAAGGGGTTGTTAGAGATGTTTTTTATGATTCAGGCCATGAAATACCCTTAAATAATTATCAACGTCTTTGCTCATGGAGAGATGCATGGGTAAAGTTTGCCAATAAACCTAATGAAAGTTTATTGTATAATTTAGATGCACCTTCGCTGGCCCCGGTCCTGGAATTACATGCTGTTGATTTGAGCTCTGGTTTTTATCAGCTGGAATACAATGAACAACAACCTCTCTACAAAGACGCACTTCATACTTCCTGTATAAAAAATAGATAGTTTTATCTTAGAAAAGGAATCTGCGCCTGTGCAGGGCACAGAAATCCTCAATACATCATAAGCACATCTTCAGTGTCTTTAGTCAGAATTATGCTGAGCAACCGGGCGCGCTTCTCGCAGACCAGAGTCTGAACTGCGTTCCCGGGTAATCTTAAGTTTTTGTCAGGACAGATAGTTGAGTGACTGCTCAATGTTGAGCTTATCGTGCCGCATGACAACTATGATAAGCGAGTAGTCTGCACGGTATCGCTTGAGAAGGTGGCCACATTGTCTTTCCAAAAATCAAGATGCCCGGCAGTCTGGCGCGTAGTCATGACCTACTCCCCTTTGATTAATAAACCGATATGTTAGCAACGTCCGCTCCTGGCACAAAGCTGACGTTTTAATTTGAATTAACCCCTGCAGTGAGAGCCGTATTCATAATGCCGCTTTTAGCGGCATGAAGGCGCCAGATGACGTAAAAGATAGCGCAGAAGCTGAACGGCGCCGTACGCCCAGCGTAGCCGGTTACAGACATATAAATCGTGCCATACCCTACCTTTTCCTTGTATCTAACCATACGTGGTGATTAGCTACCACCACTGAAGCTGAGTGAGCCGGTCCCTTCCCTGAGGACGGTTTTAAATACCGATCCTGCTTAGCAGCACATGGCCCTCCGCTTCACCTTTCACGCCAGCACATCAGGTTGAACGGTTACCGGGAGCACGACTCCGTATGTACAAGGCGAACAGGCGTGACGGTCTATGTGAGAGGAGAGATATCATGTTTCCAGTCGGTATTGACGTCAGCAAAGACACGCTTGACCTCTGCATGCTTTATGACGGCATCAAAGGCCGCGTTAAGACACGTAATATAAAAAATGATCGCAGTGCGGTTGAGAACATACTTCGCTGGCTCAGGCTTCAGCTCTGCGGTCCGGAGGATGTTCATGTGGTGATGGATGCCACTGGCGTGTATCACGAACGGCTGGCCACGTCCCTGTGCGATGCAGGATTCTTTGTGTCTCTGGCCAACCCTCACCGAAGCCGGGAGTTTGCCCGTGGCATGGGGATTAAATAGGCTGTAGATTCAGTAACTAAGAGGTCGCAACATAACTATGAGTCGTGAAAGATATAACCTATCCGTTGCAGTGTTTGTTTTGCTTTTACGCGGGGATGAACTCTGCATGCTTCGAAGGGCTAATACTGGCTGGATGGACGGTTGCTTCAGCTTGCCTGCCGGTGGATTAGAAAAGGGAGAAACTCTTTCAGCTGCTGCATCCAGAGAGCTTAAAGAAGAAACAGGTATTGAAGTGTTGCCTTCAGAATTAATACTTGCGCACAGCATGCATGTTTGGACAGATAACCGTTCATGGATGGGACACTACTTTATCTGTAGAAAATGGACCGGAGAACCTGTCCTTGCTGAGCCTGACAAACACAGCAAAGTTGAATGGAAAATAATATCGGCACTGCCTGAAGAAACAATACCCTACGTCAGGCAAGCTGTTGACGCAATTAACTCTGACGAAAATTACTCAGAGTACGGCTGGTAGCCTGAGGGCCTGACCTGTCAGTTATACGTTTATAAAATAATCTGGCGGCCCGGATTAGAATGCGTCCAGCCTGGTTTTCCCCAGTCTTGTGCATTTCTCAATCTGATGCCGCTGGCGTGAAGTGTTGTCAGCCATACACTTTTGAGCGGCGTGAGCCTTTCCATTACCCGAAGCGTTATATTACGCAATGCAAGTTCAGCATCAAGGTTGGAAGTCACTTTCATGCCAGTTGGGATAACTTCTGTTCGTGATACCCACATACCAACTTCTCCTGTTGGTTCAAAGCCATCTACAGGCAATTCGTATCTGTAAATTTTGCCACTCAGAAAGCGTGATAACCATGCATGCTCGATACAGGCTACTGCCGTGGTACGGGAGTCTCTGCCCATCCATTGTTCGATGTCCACTTTGCATGTGTCAGGCAATGGCCAGAATACGATGCGTGGGCACTCACGAGGAAAAAGATAAAGTAACTCATGCGCTTCATCCGTAGCCCATATCAGTGACCCGTTTAGCCATTCCTGTCCGGGAGGGCGATCAACATGAACTCTTAACTGGCGAGGTTTGAATATAGTGATATCAGCGCTGTCGCTGAAATGGAAAAGACGCACTTAAGGCTCCTTTTAAAATGTATCCAGCACTCCTGATAGAGCATTTTGAGTAAAACAGGCTTCCTTCATATGAACGATTTTTTACCTTAATTTTTTGAGGCATGCAGAGAGTTCCGGTCTGAAACTGGGTGTGCGAAACGTTTGATTCTGGCACAAAGTGGACGTTTTAATCTGAATTAACTCCTGCACTCAGAATGCCGCTTCAGCGGCATGAAGGCGCCAGATGACGTAAAAGATGGCGCAGAAGCTGAATGGCGCCGTACGCCCGGCGTAGCCGGTTACAGCCGTATAAATCGTGCCCTACCCTACCTTTCCCTGAAGAGCCCTGCGGGCTTTCAGCAATGAAGAAACTCAGGTAACCCCTTTTAACCCCGGTGAGCGGGCTTCACGGCGCTTGCGACGTGAAGGGCGTGATTTCCGGGGCCTTGGCGTCGGCAGCTTGCTGCTGACGCTTAGGGGGGTGTTCATCAAAAATTTCAGCGACGGATGCGGAACTTAACACGGTAGCTGCCAGACACAAACCCGCTGAAAGCGATACAGGAGCCTTTGTGCGCCGTCGGAGTGGTCACGGCAAGGCGAAGCCGCAGTCGGGGCGTATCTCCGCGTTAGCGGGCCGTCAGGGCCGCTTACGGGCGTGTTCACTGTACGCTGAAGCGACTCCACTTACAGCGACACAAAAGCCATTAGTTACAACACCCATTAATCAGCCACGCCTGTTCCGGCCCGTAGGGCCGGGCGGGGGCGGCTGGTCAGCGGGGGCGATGGGTTATCAGGTCCGGCTCTGGTCCCTGTGTGGAGGGGCACTGCGGGTGCAGGACTGCGCCGCTGCTGTTTACAGTGAATAAATGTATGATGTAACTAAAATGATTTGCTTTTGGGGCCTGCGTCAGCGGGAGCTACTTCTGAATCTGAGCGGCGCGGACGCCTGCGGCCGCTGTAAGCGAAGGCCTTATTTATCCACACACGAGGTCTGCATGAACACCTTATTTTACTTATGAATATTTCTTTCTGACGTAAGTCAGGAATGTTTTGCGGGTATCTCTTGAGTCATGTGCGGCTAACATTTTTTTCAAGATTGCGGGTAAATGTGCATAAAAATTCCGGCGGTCGTGTTTCTGGCCACCGGTACTCAATTCAGCAGTAAAAACACGGTGTGGTGTGCGTGAACGTTGCCGCATTTGCGACCGGCACAAACGACTTTACCGCCAGTCAAGGCGGTTAAAAAAGCGAGGTGAGTCAGTGTACGACGTCGGGCGGCGCCGGCTCATAGCCGAGGCCCAGCTCCAGCTGGCTGAGGCTCTGCCACACCAGACGGTCGAAGCCGTCAGCATCGAGGTTAAAAAGCTCGTGGTTCGGACGGGAACGGATCAGCCAGCTGGCCATCGTCTGACGGCGTTCGTCCAGCGGCAGACGACTGAGGCGTTTTCTGCGCTTCTCTTTCACGGCCTTTTCACGCCGGTGAAGCAGCGTGGCCATACGCATATTTTCGTACCAGCGCTTACGCGCTGCGCGCACGGATTCATGCGTGCCCGGCTCGATGATGCCTTCAGACTGGGCCTGCAGACGAACATTACGCTGCTGAAGCAGCTTATCCATGTTGACGCCGGAGAGCTTCCAGAAGCGATCGGTGAGGATGATGTGGCGCGGCATCCAGTATTTCTCAACCGAGTCCCATTCCAGGCTGGGAAGCTCAATCAGGCCAAAGCGTGCCAGTTCCTGAAAGAGCCTGGACAGACGACACGGCTCAACCCGCGTTTCCGGAATGACGTTGCCGTTTTCATCTTTCGGGCTCAGCTCTCTGGCGAGGCCGCTGCCGTGAACGGTGACTACCGACGTGGCCATGTCTGCGCGCTGGACAAGCAAAGGTGCGATCGCATCGATGAGGTTTCTGCGCTCCGGCCGGAAATCGCGTTCTCGGCCTACGGCCTTACGGAGTTTCACAAAATAGGGGTGACGGGAAAGGCGCTGGCGCAGCCGCCACTGGCCGGTGACCTTGTCTTTAACGACAAAGTTACGCATGGCATGGCCATACTCGCCCGGTAAAGGACGGTAGTTTTCCGGCGCGAACCAGACGGGTTCAGGGCACTTGCAGGCAACAGAATGGTCGCCGCGACGACGTCTGTCTTCATTTGTGGTCGGGCAGTTTAACCCGATTAAAATCTGATCATTCACCCTGTCCCGGACTTATGGCGGGCAGGGCTTGTCTTATGAAATGCATGCGTTATAATCCTTCACAGGCCAGCGCCTGCTTTTGACCCCCTGATATCTGCCGCCTTCCGCCAAGTTGATGACAGATTTCGGGGGGTTTTTGCATTCAGAGTCTGGTGATTTACCTCGCTCTGTACCTTGGACGTTTTTACGGATACGTCCTATCCGGAGAATTCTTTGCCCTCACCGCGCATGACCGGTTCGGGGTTATGCTTTACTTGCCTTCGACCACCACAGTATCCGGCAAGGATCACACTCGATCGCCGGAACCACCCGGCAAAGTCCGAAAATCATAACCGCAGCCATCCACTAAATCCAGTACTGAATAAACAGTAAGCGTACCGGATGGATAAAAAAAAACTCATACGTCGAGGTTTGTTTTGGTCAGTACCTGCTTATGTGTGCGGAAAATTGTCAAACGTAGGAAATACGCGTAAACAGAAACGCTTCTTCCTGCCATTTCCGTTGTCTGTTTTGAAGCGCCTCCGTACGAAACAAGCTATCCCTCCCTGAATAAAGTTGTATAAAGGTTATCCATACCGTAGTACCACTTTATGCTGTTCCCAAAAAAATTGGGACAGGATTGCCAGCCACTTCCTATTCTTGCCTCACTTTAACAGACCTCGGGATACGCCCATGGAACAGACATATTCGTTCAAAAGATGAGCTTAACGTACAATATTTTTTGATATCCAAACTGACCCCAACCTGTACTGCAGCAAAGGCTGGACAGAGAAAGACAACAACATCGCGGAGAACGCGCTGCGTGGTGTAGCCTGGGCCGGAAAAACTGGCTGTTTTCCTGTTCAGACAGGGACGGAGAACTTGCTGCTGTGCTGTACTCACTGCTCGGAAACTGCCGGCTGAACGATGTGGAGCCGGAGGCGTGGCTGCTCTTCGTGCTCAGCCACATTCAGGACTGGCCAGTGAACCGGCTGCGCGATCTATTACCGTGAAAATTCAGCATCTCACTTGCATAAGCGTACATCGATTTGGCCGTGATCTCTCGGTCCCGGAACGGCGGCTGGCATGATCATCATCCCCCTCATCTGATGAGGGAGTACCGATGCGCAACTACTCACTTATGGTAACCGGTCGTTCCTCAAAGGAAAAAAGCTAACTAATGCTAACCAGCCAGCGCCCCAGACTGGCAATCAGATAAGACATTTCGTCATTAAAAGTCCATAAAAAGGCGCTAAAAAGGGCATAAATTGTACATCCGCAGTAGTTCATGTTAATAAACCTGCTGTTCATTCAGGAGGTTGACTGCTAACAAATACGGTTTAATTAGTAAACAAAAAACATATAAGCTTAAATTTTAGCTAAATTTTTTAGTGTCTCCAGAGCCAAAATATCAGCTTATATACCGTTCAGGTTTACTATCGTCCGTGCAATATCATTGTCAATACAGTTTGTATGTAACGCTTATCAAAATATTAAACAAAGCTTTTTCTTCCCCCAAGTTTTAAAGGGGGGTATGAGCACATTTATTAAACTTTTACGGGATTACTGTTGTTCAAGAACCAATATGGCACTGGCGCTGAAAGGCCCCGTTTCAAGAGCCCCGGGAGCCACAGAAGGATTCCGGGTCACAACAGCCGTCAGGGTGTCATGCCCCAGTCCATCCTGCACGCGAGTGGAGAATTTTCCATTTGGCTGCAGCGGCACGCTGTTATGAGCGAGGGCTATGCCCACGGCAGGATTGGTGCTGGCAATGACAGCGTCAGAAAAGCCGGACCTCTGAGCCAACAGGTGCACTTCCGCCGGTAGCGTTTTTTTCACATTACAGCGGTAATCAAGCCCGATAGTCTTCCTGTTTTCATTTTCTCGCGCCGGGGTCAGGGAATCCGTAACGATATTACCGAAGTCGATATACTCCCCCCCCGAAACACTAATCGAGCAGGCTGCAGGTGCCGGAATGAAGCCTCCGGTTTTAAGATAAATCTGGCTAAAAATGACCGAGCTATCATAGTGATCTGGCCAAAAACCAAGTATTTGTATAGCACCATAAGTATAAATCAGTGGGATTTCAGCAGGCGTGATGATTGCCCCTCCAACTACATCGCGTCTCAGCTCAAGCGTAAGACTCCCCTTCATTTCTTTGTTTATCTCAAATTTACCACTATATGAAGGTGGTTTGAATCCAGATTTGAACACTGAGTAGAACGTAACTGTATTTCCGACTAGATCAATTGGACTGCCTGAAACTTTAAAGCTAATTAAGTTTAAATCTTCATTGATCTTTCGCTTCCATCCGTCTTTGGGGAGCATCAAATTGTAGCTACTGATATAGTCATACAAATTTACAGCTTGTAAATTGTTGAATTCATAATCCAAGGTCTGTGTGAAATGGGCGCTGAAATTCACCGTCAACTGCGAGCCTTTGGTGTAAGCAGGAAAACGCCCCAAGTCCGCTTCAATAATGAGTTTGTTTGATCCTTCGGGCCACATGCGAGCAGCCTTACAGTCAGTTGCACAACACAGCGCCAGCAGAAAAGCCAGCACAGTAGCGATGCACCTATGTTTTGAAACATTTATTTTCATGTTTTGTGGCTCTGGGTTTTAGGGGTACTGCAGAACGAAACTGGCGGTGGCATGGAACTCACCCATGTGGATGGCTTTCTCTCTGACCGCCTCTGGCGAGCCCTTCAGGGAGGCAAAAAGCCTGATTTCATTGTTACCTGAGTGAAGCATCGTGCTGAGTTTGTCCTGATTTATTCTTAAGGGTTCATCCTGAGGACCTGTCAGCCGCACTGCAATTCCCTGCGCTGCCCCGTCCACGGCCAGCAGGCCCGGCTGGCTCCTATCTTCCGTCCCGAAAAACCGGATATCCACCCGCTGCGAAGTTTTAAATACGCAGTCGAGCAGACGGATGACGATGGGCTGCCGTGCAGTGGTATTGAAGTCGTAAAAGTTTTTGGCCGGTATACGACCAAAGTCCACCCGCTGGTACGCAGATTCGGTGTCGAGTTTACAAGGCGCATGACTCAGCACGCCGGAAAACGTCAGCCGGGCAATCCCCTCATCCGCAGTACATATGTTCACTGCAAAGGCTGAAACGGCAACTGCGCAGAGCAGGCCGGCTAAAAGCTGGGGGTATGTAGAGCCCACAGGGCCTGCGCTACCGTTTTTCTGCTTCACAGCGTTCTCCTTCACAGTGAAAACTGACCTCGTTGCGTCCGCCAAAATCATTAATGTAGGTGAGCACCGGCCGGGCTAGACGTGTGGTGCTGAGGCGGGCATGCCCGCCCGGGGCAAGCATCAGGGGAGTCATGTCATTATCGGGCTGGCCCTGGTTTTTCAGGCTGACAACGGTAGTGTAGTATGGGCCCGGGTTGGCTATTTCATAGCCATCATAGATGCGTCTCAGACTCATTGAGTCCTGTCTCCTGGAGCCGGGGCTGAGCCTGAGTGCTTCAGGCCGGTAAAAAAGCTTGATGCGCGTCTGCAGCGCAATTTGTAGAACATTGCTGTTTTCGGCACGCGGCGGAATACCGCGCAGGTTAAAATAAAACAGGGATTCTTTATCACGCGGCAGACGCCCTGCGGCCTGCGCTGCAGTTATCCTGACGAGGCTGGAGCCTCCCGGCTCGATACGCTGCACCGGGGGAATGGTGACCAGCAGGTCAGTGCTTTTTTTTCCGGATGAATCCTCCACCCAGGCCTGAGCCAGAAAAGGGCGGGCGCTGTCATCATTGGTGACGGTAAGGCTGACCGATGGCTCCGCTGCGTCAAAAATAATGCGGGTGCGATCCAGATTGACGGCGGCCCGCGCCGGGCACCCGGAACAAAGGATATAAAGAAAGAAGACGACGTGTTCCATACGCACTATGCCACGTGGATTTTTATCAGCTACATGTGCTGTTTTTTCCGGCCGCTTCTGCTGAAAGCGCCCCCTTCCGGCCACGTAACGTTTCACCTTATTATTTCTCACGGGTCTTCCTCTTATCATCATGATGTCATTAATCCCAGTCCGGCTCATTTTGGGGCTGTCACCTCACTAAAGAAGCAGGACGCCCGGGAGTGAGATAATTACGGGGGTCGAACGTCCGGATCATGCTCACCCTTGTGGGCATCCTTCCGTCGGCATCCCGGCTCTGCACCACCGTAACCCGACCGCCGAATCCGGCTTGCTGAACGGCCTCTCGCCACGCAGGAGGAAGCTTGGAAAGCGTGGTATTCAGTATTTTACCGTCCGCCTGCATATCCTGTATGACTGTTCCGTCTGCCAGCATCTCGCGGGCCACGAGCGGGATAACGGCCTGCCGCGTAAGTCCCTCCCGGCGCCCGGGCAGGTCAACGCGAAACCAGATCCCTTTTCCACCGGCGCGCACTCCCCGCCGCTGACGGAAGTCGGCCACGAAACGTTTCTCCATAGATATCTGACGCGCACGCTCTGCGACCTCGGCCTGGTTGAGTTGTGCAACAACCCGCCGCTGTGCATTCTCGAGCTGGGGGCCTTGCAGCCGCATCTGCCGGTGAAAGACGTCACTGATACCGGCGAGAAATAACGAACTGTCATGCTTAATACCGGAGCGTCTCAGCGCGTCTTCCCTGCTCATCAGCGACGCCCCGGCCATTATGCCACTCGCGTAAGACTCTTCATCTCTGGCTCCGCTGATAACCGGCAGTCTTTTCACCGGCAGGAGAGAGATATAGTTAAACAACGCACCGCTGCTCAGAGCCAGAAGACGCCGCGTTTTTCCGGCTTCGCGGCGTTTTTGTGTCTCTCTAATCATGACGTGTACCACATCACTGAGGTGTGAAAGCCAGTTACTCAGGTTTTGCTTGCCCGGAGGATGAATGGATTTCTCTGCCGTGCTCTGCACGGCATAATGAGGTTGCGGTGCCGGCTCTGCTTTTTTTCTGGTGATGATTTCACAGACGGCGTTGCCCGTAGGCGTCGTCTGCCGGCGCAGCACGGGGCGTTGCGGTTTACTTTTGGGTGCATGAGAGCCGCCGCGGGTGAAGGAACTTTTCCCGTCCGGAGGCGGGGAATATCCTTCAGCCAGTGACCAGAGTGCGTTCAGTGAGGCTGCTGCTTCCGGACGCAGGATATCCCTTACGGGGGACGCAGCCTGAAGGGCTCCGGCACAGGTGAGCCAGAACACGCCAGTTGCCACGCGCAGCTTCATTCCTGCACCTGTCCGGCCTGCTCACTCAGGCTGTTCAGTAGGGAATGACGGATATCTGCGCAGAGCCTGTTAACCCGGTAGCGGTAGAGGGCATCCATTGTTTCCTGCAGAGGAGGCGACAGGGTGTCACGAAAGCCGGCATACTGGTTCATCTTCTGCATCACCGAAGTAAAGGTGTGTGAAAGAGGAGACGCCGCCGCGGGAGACACTGTAATTAATGCGTTAAGTTCCTGACGACAGCGGATGAGTAGGGCCCCGCCGCTGTCCTCCCGCGCAGACGTTTCCCCGCTAACATTTCGGTAAAGCGCAGGTGGCGGCACGGCTGTGCCGTCAGGCTTTCTGTGTTTGCCGACATCGCTAAAAACGCTGCAGCCACTCAGTGCCAGCGAGAATGCAGCAGAGAGTGCGCACGCAACGCAGGTGCGTAACCAGGCCTCAGGACTGTTTAACATAACAGCGGCTCCCTTGGCAGGAAAAAGTCAGCTCCGGCCGGGCACCGTAGTCGTCAATATACGTCAGAACCGGAACCGGCAGGAACGGAGAGGCTAGGCGGGCCTGGTTTCCGGGGGCAACGGTCCGGGGCGCCATGTCGGTGCTGCCGCTGCCCTCCGCCTTTAGATCGATGATGGTGACATAGTAAGGCGTCGGGTTGTCCAGAAGGTACCCGTCCGGCGTTCGCGTCAGCGTCAGCTTGTTCATGCCGGGGCTGCCGGACTTTACCATGAGCGCCTGCGGGCGGTAGAACAGTTTTATCCGGGTCTGCACGGCAACCTGTAGAACGTTGGGCTTGTCTGAACGGGGAGGGATCCCCCGAATATTAAAATAAAACAGGCTCTCTCTGTCAGACGGCAGTGCTGACGTCCCGGGAAGTGCGTTGAGTCTTATCAGGCTCCGAGCACCGGCCTCAAGGCGCTGTACAGGCGGAACAACCGCCAGGGGAAGCCCTGAGCGGGTACCTTTTTCGTCTTCGAGCCAGGCCTGTGCGAGTGCAGGCTCTGAACGGTCATCATTAATTACCGCAAGGCTGAGCGCTGACTGACCGCCATCGAAGATAATTCGCGTCCGGTCCGGTGTGACTGCGGCCTCTGCGACATGTATTAGCAGGCACTGTGTTACGGCATAGACGGCTGAAATTGTCTGACCTCTGAGTTTCATAAAATTCATCCTGTTAGGTGCGTTATTCTTTACAGCGCAATGCCAGCGTGTCAGGCGCGGTGGCAATGTCAGCGGGAACGCGCAACCGGCAGCGGGGCTTTCCGTCCCAGACCACGCGGAGCGACTCCTTTTCCCTTAGACCGGCGACGTAAACCTGCCCACCGTCTCCGACAATTCCCCGCTCACGGCCGCCCTCATCCTGCACGCTGGCCCCAAATGGGGGAGGCAGTTTTCCCGCTCTCTTAATGGCAATCATGCCTTTCCAGCCCTTAAGGACGTCAAAGCGGTGATAGCCGATGGCCCCTTCCGTCAGGGTGGTATCATTTACCGGCCGGAATATTTCCACGCCGGAGGGTAGGTGATTAACGTCGATACTGGTATGCAGGCGATAGTAACTGCTCTGATTAGTGAGTACGCCCTTCCCCCATGGATTGGTAACGACTTCTCCGCCGTTTACCGGAATGCCCCCCGCCGGAGACGTATCTACCATCATCCGGGTTCCGCCGTTTCCGTTGCCGGCGCTCAGCGCCAGCCCCCGGGGGGTCGCGGTTATCCCACCCTGAAGGGTCAGGCCGGCTGAGCGGTACTGGTTGCGGGAGTAAGCCGCAGTAAGAGACATATCGCTCCAGTCAGCCTTATGGTTAAGATAGCCGTTCACATAGGCTGGCGATGACGCTCTGTTGCCCCCTCCTGCAGACAGTCGCCAGGCATTATGCCGGTCCAGCGTCCGGTAGTAGGATGCACTCTGTAACAGAGTCCGCCCCTGACGCTGCACGTCATAACTCACTGACCCCTGATCCAGAGGGAGTGACAGGCTGACAAACAGCATATCGTCATGCCTCCCTGCCAGCTGCGTTCGCGTCGCGGACAGGCTCAGCGAAAGATGCTTCAGGCTGAACATATCAAACAGGCGGCTGAGTGTGAGGGTATAGCTGCGGGTTGCAGGACGGTCCCAGTAATTCTGATGGCTGTAATTAAGGTAAAGACTGATGCCTGAATCAGAAAAGCTTTTATTCATCATGATGTTGTACATCGATTTGCTGCGCCCCTGCAGAAGACCGGGATGTTCCCGCAGGTTCAGGAACTGATCCATCGACAGAAAATTACGCTCAGAGAACCGGTAGCCGGCAAAAGTAATGCCGCCGTTCAGCGAGGAGAAATATTTTGAATAGTTGAGACGCCAAGACTTACCCGACTCACGGGCGCCGCTGCGCAGCCTGGCCAGCGATTGAGTAACGTCCGCCGACACCGCACCGAAGCCAAACAGGTCGCGGCCAATACCGGCCGCAACGGCCTGATAGATAGCGGAAAAAGTGGTCCCCCCGTAGAGCGTCCACGCACTTGAAATCCCCCACGAAAACTCCGCCACGGTAAATAGCGGACCGCGCAGCTGATGATCGGGGCGGGAAGGACGCCCTGCGGCGATTTTATAGCGCAGGTGGCCGGGGCGTGTCAGATAAGGGACGGCACTTGCATCAACGTCAAAATGCTGAACCTCGCCATTCTGCTCCTCAACTCTGACATTGAGCTTGCCGGAGAGTGTTGAGCTCAGCGTCTGTATCCGGAACGGACCCGCGGGCACCGTTGTCTGGTAGATAACCTGCCCCTGCTGGGAAATAACAACCCGGGCATTGGTGTGGGCTATTCCGCTGACCTCAGGCGCATATCCCCGTTGGTCTGGTGCCAGCATGGCTTCATCGCTGGAGAGGCCGGCGCCGGTATAGCGCCACGTGTCGAATATTTCGGTATCAAGAATACTTTCGCCCAGGGTGGCGCGCGCCCTCATTGACGGCAGCGGGCGGTAGGCATAAAACCGTGACCAGCGGAAATCACGCTTTGCGCCCCTGCCTGTCGCACGAGAGATATCGCCCTGATAATCCCCTCGCAGGCGCCAGGCACCCGCATTAGCACCCGCCGTGCCAAAGACGGAGCCCTGCATTTCAGATCCTTGATGTTCCGGACTCAGCACCGTGGTGCTCAGGTCATAGTCAATGAATGCGCCTGGGATACCGTTGTCCCAGCGGGAAGGTGGATCCCAGTCCGGATTACGTTCGTCGAGGTAAGCCTGGGGCAGTGTAATGGCCAGTTCCGCCTGGCTCAGGTTAATGCGGACAGCACTACCCGGCAGAGCCTGCAGACCGAAGCACTGTCCCTGATGCCAGCCGACAAGCTTCGCCCGTTCACTTCTGCGCAGTCCGAGCATATCGACGGTATCCGCACTCAGACAGGCAGCAGGTGACCCGGCATTGCCCACCTCTGTAGGGAAAACGTCCAGCTCCTTTTCGCCGAGTCGGTGGTCATTCAGCAACACGGTCAATGAGTAGCGGCCGGGCATGACATAACCCTCGGAGCTGAAACGGGAAAAATCAACATTACGGGTGTCCTCTGCGTCGAGCATTCCCGTGTCAAACTCCGTAGCGCTTGTATAACTGGGCAGTAACGACATCATAAAAAGCAGAAGTCCGGGCAGAAGTGAGACTGCATTGGCGTGCATGTGCAATTCTCTCCGCCCGAATTTTATTACTGATAGGTCAGAGTAAAGTTAGCGGTACTGAAAAACTGCCCGGGCACCGGAACATCTTTGTCTCCTCCGGTTTTGGTGAGGTAAGCTGCAAACGGCAGGTCCTGATTACCGTTTTTGACTTCGCGAACGGGATAGGTCTTCCCTAAGGTAATCTGCTGGGAATCGCCGTTCTGCAGGATAATGCCGACGTTCTTCGCGGAGCCTGTCACACCCAGAATATTGGTGCTTGTTCCCTCAGGCGCATAGGCTCCGCTGCCTGTAAAGGTTATGAACACGGTTTTAGACTTGTCTTTGTCACCGATGTTGCAGTTTTTAAGGTTGATATTAAAGTTCTTGGGATTCGTCTTGCCGTCCTTCAGCGCCTGAACGGAGGTGCTGCCCAGGTCAACGGGTTTACCGTCATTTGTATCAACCGAGCACGGAGCGTCGATGACTGAACCGATGAAATCGACCTTACCGCTCCCTTGGTCGGTTGTCCCGGGGGACGGTGTTGGTGTTGGTGTTGGTGTTGGTGCCGGATCATCGGCATAGGCGGATGAGATACCTGCGCAGAACACAGCCATGGCGGTCATTAATAACACTTTTTTCATTACATTCTCCTTGATTAATCATTTGGCTAAGATAAAAGTTGATCCTGTTACATGTACAACTGTCGCCGCATCTGAAAAAGAAGCGGCACCCTGTCCGTCAGGAAAACCTCCTTACTCTTTTATAAATTTTTAATGGCAGGGATAGTGAACGTTTACATGCCGATGTATTCCATTACCCCTGTTCGGAAAGTTCTGCATGAATTCGTAAGTACAGGGCGTATAAAGCCGTCTGCGAAATGTTATGGTTTACATCATTCGTGCAGGGAACGGTCAGCTGTGGCTGTTTCTACCCGGTATATGCCTTTGCAAGCCGGAGTACGATTTCTTCACTCTCAGAGCAGAACCGCTCCGAAGCACCCGCCCTCACGGCGTCTTCCAGCCAGTCCGGTAGTCTCACAGCATGCCAGCGTCCAACAGACACTCTTTCTAAAGCCTGGCAGAGCATGAATCTCGCCTGGGCCTCCGGCGTTCTTTCGAGGTATGCGGCCAGTTCATGCAGATAGAGGTTTTTGTCGTCGGGGAATTGATCAATCCTGATTGTTGCCATGTAGCCTCCCTAATATATAAATCATCCAGAAGCGTGCTGATCATGCTCTACTTGCAAACATCACGCTGACCAACATGCTTCACAAAAAAATCGCTTTGCATTTAGGAGTAGTCCTTTTATTTGACTTAAATCATAACAAAACCACCATTGTTGATCAACAATAACGATCAATATGTCATTTGCGATAGACTGAAACTATCAAACATGAATTATCGATCGGTGCCACCATTTCGCTTAAGTCGCACTAATAAGTTTCAATGATGTTTCTTTTGGACTTTAAGCTGCATAAAAATAATGCATACCCCCACAAGGAAACACATGTCGACGCACCTAGGTGCCTGTTCAGGAGCCTGACCTGCAGACGATGCTTGAGAGATGCATGCGACGTGGCCAGTAGTATGAAGCGTCATGCTCCCCCAGTTGAGAACTTAGGCCACAATGGCTGCATTCCACGCGCCACCGGTTGCCGAGATAATGCCTGTCACGACTGATGGAAAAACGCCAGGAAGCATGAATGTTGTCAACCACTTTATTCCTCTAAGAAGGAAGGCTCGGCTGGCCTCCTTAAGTTTTCCGGTGATCATTGATGTGCGTGTGATGGCGTTAAACAGCACATACCACTTTGTACCCAGCATGATCATCGGCAGCGTCCAGCTGTCAAAACTTTGGACTAATTTGACAATCATCATCTTAACTAGCGGATAAAAAATGTTGTTTGCCAGAATAATTTCAGTCGGAACTGAATGCTTAATCAGGGAAGAAGAGCATCTATCTCGGAAGAAACCCGCTTCAGCCGTCTGCTCAGAAAATAAGTCCGGAGCCTGCGGAATAACGGATCATGTTTACTTTCCGGCGAGGGAACCGGACGGGGAGAATAGCTTTTGAAAGCACCATCATATGCATGCATGCATGATGAATGATTAATAACAAGCGTCCAGCCAAGGCTGATGTTGCGAGAGAAAATATGTAACATTCCACACCTCAGAAGCGTGTATCACAAAACTGTTCTGTACTTAAGCCGTTCAGTTGACTTTGTACTCTTGCTGACAGTTCCGATTACACGCTGTAGTGTGGAGAACTGTCAGTTAATCCCAGACCTGCCTGAAGGAGGTTCGTCAACTGATATAGTTCGCATTGTCTTATTCCTTTTCACTTGAGAAATTTTTTCGTAGGCAGTATGTCCCTGCCACATTAAACCTTGCATAAACGAAAGTAACGGTGCGTAATTATTATGGACATCCTCAAGAAATCCGGGATTGTCATAGCGATTTTTACATTTCTGCTTAAAAGCAGGCGTCACATCCAGACCATATTGACGCTTATTAAGATGTGAGGTCTGATGCGCCACCTTGATGCTTGAACTAATAATGCCGGGCATCTAGTTGAAATAATAATTTCCGAAATAGCTTTGCTCACACTCCGTCCGATAGCAACATAACTCTAATGCGGAGTAGTTAATTGATAAGCTTGGTATTAAATACGTACAGTTCTCAGCGTTGCTTTTTTCAGCAGTCTATAGCTGACAAGCAAATATATGAAGCTATTATCAAAACCCTCATGGAGTAAATCGTTTAACGAAAAATCTGGTCATCTGGCATAGTGCATCATTTCCAGTAAATTCTCTTAGAAGTAGTGCACGAATCTAATCTGAGGAACAGTGGAACAAACAGCATGCTAAAAGGTTAAATAACCTTTTGGTGATCGCCTACTATGCTTAGTTCGATGAGGAAAATACATTTTTATGTCTACGAGCATTGCACAAAGTATGCGTGTATACGAAATTCACACAGTAAACGCGTTATCTAAGAAGTACGTTCAATCAGAAAACTTTGTCTCACTTCGATTTTTTCAAAAAACTTGTTCAATACTAGTTTTTTATATAATTTTATTATAGATTTTTTTCGTGAATTTTAATATAAGATGAACGTTTATTGTTAGGGATCTGGAGCATAATGAACAAAAAAGATCTCATTTCTGTCATTATTTGCGTGGCAATCTTTGGCCTGACTTACGGCCTTAGCGCACCGTTGATCGCCACACGATTGCAGGATAATGGTTTCAGCGAAAGCTATATCGGACTCAATGCCGCGATGCAGGCTATTGGCGTTTTTGCTGTCGCACCTTTTATTCCTCGTCTCTTTCAGCGCTTCCACCCAAGGCTGCTTTTGGGAACTTCGCTTGCCGCCGTGGCCGTCATCATGTTGCTTTTTACCTGTTTGCCTTTTATTTACTGGTTCGGACTCCGGCTTGCTTTGGGCATTTTCAGTGAGATTATAATGGTGCTCACAGAAACCTGGATCAATGACGCGACCGTTGAGCAGGCAAGGGCAAGAACAATGGCATGGTACACCGCTGGCATCTCAACAGGGTTTGCCTGTGGCCCGTTAATACTGACCCTTAGCGCAAGCCAGAGCAATTTTCCTTTCTTTATCGGCACGGCCATTGTTCTCCTGGCGTTGGTGCTTGTTAAGCTGCTGGGCATGGCGCAGCATCACTCGTCAACCAGCCACGCTATTGGCTTTCTGAAAAGCATCCGTATCGCCTTTTTAATGATCGTTGCCACGGGGTTAAATGCTGCCGTCGAAGTGGCCGGACTTAATTTTTTACCGCTTTATGCCGAGTCCCATGGCTGGAGTCGACAACATGCCGTTGGATTAATTTCGGTTCTGATGTTGGGTGCCATTCTCTTACAGCCTGTGGTTGGCATGATTGCTGACAGCGTTGACCGCCGACGACTCATCGTCATACTGGCGCTGTTGTCCACGGTGGGAGCGGCCATCTGGCCATGGTTATTATCCTGGCCGGTTGCGGCTTATCTGATCCTCTTTGTGTGGGGTGGGATGTTCGTGGGGATCTATACCGTCGCAATAACCTGGGCAGGCGCGACATTCAGTGGAGCAGAGCTCGCTGGCGTATATGCCGCCGCCTCGGTAGCATGGGGCGCAGGGGCTCTACTGGGGCCGCTGCTGTGTGGCCTTGCCATGTCAGCAACGCAGAATGGCTTGCCGCTGATGGTCGGCGTGCTTTGCGGCCTCTTCTGTTTGATGGCCGCAGTGGATCTGCGTATTCATGGCCCCGGACGAGCCTGATAAGCCGTTACCGCCTTTGTCCTGAACGGTTTGCGGATAGGGCTGGCAGGTTATTTTTCTATGGCACGGCGCCAGGGCAGACGGTGATACCAGGGACGAGGAACGGGATGCACCAGCGCATTCAGTGCCCGGCTGTAATCCATTACCAGGCCAGGCGTCCAGGCCATGATCTGCGCGCGTTTACGCACCTGTGCGGCGATCCATAGCTCCGGCACCAGCAGGTCGCTCAGTTTTCGCTCATGTGCCAGCGCACCATCCAGGGCGGCTTCAAGAGCATAGGCAACACTACTTGAGCAGTTACGATAAGTCAGGTTGTAGGTGTTATTGCGGCGATAAGATTCCCAGAAGTGATTCAGTTTCCGCAGGCTGAATTTTTTAAACTCGATTTGACGTACAGAATGACACCATTCTGAGGATTCTGTGGCGTAGTCTGGCAGAAAGCGCCCTGCCACATCATTATCACGGGTGGCCTTAAGCGTGCGCAAAAATTCCGAAGGAGACCGATCAATCTCCTCGGCAGGATAAAGGCTGATGTAGAGATAATCAGCCACTTCAAGCGCCGCGTGGCCGGTTGAGATAACACCATTTTCGTCCACGGCGGCGATATAACGGTTAATGACAGGGCGCGAAACAGGCCTGGCTTCGGTGGTTTCTTCAGGCGTCCATACGTGCACAATCAGTGCGCGCGCTGCAGCAGACGTCGGCACCGGATGGGGGGCGGTCAGTTCTTGTTCCTGGATTAAAGGGGAGCTACTCAGCAGTACGTCGCCGGGTTGAATCAGCTGAAAAATAGACGTACCTCTTTTCATCCGCATCGCCTTCCTGGCGATGCCAAGGGTACTCAACCCACTGGTAACCATCTGAAAACCAATAAAGAATGATACGGTCGCATCATGGTGACTGAGCAGGAAGAACGAAAAGGAAATTAATCCCAGTCCATAAATAAGCGTCAGCTTCCAGCGGGGAAAGCGCACAATAAAAGAGGAAAAGCTGGTGAAGAAGCCGATGATAAAAAAAGTAAAACCAAAAATGACAGCCAGCAGGACATTACTGTATTCCTGATTAACGATGATAATCAGTGATACGAATAAAAATATGCCGCCTTTGAAAAAAAGAATGCTCTTTTTTGTTCCGACAGCGCTGGTCGCAACACAAAGTGTAAGCATGCTTTCCAGCAGCAGAATATAGCCAAAGATCTGTAATGGGAAGTACGAGTGAAGGTCAAGACCATCGATGAAAAGTAATATACCTGTGATAAACCACAGTGTTGCGGCAACCGAAAGGTATCGGGCATTTCGCTTAATATATGCCGTACCCAGTAGCAACATGGCTATCTGTATCAATCTGTCCCTCTCCTAAATGCGCTGAAAAGTCAGGTGGAAACCGACCAGTTACCCAGTATGAACAGCGATCCCTGACGCTCGAACATCAGGGCTCCGCTATCGGTAACGTGCAGCCATTGCCCATTTCCGTATTGCAATCTGAATTGAATCGCAGGAAGCGTCTGCTGACGTGGAATGGCCTGCCAGTGTCCGGCGAGGCGCTGTTTATCCTCTGGATGCAATTGCGCCAGTATTGCCTCTTTCTTTTCAAGAATCCCGCGAGGAAGCGCAGCAAGTTCACCAGAAAGGTTTTCCCAGCAGAGCGTGCCCTCTGTCAGGTTTAGCTGATAAATGGCCTGTAAATTGAGTCGTGCGTCGGTTTCTGAATTGAAGCGGTAAATATTTCGCGTCACCACCCGTAAAAAAACCAGCAGCAACGCACTGGCGCTTAAATAGCACTGCACAAGGAGCAGGGGTTCACCGGTATGTAATCCCTTGAGAAAGAACGGCCCCACGCCCTTATCGGCATAATAGATAACGCAACCTGACAACGTTAATAACGCTATCGATCCGCCACGATTACCCCAGAAGAGCGTTAAAAAAGCGGCAAGAATAATCGGGAGGCAACTGAAAGCGAAAATCAGGCTTTCATCGTGGGTGATCGTACTAGCGATACTAAATTCTTTAACACCGCCACTGAATATCCACAAAGACAGTGCCACAAGCGCGGCGAGCAGCGTTAAGCCTGACAGAAGTGTTTTGATGGAAATCTGAACGGCTGTGGTAAGGCGGCTGTTAGCAAAGCCCATAATAATGGTGGTGGCCAGGAAAATGCCGGTCATGTCGGCAATAAAACCGGTCCAGAACAGATCGGAGAAGCTGTTTTTTCCTGCTAATGAGAGTCCGATACCGAAAAGCACGGCATCCAGAAAGCTGATGATAATGGTTGAGGCGAACCACAACATAATAATATTTAAATCATCACCGGGCCGGGAAAAACGTTTCACTATCCACGCAATTATCAGCGAAGAAGGCAGATCAAGAATGGCGTAAAACGTCTCGGTCGGCAGCCTGCTGAACGAAGGTTTGTCCAGAATCACATCAAGCACAACAAACAAAACACACAGCGCTGGCCATAGTCGCCAGCGCGAATTTAAAAACGCCGCAGTGGCGACGCCAGCAGGAAACCATACGACAGATATGTGCAACTGAGGATCGTCAAATCTCAGCGAAAGCACACCAGAAAGGTAATAAAGGACTGCCCAAATCGTCATTGCTATAAAGTTGGACATTACCGCTGAGACAAATTTTGGCATATAACTGTGAAAAATCCTGAGTGGCTAACTTGCTAGAACAATCATCGGGTTAAATTTTAGCAAAAAATTTTTTTTTGACCAATAATAGAGACTCTTTTTGCATCATTAAACTTATCTTTTTCAAAAACAGTTCATATCGTCAGAATTAACAACGGTTCAGACCATTATCACATCGTTGAAGAAGAAGGCACTGGAGACTTTTTGCACGAATGTGATACCCAGGAAGATGCTATCAGTGGGCTAAAGAACAAAGGTCATTCCTGTAAAATTCACCGGGAACGAAACAGAGAACCCGGGGGCGAGCACGGCCAGTTCCGTAAACAATAGTATGGCTTAGCCCCGGCAGCGTAGTTCCGCCGCCGGGCTATTCTTACTTTCCGGACGCTTTGATGATGGCCTGCTGCATGACCGCTTTGCTGACCACGCCAGGTATGACGGTCGTATTTTCCGGGCTGGCATTCTCTGCCGGCATGACGATGATTCCCGGTGTACCCGTCAGTCCCAGCAGCTCTGCCAGGGAATCATTGTTAGCAATCAGGCTGTCAGATTTTGCATAATCCGCCTGTTTTTCAGGTCCCGCCCCCGCTGTTTTCGCAGCAGTTTCTATGTCTTCAGCTGTAAGCTTGCCCTCATTGTGCCCTGTCCGGTAAATGCCATTGTGGTAATCAATATAGGCCGCAGCGCCTTTCTGCCGAAACACGTCAAGACCACGTCGTGACGCCTGGGTGGACTCCGGAAAACGGGAGGCAAATATCGTCCAGTCACGGAATGCAAACCTGACATCCGGATTACTGGCCATCACCTTTTCCATCACCGGCGACATCATGCTGCAGGCAATGCATTCGTAATCAAAAAACTCCGTCACGATGACCTTTGACTCAGCCGGGCCCGTCACCGGCACGCCATCGAGCTGCATCAGCAGGCGGTGGGCTTTAACGGCTGCAACGACATAGGCCTTTTGTTTCATCTCTTCCTGCCGCGCCTGAAGCTTTTTACTGACTTCAATCAGGACATCCGGATGCGCAACCAGATAGTCAGCCGCAATTTCGCCGATTCGGGCCTGCTGCGCAGGCGTAAAGTCCTCTGCTGCAGCCGTCGGTGCCGCCAGGACAGCACAGCAAATGCCAGTGGCCAGCATCACTGCCGCCAGTTTTACGTGTTTTTTCATAAGATTCTGTTTTCTCTTTCAGGAATTCAGGGAAGTCTATGGCTGGCTGTTCCGCCAGATTTCGGGAGCTGCAGGGCCGTGATACTGCCCTGCATGTGTATCAGCGCTCTTTCTGAATATTGCGGGTAATCTCAGGCACAGGTTCTTCACGCTCCCTGCCGCGTCCTTCTGCCGGCAGGGTTGGCTGACTCTGTCTCTCAAGCTCACGCGCCGCGCTGGCAATAGCGCGCTCCGACAGTTCGGCCTGCGCCCTGACAGGGGCCTGCACAGAGCGGTCAAGTTCTTCTGTCGCCTTCCGGATGACAGATGCCGGTATGGCATCCGCACCGCCCGTCTCAGCAGGCAGACGAATATCACCAGGCAGGCCTGCGTTCGCCAGTGCGCTGAGTACCGCACTGGCAGACGCAGCGGGCAGACCTCCCTGCGAGGACAGCTCGCCAGCAGCCTGACCGATAAGTCGTGCATAATCAGGTTCCTTTTCCCCCGGCAGCGCCGGGATGTGCTGTTTAACCGACTCTACTACGCGTGTCAGAAGTCGCATATTCAGCGTCTCCTTTTCAGCATCAGTTTCCGGCAGTTTTAGCACAACCTGAGCTTCCGCCATAAGCTGCTTAGCAAGCTTCTGCATCTCTGCCATCCCGTCCGGCTCTGTTTTTTCGGGTAGCTTTATGTCTTCCCTGGCGGCTTCGGTAGCCAGCTTTCTGGCCAGCGCTTTCATATCGGGCTCTCCTGCCCGCTCTGACCGGTCCGTTTCGGGCAGTGAGAGCGACGCACCCTGTGATTTTTCAAGCGCCGCGAGGGCCGCCTGCAGCAGGGCTGACTCGTCGCGAACGGGACCATCCGGAGGCAGATTTCTGAGCATATCCGTTAACTCGTGCTGCACAAGGCTCACCAGCGCAGCGTCGGAACGGTATGTCCGTTCTGGCTGACCACCGGCGACTTTCAGCATCCTGTCAGTCGGTGTTTTACGGCCGGTCTGAAGGATAACGCCGGTATGTGGATGCGTCCTGGCAGCGTCAAGCCCCTGCCCCAGTGTCGTGACTATCATCGTTTCTCCGTTCCGGCTTTTCTGCAGCACAGCAGCCTGCGCTTCGCGTGTGGCCAGCGCCCTGCCCGCACCTGTTGTCATCTGACCAGGGTCCGCACTGATTGGGTAGAGACTGACGCCGGCAGTCTTGCCATTACCGTCAAAGACCGGCAGGGCCAGGTGGGGTTCCGGATACTTTTTAGTGGGGGGAATAATTCGCACGGTTAACGGACTGTTTTTTAGCCCCTGTTCCCGCAGAAAGGTCCGGCCTATGGCCGTTTTTGACGCCGGTTTTCCCATGCCCCAGATGAGTCTCGCCTGAGAGCGTTCAGGCTGAGGGTCGATGGCGTCGTGCGCCGTTTCAGGCCCGTTGTCCCTGTTGCGAAGCGTGGCCATCCAGTCTGCCATTCCGTCCGTGTAAATCTGCACGTGGTCAACCGCACGGGAGATGCTGATGTAGAAGGCGCGCATACCGCTCATGCGCTGACGTGCCCCCTCAGTACCTTCAAGCGCAATGACGTAATCTGCACTGGCCCCCTGAGCACCGTATCCCGTCACCGCCCACGCATAGTCAATATGCTGGTCTGCAGTTACCTTCCCCGGCTCTATGACCTTTTCCCCTGCTGCACTCCTCAGTACCACCTCGCCATTATCCCGTAGCGCCTGTACCCGATACTGTTCATGTGCGGTGTGTCCGGCCTGTTTCTGCGTTTTGGTCATGCGCAGACTGTCGCCAACCCGCAGCTCCAGGCTTTTGCGTTCGAAAACCTCGATCTCCGTGGCATTGAGTTCAGCCGGTGAATAAAACTTTGTCCTGCCGTCTTCATCCCGTAACACGATGCGGTTAATACCCGAGTCAACAGCCGTCACACTGAGATAGCTGTCGTTCACCATAACCACCTGCCCTGACTTCCAGGATGACGTGCGGTTAAAGTCATGCCTGCCGCCCGTGACACGTTCCAGAACAGGAACGTTTACGGCTTTATTACCCAGCTCCTTCGCCTCAGACAGCCTGTCATGAATGCCCTGATTGATTGCCCGCCTGTCTTCGTTCAGCTGCGCGATGATCAGGGTCTTTTCCCTTGCCCCTGCCGTTCGCCCCATGTAATCCGCAACGATGGCCTCCACCGGCGCTTTGGTTTCAGTAACAGAACGTTCCGGCTGTACCACGCCGGCTGCACGTGGAACCGCAGAGGGCTGGACCTGCATGATTTTCTCAATCGCAGCCGCTGCCTTGTTCTCGATAACGCTGTAAACCGCAGATTTGAGGCTTTCATCACGCTGACGGACGATTTCTTTCATTACGGCAACGTCGATGGGACTGCGCTCCTGAACCAGCCTGAACGGTGCGCCACTCTCGGGCGAGGTGAACTGCGCGATGTCCCCGACCGACACCGCCCGGCCGTTGCCGGTCGATATGGCCTTGTAAGCCACAGCCGTGTCCTGGTTTCCCAGCATGGAAGACTCATCGATAAGGAAAAGCGTGTTTTCAAAGCGGACGCTTTCACCCGCAGCCGTGCGCTGCTGCCAGTCAACGATGAAAGACTTCAGGGTCTGTGCCTCGATGCCAACGCTGCGCATTTCCTTCACCGCCCGGTGCGTAGGCGCCAGCCCGATTATCTGTGGCCGGGAGCCATCCGGGAGCGTGTCCAGCGCAGCTTTAACCGCCCTGAACTGGGTAGTTTTACCCGTACCGGCATAGCCCTGAACGGCAGTGAACCTGTCTTTACTCTCAAGGATCAGCCGCGTGGCATCAGTCTGGCCAGCCGTCAGTCCCGCCGTCACCGAACCACTGACGTTCTCCATAAGGGCAGGCACAGCATTTTTTCCGTCCGCGATTTCCCTGACGATGGTTTTTTCCATTTCCCACGTAGCGCGGGCGACGTAACGAAACTCACCTCCAACCTGAACACGTATCAGATCCCTGTCGGCTACCTGCTGTTCAAACTGCTTCTGCAGATCGGGAACGCCTGGCCCGAACTTCATTGCCTCCCTGAGCAGTTCGACCTCAGTAAAGGCCACATCACGCATCTGCTCAACCGCGCGCGAAAATGCCTTCTGAACGTCTGTCTTCAGGCTGCTTTTAAGAGCAGTAAGTGCTTCTGCTGCGTCATCCCTGCCGCTGGCCTGACGGACCAGAGACAACGGAGAACGGGTTGCTCGCATCCGTGCGATCCGGTCCTCTACCCGGACAAGAGGCTCTCCCGTAAACACCTCGGCTTCGTGGCCAGAGCGGGCGAGACTGTTCATCATGTTGGCCGTCAGATCGCGACCATTGAGGCTGGCCAGAACCGTTCCACGATCATTGTCCTGGCTTCCCGGGGCGGACACATAGGCGTGGGTCAGATAAAGCGGCCGACCGGTTTCAACCCGTACCGGCTTTTTCTGTCCGTCACGCAAGAGTGTTATCTGGCCGTCGCTGACGGACTCAACCGTCAGCCGATCGCGCGCCTTAATTCCTGCCGGCTTGTCGCCGGCGACGGCAAAGAGCCGCTCTCCGCCTGCGACCTGCAATGATTCACGCTCAAAGAGCCGCCAGTCACCAGTGAGCTTCCGGATGTCCTGTACCGTCTCAACACCATCGGAGTCAACCAGTGACAGTTGGCGGCTTTTTTCATGAACACGGTCGATGACGTAATGACGTGTTTCGTTTTTATCCGACCTGTCTTCCAGTACCTGCCCGGGACGGTAGGTATTGGCAAGTTTTCGGGTTTTAGCGGACGTATAAACAGGAATACGCGCCTCAACAGTCACCTCTTCCTGTCGGAGTTTACCGGCATCTTTCAGCGCCGAACGGATCTGATCGTTCAGCTGCTGCTGTTCACGTTCGCCGACGACCGTCGCCGTCAGTGCGGTTTCCGGACCGCTCAGCTCTGCATAACGCGTGGCCAGCGCCTGATAGCGATCGCGCTTGTCCGCGATACTGATAACGCGGGTTTCCAGCCCGGACGAGGGCTCGCTCAGGGAGAGTCGCGGCACACCGGACTGTTCAAGAACCGACAGTGCGCTGGTTGCCGACGTGCGGCCGGCTCCGTCCAGGAACAGCAGCTGCGCATTCTTCTCCAGAGCTTCACCGGTCAGCACGAGCATTTCTTTCAGGCCCAGTCGCTCAGCCCCCTCAATCACAAGCGTGCTCTGTGGCGTCAGGGTAAAGCTGCTGTCCAGAATTCCGCTGCGGTGCATCAGGTTATCTTTCAGTAAATCCGATTTACCGAGTGAAAGCGCACGCTCTGCAGAACTGGCCATGACCATCACATCTCGTCCGTGGGCACGTGACAATGTCACCAGCTGTTCAGCGGTTTCACGCTGACGCAGGGCAGATGAGGGGGAATTCAGGATGGCCATCGGTGACTGGAGCGCCTGAACGAAACGCTCAGGTGTTTCACTTTTCGGCGTCCGGAAGCTGGCCACCACGTTTTCTTTGACCGCGTCGGAAGCCACAGACTGCAGTGACAGCTCGTCCAGCAGGTGGATACGCGACGTAAACACGCCCTTTTCCGCATCCAGAGGGATAAGTTCGCCGCTGCTGATCACCTCATCAAGCGCGCGTTTCAAATCCGGTATTTTTTCTTCGTATTCGCCTGCGCTGAACGCGGTCACCAGAAGGTCGCCGTAGGTAAAACGCGTCTGACTGTCGCTCAGAACTGAAATCGCTTCCTGAACTGACCAGATGGCATTTTTGCTGATATCCGCCTCGGGTTCAGTCTGCTGCACCTCGCGGGACTTCGCCTCACTGATGACTTCCTGAATGTCAAAACCCAGCTTCTCCATCTGGATTTTCCAGCGCTCCTGAAGACGGCTGCGGCCCCGTTCAGTTTCGGGCTTGGCAATGGGCTCCTCATCCTGAACCGGTGTCATGTCGTGGTTCTTTGCATTGCCCGTTTTGTCATCTGCCAGCGCGGGTTCAGTCAGCGGTAGTTCGGTTGAATCTGTACTGAAACGTTCTGGCCCGGACGCCTTCTCAGGGTAATCGTTCCTTCTGGCCAGATCTTCGTTAAGCGGGCCTGTAATATGCTGTTCTTCATTGCCAGCAACCTTATCTGGGAGGCCTGAACCGGAGACGTCCGGCCCGCCGGAATGGCTGATGACTTTACCTGCAGTTTCCGGAGAGACGCTGTCAGCTTTGTTAATACCGCCAGCCTCCTTTAAGGCATCGGCCTTAACCTGCAACGGCGTCCGCTCATCCCGAACGGCCGGTGTGCTGTTTTCAGGCATCGTTTTCGTGTTTACTTCATCCTCACCATAGCGATCGAGAGACTGTTTTCTCTGGCGGGTATCGAGCGCCGCCACATCGCGGCTTTTCAGGCTGGCTTCCTCACCCACGCTGAGGTGAATTTCCCTGTGCCGTGATGAGAATTCTTCCAGCACAGTTTCAGTAAAGCCTTTAACTTCCCAGAGATCATGAGGCCCGCCAGTCAGTTCAGTCTCATACCCCAGCGCTTCGGTTTTCCCTTTAAGCGAGCTGCGGTAAATCTGGCCAAACTTTACCTGGTGTTTGTAAATCGTCTCAATAAATCCCGTTTTGTGAATGTAGTCGGTGGACAGGGCTTTCCACTTGCCCTCATGTTCAGTGGCGTTAACAATAACGGCGTGGGTATGTATCTGCGGATCTAGGTTACGGGAAGTGTCGTGGGTAAACAGTGCAGCCACCATTTTTTCGGTGGGTACAATGCGCGTTATGCCGTCCTTTGTATCCCTGACGCTGATCAGGTTTTCAATCACCCCCAGCGCCTCTTTCACCGCTTCGTGGTGAGCCTCCAGCAGGCGTTTGTCGCCGCCGGCGAGAATGAGCATGGATATACTTTTGGGCGCGGAAAACGTCAGATCATGGCCGGGACGGTGGACGTGGGAACCCTGAACATCTTTGCCCAGTTCGACGCCGTTCGGCAGTTTACCGTGCAGGACGTCTGTAAACGTCTGCAGGTCCACTGGCCCCTCCAGTCCCAGCTCTCTTGCACCTTCGCCCAGCCACTGACTTTCCAGGTCATCAAGAAAATAATAGTTATCTTTGCTGCTGTAGTAGCTGGCAGCATCGGCGGCCGAAGCCACCGGCGCAACGGTCATCATCTTTCATGCCCTCCGGGTTCATGATGTTCTCCCATTTCCTGCCAGGCCTCGTAATTTTCACGGTGGCGCAGGATGTTCTTTTCATCGTCAGCCATTTTGTAGTTGGCCTGCCGGTACTGATCGGCGTAAGCCTCTTCCCTGCTGTCGGGACCAGTTTTCTGATGGCCAGCCGTATGCACAATAAGCTGACCGGCATCGTCTTTTTCCGCCAGCATTTGCAGATCGGGTGCCTCCCCCTGAGCGGCCTCATCAGACGTCGCCGAATCATCATCAGTCGGGGGCCTGTTAGTACGTCGCGCCAGCATTTCCAGCGCACTCGCCGTTCTCACCGGTGATTTAGTTGCAGGAGAAACGGAAGATTTTGCGGCAGGCAGGTCGGTTTTATCCGCGACCGGAACGGACGACTGAGGCCTGTTATCGGAACGTTCAACCGTGCTCTCTGCACTGAACGGCACCTGCGGGGAACGGCCAGGAAATGCCCTGACGTTGTCCGGCAACCTTCTCCCGGACTCAGGATCAGGCTCATCAATCCGTTGCGGTATATTGCCTGCGGGTTTACTGGCGTTTACGGCGCCCGACCGCTGAGGTTCCTCCACAGGCACTGAACGTGCTTTGGTCTGCACTGGCTTAACCGGGGTCTGCATTTCCTGTACGGGCTGCTGCTCACGGGCGTCAGCAGCCGGCGCAGAGGCGACGTTAACTGCATTTGCAGGTACAGGGTTTTCAGTTGAAAAAATGTTTTTAGTGGTCGGAGCTGGAGCCTCACCCCTTTCCAGATGTTCATCTCCAGTCGGAAAGTGCAGGCCAAGGTTGACGGCATCCCGCTCGTTCCGGCTGATGATTTTTTCCAGCTCGGGACTGAGGTTGTCCCTGAAATCACGCTCGATGAGCGCAGGGTGGTATTTTTTCTGTTCGCGGTACTTCAGGCTGAGTTTTACTACCGGATATTCACCCGGCAGACGGACGTAAAACCGCAGATTGGGCAGCTTCATGATGTTGTCATAATCAACAACCGGCTCCCTGACCTTGTCCTTGCTGATAGAAATACCGTCACGTTCCTGCGCCAGACCAAAGCTGTTCTGCTCCCGGGCTTCACGCCGGCGTTGATAGCCCAGATCTTCCTCCACCATTTTTGCCACTTCAGAACTGGGAGAGCGGCCGTAAAAGCGCGTGTTCAGCAGGTCAAAAATGGCTCTGGCCATTTCGCGGCCGTAAACGTTAATCAGCTGGGGCATGTTCTGAATACCCAGTACAAAGCAGGCACCGAACTTACGGCCCTCGGCAAGCGTTTCACCCAGATCCGGGAGTTTCTGCAGGCCCAGAATTTCATCGCCGATAATCCACACCCGGCGCTGGCTGTCCTCGCCCATGCTCTGGATAAACAACGTGGCCAGCGAGAGCCACATCGTTATAAGCGGGCGGACAGATTTACGGTGACGGGCCGTGGTGGAAATAAACAGCCAGCTGTTGTCATACTGCTTTTCAGTCATCCACTCCCGGATGCTAAACTCGGGTTTACCCTCCTTGTCGAGCCCCTGCAGGTAACGCAGCGACTTGGCGTAGTTGGTCAGAACCGAGCGTATCGAGATGGCGGTTTTTTCAATTTTCTCCTCCACCAGGTTGGCGGAGGGCGTGTTCTTCAGGAATTCCCGCAGGCTTTTCAGATCGATGGACAGCAGGGTTTTCAGAAATTTTTCAATGTTGCGATCCGGGTCCGATGCAAACTGCATGGCAGTATCGCTGAAGATAGTCCGGGAGGACGAAACCCAGAACGGGTCCGAATCGCCCTCAACCGGCATCAGCGCGGCCGTCATGTTCTCGTAATCCACGACCTCGCGGCCTTCACGCCACAGCACCCAGTTTTCGCAGCGTCTGTCATGCGTGTTCAGGATTTTGTCCACGCGTTCGTCGTAGTGCGTTTCGACAAACGTACCGCCCGAGTCGTAAATGATGGCGCGATCACCCCGCTTGCGGATGTAATCAAGCAGCCAGCGGATAATGGTGGATTTACCGACGTTGACGGTTCCGTGAATCAGATAATTCATGATCTCAGCATTACGAACCATATGAAGTCCGGCCACCTGCAGATTTGATTTTTCTCCGGCCTTTTTGAGCAGCCGGTTAATCTCTTTCAGATCATCGGTAAGCTCCATGCCGGATATAAATTCATCCGCACTCTCCTTTTTGCCTATCCGTCCCACATACCAGAATACGAGGCTGAATAGGGCCATTGCCGCCACGCCGCACCAGAAGGCACATTGTTTGAGATTCTGGACAAGCAGCGCCCCCTGCTCCTGCATCCAGGGATTTGCTAGCAGCTGAGCAAGGGTAAGGTTAATGGTGCATATTCTGTCGGGTTCGCAGTGCCAGCGAATATCCCACACGGGCGGGCCGTCGTGCTGCATCAACCGGATAAAGCCCGACTGCACATAACCCGTCCAGTACCAGAAGCCGTTTCGCAGCGTATCTTCCGGGGTGATGTACCAGAACAGGCCCAGCGTCGTCAGAACAAAAAACAACAACATCCAGTGTGAAATCCACTGGTTGACCTGTATGAACATTCGCAGGCGGTAGGCCGTTATCTGACCGCCCTGAGTAAGGTTTTTCGGCGTGAAACTCATGGAATAACTCCGGCAGACGCGCGCAAGCGGCCCGCACCGGTTAACAGGAGCGGGCTGGGGGTTACAGGGAAACGGAAGCGCCGGACAGAGCAAACCGGCGTTGGGCGTTACAGGCTCAGCCCGGGATTTTACGGATGAAACCAGCGCGCTTAAGCAACCAGCATCCCGCCAGAACCGGCAGGCCACAGACTGCGAAGAGAACATTCCAGCAGAGCAATGTCAGTACCGACAGCACGGCACCGGCCGTCAGCGTCAGCAGTGCCATCAGGAAAGGGATCATTCCCTGCGGCGTCAGGCCGTTCTGTGTGCTTCTCATGGCAAGGTCATATGCGAAGAAATCGCTGTGCGACATGATGTACTGAGTCACTGGCTGGCCAAACTGGCAAAGAACAAATGCGCTCCAGACAAGAAAAAAAGTAAACCATGTAATGAGGGTGCGCAGTGCGCCGTTAAATTGCAGCATAGGTATCACCTTATTATCAAAGTTGAACGGGAGGCTTGAGAACGTCGTTTTTAACGCAGCGCCCGCCGCAGACGCTGGCTGAATAAGCCGGCGCGAGGAGGCGAAACGTTTGTGGAACAACATGAGGCACGTACGCCCGGAGTATGAAAATTTGGGCGTTTTGAGTAAGTGCAGATGAACTGGCAGGTACAAAATTAGAACGGCATGCGCCCGGTTGTCAGGAGAGACGGTTTACTGTCGTCCACAGACGCATGCCGTTGGTCTGATAGCAGCCGCTCCTAACGCGGCTCACACGATGTCGCTGCAGTTACACGAACGTTGTATTCACGGGCAATGCAGTTAAGGCAGAATGTTTGTGATTGATTTCGCCAGCTGGGCTTCAAGCACCGGTTTGGCTTCTTCAAACTTCAGGTTAACCTTGTTGGCATTAGAAACCACGCGGGTCTGATATTTCATGCGGTTGCCCTGCTCGCTGCTGGTCTGCAGTTTGATGCCGGATGTTCCCTGACGCAGAGCTGCAACATTATCAGTTGTTACGGCCGCTTTACTGCGCTCAGAAATCTGCAGATCGGTCACCATCGTATAGTTAACGTCTTCAACCATTGCATCTGCTGCCATGCCTAAAAGACCTACTGCAAGACCTGCGCCGAGTACAGCGCCACCTGAATTGCCGTTATAAGCAGTGATACCTGCGCCCAGAGCTGCTCCTGCAGCTCCGCCTTCATAACCACTGGTCAGAAACCCCTGAGCCTGACGTAAGTCCATTTTATCTGCTTTCAGTACGTTAGCCTGAACCCAGTAGAATGCGGTGTCAGGGCTGCTGGACAGGCTATAACCTTTTGCCCTAAGGTCGTTGGAGATCATGGTCTGCAGGTCACCCATATCTTTATCGGAGGTATTGCGCACCTGAACCCAGACTGTTTTTTCACTCGAAGGCTCCATCCAGACCGTCTGACTCATCTGAGTCTTCACGTCGAGATTACGCTTTTTAATAGCTGTGCTCATTGCACCGCAACCAGACAGCACAAGACATGCAGCAGCAATTGCCGCCACAAAAAATGAACGGTTTTTCATTTCAGTATCCTTGTTAAACGAAAAAAAAAGGGCGCAGATGCCCGTTGGTTATGTCTTCAGAGGGATTCTTTGGTGGTGATCCCTTCCGTCAGAAAGACGGAAGGGTTATCGGCTGGACGGTTTTAAACTTAAATTTTTTTGATGAAAGCACTCATTTTTTCAATAGCGAAGCCAGCTCCCATGCGGTTTATTTCGGAACCAACTACTATGTTTACTGCAAAAATTAACAGGAACTCAAGTAACGGGATGAGGAATGCCGCTCTCGAATAAAAAACCGCTATTAGAGCTGAAATGAGCATTATCGAAAGAAAAATAGTTACGGTGCGCGACACTACGCTACGTAGATGACTAAGAATCTTCGAAGATCTGCGAATCTCCTCAGGAACAGACATATACATAATCAAGTTGCTGTAGGCCATGAACGAAAAAAATAATCCAATCGCTGCTGTAGGAATAATGACGATCCATCCGTCGCTCAAAACGAAGTCAATATATCCATTTTGCCCATAAGATATGTACAAAGCCAGAACACTTAAAAAGCTGATAATGACCGATATCACGGGGATTATTAGACTGACTTTTAACAGTGAAAGGGATGAGGGAATGAGTCGTTTGCCTTGTGCAAAACCTTCCATAATTTTGGATATATCTGCCTCAATATCACATACAGTCATGTTACTCATATCCCCTCTCCCATTCATAATCCGTCAAGATGCTTTGTTTTGTTCAGCACGTAGAGAATCTATTTTTTTCTGAAAACCATTTCTCAACTTAGAGTCATCAAAAACAGGTAATGTTTGGTTTAAATCTTCTTTTGCTCTACCTAGTTGCTGGTTAACAACCGCACCCTGATGCTCACTTTTAAGTATATCACTGGATGCCTGAACAGTGCTTTTATTTTTGCTTATTTCCCGGTCAATGTCTCCTATTTTTCCAGTATTTTCAAAGTTTCTGTCTGCCACTTTATCAGCGATGTTTTGTGGCGTATTCAGTGAGCCAGCCTGTTCATTCACACGACTTACTCCTGAGTTGTAATCCTGTGCGATCGCCGGTGAGGTTACGCTACCTCGGGGAGTAATGTTCCGCTCGTTTACGGCTTGGCTGTTTTCGCCTGGCGCACTATTGCGACCATGAGAGTTGCCCCCCTGGTGAACTGTCCTTGCTGATTCGTTTTGACCTCGCTGATTTACCTGTACCGGATCATGTGACGAGCCCTGACTGTCATTACCCGTGACTGTAGGTAACGAACCGGAAGGGGTCAGCGCCTGCGTTGCGGTCTGCTCTGTTCTCCCTGCATAGTTCTGCATGATCTCCGGTTCCAGACGCTCTTTCATGAATTCGGTCGCTGCAGTCTGGGCCGTATTCACGTTGGTCAGAACATGCTGTGCATCGCTGCCGTATTTGGCAGTAGTCCAGTCCACGAACTCCTGATTGTAGTTTGCGTCCAGGCTGGCACTCTGATTCTGCGCAAGCGTGGCCATCCGGCTGAATTCCTGACTCCGTGTGGTGCTGTCGGTGTACTGATGATACTGACTCTTGGAATCATTAAGCGTGGCCGCGAACTGTTGCACTTTCGAATCCGACTCGTTGTTGCTGTGACTTCCAGACTCGCTCAGGCGCGTTGAGGTAACCATGTCCATGCCCTGTCGGAAATCCTTCGCTTCCTGGCTGTTTTGATCATTACGGTAGTCATGCCCTTCGGCGTGGCTGTCCTGCGTACCGTGGGAGCTGCCTGAAGAGTGACGCCAGTCAGCATTCAGGTTAACCTCCGCTCCTGCACTGAGGCCTGCTGCCCATTTAGGCAGCTTGCCGGCCAGCATGTCACCGCTATCAAATTTGCCGTAAACCCTGCCTCCGGCTCCCGCACTGCCCTGATTGGTGATGTCCAATAGCTTGTTGAAGGCTTCTGACTGAGAAATGTTGTGCGACTTCGCGTAACTCTCAACAGCAGATTGCATTTGACTGATTCCACGACTTTCATTACTGGTCACACTGTTATCACTTCCTTTAGTAATTGTGTCGCTGGTTCCGCTCTGGCGATTGAACTGTTCGAGTTGCTGGAATCCACTGGTTACGCTGTGGTTGTAACCGTCCAGAGCCGTCTGCGCCTGTTGCTGCGCCTGACGTGACTGTTCAGAGAAACCGCTGCTTGCCAGCGAACTGAGTTTCAGGTTAACCGGCAGATTTGAGATGGCCCCACTGGTGTCGTAAACGTTGTGGCCATCGGCCGTCTGCGTATGCATTGCGCCATTGCTGGTCTGGAAAGCCTGCTGTCCGGAGCGTTGCATGACGTTGGTGTCGAACTTGTTGGCACTCACGTTATCCATCGACATGTTGTTGAAGGACCAGTTGCCGTCTGCCGTCGTGGATGCCTGCCCGCCCGTTGAGAACGCGCCGGAACTGATAACCCCGCCGACCACCTGAGACGCCACCGAAGCCGCCCCCTTCGTCAGAAAGAACGACATCGCGGGGATCGATGCACTCAGGTAGCCCGCTATGTTCGCCGCATCCGAATGCTGAAGCGCGACCTGATCGGCGTTGGCCAGTACCAGAGGCGTGGCACCGGTTTTCGTCTGCAGGTAGAAGTTCATCATTGAATTCAGAATGGCGTACATCACGGGCCACATCTGAAAGTACAGAAAGCCACCGGCATACATCTTCAGCGTGTTTACCCCGAAAATGCTGTGGTTAGTCAGGGCAAGCGCAATCACCAGCGGGAAAAGCCCAATCAGGATCAGCATCATCAGCGACTGGAAAATAGGCAGCGTTCGGCCGATGACAACACCGAAAGAGGCCCAGCTGAGCCGCTGTTTGGTCATGCTGGATTCAGTGGCCAGATTCACCAGGTTTGCTGTATCAGACGAACGCGCCGCAAAGCCTTTCCATCCATCACGGATAGCGGCATTGGTCACGTTGTTTCGCATAATCTGCGCTGCGCTCTGACCACCTGAATAGAAAAAGCCATAGCTGTCGTTCATCGCATTGCCCAGGAGCGTGTCTGCGCTGACGCGGGTACCAAAAATTCGCGTGGCCAGCGTGTGCCAGCTGAGCCCACCAACACGAATGTCGTCGTTCATCAGCGAACGCATGGTAACGGATGCCTGCTGACAGGTTACAAACTGCCGGCCATTGCCGGTGTCCTGGAAAATGCCCCGTAGCTGACTCGGGTTACTGGTGATAAGCGTCAGCGGGTCGGTACTGTTGAGCAGCTGGGAAATGGTGTACTTGTTGTTCAGCATGATGTCGCCGATCACGCAGTTTTCAACGTAATCGGTAAGCAGCGCGGCCAGCTGAGGATTCTGCGTGCGGAAGTCCGATGACTGAGCGACGATTTGCGAACCAAACAGCATGCCCGATTTGGTATAGGTCAGAGAATCAGGCCGCGCCAGAGTATAGTCATACAGCTGGGCCATCCCGAACCCCGTCCCTGTCGTCAGGCCCGCAATCATCGCCAGCCCGACCGGCACGTTATCCACTTCATACACCGCTGCCGGATCGGTGATATCAATTATCTGCAGACTACGCTTCGGCACCAGAAGGACGGAAGTGATCAGCATGAAAATACCCAGCCAGTGAAGAAATGCCATCGGGTTGCGCGTTTTAGTGAATGTCACCATCACGCCCAGGATGCTGAACGTGCCCACGATGTGAAGTACCGTGGTGAACGTATCGGAGCCCAGTATGGTGACGACGCCGTTAAACATCTGCCGCCACATGTCTCCGCCGTAAATCGTGTAAACCTCAGTCATTGCCGTTTCCCCAGCGATAGTTACTCTGATAGGAGGTCGAGATAATGGTGGACACCTGCTGCTGCAGGTACTGCATGTTCCGGTCGATGCCGTCGAGTGCGTTCTGATCTGCCGCAGACTGCAGTTTCATCTGCGCCAGGAGAGACTGGGCGTTAAGGACATTGGCGCGTAGTTCGCTTGCCGCCTGTTCCGGATAGTTTTTACCCGCAAGAGACTGGCTGGCCTGCTTAACCAGCTCCTGCAGGTACTGGATCATCATGTCCTGCGCAATAAAGTCTGACACCTGAAGCAGATAGGTCGGGCTCATGCCCATGCTGCGGGAGTTGGTCAGGTATTTGAATACCGGCACCGACGTCGTGTTGATGAATCCTTTTTCACGGTCTGTCATCGGAGTATCGCTGGTCAGCTTACTGTCGAGTGAAAGCATGATGTTGCGGACCTGCGTCACCAGCGCCGCATCACTGCTGATGTTGACCGTCCCTACCGTCGGACCGAGACAGATATCCATCGTGTCGCAGCCATAGATCTTTGCGCTGCCGCCCCGCATCAAAACGGTGATGATGTCCCGGTTATCCACCATTGGGGTCAGAATGGTGACCTGCCCTTGGGCGTTAAAAACGATGGAGCCGACGATGCTCATCACCAGTTCTTTGAGCTCGTTATTACCGTCGAACAGATGGTTGCGGCCCAGCGCGTCCCAGATAAGGTTTTTATTTTTCAGTACCTGGTCTTTCATCTGGTCAGGAGCCCGGCTGGTCACGCTGTCGCCCTGTCCGCCGACCGTACAGCCCTGCCGGGATGCCGCCCAGTCTGAAAAAATGTTGCTCTCGCCGGCAATGTCCTGGCAGATCTTCTGGTTTGATACCTGTGACACGGGCCACAGGCCCCCGATGATGCCCTGCGCGGCCTGACAGGAGCTCATGTTTGCAGAGTTGACGTCTGAGGCCAGTTTCTGCAAAAAGTCCTTAGCCTGCTTGAGTTCAGGGACCATTGTCTGCAGCGCCAGGTCAAAGGCATATCCGGCTGCGTTACTCATTATCTGTTTGACGAACCGCTGCAGTTCCGCGCCGTTAATGAACGAAAACGAGCCCAGGTAAGCGTCAATGCCACCGCAGCCCGCGTTGAGTGAGGGAACCTGCATCGAGATAAGCTGAACCTGCTTGACGGGGTTGCGCAGGTAAATTGAGCCGCCTGTGATATAGCCCGCCGCCTGTCCCTGCCATGCCTGTGCCTGAGAAACATTGCCGTCAAATCCGAGGCTGCTGAAATAGCCATTCAGGTCACCCTGTACGTCGGCCTGAGCCGTACTACTGATTGTCAGCGCGGTGAAGGCTGAAAGAAGGAACTGCCTGATTTTCATGTTCTGCGTTTTCCTTTTACGAGCGGTCCCACTGAGTGATTCATCATCATTTACTCCACTGCGTCATAAACCCGTTCCGCCGGAGGGTGATACTGATTAGCGCGCCACAACCTGATCCCCCGGCAAGGGAAAACAGAAAGAGCAGCGGAAAGTCCTGGACGGCGCTGAGCAATCCGGCATCCGGTCCGGTTGTCAGAATCAGCAAACCGCCTTCTGTGAAATCACAGACAAGCCAGGCATAAAGCCCGGCCGCTGCCAGAAACGAGGCGCAGACAAGCAGCAACGCCGTCTCCAGTCCGGAGAGCGTCAGGGGATGTTCAGTCATGATTTTTTCCGTGGGTGACAGCGCGGCGGGTTACTGAGGCGTCAGCGCTCCGCTGCTGGGAACCGGCCCTAATGTGTCCGGAGAAAGGTGATCAATATCGGCTTCGATCATCAGGGTCAGGCGCTGGCTTATGGTGGCCATGTCTGCCTCGCCCTGATAAAGCGGATAGGCCACGTTAGTGTTCACGTTAACCATGAATGTGGTCGGGGTCGCTATCGGCAGACCGTTACCGAAGAATGTCAGAATCTCACCGGCAATCGGCTCGTTCGGTCCGGCCTTACGGGGGATCAGCACGACCGGAAATGAACTGTCACCGTATCCGTCAAGCGTATAGGGATAGACCTTTATGCCTGCGTCGTCCGCCCATGCCTTCAGCAGCGGATCAAATTTAGCGCTGTGCGTGCAGCTGCGCTGCATGAAAACGACCACGGCATAATCATTCAGGTTTGCCGTTCTGCCGCCAGGCAGCGTGATCGGATTTGGAGGCCTGGGCGCGGATCGCCGCAGCGGCGTAGCGGCCGGAAGTCCGAAATCCGGTAGCACGGCACCCCGTTGCGCCTTTGTCTTCTCCATCGCGGCAATCTGATCCGCAACGGTAATGGCGCTGGCAGCAAACGACAGCCCCAGCAGGAGAGAACCCATCAGAATTGTTCGTCTCATTGTCCGGTCACTCCCGGCCGTCTGGTGCGCCTGAGCGCCTGGAAGAGTGAAAAAAGCGCCAGGACACCGGCAATGGAGCCGCAGGTTACGGCTCCCATCGTCAGCACATCAAGCGTGAGTGCGGCAGAGTAATTCTGGAGCATTCGCAGGCAGTTGCAGATGACTGCCGACATGAAAAACAGGGCGATAACTGGCAGATGATTCATGATTTTTTTCCTTTTTCATGTCCCCGATATCCCCAAACGAACATGCTCAGGCAGAGAGAAAGTAATACGCCGGACTTGTAGAGCATCCACAACGTGTTGTTGGTCTGTTCAACCCACGCATCACGGTTCACCGGCTCCCTTTTGCACAGAACCGGAACCGGAGCGGGCTTCAGCTCTAGGAACTTTTCAGTGGAGCCTTTTTTCGCTGTGCCGGATAAGTCAGGAGGCATGGGTTTAGGGGACGGGTAGCAACCCCAGACTTGTGAGGCCGGCGCATCGCGCACCAGGTTTTCCGCAGAGTTCAGGAGCATCTGACCGCCGCTGCCGGCGTCCATCGAAATCTTTAAAAACAACAGAAAGAAAAGCAGCGCAGGATGTATCACAAGCGTCTGCAGGACGAAATTTGCCAGACGACGGACAGCAAGAGCGCGCCCGTGCCAGACAGGTGAAAGTACCAGCATAAAGATGTCCTCAGAAATTGGGTTTAAAGCCAGTGGCCACGTTGAGAAAACGCTTTGCCAGATCGTCCTGGGTCATGAACCCATAGGCGAGCGGCCGGAAGTTTTTTGATTTGGGGTCAACGAGGAAAAGTGCCGGATAATGCGTGATCCCCATGCGGGCACTCTGTCCGTCATCCTGACGGCTGTCAGGCACCTGCGGTGACACATTCCCGTCCACACTGACCGGTATCAGCGAAATGTGGCGCAGTTGAGCAAAATCAGCCACCACGCCCGCCATCTGCGCGTCGATCGGGTCACCACCCCGGTAGAAGTAAAACAGGCCGTACTGTCCGGAAAGTTTTGCGATGGCCTGAGACTGTTCTTCCTGATCCTTTGCCTGCTGAAGCGGCGCCGTGCTGTTGTAGTGCGGATGCTCCAGATTGTAATCGAGGTCCGGATGGTCCAGCTGTGCTACCGCAAAAGACTGGCTGAACATCGAGGCGCGGTCAGTCCAGAACTTCTGCCAGCGCAGAAATGTTGCCGTGTTCTCTGCCGAGGGGTGCATGATGGCGTTGGCCAGTGCCTCTTTTGTGTACCCCTTCAGGACGTCTGCCTGCTGAGAGGGCGACAGCTTACTGAAATCCGGTATCCTGGGCGGTGCCGGCGTATGTCTGGGTGCCGGTGCGTCCGACTTCTTTTTGGGTTCGTTGTACCAGTGCCATCCGGTAAAGGGTTCAGCGGGCGTCACCACTGCATCAGCAGGGACGTCGTCATCAGCTAAGGCCGGTAAAGTGCCTGCCAGTAACAGGCAGGCCAGCAGCGTCCGTTTCATTTTTTACCTCCTGTCTGGGACTGAACCTGTGCCGCAATCCTGTCTTTGGCCTGTTTTAACATTGCATCCGCGTTGGGGATTTTCTGGTTAGCCATCAGGTCGCTGTAAAAGTCCTGGAAGTTAATCAGGTCGAAGTTGATGCTCTGCAGTTCAGGAACCGTGATGCCACGACAGTTCGGCGAATCGCCGCTGCCGAAGTCCACGTGCAGCTGGTCACGACGGCCCTGCTCCTGAATAATGCGGCTCAGCTTCCCGCCGAACACGCAGTAAACCTGACTTTTCTGCACGCAGACGCCGAGAACCGCGTGATCGCACTTTTCACCGACAAACACCGTCACCTTTTTCGCTTTCGCCTTGCCAATGGCCATTTCCTCACTGTTGCAGTTGGCCAGTCCGGAGCTGTTGCCCCAGCCGGTATCCACACAGCAGTTTGAAAAACCCGCAACGGCCTTACGGCACGACATGGCCTGACCGGTAAAGGCCCTGATGTCGATCTGACTGCCGTTTTTCACGTCATCCCCGGCAGAGGCAAGCCCCGCAAGCTTTGAAACAGCCATGTCGAATCCGTTGTCACCTGCACCGTCCGTGTCGCTGCAGTCGCCGGTCTGACAGAAATATTTTCCACCACACATCAGTCCCTGCGATGAGTACGTGGTCTGACACTGATACGTGTCGTTTTCATGAATGCAGGCAGTACCGTAAGTCTGTGAGCAGCTTTTGCCTGCCAGCGTGCAGTTTCGGTTGTTAATGAGCTGGTCACAGTTGCCCGTGGAGGTTACCGGTACGACATATGCATCAGAGTATTGCCAGCAGTCGCTGTACTGGGTGTAATCCCGGCCGTTCTGGTTAATGGTGCGGTTACCGCCCGGATCAACGCACTGTGTTCCAGCGTTACCGGTTGACTGTGATTTATCAAACGGGCAGCTTTCGGTCCAGACAACCTGTGAGGATGTTGTATCGCGCTTCGCACTCATGGGGAGCGTAATGCGAAGCACGAAGTTGCCATTTGCTAGGGCGTTTTTCATGCCATCGCGCCCCTCATCGTAGTGACCGTCAGTATCGTAGTGAATCCACATTGATATCACCTGGCCTTTAGAGACGCGCTGAGGAGTGATGGAAAACGTACCGGAATAGTTATACTTCGTTGTTACTGACTGATCGAATGCACGAAACGTATATCCGAGCCGGTCTCCGTGGTAATTCGGCGAACGTGGAAGCAGGAACTCCCATGAACCACTCGATAATGTTCCGTCATCCGGTACGGTAAAGTCGTAACGTACCCAGTAGTTAGCCTCGTTGTTTCCTGTTGAGTTCTTCGCGTCCATCACAAACTGCGTGGTGTAGGTCTCTTTTGAACCGGTCACCTGAATACTTGCCGTTCGCGCACAGGTCTGTATCTGATTGATATCTCTGTCACAGCTGTAGTTTTCAAACACCGACTTGGATACGACCTTCTGGCTGCAGTTGGCGTTGGAGCCGTCAACAATACTTCCGCCGTTGGCTTCGGCGTTTTTCCCGTTCTGAATGAAGTCAGCACTGGGATCGATTTTTGTTGCGGGGTTTCTGGTACTCGAATCGTTCGCAGCCTGCCCGGCTTCGTTCTGACCGAGCGACGTCTGACCTTTATCCGCAATGCCACCATCACCGCCCCGCACGCCACCGTAGTACCCACTCTGAGAAGGGCTCGGCGTGTAGCCGGGGATCACGGCCGAAGGGTCTGTTCCGCTGGCCACCGATGTGCCCTGGCTTTTATTGTTCTGACCAAAGTTACTTGCATCGTTGAAGGCGTCACTATTGGCGTCAGCGAGAACACCCCGGACGCCGGTTAGCAGCAGAAGCGCAACCAGACAGAAGCGTTTCATCGTCCCTTCTCCCCTTCCTGCAGCATCTGCGCTGCCGTGGCGCTGCAGTCACCGCGTTGCTTAACTTCCTCCAGCGCCTGTTTAAGCGTCAGGCTGCCATAAAGAACGTCGAATTTCTGGCCGCAGGTCACCACCAGTGCCGGCACGGCTTTGATGCCGTACTTCTGATAGAGCGTCGGGTCAATCTGCACGCCCGCCTGCTTATCCTTTTTTGACAGTTCGAACATCGTCTCGGCCGTCTTGCGAAAGTCGTTGTCCAGCAGCCCGCGAAGCGTTGCCGGAATCCCGAAGCGCCGCGCATCCTGAAGCATCGGCAGCAGGCCTTCTTCCGGAATGCCCAGGCTCACGAAATAAACAGCACGCGGCGTCGGACGATCGGCGCTGTTTTCTTCCGCCTGCGAGGCCGCGATCTCGTTCCGGAACTGATTAACCCTGCCCTGCTGCATATCCGGGAGGGCGATGTTTGCGCCCTGCAGCTGCTGTTTGAACTGTTCCAGTTCCCGCTGCTGCTGTTTCATGTACGCCATATCGCTGTCTGCGATAACGGGCTGTTCAGCGGCGTGCGCGCAGGAGACTGCGATGCTGAAAGCCAGCACCGTCATCAGTGTATTTTTCATGGGAATCCCTAAAATAATGGAGGTGATTTCTGGCTGGCGCAGCCTTAAGCCCGGACGGGGCCGGCCTGCCCGCAGTCCTGATAACGCTCAAACCAGAACACTACCGGTTGCGTTGTCACCTGAATCTGCCCGAACCGTTCAGCAGTGCGGAAGTTGACGCTGGAGGCTCTGGCTCTGTCCACCTGCCTGGCAATTTGCTCCCTGAACATCTCAACGCTGTAGGTCGCTTTAAACAGATTGCATGGCGCGCAGGCGGGAAAATGATTATCTAGGCTGTCCCGCAGCGTAAAGGTCACGCTGCCGCTCGCTTTCAGTTTCCACACGCCTTTCCTGCGCGCCTGCTCATCCACCTCGGAAATTCGCAGAACCGGCTCCACGTGGTCGGCATGCCATCCCTTTTCGGGTAACACCTCACCGCAGTAGGCGCAGCGGCCACCAAACTTCAGACGAAGCGCGGCACGCTGCATTTTGGTCAGTTTCACGGGTATCAGTCTCCTGAACGTCAGAGGTATACGCAGTTCCGCTTTCGCCAGAGCAGCCAGCCAAAGTTCTTTTTGGTGGCAGGCGTGTTGTGTGTACTGCCCCAGAGCTGCGTGGACGTGCCAAAGGGATGACAGTCACTCGGTTCCGGATACATGTTGACCATCTGATAACGCCAGCGCGATTTTGGGATGATCGGGGACGGGTATTCATAACAGACCGCCACGTCAGCGCCGACCGTCTCCATGACCAGGCCCTCACGGTGCAGCTTGAAGGCCATTCGCTCCGTCACAAGCAGTGACGCCTCCAGCGGTGAAAACTCGTTACTGGTGTAGCCCGTGAACGGGTACATTGAACCCTGCGCGCCGGCACACCAGAACAGCGGATCGAGTGGCAGACCTGCTGTGGAGGAAATGGAATCGGCAGCACACGCCCCCTGAGCAAGCAGGTTATTGAACAGCGCGACTTCCGGATTGATGATCATCGAAAGCGTACTGTCGTTCCAGAGCGGGTCCACTTCCGAGAGATAGGCAATATCCATATCCCCGGTCTGCATACAGCCGGTACTGGTGATGATGTTCAGCCAGAACAGCAGCGGGTATTTGTACCAGTGAACGTGATAAAAACTGCCTGGCGTGGGGGCGTCACTCTGCCCGGCCCGCCCCGTTCCGGTTTTGCCCAGATTGATTTTAAAGCCCCCCATATTCACCATGACGCCCGGCTCACGGGTCACATCGGCCAGGGCGAGAGGTTCCCAGAAGCCGATGGCCAGCCCCAGACGGTAAAAGATGCCGTAGGGGCATAACTGAATGGGTGATGACGGATTTGGCGTATCCGGATGCGCGCCTGACGCCAGCTGGATACTGCCGAGTGACATGGGAAACAGACACTTCCAGCAGACATCGCTGATGGGGTTCACCCAGCGCCCGTCACCGGCATTATCACCACCTGCAAGGGCCGGTCTGATTGCAATGACTGACAGCAGCAGGCACAGCGTCAGCAATAATCTTTTCATTCATCCGCCTTTTCAGCCAGCGGACAGAGCCACACACAAACCGGGCCGTCGTCAGTGTCATGAATACTGCCTGTAAACCAGCCTTCCCCGAGCGGTCTCACCGGCTCCCAGTCACTGCAGTCACCGGTTTTCCAGTAGCGCTTCATCTGCGACGGATCAACGTCAATTTCCATCCAGGAATTCGCAGATTTCAGTCGGTGCGCGTTGAGCCAGGCACTGAAATCGTCAGAAGCGGCAAATTCATTCCCGTCAACGGAGGTAAAATAGTCAGGATGGGTCCAGTGTCCCCAGCGATCGCGCACGACATCGCGCGCTGAGATTTCAGCGTGAACTGTCATAAAAGGAATTCCGTGATTGTGGCAGCAGCGCTGCCGTAGCCAGTTAATCAGGCCTGCCTGCGGGATGCAGGCTGAGGCGTACCGCAGCAGGGCGAGGAACGAACAGCCTGTGTGCCGCGGGCGGAGAATGTCAGAATATCAGGGGGAGAATGCTGGCCAGCACGATGAAGCCTGCACTCATTAATATTGACAGTGTGATTAAAGATTCAATCCTGTTCACAAAACGGCCTCGGGTCTGGTCGGGTCCTGTGATGCGGCTTTAAATGTTCTTAAAGCCCAGCCCCCAACAGCGTGTTTTTCTGCTTTTTCCGTGATGCCCTGCTCCAGTGCGGTGGCCAGTTGCGTGAAGCATTCAACAAGCTCCTCCTTCGGGCCACAGGCATCCGCCTCCAGAACAGAAATAGACTAAGTGCTGCAGCCATCATGAGCCCCACGTACAGCAGATATCGTTCATGTGCCATCGTCATCCCCCTTGTTGTGACATGGCCCCGACCGCCCAGTCGTCTTTCACACTGGCTGACTGTAAGGGGCGTGCATGTCGTGATGGATAGGTAATAAAAGCCCAGCCGGTATAACCGTCGTTAACGCCATACTGGACGATCCCTTTTTCAATCTGCTCAGCGACAGACCGGAGAAAATGCGGCAGCGTTTCAGGCGCGGTCTGGTACGTACCCTGCAGCAGTACCACCACCAGTTCCCTGTCCGGCATCGGCATATGCGGGCCAAAAACCTGCGTATAGGCTCCTGGCTGCGCGGCTCCCCCAAAAGAATCAGGACCAAAAAAGGAGGGGCTGTCAGCGGTGATGTCCGACTCCATGTGCCAGCGTAAAACGCCGTCCCCACCGAGTTTCCCGCCGGTCGTCGTCCCTTTTTCTTTCCGGAGGAAGCGGGCCAGCTGACGCAGGCCATCAGGAATGTCCCGCTGCAGCGTGCCTGGCGAGCCCCAGCACATGATGCTGACCTGCTGCAGTGGCCACATATCCTGCAGCCAGCCTGAATGCACATCACGCCGGTTCAAAAAAGACTGAGGGGTGATGGCCTTCTGGGTATCAGCGTGCTGCGAGGCATTGCGGCCGTCTGCCCGGCCTGTCAGCGCTTTCAGCGTCTGCAGACGCATCTTTTTTCCGACGATCACGGCCAGCCACACAGTAAGGGCAAGCGCCCCCGCTGCGAACAGCGCATTGAGTTTATCCACCTTGCTTCTCCCGTTCAGAGGGGCAGTTCTGGTGCATCGTTAATGAGGTGTGTTCTGCAGTTCCTGGTCTGTCATGCATGGCGCTTCTCCTTTCCAGACCACAAACCAACCTGCTGCTTCTGCCCCTCTCCGGCACATTTCTGTCCAGCCGGTTGCATGGCCATCCTCAGTTGCGGAAGCCAGCCGCCTTTCTGCAACTTCATCTGACTGAAACGGTGCCAGATAGCGCTCCCTTGCCATAAAAACTTCCGCACCTACGCGCTGGCGTACATAAAGAGGAAGCTCTGCAGCCGAGTTCGCATCGGTTCGCAGCGTATATCCCTCTTTCTCCAGCGCCCCGCCAAACGCCGCCAGCAGGAACTGCCAGTAACGAATGTTTTCGCTCTCAGCCATATAAGCAGCCATCTTTCGGCTTCCGAGCTGCGGAGGAGAAAACACGGTGAACGTTTCTTCCGGCTGCGGCGTATTCGCCTTCCGGGGCGAAAATTGCCGGACAAAGCGGCGCAGAATCACGGCAAACGTCAGGAGGAGCGCAAACATACCGGCTGCGGGAAGATGATCGATAAGCGTCCCCAGCGCCCGTATACTTTCCGGCGCGATGACGATTTCTGACCGGCAGCTCTGCAGTGGCTGGACGTCTGCCATCGGGTGACCGCTGACAGGCTCAGCCACCATCGGGACGGGATTCTCAAAGGAGCCGTCCGGTACTGCGGTCAGCGTTCGTTCAGTCATCTGCACGGCCCTCCGTTGTCAGATGCGCCATGCCCTGCTGGCGCATGACTTCACCCACGTCTCTGTCGGTCAGTGACGCAAGCACAATGGCCGATCGGGCAGAACCACTGCACGCAAGCAGGGCCTGGAGTGCGGCACGGAGGATGACGGATTCAGTGTAAAGCGGGTACTCGTCAATCAGCCTGCGAAGACCATTTTTGTCATTATCATCCAGGCGAACCTGGGAGTTATGACGCTTGATTTTTTCAGGAGGCACCTGCCCCCTTGTGATGTGACTCATCTCAGTGCCACCTCCTCCACCCTGAGCGCCCTGTCAGCACGCGTTATCCGCACCGGCGTATGCTCAAAGCCGAATTTTGTTGTTAACGTTCCGTACTGGTCGAAATACACCGGCTCATCGAGCGCCACGCTGCTGTCGTGAATATTGCCCCTGACCAGAATAACTTTGAAATTCTGCTGCCCTTTGACCTGCATTTTTATCCACGCCATCTGTGACGGGTTGTCACCATCAATGAAATAGAGCGTTTCGCTGTAGGGCACCTTATCCAGCGGGTTCACCCTGTCTCCCGCTCTGGCAATGACGTTTCCGCGCATGTCGCGTACAGTTTCACGAACCGTAAAGGTCGGGTCGTAGAGAAAAGCCCGGTCTTTAATGGCAGGCGTCAGCCCGGCAACCGGCGCAGGCCTCACGGCGTGCGCTTTTACCCGCGCTTCGGCTTCGCGCTGAATCCGGTCCATTTCGCCGCTGTCCTGCATTGATTTCAGACGCTGCGCGATAAATGTCAGCAGATCCGGTTCAGCTATCTGAAACAGGTGGCCGATACTGCCCAAATCTTTCGCGCCGGCCGGTAATGAAACCAGCGCACAGATCACAAGCGCGACCAGCCGCCTTTTCATTGTGCCCCCTGCATTTGCCGGGCGATCTCAGACTGGATTTCCGGTGTGATGTCATGTGCCCCACTGACAACAGCCCCTTTCACCAGGATTACCCCGCCGTGCTTCTGCTTCCATGCGTTCAGGCTGCTTTCAAGGGCCGAGCTGAAACGGCGGGTCAGCACCTCTGCCGCTTCTTTGGTCAGCTGTGCCTGCGAACTCTGCTGTTTAAAGGTGTCGATGGTGCCTTTCATGTCGAATTCGACCATCTCCTGCTGGTAGCTTGCAGAAACCAGCATGCTGACACCGGCATTCAGTCCCAGCAGGAGCAATGCAGCGAGCGAAATCACTAAAAAACGCCGCTGAAAGAACGGCACCATTTTGCTGCCTTTTTTCGCCGAAACCGCTTTTTGTTCAGTAGTGGACAGAGGCGCATCGTCTTCGCCCGCGTCCACCGCTACATCGTTATGCATATTCTTCCTCCTTCAGACCTTCGGATTTCGGCATACCAGCCCAGAGTTTCAGTTTTTCCATCTCGTCCTGGTACATGTCGGGCTCTGAAGCAAGCAGCCACGCGGCTTCTTCACTGGTTGCGCCTGCATCCTGAGCATCACTCATGTACTGGTAATCCGAGCCTTTTGTACTGAACATTGCCCGCGTCACCGGATCTACAAACACCCGATAGAACGAACTCAGCTCACCCGTTGAAATCATCACTGAGCCGTAGCCTGTTCTGCCTGCCTTCTCGAACCCACGAATGATCTCCGTTTCCATATCGCTGAACTGGTCAGGGTTGGCGTTAAGATATGTTGTCAGGGCCTTACGGTCCTGAAGCAGCGTAATCTTGGTGCCGCTGTTGTCCCATGCTGCAGCTGCAGCTGACGGAGCCGGTTTGTCAGGAAGTCCGGTGAAGTCTTTCATGCCCTGAGTGATCGTAATGAACGCACCTTTGTGTCGGCGCACGGTGCGATAACCGGTTTCGATGAAGCGTGCGGCGTGCGGGTTCTGCCCACTGAAAAGACGCCAGGCCTCATCGATAATGGCCAGCTTTTTCAGGTCACGCGGTGAGTTGTACATTTTTTCCTGAATGGCGAGGATCAGGGAGTAAAGCACGGCTGACAGCAGATGTGGCCTGCTTTCAAGGCTTAACAGCTCCAGCACGGTGAAACGCGTTTTACCATCAAGAGTCGGCGCGTCGGAGTTAAAGTATTCCCCGTCACTTCCCCAGGTACACCAACGGTCAAGCAGCAGAACCAGCTCATTCATACGGTTCATGATCGTCGGCTGAGTGCCGTACTCGCGCTGCACTTCCTCCGACTTCAGGTAGTTCACGACGTCGTCGATACGCGCACGGTTTTGTCGTAACGCATAGGCCGCGACCACGCCTTTTTGCAGTATGGCCTCGCTGATTTCATCGAGCCTGCCCTGCGGGCTGGCCAGAACGGCCAGCAGACCGGTGATCCCTTCAGCCGACTCACTGATGTCTGTGACGTTGGCAAACGGGTTGAAGCGCAGTGTTTCTCCGTCAAGGTAGGAACCACCGGCCTGTCTGCAGAAGTTTTTGTAACTGCCGCCCATGTCGATGACGTAGCCGAAACCGCCTGAATTGAGCACCTCGCGCAGCACATTCTGAATAAGGAAACTTTTTCCTGCCCCAGACGTGCCGGTGACCGCCCAGTTATAGTTGCTCGCCTCACTCTCATCGTCATACATATCCAGAAACGTCAGCTGATTCCGGTAAGTGACCAGCGGAATCCCTTTACGGGACATCTTGCGCTCGGCAACGACAGGCATCAGGTTGACGGCATTGAAACTTTTACAGCGCAGCGTGGCGCCCATGTGCTTCATGTCATCCCACAGCCCTTCCTGCATCAAGAAAGGCAACGTGGTGAGCCAGTTGCGCAGCTGCTGATAGCGGGGAGCGGAAATTTCGAGATCGTTTTTGCGGAACACGTTGATTGCCGCATCTTCACACCGCTGCTGCTCTCCCGCGTCGTCCGGGGTGAACAGCGTCAGGTTCAGACTGAAATCACACATGGCAATTTCATTGTTAACCAGCCCCTGTCGCAGTTCACGCCATTCCTGATAGGCACGTTCCGTACCGGGGAAAAGTTTGGCGTAAGAGGTGGCCGCTTTTTTGCCGAGGTCCTGCTCCTTATGGAAAGCGTCATTCTGGCTTTTTACCTGATCCTCCACACATATCGTCCAGCTCAGAATAAACGGACAGGGAATACCGAGGTCGGGGAAACGCATGTTCTGAAGATTGTCTGAGGCCTGCCACAGCGCAAACCGCGCCGGTGCTTTCGTCAGCTGCATACTGACAATACGGGTGCTGGCCACGGCGTCATCATCGCCCTCACTCAGTTTTCTGTCCTCGGGTTGACGTGCTGTCGTCATACGAAGGTAGCCCGGATGGACTTCAAGCTCAGTACTGTGGTCCACGCTCTGACGGTGCAACTCCTGCTCGGTGTTCCAGTGTGAGTCACTGGCCGTCACCTGTCCGGGGCGATAGTTCAGCTGTTCACGCATGACGGACAGGAATTCTTCCGGACCCACCGGCTTCGACTCCATATGGGCAGCCTGCAGCGAAATACGGAGGGTTTCACGCAGCTGAGTGACCGCATCCATCGCCTGAATCCCGCCTCTGCCCGCCTGGCCGTAAACCAGAAAAACGCGGTAGTTACGCAGATACAGGGGATAGCCACGCCTGTTACTCAGTCCACACAGTGACGCGCGCTCCCAGAACGCTTTCGTTATGTTATTCAGACGGGGGGCCATGCTGCCTTTCCACATGTCCCTGCTCAGCCCCTCATCAAGCATGTCGCCCACACATTTACTGGCCACCATCAGCACGGTGACGGGTATCTTGCGCGGCAGCTTTTTGCGAAGCAGGTCGTCCAGCCCCTGAACCACTTCCTTGTTTGCCCCGGCCAGCGGGGAGACTTCCATGATGAAACCCAGAGAATGGCTGTTGATGTACAACTCGGTTTTGTCATCATACATCCGCCAGGGGAGCAGGCTGGTCAGTGAGGGATAACTGAAATTCTGACGCAGCATGCTCTCCGCGATTTTCGCGCTGCCTTCATGTTTGCTGCCGGTTAACAGACCTGAAAGCTGATTAAGGAGGGATTCAATCATGGTTACTCCCCTTCACTGATAACGCGATAGTCATCATCCCAGCGGGATTTTTTCTTCACAAACTCCACGACCGCGGGCTGATGAAAACTGTCCTGCTCATCCACCCAGGGCGCGATCCACAGACGCTGTGTTGCGTCAGGGATGCGTCGGGCATCTACCTGACCGGGGCCGTTACTGTCTGCTGCTGTTACGGCGCCGGCAGGCAGCGACGATGCACGCACGGGAACCGTTGAAGCTCTTATTGTGCCTGGCGTCACTGCCTGACCTGATACCGGACGCGGGGCAAGCGTTGCGACACTGACGGTGCGTTGAGGGTTAATGGCGGGCTTCACATTGCCGGGCGTCGCCAGCGCCTCAGCGGCAGCCTTTGGGGCGGCGTCCTTTTGCGCGGTCAGGTCATCCAGACTTTTACCCTTGTCAGCCAGATGGCTGGCTTCGGACATCGTCAGGCACTGGTCAGTCGCGGTTTTGTTGCAGTCGAAATCAGTGTTCATACCGGCGCAGCCGGTGAGCGCAGCGCACAGCAGTGCGCACGCAAACAGTTTTTGCATGGTCAAGTCCTCTGGTGCGGCAGCGCCGCGGATAAGGGTGTGAATGTAAAAAGTGGCGGTGAGAATGACCTGTCGGATTAAACGGGTTTCACACAACGGGGCTAACTGGCTTCCTTCTCCCTGATAAGGGTCTGAAGCCTGGACGGGGTCTGGGGGCCGCTGCTGCTGAGCAGCGACTGCGGGGCCAGGGGCGTTACCGCGCCCGGCCACACGCTACACAGACAGATGAACGACACAGCCCGGCAGAAGCACTGACGCGTTCATGAAAAAACGCCTGAGTAAAACATGCCTGGTTCCTCAGTTGTTTTCCTTGTCCGTGCGTTCATAACAAATATCATTAACACACCAGTATTTACCAATATCCCGACCGTCCGTTGTGAGAGTGGTTATCGGCTCCATCACTGCTGTGCCGGGATCGGCATTAACACAGCCGCTGACTGTCACCACGTAACCACTGGTCATCGTCAGCACAGAAACATCGTCATCGTGGCGAAAGAAGCCGTGGCAGTTATTTTTCACCATCGCCAGTGAGCCAATCTGTTGCAGTTTATTTTCACTTTTAGCATGGATCATCATCGGCAACCCATACAGCACGCCCACCGAGAGTAACCCGCAAAACCCCGCGAGTAAGAGAAGTGAGAGCAGGATTTCAATGTTCTTCGATGATCGGTTATTTGACACCTTACGGGTCGTCATATTCTGTCACTCCTTGCCGCGTCATACCGCCGCTTACTTATTAACTTCAGAAATTCGCTGGCCATTCGCTGTTCCTCTTTCATGACCGCTGCTGCCTGCTGAAGGCAGGGGGTCTGGCTCAATGCAGGGGCCGTTCAGTGACTGGTTAACAGATTCAATGGCCGTCAGCAGCGCAGCCAGTGTGTTACTGTCGGCCTGTGACAGCCATGCTTTACGGTACCGGATGCGGAGCGAGCAGAGCCGTATCCGCGCTTCACGGGTGTCGGTTGTCGTCATGATGGCGGTCCTCTGTTTCATAGCCCATTTTGCGTGACGTGAAAGCGAACTCCCGTCGGTTCAAAGCCTGTTGTTTGTACCGAATTGCACATTCCTCCCCTTTTACCCATTCATCCAGCACCTTTGGGTCAAGATGGCCATCCTTCAAAACACTTTGCTGCAGTCTGGCAAAAGCGTCCGGGTATGTGGGAAGGTACGAAACCAGTTCGTCTGCAATAAGGTCAGGCCAGTTATGCGGTTTCTTTCTCCACCGAAGCCATAACACACCCGATAAAACAACCGATGCCAGACCTGCCGTCAGGAGTACGGGACGGATTTGTTCCGAAAAAAAATCATCCAGATTGATTAACACGATAAAGGCAGTCACAGCCCAGACAGCAAGGGTTTCAACATGAGGTGGGTGTCTTTCCAGCCATCCAACATTCATCCAACGGATACGATTAAACTGTTTTCGCTGCCTGTTAAAAGTATCCTCATTCTGGTTCAGGTTCAGATTCACTTTCCCCTCCACTCATTTGAGAAACGGCAAGCAGACGCTGGTCTACCCAGCCCTCTGCCCTGCAGGTTGCCACGGCAGAAAACGTGTTTTCCGGCGTCCAGTTCAGCACCGCCGCGTTGTTTTCCGGCACGCTCTTTACATCGCCGAGTTCACAGGAAGGCAAAACCGCTTTCCCATGATGAAACGCCGTCACGATGATTTTTACCGGCTGGCTACTGACAATGTGTGCCGGAACGGACCACTGAAAACTGACGTCAGACTCCCCCGCTGCGGGGGCTTGCGGCTTACTGCTGCCGCCGCTGTCAGCTTCACGCAGCCGGCTGTTTATCCATTCGCGATCGCTGGAAGACAAATCGTGCTGACTGAGTAACCAGACCAGCGCAGCCGTGCCCATCCATCCGGGACCACTGGCCTCTTTCTCCCTGATGATGGTCTGAAGCCGGGGCGAGGGCTGAGGCCCGTTGTTGTTCAGCAGAGACTGCCGGTTAGTGGGTGAAGGCCGGTATCCCGGATACGCGCCGTTAACCCGGCCCGCTGGACTGCCGTTTCCTCCGGCAGATGTCGTGCCGCTGCCCGATTCCGGCCTGAAGCTTTTATAGGCGGGCGCGCTGCCTGTTGAGGTGGGCCGGTACGACGGACTGCGCGCAGCAAAGCCTGATGAAGATTTAAATGATGATCGCGAAGTGGAACTGCCCGCCATAACGGCCAGCGTCTGCAGAAGGAAAAGCGCGACAATCGCCACCCTGACGAGAATGCTCATTTCGCCTCCCAGTTTGCCTGCCCGTTCACGGTGATAATGCTCCGGTCTTTTGCAAGAGACTGAATGCGCAGAATCTCTCTCGGGCTCAGCGTCGCGGGGGGCTCGGCAGATTCCAGTTTGTTGTAACAGTCGCCAATACAGCGCAACCGCCACAACAGCGCGCTGGCCTCATCGTGCTGCTCGCTGTAAAGACGGCTGAGACTGGCGGGTGCCTTCGTATCATACGCAAGCCAGGCCTGAGCAAAAAAGGCAGCAGCACGGACGCTGTCTTTCTGCACCCACTGCCCCCGTTCCAGTACGTGGGCAGCAGTGGCCAGAAGACGCGCTGACGACCTGTCACCCGCCGAATGCGTGGCAAGATTAATCAGTTCTTCAGCGAGTTGGGGCATCCGGGATTGCAGCTCCTCCGGCGGGTCATCCCGCATAAACAGGTCAATGAAGGCAGCGGGAGAGCGCCGGTTTAACGCTGTGCGGTAAAGTGAAAGTGCGAGCTCCTGATACGCAGTATGCACTTCCTCTGAGCATGTCGCTCTGAACACTCCGGGATGGCAGTTTTTTTTCGCGTCCTTGTTCAGCTGCTGATAGGCCTGAAACACATCAGGATTCTGCAGTGCTTTTGTCCGGTCTTCATCAAACTGCCTGTCACCATAGTCACAGCCGGCCAGCAGCATCACAGTCAGCAGCGCGAGTGTCGCCAGAAACATGGCCCGCTTTTTTTTGATTACGTTCATGTCCTGTACTCCCTGCAGCTTTTGTGACGGAACCTGACGCCTTCCTTACGCAGTTTCCGCAAATCCAGCTCAACGATGCGACCCATGAGGGTAACCAGCATGACCGCCCGCTTTGTGCCGTTTGGCTCATGCCAGACGGCCTCAAACCCCTCAAAAACGCCACTTTCCAGAATGACCGTGTCGCCGTGAGCCGGAGGTTTTTCCTTTGTGTCCACAACCTCACCCGTCATTTTCTTCAGCGCGTCCATCTGCTTGTCACTCATGACGGCCAGACGCTCACCGAACCGCACAATCTGCGAGACACCACGCGTTGCCTTAATGGTTGTGGTGTGGATTTTCTCCGGATCAAAGCGCGCAAAACCGTAGCCAGGAAACAGCGGCGTTGGCTTAAGGGAGGTCACTTTTCCCTCAGCCAGTCGTCTGCCGGTGTAAAGAGGAAACCAGCACTCCACTTCCTGATTAACCAGATGCGCTTCAGCCCGTATTTCCTGGGCAAAGAGAGTTTTCAGTACGTACCACTGTTTCATCGCGAGTCCTTTCAGTTGATGGTGTCGCCAAGCCGCAGCTGGCTGGCCTGCCTGAGCACTTCATCCGGGTTCAGAACGGTTGAATCAGAACCCCCTTTTGAGCTGTTAGCCGCAGTGGTGGCCGCCGTCTGCTGGACCGGATTAGTCGGAGACTCTTTCTTCTCTTTCTCAGCGTCTTCCTGTTCGATCGTTTTCAGCCGGAAGCCCTGCTGGAAGACCACGGTGACCGCGTTACCCGCCCCGATATCGATAACCGGGTGATACTGCTCTGCACGCTTGATGTAATACTGACTGAGCGTATCGGCCGCTTTGCTGGCACCGCCGCCGAGGCCCTGTTTGAAAATGTCACCGGCACCAATCGTTGTCGCACCGCCCAGTCCGACCATAGGGGTGGCGGCAGACTTGAAGCCGTCGCCGAGGCCAGACAGGAAGCCCGCCCCGCCCGCATTCATCAGAATTTGTCCGTTACGCATCACCGGTTTTCCCCGAATGCCGACCTTACCCTGGTAGGACACGTGCCCTTCAAAAGGCATATCGATGTGATCGCCGTTTTTCAGGATACAGCTGATGTTTTTGGTCCGGACGTCACCGCGCTCGCTGGAGATATCACCGTATATTTCGCCGGTCACGCGGCACTTGTCCATGTTGTAGGTGCGTCCGTTCGGCATGGAAACGTCGCCGAGCAGCGTAATGACCACGGGCGAGGTGTTCTGCTGACCGGTCACGCTGGCGTTGGCGTCAGCCCCCTCAATCATGGTTGCCTCGGAGAACGAACCCGACGGAATCCACGGAAGGGTGTACTTTGGCTTCTGTAGCGCGGCATAGGTGAACGTGTCACGCTTCAGTCCTCCGGGGCGGACGGTTCCGCTGCCGGGATAAAAGCCCTGTCGTTCCTTTGAGGGATAGAACTGACCACCCTGACCGGATGCCGGCCCGTTGGCCGGATCGGTCACCTGCCACTGCGCAGGGCCTGCTGGCCCTTTTGACAGCGGTCCGTTTGCGGGCATCCCGGCACTGCTTTGTGTGCCTGTGCCGCTGCCGGCTGAAGGCGGTTTGTCCGCCTGATTCTGGAGCTTTTCGAGCGCACCGCTAATCTGCTCCAGCTTTCGGGTCAGGGCTTCATTCTGCGAACTGACCTCCGTGGACAGTGAGGTCAGGCCCTTTTCCAGCGTGGCCGTTTTGTTCTGCTGCTGTGTCAGGACGGAGTTGGTCACGGTTTCGGTAAAGTCGGAGGTGACCAGTCCGTGTCCGGTCAGGTCCACCTTCACCGGCGCAGGTTTTTTCTGCTCCTCCTGATGATGTCTGTACCACCAGACGCCCGTGCCGATGGCCGTAGCGACGGCCACCGTAATCCCCGTTATCACCCACTGACGGCGGCGGGTTGCCGTGTTGATGTTGCTCATTACGAACCCTCCGCGTCAGTGGAGAAAATCACCCATACGTAGCCCTGCCCACCGGCGTACAGCGTACGCGTGGACAGCATCACGGCGCGTATCCCTTTCTGCCAGAACTGCCTTTCGCTCAGCTCGCGCGTCACATAGCCGGTGTTGCTCATGCGATAGCGCATGACGCGCAGATGGGAACCGGCAAGCTGACGCTCGGGCGTCAGCGTCACGCCGGCGGCGGGCGAGTAAACCGGTCCCCGATCGGCGCTGAGCTCGGTATAGGTATCCGGTACGCCACCGTTCACGACGGTACGGGCGACGCTGACAAGCGTCTTCTCCCACGGCTGACTTTCTTCCCAGGCTTTTGCGTCAGGATTGGCTTTGATTTTTGTCACGGCAGGGATGAGGCGCAGCGTGCGCCCGTTCCCCGGACGGGGTGACACATCCAGTGAGGCGCTGATGCCGCTCGCCGTTTCCAGGAAAATGGTGAAGTCCTGGCCGGTCGTGGGCGTAATCAGCAGCGCGCCGTCTGCGGTAGTGTCGCGGTTGTAGGCATTCTCAGGGCCGGTCACGCCCGTGATGAGTTCGCCGTCAATGATGACTTTATTAGGACTGGTGTTGCTCATCTGCGCCTTCAGGTGGGCATTGTTTTCAAACACCGTTCCCGTGGGGCCGCTGACGGCTGCCATAGCGCTGCTGGTCAGGCAGGCTCCGGCAACGAGTAGCGCGGTAAAGGTCAGTTTCATGATTTTTTCCCTGAGTCGTCAGCGTCAAAGGCGGCTGGCCACTTCACTTCGGAGAAGTCTGTCAGGCGGATAAGACCGTCAACGTAGTGAAGATTAAAGCGGTAGGCCTTTCTGGCATCCGGAAGGTCAATCCTGTCCTTGCCACTGGCGGCTCTGACGCGGTGTGCATCAGGCGTGACGAGGTCAAGACTGCCGTTGGTGGTGCTGGCATGAAGCGTGCCGCCGACAGTAATTTCACCGGTGGTGGTGTCGGTGAATTCATGTTCGATGCTGAACACGCTGGCAATGCCGTTTTTCTTGATGTAGTCGGTCTCAACCGCAAGGGTTTTCTTCATTTCGGAGCGCTGCTCCGGGGGAACCCAGCTGAGTAAACGCGCGTACTGGCTGTCTACCGTTTCTGGCGTCACGTTCAGGCGGAGGCTGGCGAGAGAGCGAACCAGCATGCTGTTCAGGTTCGCATCGCCTCCGGTGGCCGTTGAGCTGAATGCACGGTCAAACATCATCGGAACGGTGATGGTTTTCTGTGTGCGGTAAAAATGCCACGCAAGACCGCCGGTAATACAGTTGCCGGCGACGCTGAGCGCCAGAAGGCCACCCAGCCCACCCAGCAGTGCCACCGTCAGTCTGTTTCGCGTCTCTTTTACACGAAGTTTCATTATCCCTCCCGCGCGGGGAAAAGGTGCCGCCCCGAAGGGCGGCAGGGTCATTACTGCATCCAGTGCCGGTTGGCTGAATCAGGCACGCGCTGGAACTGCACCCGAAACAGCATGGTCGGCAGATACCAGTACAAGAGGTTCAGAAGCCACCAGGAGCCCTGCCCTTTCTTGAGGTGCCGGATGAAAAGCCAGAGCACCGCCCCGACAACGAGCATCACGATGAACATGTCGATGTAAAAGCCGAGCAGACCACAACCGAGGAGGATAAAAGCCTCTTCAGGCGGCAGCCCGAGCCATCGTTTCTGCTGGTTCAGTGTTTCCGGGAAGCGGTATTTGGATGATTCCCGCTCGTCCACGATTCAGTTCGCAATCAATGGGTAGAGCGTACGGGTGGCAATAATCAGGAGAACGAGGCCGCCGAGGACCATCGGGTTACGGGTTTTGATGTAAAGCCACAGACAGGAAAGGAACTCAACGATATACAAAATCCACTCAACCGTACCGCCGTGGCCGAATGTGTCGTTGATATCGGTTTTCTGACCCTTCAGCAGGTCTTCCGCAAATGAAATTTGAGGGAATGCAGAAAGCAAAAGCATGACCCCGGACAAAATGAGAAGACGCTGCATAAACGGGCTGGATTTGACGAGCAGGAAAAACGCGGAGGACTTCAGTTTAAAGCGGGCGGAGAGCTGGCCGATAACACTGCGTTCAGGTGGTCTGACACCGTCCGGTAATGCTACCGCCACCGCCCCTTTTTCAAGGGGGGTTAGAACATCTGGCTTCATTGTAATTAATCCTTGATTTGAGTTAAGGAAATGTCATTGCGCGTAAACGGATGTAACGCTGCGTAAGTGTACATTTTCTCAAAAAAAAAAAATCTGTGACGCATGTCACACTTTTACATGACTGTTCAGTAAATTTTAAGATTAATCCTGAATGCCGCTGGCGTAGGCTTGGGCCCTGACAAGGGAATACCTCGCAAGGAGGACCAGCAGCATGAAAGTGAAAGAAAAAATGGGCGACGGCAGAGGAAGGCCGAGGAAGTATGCTCAGGGTGAAATGCAGTACCGGAAACTGTGGCTCCCTGAAAATCTTCTGACCGAGCTGCGCGTAGCGGCAAGGGTTCGCGGATATACAACAAACGATGAAATCATCAGCAGATTAATTACCTCCCTGCAGTTTTCTCCCCGAAGGCCGGTAATTAAAACGGGCGAAGGTCAGAGGCTGGTCGCATTGGCCAGGTTGTTTGATGAATTTATTCAAAGCAGGCTGGAAGTTATCCGGCAGCAATATGCCGCAGAGTTAAAGAACCAGGAGGATAAAAAAGTATTTGTACCCGGCCAGAAGCGCGCATTCAGCAGCAGTTTCCCGGTTAATCTGAGAAGAGATATTGATATCAGCGCCCGGTTTAATAAGCAGAGCATGAACGAGGAAATTATGCAGCGCCTGCTGGGCTCACTGAATTACCTGACTGAGCACCAGTTACCTGAAAATGAAGAGGTTCACAGGCTGAGGGAACTGGCCGTATTGTTTGACGAGTTTATTACTGAAAAAGTCAGCCGGGCTGAGAACCCGCTTTCATCAAATTAGACTTGCATTTTATTCACGCCAGTTCATCCTGACAGTAACGATTAAATACCTTTTCTGCACACTGATATCCTGAGTGCATGGCGCGGTAATGTCTGTTATTCAGGAAGGGCGAAACGTTACTGACGTTTTGACTCAGTAAGGGTTTATCACTGAAAAAAACATCTTAAGACTTAACACAGCGGAGATTAAGGGCGAAACGAAACAGGACATAAGTTCCTGACGAATTCGCCCTTATATTATTTCAGACACATTCCCTGACTCACCGTCTGAATTCACATTCACAACTTAGGCCTTACATTGCCTCCTGAATAAAACCGCCTTCACAAGAACCGCCACAAGCAGACAGTGATAAAGCAACATCTGAGGCAACACTGAGTAGATTGCCGTGAAGAACCAGCATAGCTTAACAGGATGGACCTTAATTAAATGCTTCAGAACTATCTGGAGGGTAAGCCGGATAACGGATGCAGGGATAAGGAATTAAAAAAAACTGAGCCGGGGATTAACCCGACTCATACAACAGATGAAATCAGTCTTTCTGGATAAAGTGCTTGCTCTCAGCGTCATATTCCGCCTGACTGATTGCTGAAAGATTTTGATTCAGCAACTCGCTCAGCCTGTCGTCAGAGTTTTCACCACGCATGTGCAGATACATTTCCGTCATCATGGCCGTCATAATGCTGATACCTTCACGCACGCCAGCCACTTTCCGGATTAAGTCACGGTTATAACCTTCTTCATCAAAAGTGTTCCCCTCCCCCTGATGTTTTTTGATAATTAGACCAATCCCGACCAGTTCATTAACCATTGAGGAAAAGTTAATCTCACCGTGCGTGGCACCGTTCTGAATCTCAATCTCAACGAGTTCCTGAACATCCCTTTCCGTTTTTTCTTTAAAGTAAATATTTCTTCTGGCCATGTCTCATTCCTGAATGCCGTTGATATAAATACGGGCAAAGCGTTAGCTTAATGCGGATTAAAATTTTACTATTCCTGACCACGAAAGCGGTGTAAAACAGGTGTGGGTTTCTTTTTATTATTCGGCTGTTTTTAACTGTGTGTCAATCAGGCACTGTAATTTTATTTTTGAGCTGATTTTCAGGATAAAAGACACCTCCGTGCGGAAAGCTATTTTACAGAAAAACGGGCGCTTTTTAGCCGTTTTTCAGTGTGTTAATCCGGCACTGTGGCCATAAAACAGCGTAAATAAAGCCCTTTAAGTGCCCGTTTCAGGTGTGTTAATCCGGCACTACAAGACCATTTTGTGTGTGCTAATTCGCCACTACAGGGCTATTTTGTGTGTGTTAATCCGGCACCATCGCAGAATAAAACTCACTTAAGTTAATGATTAAATTATATAACCACAATCAACACACACGACAGTGCCGGTAGCAGTGCCTTTTTGACACACAATCCGGCACTGCATCAACACACAATCCGGCACCTTAAAAACACACAATCCGGCACTGCGTTAACACACAATCCGGCACTGACATATCATCTAATCCAGCACTGCAAAGTGTGTTAATTAACACACAATTTGGTTTTAACCTCAAAAAAAACATAATATTTTAAGCCTAACTCCTTGTTTTAAGTATCTAAAACCGCAAGATGAAATCTTGCGTGGGGTGTGATGAAAGAGAAACTATAAAAGCGGCTTGTTGAATATGTGTCTTAAGTGGAATTTAAATAACCTCTGCCAGGCACTGACAACACACATCAAGCGCAGAGTGCGCGCCTGTAACGAATTATCTTGCACAGGATGATCTGAGAAGGTATTTTTTGCGCAGACACAGCACGGCGCATTTTGCGCACGCACATGAGACTCCATAAATATGAAGTTGTTACTCGCCGCCGTCCTTTTTATCGCATTCACCGTTCAGGCTGAGCCAGAAATGTGTTTCACGAAAGCCGGGCACGATTTCGGTATTGATCCGCGTTTACTCATGGCACATTCCATTCAGGAATCACGCATGCGTAATAACGCGATAAACAACAAAAGCGCACGAAAAAGCACTGACGTATGCAATATGCAAATCAACAGTTCAAACTTCAATGCGTTAAAGAAATTCAACATTACGCGGGAACGTTTACTGGCCGATCCGTGCATATGCATTTATACCGGCGCATGGATCGAGGCGAGCAATTTCAAAAAGTATGGCAGGACGTGGGATACGGTCGGTATGTATAACACCGGACCTAACCCGAAGTTAATTAAACAGCGCAGAGAGTATGCCGCGATAATTAAAAGCATCTACCGCGTTCTGGTTGCGAGGGATGAGGTTTATGCGCGAATGAATAAAACCGGGCCTCTTGAAAAAAAATTGCCTTCTATAACGCTGAGCCGGAATGAGCAAGGCACGCCCCAAAAATAAACCCCGGCGAACCGGGGTTTATTCCTTCAGCTTTTCAGCTTCGCGAATTCCTCCGCCATCTTCCACAGCGCCTGATTTAATTTTATGTCGCCGTCGATGCCGTTAACAGGGCGCGTGGTGGTGCGCTTCCCTTTTTCAGTTCGCCCCGACAGGCCACCTTTTACCAGATTCTCCTGCACGATATTAAAGGCCGTCCACAGGTCGGTGCCTTTATCATGCCAGCGGCGGGGGTGAATAATATTTTCGGCGGTCACCGGCGGTGCCTTTTCTTCATATTTGTATTCCAGCGCCAGCTGGCCCAGCAGCAGCCTCTCCGCCTTATCCAGCTGAATACCTTTCATCATGCCGATATTATTTTCGACTTTTTCAAACACATCAAGAACGGTATACGCGCCTTCGATCACCTGACTGACAATATCGCCTTTGTGCGGCACGCTGATTTCGCCAAATGTTTTCCAGCAGACCAGCCCGTTAGTGCAGACTTCGCGGAAAATACCGGGGATCATTTTATAACTGCTGGAACCGTCATGACTGTTCAGCAGAACAATTTCAGGCACCTCCTTGCCGCTGCCGTTATTTCCGCGACGCAGGCGGATCATGTGTTTGGTAAAATCCCGGCGATCCTGATCGCGCACGCGGGACTGTTTTGCATAGAAAGGTTCGAACCCTTCGGAGCGGAGTTTGTCGAGCAGGGTAATTGTCGGAATATACGTATAACGGTCTGAACGCGACTCATGTTTTTCAACGGAAAACGCACTCGGGACGTACCGCATAAGCTCATCATTGGTGAGCGGGCGGTTTTCGCGAATGGATGTTTTTGGGGCATAACGGCTTGCAAAACTGACCATAGTGATTACCTCTCAGATACGTTGTTAGTAAGCCGGGGTTGTCCCGGCTTCGGATGTTTGTCGCTCAGCGCGGCGCTGAGGAATGCTTACCGGCGTTTTCCAGTGACCAGGCGATCAGTTTTCGGGTCTGCGCGTAATTGATCGCCGTATAGCCCAGGTCGAATTCATAAAGGGCGTATGGCCAGCCCTCCCAGACATAAATTTTGCGTGGCTCACCGTCTTCTGACGGGTCGGTGATTTCTTTAAACAGCGCCAGCTCCTGCCAGGTCACACCGCCCGGCCCGCAAAACGTGCCGTTGTCGATGATGAATTCGCTGAGATCCTGAAACTGATCTGCTGTCAGTCCGGTGTTGACTTTTGTCCCGTCAACCCACGTTTCGGTGGTTTCGGTTGTGGCGGTTTTGACCTTGACGTTGTGTGTGTTCATGCTGGTTCTCCTCTGTCGGTTGCTGAAACCCTGTTTCGGTTGGTACGGCGCGGCGAAGGGCAAAGTGC